>Ga0187780_10003120_pt1 | contig 12538 bp, 12 predicted proteins | sample 1015_Q2_SP10_20__FD_132429 | JGI IMG/M metagenome (GOLD analysis project Ga0187780, IMG submission 132429) | Tropical peat soil microbial communities from peatlands in Department of Meta, Colombia - 1015_Q2_SP10_20_MG | ecosystem: Environmental > Terrestrial > Soil > Wetlands > Peat | place...
AGCTTCGTCCACCTCGACGACGTCCGAAAACGGATGGATTCGGTCCGGGACCTCCGAGACATCGTTCGCACGTTGGTCCGGACGAAAAAGGCGCAGGAGGGAAAGGTTGGGATCTGGGGCGGGAGCTACGGCGGGTTCATGGTGCTCTCGGCGATCACTACGTATCCCGAGCTCTGGGGTGCCGCGGTCGAGCTCTTCGGGATCTCCAACCTCGTCACGTTCCTCGAGCGAACGGCGGACTGGCGGCGAACCCAGCGAGAGGCCGAGTACGGCAGTCTCGAACACGACCGGGAGTTCCTCGAGTCGATTTCCCCCATCCATCACCTCGAACAGCTGCGGACGCCCCTCCTCGTCTTCCACGGCCGGAACGACCCCCGAGTTCCGATCGGGGAGGCCGAACAGGTGGTAGAGGAGGTCCGAAAGCGCGGCGGAACGGCCGAATTCATCGCCTTCGAGAATGAGGGACACGGGTTCGAGCACAGAGAAAACCAGATCGAGGCTGCGCGTCGGACGGTCCTTTTCTTCGAGAAGTACCTGAGTCCGAGCGCGAACCCTTCCCCCGATTCCGAGCCCAAGGTCCCCGGGAGTTAGGCGGCCGAGCTGCACCGATCGGCGAGCGAACCGCCGCGGCGGTGGTCCGGCGGCGGGACCGGCTCCGTGGGCAATGGAACGAGCAACGTCTAATGCGGACCAACCGGTGAGGAGCGGGGACCCACCATGAGCGCTACCAAGACCACCGCACACTACACGATCGAGGACCTCGGAAGCGGGATCCACGCTGCCATCGCCCGGCCCGAGGGGTTCGCGATCTGCAACTCCGGAATGGTCGACTTGGGGGCGGGGGGCGCCGTGTTCGACACCGGCCTCACTCCCGACTCCGCCCAGGACTTGAAGTCCTCTTCCGAGCTCGTCCTGGGCGGTCCGCCGGCGCTCTGCGTGATCAGCCACCGACACCTGGACCACGCACTCGGGGCTTCCGAGTTCCCGGGGATCCCGATCTGGGGAACCCGACGGGCCCGCGAGGTGATTCTCGAGACCCACGACCAAACGATGGCCGAACTGAAGCGGGAGCAGCTCGAGAAGGACATCCACGAGCTCGAAAGCCACCGAGGCGAGATGCGGTCCGAGACCGCGCGTGCCGACCTCGACTTCCTTCTCCTCATGGACCGGGCCCTGCTCGCGAACGTTGGGAGATTGAAGCTGGTCCCGCCCGACCAGACCTTCGAGACCCGCGTGTCGCTTCCCGGGACCCGGGGTGCGGAGCTCGTGAGCTTCGGCAGCGGGCACACGGAGGCAGATGCGATCATGTTCCTCCCCGCGGAGAAGGTCCTCTTCGCCGGGGACCTCGTGTGCCTCGGGATCCAGCCCAGCATGGGGAACGGAGACCCCGAACATTGGCTCACAGTGCTGGACGAGATCGAGCGGCTTCGGCCGGAGCGAATCGTTCCCGGCCACGGACCGGTGACGACCGTCGAAGGGCTCGACGAGACTCGAGGATATCTCTCAGGCGTTCTCCAGGCGGCCGGAGCCTCGAAGAACGCGAAGCTCCCTGCAACGATACGTCGGTGGGAGGGCACTCTCAGCCTTCAGGAGAATCTCAAGTTCGCTCGGGGTTGGCTCTCCGCCCGCCGCGGACGCTGAGGCGCCCGGGACGGCTCGTCCCGGCCTCTGTTGAGCGCGGTCCGCCCTTGGAATAACGAGGCTCTGTCCCGACACGGGGGGCTTCTGAGAAATAGAGGAGTCGGATGGGAACGCCGTGCCGGGCGCGTTGATTGATGTCTCCGACGTGAGCAAACGATTCGGTACGGTCGACGCGCTCTCGAACCTCTCCGTGGACCTCGCTCCCGGTTTCATCGGCCTGGTCGGTCCCAACGGCTCGGGCAAGACGACCCTGATCCGGCTTCTTCTCGGTCTCCTAAAACCGGACGCGGGCACGCTCACGGTGCTCGGCCACGATTCCCAGCGGGACCCGCTCGACGTCCGGTCGCAGGTCGGATACATGCCCGAGCACGACTGCTTGAGCCCCGACATGACCGGAATCGGGTTCGTCTCTCATATGGGCCGGGTGAGCGGACTTCCCAAGGAGGTGGCAATCGGCCGCGCGCACGACGTGCTGGAGTTCCTCGGGCTTGCCGAGGAGCGGTACCGCAAGATTCGGGAATACTCGGTCGGAATGCGACAGCGGGTGAAGCTCGCCCAAGCGATCGTTCACGACCCACCTCTCTGCTTCTTGGACGAGCCGACCGCCGGACTGGACCCGGCCGGACGCGAGGAGATGCTCAACCTGCTGCGAGCGCTCGGACGTCTTCCGAATCACAGCTTCGTCCTCTCCACCCACCTGCTTCCCGACGCCGACGGGCTGTGCGACCAGGTCCTGATGCTCAACGCGGGCCGACGGATCGCATCCGGTTCGGTGCGGGAGCTCCTCGCGTCTCACGAAGGCGAGTCGGTGATCCGGATCAAGGGAGATACGGATCGGTTCGTGGCAGGGCTCACGCGACGGGGGCTCTCTCCGAAGAGGATGGACGGCGAGATTCGAGTGGGACTCTCGCCCGAGACGACCCACGCGGTGTTCGAGTCCGCGATGGAGGCGGGAGTCCAGGTGCGGTATCTCGGACGGTCGGTGGCCACGATCGAAGGGTTGTTCATGGCCCGGGTGGAGCAGCCCGAGAAAGGAGGTTCGGAGTGAGCATCAGCGCGCCGCGGTATGCCGCTGGTACCGTCGTCCGAACGGGGCGTGGCTCTCGCATCCTCGCGATCGCGAGTCGTGAGTTCTTCCGACGCGCGAGGGCCGCCACACTCCTTTCGGTCTCGTTGACGTTCTTCGTCGTGGTGACCGTCATCGTCGTGACGGTGTTCTTCGCGTCGCTTCTGGGTACCGCCAACGCAGGCGACTTCGAGACCGTCTACGAATCTCCCGTCTGGCCCTTCCTCATGCTCATCGTCGCGGCTTCGGCCGGCGCCGGGAGCCTCGCGGACGATGTCGGAGACCGTTCCATCTCCCTCTACCTTTCCCGGCCCGTTCACCTGGTCGATTACGTGGCCGCGAAGACGGTCGCATGCGGGGGCTGGCTCCTGATCTCGACCGTTGGCCCCGGGCTCACGGGAGTGGCGGTCACGGCAGCGCTCGGCTACGCAAGCGCGTCGGTTCTCCTTGCGGCGATCGCGGGCTTCGTCGCGACCGGATTCGTCGCCGCCGTTTTCTTCACCGGACTCGCCCTCGGCCTTTCTTCCCTGACCAACCGCGCGCTCTACTCGGGGGTTGCGATCTTCGGGGTCGTCCTGGTCCTGTACATCGGGGGGTCCATCGTGGCCGGTATCACCGGGAACATTTACGTTCCGTACGCGAACCCGATCGAGAACATCCGAAGCGTCGCGCACGGTGCCTTCGGTCTCTCGGGCACGACCGCGACCGAACCGGCAGCCTCGGCGGTGACGCTCGTCGGAGCAGGGGTCGTGCTCTGGGTGTTCGCCCTCTGGCGGATGCGACGGGTGGAGGTGATCTCCGAGTGACCGACCCCGTGATCCAGGCGATGGACGTCACCAAACGATACGGCGAGGTCCTTGGCCTGAACGGCTTCAACGCGACCATCGGTCCTGGGATCACGGGTCTGATCGGTCCGAATGGGGCCGGGAAGTCGACGCTCTTTCGCCTCCTCGTGGGTCAGCTGAAGGTCGATGCAGGGGAGCTCCGTATCCTCGGGTACAATCCGTGGGGAGAAGGAGAGTTCCGGCGGAAGGTCGGCTACTGCCCGGAGCATAGCACGCTGCTCGAGTGGATGACCGCCCGGGACTTCGTCACCTCCCTCCTCCGAGTCGACGGGTTCCCAAAGGAGGAGGCCATCGAACGGGCGACGAGGGCCATCGCGACCGTCGGCCTCACTGAGGCGCAGGACCGAGCGCTCGCCACGTACAGCAAGGGGATGCGCCAACGAATCAAGCTGGCCCAGTCGATCGCGCATGACCCCGAGCTGATTCTCCTCGACGAGCCCCTCAACGGGGTCGACCCGGTCGGACGGGCGACGGTGATGTCGCTCCTCCGAAAGCTGCAGCAGAGCGGCCGACACGTGCTCGTGAGCTCCCACGTGCTCTACGAGGTCGAGCGACTCACCGACCAGATCGTCATGATCACGAACGGTCGTGCCATCGCCGAAGGGGACCTTCACCGCATCCGGGACCTCATCGACGCACATCCTCACGTCATCGACATTGAGACGCCCGACCCCCGACGCGTCGCCCGGGTGCTCTCGACCATGGACCATGTCGTCTCGGTCGAATTCCCCGGCGACGGCCGGCTCCGGGTCCGTTCCCGGTCTCCCGAGGAGTTCTACCGCGCGCTGCCCGGGCTCGTCGTCCAGGAGGGTCTCGACATCCGGGCGGTCGGAAGCGCGGACGACAACCTCGACGCCGTGTTCCGCTACCTCTCGGAAGGGAGCCGCTGAGCGGCGATGACCGGAGAACTGTCGCGGATGCTGGTCGTCCTCTCCCTTTCGTTCCGGTCGAGCCTTCGGGGACTCCGGCTCGTTGGCCTCGCAGCGTTTGCTGCCGTCCCGACGGTGCTCGTCGGGGCGGTCGCGAGCACGGGGGCATCGCCTGCCCTTTTGGAAAGTGCATCCGAGCTGTTCGTCGGCGTGCTGACACTTCCCGTCGTGATCATGGTCATCGTGCTGGTGATCGCGGTCGCGCAGTTCCGCAATGAGATTGACGCGGAGACCCTCGTCTACCTCTCCGACCGTTCGGTCGCCCGGGGCGCCGTGGTCTTCGGGAAGTTCTTCGGTGCGTGGGGGGCGAGCCTGGTCCTGGCCCTGCCTGCGGCGTTGCTTCCCTTCGTGGTGGTCTCTGCCGCAGGGGGAGGCCCTTCGAGCAACGTGGTGGTTCCCACGATCGCTGCCTCGGTCGTCTTCGCTACCGCGGCCTACGTCGGGTTCTTCCTGTTCCTCGGCCTCGTGAGCCGATCGGCGCTCTTTGTAGGGCTTCTGTTCGGTTTCCTGTGGGAAGAGCTTCTGCTCCTTCTCCCCGGGGATGCCCCTCGCCTCACGCTCGCGTTCTACTTCCGAAGCTTCCTCTCCGGAGGGATCTCCAGCGGACCGCTGTCGAACTTTCCGAGTGCCATTCCGGGCACGCTTGCGGCGGTGACACTTTTCAGCGTGACCGTCGCCTTTCTGGTCTTCGCGGTCGTGGCGTTTCAGTCCCTCGAGACGGCTCCCGACCGTGGGACCGCCTAGGAATCGGCTTCTTCAGCGACTCATAGGCGAAACACGCACTCTAGGGCGATTCCGACCAAACCGCCCACCAGTGCCCCGACCGCAAGCAGTGCGACCGTGACGCTGACTCGGATCCAAGCCGACAACGGCGGCTTGTTCCGTTCTATTGGAAGCGCCAGAATCGTGCCGTACACCCACGAGGCCGCTCCACCGAGCGCGAGGAACGCGATCGGGTTGAACCCGGTTCCGAGCCCGATCTCGATAACGATCCCCGATGCAGCGGCCGCGGCAAACGCCTCGGGAGCCAAGAGTCCCGTGGCTCGTACCGAGGCGAATAAGCCGACACCAAGTCCAACGAACGTGGGGACCGCACGAAGCCAATCCTCGCCAAGGGATGTTGCGGCGCCATGCAAACCACCGCCAGTCGAATAGGCGAGAGTTTCCTCGACGAGAGCAAGCAGGAACACGATGGCCGAGTAGGAGACCGCGGAGAACGGACCGCGGACGAGTCGAGGAACGGCGAGTGAGATGGGGACCCACGCGGCGATCTCTACGAGAACTCCTCCCGCCCCATGTTCTCCCGAGAGCCACAGTACGACGAAGAATCCAAGATTCAGGAGGCACCAGAGGAACGAAACCTTCCCGGGAGTCGAAGACCATTCCGGATAGCTAAGGAGCCTGCCCAAGTGTGTCCGGGATGAGATCGTCGAGTCGACCGTTCCCGAAGACCCTAGAGGAGCGGAAGCAGAATCCACCACGACCACGAGAAATCTACTCGGTCGTCCACATCAAACCAGCGTTTCTATGCTGCGGAAGGCGACCGCCGGAAGAGGGGCCCTCTGCGTGGCGGCCACAGCCGTCAGGAGCCCCACCCCCGGAGTGAGCGGGGGAGCTCGAGAAGCCTCGCGGTCCGAGATTGGTGCGATTGCCGGGCCGGTGCCCCGCAGGCTCGGCGCACAATGCTGAAGCAAGCGTGCCACCTACGGCACGGCATGAGTCGTTCGAAATCGCCCATCGTGTGGAAGATCGAGGGACTTCCCGCGACCGGTCCGGCAAAGGGTCTTTCGAAGAAGCTCCGGCTCTTCGGCCAGTTCATCGGCGACTGGGACATCTTGGAAATCCGGGCCCCGCGGTCCCGGGACCGTTCGAAACCGTTGACGGGAGAGGTCCACTTCAACTGGATTCTCGGAGGGCGAGCCATTCAGGACGTATGGGGGCACCACGACCCTACCACGGGACGCTTCGTTCCATGGGGAACGACAGTCCGATACTACTCTCCCGCTCTGGATGCCTGGCGGAGCACGTGGATCGCTCCGGGTCAGAAGTTCGTTCGGCGTTTCGTCGGTCGTCGGGTCGGGTCCGAGATCGTTCTGAAGGAAGAACCACGCGGACTGCGAACGGAGTGGTGGATCTTCTCCGACATTCGGAGCGATTCATTCAACTGGCGTGCGGTTCAGAGACAGCGGTCGGGCGGTCCCTGGGAAACCGTCGAGACGATGAGAATCCAGCGTCGCGATCATTGACCGGTCGGAAACGTCGGCGGGTGGCGCCGAGGCTCCTCGTGCTTCAATTCTCGCCACATCACCCGTGGACGAGGGCGAGCCAGTACGGAGGGACGTACCCGCTCCATCCGCGGGCCGAGACGGTTGGGCTGATCCTTCCGCTCCGAAATCGACCGGAGGCGCTCAGGATTGGTGGGAGGGCGATCCTCGCACCCCGTGGGTCGGCAGCTTGAACCTTCGAAGCAAGGCAACGAATCGTGCGTCGTCTCGGATCGAATCGAAGAACGAACCCCGATAGTAGAGCCAAAGGACCTGGTCCCCCTCGTTCGAATCCTTCTCCAGAAGTTCGAGCGCCTTCTCCCGGTCTCCGATCGCTCCGTACATCATGGCCCGGTCCGCCGCCGAAACGTAGAGCGTGGAGCTTCCCTGCCCCACCTCGGCGAGGACCTTTCGAGCTTCTTCGGGCCGTCCGACCAGCGCGCTCAAGAGGGCGTGGTCAAACCGCTGAAGTTCGCTCGCCTGCCCAATCGAAACTTCGGCCTCTCGGAGGGCCTCCGCCGTTCGGCCCGCGGCGATGTAGGCGAACCCGAGCGCGAGGTGCGGTTCAAAGGAGCTCGGGTCGCGGTCGCGCTCCTGTTCGCTCAAGCGGATTGCCGTGTCGAAATTCCCCGACTCGAGTTCAGCCCAAGCGAGGGTTCTCTGGTGCATTCCTCGCGGGTCGATTCGGACGGCGCGTCGCGCGACCTCCTTCGCTTCGTCGAAGCGCTCCTGGGAGATCAGGTACAGCGCGTAGAAGCTGAGCGCCGTGGCGTTGTTGGGGTTGAGCGAGATCGACTTTCCGTACTCGAGCTCCGTGCGCTCCCAGTCGTGGTCGAACTGAAGGGCGATGTTCCCGAGAGCGGAGTGAGCTTCGGATGATTCCGGGTCCAGATCCAGCGCACGTGCGGCGAGTTCACGGGCGCGAGGCATCACCTCGCGCAGAGGACGATACGACCCTGCAATGATCACCAGGAAGTTGGCCCATGCCGCGAACGCCTCTGCGAACGCCGGGTCGAGGGTGGTGGCCTGCTCGAAACAGCGGATCGCTTCGTCAATCCCTCGGCCCTCGTCGAGGTTGGAGGCGACCAACCCTCGAAGGTAGGCTTCGTACGCCGCGGGGTTCGGCGTCCCCTTTCGCCTGGGCTCGAGAGGTTCATTCTCTGCCAACGCCGGTCGGAGAGACGCGACGGTCCGGTCTGCGATCTCGCTCTGGACCTCGAAGACGTCGCCGATTTCGCGATTGAACGTGTTCGCCCAAATGTGTCGTTGACTGACTGCGTCGATCAGCTGGAGCGTGATCCGGATTCGGTTTCCGGCCTTCCGGACACTGCCTTCCAGGACCGTGTCCGCCCCCAGCTCCTGCCCAACCTGGACGATGGGCTTCGGAGCGGTCTTGTACTGGATGACCGACGTTCGCGCGATGACGTTGAGGCCCGGGAGCTGCGAGAGTGTCGAGATCAATTCCTCGGTCAGACCGTCGGCAAAGTACTCGTCGCGCGGGTCCGGACTGATGTTCGCGAGCGGAAGGACCGCGACCGTCTTTCCACCCCCTCGTTTCGAAACCTGAGCTGCTGGGGTCGCGCTCTCCCATGGAGGAACGATGCGGTAGACGGCGATCGGGAGTCGGATGTTCTTGAGAGCTACCGGGGGCAGGCGAACGATGGGGGTATCGAACTTGTTCTGGATCTGGTCGTAGACCTGCTGGCTCAAGCTGACTCCGCCGGGGTCGGCCAGGGGTTGGATGCGGGATGCGATGTTCACCGCATCTCCGAACAGGTCTCCGTCCGATATGACCACATCTCCGACATGCAGCCCGATCCGGATCCGGATTTTCTGATCCTCCGGGACCGACAAGTTGTGGTCGTGGAACCGTTGCTGGATCGCTAGGGCGCAGCGGGCGGCGTCCAGCGCACTTTCGAACTCGACGAAGAAGGCGTCCCCAACGGTCTTGACCTCCCGACCGTGATGGTTCGAGATCTGCTGGCGAACGATCCGGTTGTGGATCTCTAGGAGCGCAAGGGCGTTCGCTTCGTCCTCTTGCGCGAGAGCGCTGAAGCCCACCATGTCGGTGAACATAATGGCTGCAAGACGGCGAGAGGACCCTGCCACAGTTCTGAACGGACACTCGCGGAATTAAGAGCTCCTGACCCAGAGGTGCAGAAACCCGCCCCCGACCGCCGTTTCAGGGATCGCGATGTCGAAGGCTCCGCGGCCCGTCGGGTCCGTCGCTCGATGGTCGATTTTCCCTGGGATTCGTGGCGGTCGGTCAGTTTATAGCACGGAAACGACAGAGTCTGCTCCTGGCTCCGGATGAACGACGAAACGCCTCGATGTCCTCAGTGTCTGGCCCAGGTCCATCCCGAGTGGCCGTTCTGCAGCCATTGCGGAACACGCCTCACACCGACCGCTCCGCAGTCTCCGGTCTGCGGGAACTGCGGAGCGCCCGTCGATACGTCCGGCGCATTCTGTTGGAAGTGCGGTGTCCCGCTACGAACCGGCAGAGAGCCGTTCATTCCGGCCAATGTTCCGACACGCGCGCCGAAAGAGTCCTCCGAGGAGTGGAGGGGCGCGCCGATCGTCCCGATGTCGCCACGAGCCGTTCGCAGCTCGGGGGGCTCGAGGCGACGCGGCCCTACGCCTCGAGGTTGGGCCACCGGAGAAACGCTCCTGATCGTGGGCGTCGCGGTCCTGATCGTCTCGTTGTTCGTGGGCTGGTACGGGATCTCCTCCACGGGGACGGCAACGGAAACCCGGGGAACGGTCACCGTTCAGGGGACCGCTACGTTCTACCTGCTGAATCAGTACACCATCACGCTGACGTGCTCGGGGAGCGGTGGCTGCTTCTCGAACAATACCTACACAGAATCGTACTCCCAGGGTTCTTTCACGAGCCTCGGGACACTCTACGACGTGATCGCTGCCATGGCCCTGGGAAGCATCATTCTCGGTGCCTTGGGGGCATTTCTCTCGTTCTTGGGACGCGGGTGGCAGTCGAATCTGACCACTGCCCTCATCCTAGCAGCCTGCCTCCTGGCGTTTCTGGCCCCTGCCGTCCTCTTGGGCGCGCAGCCGAGCGTCCTCAGCTCCCAGAGCCCCTCACCGACGGGAGTGGGACCGTGGACCTCGTTCGTGGGGTCATGCTCGGGAAGCGGCTGCGGCCAATCCCTACCCGTGGGCGCGACCGTGAACGCCTCTTGGGCGCCGTCGCTCGGATGGTTTCTCTCGTTCCTTTCGGGCGTGGCGCTCCTCGTGGGGTTCCTCCTGATCCGCGGCCGGAGGCGCGTCCCGGCAGGACGACCGATTCTCGAGTTCTCCGACTGAAGGGAGAGACCGAGCCAACTCGATGATCACGGGCTAGGGGAACCTGATGAAGGTCACCCGGGAATGGAAAGTGCTTTCCCGTCGACCTCTACGGTCGCGCCCGCGACAACCGACCAGCCGAAGAACGGAGAGCGGTTCTTCCCTCCCAGATTCCCGTTTCCCCCGAGGGTCGTCATGACCGCTCCGGCCTCGATGTCTTCGACCTGGGGTGTGTTGTGAAGCTCGGGATTCAGCCCAATCGATAGGAATCCGGGGCGGTCGCGGCCCACGCCCCCCCGCTGATAGGGCTTCTCGAAGAGCTCGGAGCCCGAGTCGAAGTGGGCCTCTTTGAGCTTCCCGTTCGAAAAGACGAACGTGCCGCCGGTCGCGACCCCGTCATCGTAGTAGCTCGTACGGTTCGCCACGATCATTCCGGTCGCAATCGATTCATCGAGGGCGACTCGGATCGCCCCGGCGGGAAGTGTGGTCAGCATGTCGAATCGACGCTTCGGGTCTCCCACCACGGGACGGGCCGCGTAGACCCGAGGGGTCCTCCCGGCGAGGCCCAGCGTCAGGTCGGTTCCGTTCGGATGAGTGATCCGGATCTTCATGCCCCGCGACAGCGCCGAAGCGATGGGAGCGGCGCTCCTCGCAAGGGACGCAGGGTCTACGAGGGTCGCGGCGGCGAGCTGGTCGGTCCAGGCTTGCTCGTCGAAGGAGTATGCCCGGGCGAGGGCGGGGTAAGGCCTCCCCAGCTCGAGTCGAGCTCCTCGCACGCCGGACTTCCGCGCCGTCTCGTACCAGCGCGCGTTGAATCCGAACAGATTCTGTTGGTCCTTGGCGGGAAGCGCATTCAGTCGGACCCGGTCGCCCGGTCCCCACATGTGGATGTACACGTCCGTCTTCGAGAGTGCCGCAAACTCATGCAGAGCAGCTGCTCCCACGACCTTCGATTCCCCGGAATCCACCGAGTCCCAGTAGCTCGCCTCGTCTTCGTAGAGCAGGAGAGGGGTGGCCTTGAGGCGTCGAGCCTCTCGGGCGAGCGCGACCGCCCACAGGAGAGTGTGCGGCCAAGCTTCGATCGTGACCGTCTCCCCGGGCTTGACGGAAAGGTTCTTTCGTAGGACCGAGCGGGCGACTTCGGTAGCCGTCTTTGTGGATGGATTGGACGCGTCCATGCCGGCTCGAATCGCCACCGATACTTATGCATCCACTTAGAAAAACTACGAAATTGCGTAAATCCGGCTCTGGAAAGCCCCTGACCCGGCGGGAGAAGATTCGAGCCATCTCTAGAAGGGAGTCTCACCGATCGCAATCCTTCCGGCTCGGCGCCGAAGAACGGCACCGCCCCCCCCAAGTTGCTTGAACCGATTCTCGAACACCTATCGAACGTTCAAATAGAGGGACAACTGACGAGGCCGCACCCTCAATCGGGGCATGAAGAAAAGTGACCGCTAAGGAAGATCTGTTCACGCCGGTCCACAAGGGGTTGCGCTCGATGATCTACGGCCTCTCGGGCCGCCTTCAGACGAACGATTTCGCAGACCTGGCTGCCACGAAGGTCTTGGTCGGCGACCTCGAGAACGACTTCGCCGTGGCCCGTTCCGCCGGATGCGCCCTCTGTATCCTCGCCCATCACGCGGTCGACGAAGAGGCGGTCGTGTTTCCCGCCGCGGCCAGGGCCGGGAACCAGCTCATCACGGAGCTCATCGCGGAGCACCACGACCTCACCCGACGTGAGCTTGCGCTGGCCCAGTCGGCTCATGAGATTCTCTCTCTCGAGTCTGCCGAGGGTCGAATCCGGGCAGGCGTCGGACTCAACGTCGCTGCCAACCAGCTGTTCAGCGCCTATCTCACGCACATGAACCGCGAAGAAGTCGAACTGGTTCCCTTGATGAAGGAGCACTTCACCGACCACGAGATGGGGGCGATGCGGGGGAAGATCATCGGCCAGATGCCTCCCGACCGCCTCTTCGCCCTCCTGGGTTGGATGCTACCGTCTCTCAACGTCACGGAGCTCTCGGAACTCCTGGTGTCCGTCAAGCAGGGCGCTCCGCCCTCGCTCATGAGAGCGGTTGCAGAACTGTGCGCTGCTCGGGTGGACCCCGCTCGCTGGGATGCGGTCAAGCTCCGAGTCGGCCTCTAGCGAACCCATCGCGACGGCCGCGCTATCTCTCCGCTCGGCCGTCGAGCCAGCTCACGTTTCCCGCTCCGATTCCCGTCCACCTCAAGGTATTTGGACCAGAACTCCGGACCAATGGCTCTGGGCCCATGAGCGAAGAATCGGAGTCTCCGAAGTTCCGGGAACATCTGCGTGAGATGCGCGAGGCACTGTCTGGGATTGGCAAGGACGTGAAAACCGACGTGGCCAACGCGCCTCGGTTGGCCAAGGATGGCACGAAAAACGCCTTCGCGCGGGCCGCCGGTATCCGAAAGACGCCGATGCGGGAATGGACTGAGCCCGGTTCATCGGACGATCCGTAATCGAAAACG
>Ga0187780_10003122_pt1 | contig 12532 bp, 11 predicted proteins | sample 1015_Q2_SP10_20__FD_132429 | JGI IMG/M metagenome (GOLD analysis project Ga0187780, IMG submission 132429) | Tropical peat soil microbial communities from peatlands in Department of Meta, Colombia - 1015_Q2_SP10_20_MG | ecosystem: Environmental > Terrestrial > Soil > Wetlands > Peat | place...
CACGACATTGAGCCTGCCTGCACCCGCGAAGATCGCGGCGGCGATGAGGATGGTCTCGCCGGGCACCGGGACCCCGAAGTCCTCGAGCATGACCAGGAGCAGGACGGCCCAGTAGCTGTAATGCTCGAGGTAGGGTGCCACGAGATTGAGGAAGCCTGGCAGCTCAGGTGGCGGGCTGCTTGCCAGCGTGACAGCGGCGGCGGTCAGCACCAGTGCGACTATCCCTCGACTAGGCGATGACCTACAGCGTATCCGCTCCGTCCCGAGCGATGCTGCGCCATGCGCTGGCGATCGGCCCGGCGGTGAGCTCGATCTGCCAGGGTCGTGCTCCGTACCCGGCAAGCGCCAGGCTGACCGTCTCGGTGTCGCTTAGCTGCGGGGGATCCCAGCTGAGCCTGCGCAGGGCATCGGGGGCCAGCAGGTTCTCCACTGGCAGCCTACTGGCTTCGGCGATGTTCGCCACTGCCGCGCGCGCCGCCGCCAGGCGATCCGCGGCGGCGGGATCACGCTCGGCCCAGCGATGCACGGGCGGCGGCCCGTTGGGTACCTGCCCGCCGGTGGCGTCGGGCAGGTCGCTGTCGGTGCTGGCCCGCGCCCGGCCGATCGCCGCCAGCCATTCCTTCTCGTGCCGCCGGGCCTGGCGGCCGGCGAAGCCGGCGATCCGGGACAGCTGCCCGGCATCGGCCGGGAACAGCCTGGCCGCCTCGACGATCGCGGCGTCGGGCAGGACACGCCGCGGTGACAGGTCCGCGGCCTGGGCGATCCTGTCCCTGGTCGTCCACAGATCGCGCACCACGGCCAGGCCGCGGCGGGACGGCACCCGGTGGATACCCGAGGTTCGGCGCCACGGATCCGGCCGCGGCGCGCCCGGCTTGGCCGCGAGCACCGCCGCGAATTCCTGGCGGGCCCATTCGGTCTTCCCCTGCTCGGCGAGTTCGGCCGCGAGCGCGTCGCGCAGCTCGATCAGCACCTCGACGTCGAGCGCCGCGTACCGCAGCAGCTCTTCGCGCAGCGGGCGGACCGACCAGTCGGCCGCCGAATGGCCCTTCTCCAGGTGAAACCCGAGCACCTCCTCGACCAGCGTGCCCAGGGCCACCCTCGGATAGCCGAGCAGCCGCCCGGCCAGCTCGGTGTCGAACAGCTGCCGCGGCCGGAAGCCGACCTCGGCCAGGCAGGGCAGGTCTTGTGACGCCGCGTGCAAGATGGCCTCCGCGTCTTGCAGCGCGGCATCCACTCCGGCCAGTTCAGGGCAGGCGATGGGATCGATGAGCACCGTGCCCGACCCGGCCCGGCGCAGCTGGACGAGGTAGGCGCGCTGCCCGTAGCGGTAGCCGGACGCCCGTTCGGCGTCGACCGCGACGGGTCCGTGGCCGTGCGCGAGCCGGCCGGTGACGTCGGCCAGGGCCACGCCGGTATCGACGACGGACGGCAGGCCGCCGCGAGGCTCGAGCAACGGGACGGACGCGCCGGGCGCGCCGACCTGTTCGCCTGCGCTCACCCTCGCCCCGGCGGCCGCAGCGCCCGCGTGCCCTGGGGTTCCAGGCCGGCCGCGGCGGACAGGCAGTCGCACCAGGCCGCGATGTGCGCGGACAGGTCGAGGGCATCCAGGTCGCTGCCGCTCACGCCGCTGTCCCTGGCCGGTCCCTGCCGCCCGCTCGCGCCGTTGCCCCTAGCCGGTCCCTGCCGCCCGCTCGCTCCCGCGGGCCCGGCCGGGGACCAGGAGGCACGCAGCTCGAAACCGGTAAGCGGGAGCTCGTCCCGCTTGGCCCCGAAGCCTTCGGTGATGACCCTGGTCACCGTGCCGCTGGGCACCGCGTAGCCAGGCACGTGCGTGTCAAGGGCCTCGGACAGCCAGCTCCAGCCGACCTCGCCGAGCAGCGGATCGGCCGCGATCTCCGGTTCCACCTCGGCGCGGATGTACGCCACCAGCCGGAATACGCCGTCCCAGCCTTCCTGGCCGTCCGGATCGTACAGCAGCACCAGCCGTCCCCAGGCCACATCCGCGCCGTCCCGCTGGACGGTAGCGGCCATCGCCGTAGCGTAAGGCGCCAGCCGCTTCGGCGCCGGAACGTCCTCAAACAGCAGGTCGCGCTCGGACTGGGCATCCCGGCCCGCCGCGAAGGCGGCCACGGCCGCCGCGAACGTTGCCTCCGCGGGAGAACCTTCCGGCGGCGAGCCCACACCGTCCGCCGGCGTGCGGCGAGCCTCCGGCGGCGCTTCCCCGGGGCCGGGCGCCGCACCCGGCCGTCGTGCCGCCTTCGGTCGCGTCGTGCGCCGATTCCCCGGCCCGTCAGCTGGCCTCATGATCCGAGCGTACGTGTCGCTCATCCTCTTCTCACGCGGCGCTGCGTAGATTCATGCCGAAACACCGTGTTTCATGCGATCTGGCTGGTTCTAGTTCAGCCTAGAACCGGAAGGGATCCGCCCGGTTACGCGGCCCTTGATGTACTGCCGCTGGTGACAAGCCGGCGCACCGGCGGGTCGATGAACAAGGCGTCGCCGCACACCGAACAACCCCACTCCGGGCACTCGCCGTCCGGGGAATCCGGGCAGCCAGCCGGCTCCGCGTGCATCTGCTCGAACCGTCGCTCGTCGCTGCACCCGGTGCAGTACCTGGTCAGATGGGTCATCGTGGCGACCTCCTCGATACGGCGCAACCCGGGACTGGCGTAGCGATAAATCGGGTCGCTGCCGATAGTGGCATGGCCAGCCGACGATTCGTGGGATCTGCGGCGGCGTGTCTTTAGGCAGCGCGAGGGCGGCTCGGGGAAACGAGCCCCGGCGCACGCCGGTGTGAGACGATCCGTGACGTGACCGCGCGCCAGGCGGAGTCCGCCTTCCTACAGGCCTGCCGGAGGGAGCCAGTTCCCTATACGCCGGTCTGGTACATGCGGCAGGCAGGCCGCTCGCTGCCCGAGTACCGCAAGGTCCGGAAGGGCATCTCGATGCTCGATTCGTGCACGCGGCCCGAGGTGATTACCGAGATCACCATGCAGCCGCTCCGCCGATACGATGTAGACGCGGCCATCTTGTTCAGTGACATCGTGGTACCCCTGCGCGCGGTGGGAATTGACGTCGATATCGAGCCAGGCGTCGGTCCGGTGGTGGACACCCCCGTGCGCAGCCCGGCGGATCTGGGGCGGCTGCGCGCGCTCGAGCCCGGTGACGTGCCCTACGTCACCGAAGCGGTACAGCTGCTCGTGGCCGAGCTGAACGGCCGGCCGCTGATCGGCTTCGCGGGCGGCCCGTTCACGCTCGCGTCCTACCTGGTCGAAGGAGGGCCGTCCAAGAACCACGACCGGACCAAGGCGCTGATGTACGGCGACCCGGAGCTGTGGCACGCGCTGCTCGGCCGTCTGGCCGACATCACGATCTCATTCCTGCAGATTCAGGTCGCGGCGGGCGCCTCAGCCGTCCAGCTCTTCGACTCGTGGGTGGGCGCGGTCGCGCCGGATGACTACCGGCACGTGATCCTGCCACATACCAGCCGGATCTTCGCCGCGCTCGGGTCCGCGGGCGTACCGCGGATTCACTTCGGGGTCGGAACCGGCGAGTTGCTCGGCCTGATGGGCGAGGCCGGGGCCGACGTGGTCGGGGTCGACTGGCGGGTCCCGCTGGATGAGGCCGCGCGGCGGGTGGAACCGGGTAAGGCCCTGCAGGGCAACCTGGACCCGGCGGTCCTGCTGGCGCCCTGGGAGGTCATCGAACAGCGGGCCAGGGACGTGCTCGTGCGCGGCCGCACCGCGGAGGGCCACGTGTTCAACCTGGGGCACGGCGTGCTGCCGGAAACCGATCCTGGCGTGCTGGCCAGGCTCACTGAACTGGTCCACGCCGAGTCGATCCGGCCGCAGCCCGAAACGCCCTGAGCCTCGCGGTCTGCGGGCCCGGCTAGTTCTCCGGCGAAGCCGGGCCGGCCGCGGGCCTGCGGCGGATCAGCCAGCGCCTGCCCCGGTAGACCACGAATCCGGCCAGGCCCGCGACCGCGGCGAACGGCGCTACGGCGCCGAGGAAGGCGAGGGTCCAGGACACCGTGACCCGCAGCGCGTGCCAGCCGGCCCCGAGGCCGCCCGCCAGGCCGGGCGGGGCCGGGCGGGGATGCCCGACCGGCTTGGCCTTCGGGCCGACGATGGTGAGGGTCACCGTGGCGTAGCTGGTCTCGTGGCTGAGCGCCCGCTGCTGTGCCTGCAGCGCCTCCAGGGCGGATTCCTCGTCGTTGATCTGGTTCTGCACGCTGAGCAGGTCACCGATCGAGCCGACGCGCGAGAGCAGCGCCCGGAGCTGGGCGATGGCCGCCTCGTAGGAGGTGACCTGGCTGTTCACGTCGGCGACCTGCTCGGTAACATCCTGGGCCTGTTCCTGGAGCGACAGCTGGGCGCCCAGGCTGCCCGCGAGCAGCCCGAGCGTGGCCGGGTAGGTCGCGACCGGGATCTTCAGCTGCATGGTGGCGGTGGCCTCGGACGGGTGGTCCGGGTCGGCTGAGGTGGCCTCGTTCGAGATGTAACCACCCACGCCCTGGGCGATCTGCGCGGCCTTGGCGGCGGCGGCAGCGACGTTGGCTGTCCGCACGGTCAGCTGCGCGGTGTAGATGATCTCGCCGGCCGGAGCCAGCTGGGCCGTGGTTCCGGCGCCGGAGGATTTCGCGGCGGCGGCGCCGGCTGCCGCGGCGGCGGCGGGCACTCCGAGGGCGGCGCCAGGTGCGGCGCGCGCGACGGCGCCGGGCGCAGCCGCGGAACCGGCCACGCCGGATGAGCTGGCCGAGCCGCCGGAGCATCCGGCCAGGACAAGTCCCCCGGCGAGCATGGCACCGCCGATGGCCGAGCCGGTAGCGCGGGATCGCGTGGGCCTGGTCGGCGCGTACCGGCGGTTCAAGCTCAATGTGGTCAGCATGCGGGTGTGACGACGGCCGGGCGCTCGGCGGTTCCGGGGCCGTGGTCACGATCGCGCACCGGCACGGCTGCACCCCGGTCACGGTCGGCCATCCCGTCGGCTGCGCCCTCGGTACGCGGCACAGGTTGGTATCTGCCAGGCTGGAAGGCATGGACCCTACGAACACCCGGCCGCACGTGGTGATCGTGGGCGGCGGGATAGCCGGGCTGGCGGCGGCGTTCTTCCTCAGGGACGAGGCGGTACGGGTCACCGTCCTGGAGGGGGCGCCGCGGCTGGGCGGGAAGCTGTCCGTGTCCGAGATCGCCGGCGTCGCCGTCGACGAGGGCGCCGAGGCACTGCTCATCACGCGCCCCGAGGGGACCGGGCTGATCGCCGAGGCCGGGCTCGGCGGCGACCGCGTCGAGCCGGGAACCACGTCATCCGCGATCTGGACCCTCGGCGCGATCCGCCCGCTACCCCGGCGGCAGTTCATGGGCGTGCCGTCTGACGTGGCCGAACTGGCCACGTCTGGCGTGCTGACCGGCGAAGGAGTCGCCCGGGCCCGTCAGGACCTGGTGCTGCCTCCGACGGCCAGGGACGGCGACGTGGCGGTCGCAGCGTACGTCGGAGCCCGGTTCGGTGCCGAGGTCGTCGACCGGCTGGTCGACCCGCTGCTCGGCGGGGTCTACGCCGGGCGTTCCGCGGACTTGTCCTTCGACGCGACGCTGCCCGCGCTGTCGGCCGCGTCGCGGCGTTACCGGTCGCTGGCCGAGGCGGCGCGCTCACTGCTGCCGGCCCCGGACGGCGACCAAGGGGGAACGCCTGCCACGGGCACCCGTTCGGGCGGATCGGTGTTCACCACGCTGGCCGGCGGGCTAGGGGCGCTGCCCTCTTACCTGGCGAAAGCATCCGGGGCGGAGATCCGGACCTCCTCGATGGCACGCGAGCTGTCACGCGGGTCAGCCGGCCTGGGGGGCTGGCGGCTCACCGTCGGGTCCGCGGCCGCCGAAGAGCACGTGGCGGCCGACGCGGTGATCCTCGCCGTCCCGGCGCGGCCGGCCGCCCGGCTGCTGGCTGAAGTGCCTGACGCATCGGCCGCCGTCACGGCGTTGACCCAGATCAGCTACGCGAGCATGGCGATCGTCACGCTGGCATATCCGCGCCCTGCCTTTCCCGGGGCCGGCCTGGCCGCGCTCGGGTGGAGCGGGTACCTGGTCCCGGCCGTGGACGGGCGCGCCGTGAAGGCGGTCACCTTCTCCACCGTCAAGTGGCCGCACCTGGCCTTCGCGACCGCGCGGGCCGGCTCACCGCTGGAGATCGTGCGTTGCTCGGTCGGCCGCATCGGCGAGGAGGCCGTGCTGCAGCGCGCCGATGACGATCTCGCGGCGCTGGCCGCGGCCGAGTTCGCGGAGGCGACCGGGGTCCGCGGCGCGCCGGTGGCCAGTCGCGTGACCCGCTGGGGCGGTGCGCTGCCCCAGTACACGGTCGGGCATCTGGACCGGGTGGCCAGCATCCGGGCCGCAGTCGCATCCCAGCCTGGCCTGGCGGTGTGCGGCGCGGCCTACGACGGGGTCGGGATACCGGCCTGCGTCGCGACGGCCCGGGCCGCGGTCAGCCAGGTGATGACCTTTCTCACCGGTAGGCCGTGACGGTGCCTGCCTGGCGGCGTCGTGGCGGACAATGATGGCATGGCTGACGAACACGTGATGACCGAGCCGGGCGGCACGAGCGCGGCAGCTGCGGAGGCCGCGGAGGCCGCCCGCAGGCCGAAAGCGCGCGATCTCAACGAACTGGTCCGGTACACGATGTGGTCGGTGTTCCGGGTATCGGACCGGGTCGGCCTGGACCCCGGCGAGCTCGGGAACGACACGGACGAAGTAGCCGACCTGCTCGACCAGGCGGCCGACAAGGGCATCGTCACCCGCGGCTGCTACGACATCCAGGGCTTCCGGGCCGACGCGGACTACATGTTCTGGTGGATCGCGCCGACCTCGGACGAGCTGCAGGAACTGTACGTGCGCTTCCGCCGGACCCGGCTCGGGCGACGCAGTGAGCCGGTCTGGTCGGTGATGGCGCTGCACCGGCCGGCCGAGTTTAACAAGAGCCATATCCCGGCCTTCCTGGCCGAGGAAGAGCCGCGCGGGTACCTGAGCGTGTACCCGTTCGTCCGTTCCTACCAGTGGTACCTGCTCGATCCCGCCGAGCGCCGCCGGCTGCTCGCCCAGCACGGGATGATGGCGCGTGAGTACCCCGACGTCAGGGCCAACACGGTCGCGTGCTTCTCGCTCAACGACTACGAGTGGATTCTGGCCTTCGAAGCCGATGAGCTGCACCGGATCGTGGACCTGATGCGTCACCTGCGCGGTGCCGAGGCCCGGATGCACACCCGGGTGGAGATCCCGTTCTACACCGGCCGCCGCAAGCCGGTGCGCGCGCTCGTCACCGACCTCGCGTAGTTGGCTGCCGCGCTGCCTGACCCGGTACGAGCGCGACCGGGGCGGCACGGGTTAACGTCGAGGCGTGCCCGACGACCTCCAGGTGAACGGCTGGCTGCAGATACCGGCCGCCGAACTGCATGAGCGCTTCTCCCGGTCATCTGGACCCGGCGGCCAGTCGGTCAATACCGCCGACAGCCGGGTCGAGCTCTCCTTCGACGTCGAGCGCTCACCCACGCTGCCGGAATGGGCCAGGGCCAGGATCGCCGAGCGGCTGTCCGGGCGGCTGGCCAGCGGCGTCCTGACCGTGGCCGCCTCCGAGCAGCGCAGCCAGCTGGCCAACCGGCAGGCCGCCAGGGCCCGGCTGGCCGCCCTGCTCCGGGACGGGATCGCTCCGCCGCAGCGCCCGCGCGTCCCGACCAGGCCCGGCCGGGCCGCGAACGAGCGGCGCCTGCAGGCCAAGCGCAACCGTGCCGCGACCAAGCGCGCCCGCCGCTACGACAGCCGGGAACCCGAATAGCAAGGTTAACCACTTCTAGCCGCGCTCTGGGGGTTCGATCCGGGCTTCGTGGTTGATTAGGTGTACTGGGGTCCCCCCGATCAACCGCAGGACCCGGATCCACCACGAAAAAGGGCTCGGTGAGACGTGTGAGTCACCTGAATCCACGGCGACGATGCCTTCCAGGCGGGCGACCCTAGGCCTGAACAGTCAGAGCTCCGGCACGGGGACCACGATCGCCTCCTGCGTTGACCTGGCGATCACCACGACGGCCTCGGTGTCGGGCGAGGGGTTCTCTTCCCGGTGCGGCACGTGCGGCGGGACCCAGACGTAGTCGCCCGGCGAGGTTTCCAGCCGGACCAGCGACCCGCTGTCGGGATCGCGGAACACGAAGACCGGGTGACCGGATACCACGTAGATCCCGGTCTCGGACGCGCCATGGTGGTGGTCGCCGGACGAGGTCCCCGGTCGTACCACGGTCCGTCCCATCCACAGGGCCTGCGCGCCGACCAGGTCGCCGGAGATCGCCGCGCTCCGGACCATCCCCGGCGTCTGCGCGGTGCCCGGCGAGAGCGAGCCCGCCCGGATGACCCGCAGGCCCGCGCTCACGAGGCGGCCTGCTCCAGGGTCAGCGAGATCGAGTTAATGCACCACCGCTGGTCGGTGGGGACGTCGTAGCCCTCCCCGGTGAACACGTGACCCAGGTGCGAATCACACCGGGCGCAGCGCACCTCGGTGCGGGTCATCCCGAGCGAGCGGTCCTCGATGAGGACCACGGCGTCCGCCTCGGTCGGCTGGTAGAACGACGGCCAGCCGCAGTGCGACTCGAACTTGGCGTCCGAGCGGAACAGCTCCGCGCCGCACGCGCGGCAGCGATACACGCCCTCGGTCTTGGCGTCGGTGTACTCCCCGGTGAACGGCGCCTCGGTGCCTGCCCGGCGCAGCACGGCATACTCCTCGGGCGTCAGGGCCTCCCGCCACTCGGCGTCCGTCCGGATGACCTTGTCCATGACACGCAGCGTACTCTGTTGTCCCGCTCGCCTCCGGGGCGCTCTTTAGGCGCCGCCTTCCCTCGTCGCTTCGCTCCTCGGTCCAGGCGGCGCCGCGCCCCTTGGCTCGCAGCCGAGGGCTTAACGAATCGGAATTGTCGCTGCCCGATGGGATAATCGTGGACATGATGCTAAGGGTGTCAGCCGGGCGCATGGTCGGGCGGGACGACGAGCTCGGCCGCCTGCTCACGCTGCTCGACGACGCCGAGGCGGGTCGCTCCGTCGTCGCCCTGGTCAGCGGCGACGCGGGGGTGGGCAAATCCCGCCTGATCAGCGAGGTCACGAAGCTGGCCGCGGGCCGCGGCTTCACCGTGCTGTCCGGCCAGTGCGCCGAGCTCGGCGACAGCGTCCCGTACCTGCCGCTGGCCGACGCTCTCCGGGGCGCGAGCCAGTCCAGCGGGGTCCGTGACGCGCTCAGCTCCCGGCCCGCCCTGAGCCGGCTGCTCCCCGAGGCCGGCGACGGGCGGCAAGCCGATGAGGACCGCTCCGGCCTGGCCAGGCAGCAGATGTTCGGCGGAGTGCTCGGCCTGCTAGCCGAGCTCGCCGCCGCGGCTCCGGTGCTGCTGGTGCTGGAGGACCTGCACTGGGCCGACGCCTCCACCCGGGACCTGGTCACGTTCCTGTCCAGGATGCTGCACCGGGAACGAGTCGCCCTGATCGGCAGCTACCGGACCGATGACCTGCACCGGCGTCACCCGCTCCGGCCGGTGGTGGCCGAGCTGGTGCGGCTGCCCAGCGTCATCGCGGTCGACCTCGCGCCGCTGGATCCCTCCGCCCTGGCCGAGCACCTGACCGCCACGGCGGCGGGCCGGCTCGGTGCGACCGAGCTCAACGACATCGTGGCCCGCGCCGAAGGGAATGCCTACTACGCCGAGGAACTGCTGGCCGCCTGCGTCAGCGGTGACCGGACTGAGCGCAGCGTCCTGCCCGCGGGGCTGGCCGCTCTGCTGCTCAGCCGGATCGAGCAGCTGTCCGACGCCGCGCAGCAGGTGCTCCGCGCGGCGGCGGTGGCCGGCCGCAAGGCTGACGACGAGCTGGTGGCGGCGGCCTCGGGCCTGGAGGCCGTCGAGTACGAGGCGGCGGTGCGGGAGGCGGTCACGCACCAGCTGCTCGTGCCCGACGGTACGGAAGGCTACGTGTTCCGGCACGCCCTGCTGCGGGAGGCGGTCTACGCCGACCTGCTGCCGGGGGAGCGGACCAGGCTGCACGCGACGATGAGCGCGCTGCTCGCTGACGAGCAGCGCCTCGCCATGCCCGGTACCGCCGCGGAACTGGCCCAGCACTGCCTGGCCAGTCACGACATCCCGGGCGCCTTCGCCGCGTCCGTCCGGGCCGGCGACGAGGCGGACATGCTCGGCGCGCCGGCCGAGGCGCATCGGCACTACGACCAGGCGCTCGCCCTGTGGGAGCGGGTGACCGAGCCGGAGAAGATGGCCGGCATGCCCCGCGGCAAGCTCGGCCTGCTGTCCGCGACCAACGCGGCCGATAGCGGCGACTACGAGCGGGCCGTGCACCTGCTGCGGAGGCTTCGTCAGGCCATGACCGACCGGGCGGGAGACGGCAGCCTCGAAGAGGCCAACCTGGCCGCCAGGATCGGCGAGCGCCTGGCCTTCTACCTGATGCTGACGGATGACCTCAAGGCCCTCACCGAGGCCGTCGAGGTCGCCCGGGCCACGGTTGAGGCGGTCCCGGCCGAGCCGCCGACCTGGCAGCGCGCACGGGCGATCTCTACTTACGCCAATACCCTGCTGGTGGGGGACGACGACGACGCGGCCAGGGAATGGGCCGAGCACGGGCTCGCCGCGGCCCGAGCCGCAGGCGCGGGCCGCGGCGCGCCGTGGGTCGAGGCCGACGCGCTGGTGACGCTCGGCTACGTGAGCAACCGTCAGGGTCACAATGACGAGGCCATCGAGCTGCTCACCCAGGCGCACCGGCAAGCGCGCCAGGCCAAGATGATCGGCGTGGAGCTGCGGGCGGCGTACTACCTGGCGCGGGCGCACCTGGAGCGCGGCGACCTGAGCACCGGCGGCGCCGTGGCGTATGAGGGCACGACCCGGGCCCAGCACGCCGGGCTCAACATGGCGCCGTTCGGCCTCGACGTGCAGCACCTGCACTTCCAGTGTCACTTCGCGGACGGCAAGTGGGACCACGCGCAGGAGATCGCCGACGGCTTCGCGATCCGGGTGACCAGCCCTCCCGAGGCATCCCTGTCGTCCATGGCCTTGTTCATCGACGTCGCGCGCGGCAATCCAGCGGTGGCCGAGCGGCGGGCCTGGATCGAGCCGTTCTGGGGAGCATACGGCTTCGACGGGTTCATCGCGCGCGGCCTGCTCGCCGAGCATGCCCTGTGGCAGGGCGACACCGAGCAGGCCTTGGCCGAGGCCCAGATCGCCATCGACCTGGTCTATGAGCCCTCATGGGGGTACGGCCCTTCGGTCATCCGGCCGGCCGCGGTGGCGCTGAGCGCGCGGGCCGACCGGGCGGTCCAGGCCCGGGTCGCCGGGGACGAGGCGGCCGCGGAGGCCGAACTGATCGCGGCGGCCGAACTGCGCCAGATCACCCGCGAGGGCGCGGCGTTCCCCAAGCGGCCGAAGTTCATCCTCGGCCCCGAGGGACGCGGCTGGCTCGCCCGGGCCGAGGCGGAGTACGGCCGGGCCGGGGGCGACAACGACCCGGAGGCGTGGCGGGCGGTCCTGGACGCTTTCGGTCCCGCCTACGTCTATGAGATCGCCCGCACCCGCTGGCGGCTGGCCGAGGCCCTGGCCGAGGCGGGCCGCAGGGACGAGGCCGAAGAGCAGTGGCATCAGGCGGCGCAGGCGGCGGACCGGCTCCGGGCCAGGCCGCTGCGCGCGGCGCTGGCCGACCTCTCCCGCCGGGCCAGGATCGGGACCGCGCCTGACGATAGGCCGCACGGCGACGTGCTCGCCTCGCTGACCAGCCGGGAACGCGAGGTGCTCCGGCTGCTCGCGGCGGGCCGCAGCAACCGGGAGATCGCCGCCGTGCTGTTCATCACGCCGAAGACCGCCAGCGTGCACGTGTCCAACATCTTGGGCAAGCTCGGCGCGGCCAGCCGCACTGAGGCCGCCGCCATCGCCTACCGCGAGGGTCTGACGGCCCAGCTGGCAGAACGCTGAGCGCCTGCCCCGGTGCTGCCTTAGCGCGGGGCGAGCCCGGCGAGGATCTCCCCGGCGCACTCGGCCGCGGCTTCCGGAGCCGCGGACGGCGAGCCGACGTTCGGGTCCCAGTTCAGGTCGTAGAACAGCTCGGTGACCCCCTGCTCGCCCAGCCACTCGGCATCATCCTGGATCTGCGCGTAGTGGCCAGAAAGCAGCCGCCGGCCTCCCTCCGGACCCTTCGCCTCCTGCCCGGCCAGGACCACCCCCCGGCATACGATCCGCAGCGCGGCCGGGTCCCGTCCCGCCGCTGCGGCCGCCTCCCTGATCACGCCGACCGCCTCGCCGACCTTGCTCAGGTCGGCGCGGCTCGAGGTGATCCAGCCGTCTGCGATCCGCCCGGCTCGCTCCATGGCCGCGCGCGACATCCCGCCCAGCAGCACCGGCGGCCCCGCCCCCATGGTCCCCATGGCCCCCATGAATTGCCGCTGCACCGGCCGGGGGTCTTGCCGCCCGGCCGGGATCGTGTAGAACTCGCCGTCGAACGAGCTCACCTCGTCGGCCCACAAG
>Ga0187780_10003123_pt1 | contig 12531 bp, 8 predicted proteins | sample 1015_Q2_SP10_20__FD_132429 | JGI IMG/M metagenome (GOLD analysis project Ga0187780, IMG submission 132429) | Tropical peat soil microbial communities from peatlands in Department of Meta, Colombia - 1015_Q2_SP10_20_MG | ecosystem: Environmental > Terrestrial > Soil > Wetlands > Peat | place...
ATGCGCCTCGCGCCGGTCCGCGGCGGAGCGGCGGCACGCAGCAGCGTCACGATGAGCGACGAGCTGCTCTCCCACGTGGCCGCGGTGTTGGCCCCCTTTTCCGAGTCCGACGCATCGCCCGCGGCGTCGCCACCGGGCGCCCCAGCGGCCGACGTTCCGACGTCGTTTGCGGCCGACGCGCGCGCCCTCAATACACGCGCGCGTGCGATGCCCCGCAGCATCCAGGTCGTCCCGGTCTCCGTTCCCGACACCTTCGGGCGGGATCGCCTGGTCACGTTCGACATCGCTCCGACCGGTGGGGCGACGATCGTGCCGCCGTTACAGGGGCGCCTCGCGACGGGCGGCGCGGGTCCCCGCGTCCTCATGGTCGCGGTGAGCGTTCCCGCGGCTGCCCTCGCCGGCCCGCGCACCGTGGGGCAGGTGCGGTTTACCCAGGGTGACCTCACCATTCCCGTTCCGCTCGATCTCGACGTGGCGCGGGTCCCAGGTGCCACCTTTCGCTTGGCCCAGCAGCTCTTCGGCGCGCGTCCAGGCGAACGGCTGGTCATTCATTACCTCCTGACCAACAGCGGCAACGGGCCTGACACCTTCGACGTGACCGTCGTCGTCCCGCCGCAGTGGCGCGCGGATCAGGCGCCCCGGCGCTACGCGCTCGACGCCGGCGCCACCGTGAGCGGCGATGTGTCGGTCACGGTGCCGTCCGCCTCGGTCTCGGGGATCTACCACGTCACGCTGCACGCCAGCGCCGATGGTCACGCGCTCGCCACGGGGGATGCCGTGATCGAGCTGCTCGAGACTCCGGGTGGCAAAGCCCTCGGCCCCCGCCTTGTGGCGGGTGTCGTGTCGGTGCTCGAAGACAGCGGCCGCGCCAATCCGGTCTTCGGCCTCGAGCTCCAGGGCCCCGTCACCGATCAGGTGCAGGCGTTTGGTCGTCTGGTACAAGCCTCGGAGCCGGGCGAGGTGGACCCCCGGGGACTCGCCCGCGTGGGGTACTTCGTCGGCGCCCCGTTCCTTACGCTCAGCGCGCCCAATTGGACGGCCACTGGCGGCTCGACCGGGCGGTCGTTCTCGGATATCACCGGGGTGAGTGCGTATGGCCGCGGGTTGTCCGTCGGCTGGAACAACCCGCAATTGTCCGCGAGCGGCCTCGCGGCGACACCGACGTCCGTCGCCCCGGGAGGCGACGGTGGCCACCTCCTCGGCGTCCGGTTGGCCGACCAGATCCTTCCGGGTGGCGGTCAGGTGAACGCGACGCTCACGGACTTCGACGACCCACAGCTCGCGCCACGTCGCCTCCAGGCGGTCGGCGTCGGAGCGGTGTCGCCGGTGTTCTCCGGCATGACGCTCTCCGGTGAGGTTGCGCAACGGGACTACGACGCGGGCTCCGGGATCGGCTGGCTGACCGAGCTCAAGCGTCAGACGCGGGAAGACTATGGCAGCCTGCGCATCGAGCACGCGCCGGGCGGCAGTACGGCGTTCGCCTACGCGCGGGACGCGGTCTCCGCGGTCGCGTCGCGGATGGTCGGGCCGCGGGCCGCGATCGGCGCCGCCTACTGGTCCAGCGATGATGACACCCCGACCTTCAGCAGCCTGCACACCGTCGGTTGGTCGATCACGCCGCGCTACGACCTGAGCGATCGCTCGGCCCTGACGCTCGAAGCGAGGTCGAACTCGTTCGACGCGCAGAGCGCCGCGGGCCTGATCGGAAACGCCGAGACGACGGTACGCCTCGGCCTGAGCGATCAGCGGGGTACCCTGTTCCTCTCGGGGAGCGCGTCGGTAGGGACCACGACGCAGACGCTCGGCTTCCCCGGCACGCCGACCGTTGCCACCACGGCGGGCCGTCAATCCGTGAGCGCGTCAGCGGGCATGGCCACGGGGCGCGGCACGGTGGAGCTGAGCGCGGGTTACGACCACAGCGGCGCGGGAATCGGCCTGCTCACGAACGCGATCGTGTTGGGCCTGCGCGCGAGCGGCGTGCCCCTCGGGCGCGGATTGCACAGCCCAATTCTCAATGGCGAGCTGGACTACTACAGCTGGCTCGGTGACCGCGCCGCCGTCACGGTGGCGCGCGTCGGAATCGTGGCTCCGCTTCCGGGCGATCTCTCGCTCACCGTGGACATCGAGCGCAACCCGTTCCTCACCGGCCTCGACGGGGGGGCGCGCATCATTCCGGTCGTCAAAATCGAGCGCGCGATGCATCTCCCGCTGGGGTCGCTGCAGCCGACCGCGAAGGGTGAGGTGTTCGAGGATCGGAACGGGAACGGGGTTCGCGACCCGGGCGAGCCCGCGATCGCCGGCGCGGTCGTGCGGCGGGGATCGGAGACGTTCGTCACCGATCAGTCGGGGAAATTCCGCTTCTACGACAAGGGGGACACCCCGGTCCACCTCGATGAGACGTCGCTGCCCTTCGGCATGATCGCGAACACCGCGGCCCCGGCCGAGCGCCAGCCCGCGAAGGACGTGAAGATCGGCGTGATCCCGACCGCGGACGTCGACGTGAACCTCGTGCCCACCGCGGATTCGAGCGGGCGCATCCCGCAGGGTGATTTCACGGGCGTGCAGGTTCAGGCGACTGACACGAGCGGGGCGGCGTGGAGCGCGTGGGCCGACAAGAAGGGACACGCGCACTTCTCGGCGCTCCCCCCGGGTCACTACCATCTGCAGTTCGACTTCGGAGCGTTGCGGGAGCCGGTGCACCTGCACGAACCCGTGCCCGACTTCGTCGTCGAGCCCGGTCACGCCGTAGCGCCGATCACCGTCCCGGTCTACCCGCGGCCGGTTCGTCTCTTCGACGGCGGGCATGGTGGGCGTGGCTTGAGTAGCCACCTCGGCACGTCGGTCACGCCGTGAGGGGCGCTCCCTGTCTCGCGCTGGCGCTGGCTGCCGTCGCGTGCAGCTCGCCGACCGACTCCTCCCCCACGTCGATCGTCATGGTGGGGCAGTGGACCTACTCGGCGACGCAAACGAGCCCCGTGGCGGCGACCCTGAGCGGCGTGCTCACGGTGAGCCAGCAGACCGGTCGCACCTTCGCGGGCTCGCTCGATGCGACCCAGCAGGATGCGTTGGGCAACGTCACACATCTGAGCGGCGTCGTCTCGGGACAGGTCGTGGACACGACCGGCATCGAGTTCTCGGTCCAGATCGGCCTGGACGGACGGCAGCACCTCGGCTCGCTCGCTCGCGACACGGTCCGCGGCGCCTGGGTGGATCAGGGGTCCGGTGGTGTCATGAGCTCCGGGTCATTCACGGCGGCATCGAGGACGGGCACATGAAGGCGGACAAGCTCCGGATCGCGCGGCTGGCGGCGTTGGCAACGCTCGCCGGCATGGCGCCGCGCGTCGCGTTGGCGCAGAACTGCAGCGCCGCGGTCCCCACGGGTACGTGCACGGTCAGCACCACGACCACGATGACGGCCGGCACGGTGCTACAGCTGACTCTGTCGGCGAGCTCCACCGCGTTGACGGCGCCGGCGACGGCCGACTATGACGCGGGGTACGTGGCGGACAACGGGCCGACCACGACCGTGCGCGCGAACCGTTCCTGGACCCTTCGGATCGCGGCAGCGGCGGCGAACTGGACCGCGACGAGCACGCAGCCCGGCGTCACTGCGCGCGCGAACAAGCCCGCTGCGGACCTGCAGTGGAGCACATCGGCGGCGGGATCGTTCGTTGGCTTGACGACCGGGGGAGCGGCGGTGCTTGCGACTGGGGCGACGAGCGGGACGTCGACGACGATCTATTTCCACACCCTGTACAGCTGGACCCTCGATACTCCCGGCAATTACTCGCTGGCCGTGGTGTTCACGCTCAGCGCACCCTAGCCTTGTCCTCCTTCACGCCCCGACGAGCGTCAGGCGCACGGTAAGAGAGTAGGTGCCCGGGGTGTCGTTGGTCGAAGCGAACCGCGCGCGATAGAACATCGGGAGCTCGACGCCGTTCGTCGGGCCGCCACGGGCGACGTCGGTCGGGTCGATCCCCACAGTCACGAATCCCTGATCGGCGCGGGTGCTCCAGCCGAGATCGCTCGCCGGCTTGTCGGTCCGAGCGCCCGCGTCCACCGGCGTCCACACCTCGTTCGCCGCACTCACCTGCAAGCGCCACGCGCCATTCGAGCGCACCGTCGCCGTCGGGCCGACGCCCGCGAGCCGGCCGCTGCGCAGGGTCATCGCGCTCGCCGTCGCCAGCACTTCCGTCGCACCCTGGACTGCCAACCGCAGCACCGTGCCCACGTGGACCTGCACCGTGTTGGTCACGGTGCAACCGTGCTCGTCACACGGCTGCGCGGCTCCGGCACGCGCCTGCAGAAGGAGACCGGCCGCCATCATGGCTGCGGTACCGAGGCGAGTGGTGCGGGGGCGAAGGGCGACTTGCATTGGGGCTCCATCCTCTTGTCGTTTGTGGTGCGCTGCTCTGTCCTCCTCCATTAGCAGGTGATGTGCCTGTCATGCATATCACATAAGTCATTTAATCACATGTGGTTATGCATTACCGCCACAGTGGGGAATCGAAGGCTAAGTGTCAAGCATTTGTACAGCACAAACCGGAGCCAACTGGAATGTATGAAGAAGGCAGGCCGTTCTGATGGCAGGGCGCTAGTGTCGTGAAGTTTGACAGTTTGCGTGGGTAAACTGACCGCGCGTGACACGATGAATGACCGTCGCTATGGTAGGTCTCTTGGCCGGCTTCATTTTCCATCTCATCGCCCACACGCACTGGGATCGAGAGTGGTACCTCCCCCAGGCGGCGTTCCACGCCCGTCTCGTCCCTGCGCTCGACGACTTGATCGACGAGCTCCGGGCGGACCCTGCGTATCGCAGTTTCCTGCTGGACGGCCAAACCGTGCTGCTCGAGGACTACCTGCGCGCCCGCCCTGATCGCGAAGGAGAGCTTCGTGCGTTGGTGAAGACCGGGCGCCTGCAGCTTGGTCCGTGGTACGTCCTCGCCGATGAGCAAATCCCCTCTGGTGAGGCGCTCGTGCGCAATCTGCTCATCGGTGCCGCTGACGCGGACCGTTGGGGCGGCCGCAGCGACGTGTTGTACTCCCCTGACGCGTTCGGGCACCCCGCCATCTGGCCGACGCTCGCCAGAGAGTTCGGCATCAAGTACGGGGTCGTGTGGCGGGGTCTCGGGGGTGAGGCCGAGCAAACGCGCGATCTGTACCGCTGGCGCGGCCCGGACGGGCGCGAGGTGTTGGTGTGGCACCTTCCGCCCGCGGGCTACGGCATCGGCGCCGGGCTCCGGTCTGCGGCGGACGTGCTGCGCACCGAATGGCCTGACGTGCGCGACGTGCTCCTGGCCCGGGCGGCCGCGCGGCACGTGCCGGTGTTCATCGGTGCCGACCATCACGCGCCGCCCGCGCAGTTGGGCCGCCTGCGCGACTTGCTCGCGGAGCTCGATCCGGGCAACGCGTTCCGTGTGTCCCGCCTCGACGAGTTCTTTCAGGCGGTCGACAGCACACCCGCCGCCCCGCTCTCAGGCGAGCTGCGTTGGTCGTATCGCTACACGTGGACCCTTCAGGGCGTGCACGGCACGCGCGCCCCGCTCAAGCGGCGCAACTCGCAGCTCGAGCTCTTGATGGAGCGCAGCGCCGAGCCGCTCGCGGCGCTGGCGCGCCGCGCCGGCGGCAGAGATCGGCGGCCATTGCTCGATCTCGCGTGGCGCTCACTGATTCGCTGCCAGTTCCACGACGTGATGGCAGGGTGCGTGAGTGATCCGGTGGCGGAGTCGATCGCCGCCCGGCATCTGGAAGTCGAATCGATCGCGGCAGAGGTCGTCCGGGGCAGTCTCCACGACCTCGTGAAACACGACCCGGACGCGGCCCGCGAGCGGCGCGACGATTGGCGTCCCTCCCTCGTCCTCTGGAATCCCGCGGCGCGGCCGCGGGAGGGAGTGCTGATCGCCGATGTGACCTTCTTTCGACGGGACGTGCTGGTCGGCCCGCCGACGGGGCGGACGCCGCGCGAAGGCCCGGGCGCCGACGGGACCGCAATCCCGCTCCAGATTCTCGACCAGGGCCCCGCTCGAGAACGACTCGACGCCTCCCGTCACTACCCGGATCTCGACGACGTGACGCGTGTGCGAGTGGCCATTCACGCGCCCCCGGTCCCCGGGCTCGGCGTTACCGTGGTGTCGCTCGCGGACGACCGTTCGATCGAGCCCCGGGAGGCGGTCTCGATTCGAGGTCGGACGATCGCCAACGCTCTCGTCGAGGTGACAATCGAGGGAAATGGCTCGCTTGCGCTTCACGACGTGCGCACGGGCGAGCGGTTCTCCGGATTGCTCGGTCTTGAGTCCGAGGGTGATGCCGGGGACACCTACACCTATCATCCCGCTCGCGGATCCCGGAGCGGACGCGCCGGACCGGCGACGGTGCGACGTGTGGCGGCGGGTCCGTTGGTCGCGGCGCTCGAGACCCGGTACGATCTGGTCGCTGGCGCGGGCGCGCGCGGCGGCCGGTCGGGGCGGGTTGCCGTGCGCTGTGTCGTCACCCTGCACGCCGGCAGTCCGATTGTCCGGTGCATCTTTCACGTGGACAATGACGCGGTGAATCACCGTCTGCGAGCGCGACTCCCCACGGGGTTGGACGACGTGGCCGCGACGGCGGGATCGGCGTTCGGATCTGTCGAGCGCACTCCGGTGATTGTGGACACCTCAATGGGAGGGTTTCTCGAAACACCGGTTCGCACTGCGCCGGCACATCGGTTCGTCGCCGCCGCGCGCGAGCGCCGGGGCCTCGCGTTGCTCGCGCCGGGGTTCTTCGAGTACGAGTGGACGCCCGCGGGGGATTTTCTCTTTACTGTGCTCCGCGCGGTAGGGCAGCTGTCCCGCGACGACCTCCCGTCCCGCCCGGGGCACGCCGCGTGGCCGTGCGCGACGCCCCTGGCGCAGTGTTTGGGTCAGAGTCGCGTCGACCTCGCTCTCGCACCCGTGGGAAGGCCGGATGTGGAATCGGGGGACGCCCTCCCGCACCTGTGGGAGGACGCCTTTCTACCGGTGCGAGGATTCTGGCTACGCGACGCCGTGGCGCTGGAGCCGGCGGCGACGGGCGTGGAGCTCGAAGGTGCGGGCCTCGTGCTTTCGGCGGTGAAGCCCGCCCAAGCGGGGTCCCCGCTCGTGCTGCGGTGCTACAACGCGACCGGTCGCAAGACGGCGGGCGTCTGGCGGTTTCCCGAGAGCGTCCACAGCGCGCACCGCGTGCGGGCGGACGAGCGTGAGTCCGCTCCCATCGTGCTCGAAGGGCGGGGAAGCGCGGTGCGATTCTTCGCTGAGCCGTACGAAGTCGTCACGATGCTGATCACGTGAGCCCGGAGTCCGCTCGACGCGCGTCGTCAGCGGTGCAGTGCGGTCCCCTTCGGCGCGATCAGGTCCTGCAGCGCATCCCCCAACAGCGTGCACGCGACGACCACGAGCGCGATCGCGATCCCCGGCGCCGTCGCGACCCACGGAGCGTTCACCAGCGTGTCCCGTCCAGACGCGATCATGTTGCCCCACGACGCCGCCGGCGGCTGCACGCCCAGCCCGAGAAACGACAATCCCGCTTCCAGGGTGATCGCATTGCCGACGCCGAACGCCGCCGCGATGACGATGGGGGTCAGCGCGTTTGGCAGGATGTGGCGCCACAGCACCCTCGTGGGCCGGGCGCCGAGCGCCACGGCGCCTTCCACGAATGGCCGAGTGGAGAGCGTCCGCACCTCGCCGTGCACGAGACGAGCGATCGGCATCCACCCGGTCACGCCGAGCACGACCACGACCAGCGCCGCGCTCGGCGGCCACAGGCTTGCGAGCAGGAGCAGCAGCACGGCGCGCGGCAGGGCGAGGGCGAAATCCGTCACCCCGAGGAGCGCCGTGGACAGAGCGCCGGCGGTGTAGCCCGACGCGGCGCCGATGGCCGCGCCGACCGCGACCGACACGAGGACGGCGAGGCCGCTGACCGTAAGCGAGACGCGCGCGCCGTACGCGAGACGGGCCCAAACGTCGCGGCCGAACCGATCGGTGCCCAGCGGATGGAAGACCCCGTGCCGGTCGCTGGTGAGGGGCGGTACGAACCTGGTGCCGGCGACATCGGGTTGAGCGGTCGGATCGCCTGGGGCAACGAGCGGTGCCGCGAGCGCAAGGAACGCCATGGCGGCGAGCACGACGGCTCCGTACCGCGCGCGGCGGTCACGCCAGAGTCGGTTCACGCGCCGGGGCTCCTGATGCGCGGATCGGTCCACGCGGCGAGGGCGTCCGCGAGCAGGTTTCCAGCGACGACGAGCATCGCGCTCACGGTTGTGGCGGCCATCACGACGGGGTAGTCCCGCGCCCGCACAGCTTCCACGAGAACGCGGCCGACGCCCGGCCACGCGAACACCGCCTCGACGAACACCGCGCCCGAGAACAGTGCCGGTAGCGAAAGGCCGAGCAGGATGATGACGGGAGTGAGTGCGTTGCGCAGTACGTGACGGAGCACGCGCCAGGGTGCGGCGCCCTTCGCACGCGCCGCCGTGACGAAGGGACGCGCTTCGATGTCGAGCATCGCGCCACGCGTGAAGCGGGCGACGGAGCCCACGCCGATGAGCGTGAGGGTGGCGAGTGGGAGGGCGAGGTGCCGCGCGGAATCGAGGAGGCGAGCCCATCCGGAGAGGAGATCCGCGTCGAGTCCCGCCGCGCCGAACGACGGCAGGACGTGGAACACGTACGCCGAAAGCGTGACGAGCATCAGGCCCAGCCAGTAGCCGGGGATCGCGGCGAGGGTGACGGTGGCGATCGAGAGCGCCGTGTCGGTGGAGGACCCGCGTCGCGCCGCTTGGGCGGCGCCGAGGGCCACTCCGCATGCGTAGCTCAGCAGGAGCGACAGGCCGATCAGAAGCGCCGTGGCGGGCCATGCCTCGGCGAGGAGACGGCGGACCGGGCGCCCCGTGGACGTGCTCACGCCCCAGTCCCCGCGCGCCGCACCGCTGAGCCAGGAGAGGAATTGGGCCGCCGCGGAACGGTCCAGCCCGAGCGCGTGACGGCCGGCGGCGAGCTGCGCGGGCGTGGCAGCGGGTCCGAGGAGGTGCTCGACCGGGTCCCCGGGGGCGAGATGCAGTAGCGCGAAGGTCAGCGTCACGACGCCCACCACGACCACGACGGCCGCAATCGCGCGACGTCCCAGGCGCGCCAGCATCTGCGCAATCTCGCGCGCCCCATCCGGCGCCGCTAGAATCCACCCGTGCGGCGACGCGGACTGCTCGGGCTCCTGGCGATCGGGGTGTTGGGGGGAGCCGGTTGTCGCGTCGCCGAGCGTCACGGTCGCTCGGTCGTATTCGCGTCCGGTGCGGAGATCCAAACGCTGAATCCGCTCCTCACGTCCCATCCCCTGGCGAAACAAATCGAACGCTACGTGCTGCTGACGACGCTCGTCCGTTACGACTCGAGCCTCGTCGCGAGGCCCTACCTCGCCCGGTCCTGGGGTTGGTCCGCCGACCGGCGCACGCTCACCTTCCATCTCGCTCGGGGCGTGCGCTGGGAGGACGGACCGGAGACGACGGCCCGTGACGTGGTGTGGACGGTCAACGCGGCGCGCGATCCGGCGTCCGGTTACCCGCGGATCGACGATCTCTCGAACATCGACTGGGTGCGGAATCCTGACGACTCCACCGTTGTCGTCCGATTTGCTCGGGGGCAGGACGGAATCCCGGATGTCTTCACCGATCTCGCGATCCTGCCGGCCCACCTGCTGGACACGGTTCCCGTGGCGCGCATGCGGAGCGCCGCGTGGAACGCGCGGCCGATCGGCAATGGTCCGTTCCGACTGACGCGGCATGAGGCGAATCGCCGCTGGGTGTTCGTTGTGAATCCGGCATTTCCGCTCGCCCTCGGCGGACCACCGCAGATTGAGCGGTTTGTCGTCGTCGTGGTCGACGAGCCGACGACGAAGCTGGCGGCGCTCTCCTCGGGGGAAGTGGATTTCGCGGGGATTCAGCCCGCGCACGCGGCGTTCGTGCGTCGTGACCATCACCTCGCGCTGATCGAATACCCGTCGCTCCAGGCGAACGTGATCGTGTTCAACACGCGACGTCCGCCGTTCGATGCCCTGCGCGCTCGGGCCGCCGTCTCACTGGCGATCGATCGATCGGCCATCGTTGACGGGTACCTGTACGGCTTCGGGATACCGGCGGATCGTGCGCTCGACGCGTCCGGGCGCGGCCCCGCCACCGTGGCGGGCGCCGACACAGCGGGCGCGCGCCGCCTGCTCGGCGGTCGGCGGGCGGCGTTCGAGCTGTTGACGGTCGGGTCGGGTGAGGCCCCGCTCGAGCAGATGCTGCAAGCCCAGCTCGCCCGCGCCGGCATTGACCTCGCGATTCGCCAGCTCGAGCTGTCGACGTACCTCGACAAGTTGTATGGTCCGCGGGACTTTCAAGCGGCGGTACTCGGGATCGGCGCCGACTTGGGGATGGGGTATCTCGCGGTGCTCGCGCGCCTCGCGGGGATGCCGGTCGGTCCCGACCCAGCGGGCGCACGGGCGATCATTCGCGACTCGCTTCCCGTCGCGTTCCTCTATTATGGGCGCGGGCTGCAGGGCGCGAACCGGCGGGTGCGAGGAGTGCGCATGGATGCTCGCGGTGAGCTTCCCACGATCGCGCAGTGGTCGGTCGCCCCATGAGACGGCGCGACCTGCCCACGACCTTTCGCGCCACCGCGCCGGTGCGCCTCGACTTCGCCGGCGGCTGGACGGACGTAGCCCCGTTCTCGGCGCGGGAGGGGGGCGTCGTCGTCAACGCCGCCATCCGGCTCGGCGTACACGCGGAGCTCGCGCTCGGCGGGGAGCGTATCCGCCTGGCCGCCGTCGATCTGGGGGTCGAGGTCGAATGCGCGAGTGCTCGTGACCTCGCCGGCCACGGACAGCTGAGTCTGCATCGGGCGGCCCTGCGGATGTTTCCGGTGCAGAGCCCGTGTACCCTCACGACGCGCTCCGACGCCCCTCCGGGGTCCGGGCTCGGGAGCTCGGGAGCGCTCGACGTGGCGCTCGTGGCGGCACTGACGCGCGCGCGCGGTGAGCACCTCTCTGCGCACGACGTCGCCGAGCAGGCGTGGCATCTCGAGACGGTCGAGGCGAAGATCCCGGGTGGGAAACAGGACCAGCTGGCCGCCGCGTTGGGGGGATTCCACCGGCTCAGCTTTCGCGATCCTGACGTTGGCGTCGAGTCGATCACGCTCGACCCGGCGTTCGCGGCGGCCCTCGAGCGCCAGACCGTCCTCTGCTATACCGGCCGATCTCGCATCTCGGGCGCGACGATCGAGCGGGTGATGCAGGCGTACGAGCGCGACGAGAGCCGCGTGACTGGCGCGCTGCGCGCGCTCAAGGACACGGCCGAAGCGATGGCCGAGGCGCTGCGGGCGGCCGATCTCGGCCGGGTGGGCGCGCTCCTGGCCGAGAACTGGCGGCACCAGCTCGACCTCGACCCGGCCATGCGCACGGACGAGATGGCGCGCCTCGAGCGGGCGATGGCCGGGGCCGGTGCGTTGGGAGCGAAGGCCGCGGGGGCGGGCGTGGGGGGCTGCATGTTCTTTGTCGTACGGGATGCGCGAGCGGCCGCGGCCGCGGCACGCGAAGCGGGGGCGGAGGTTTTACCGGTCGTATGGGCGCCTGAGGGAGTGAGGGCATGGTAACTGACGAAGAGCTGGCGGCTCGGCGCGCGGCGATTGACGCGTCACCCGACTTGCAAGCCCTGCGCGCCAGTCTCCTCGAGCGCGCGCGGCCGCTCCTCGAGCGCCCCCCCTACATCCCGGACGAGAAGGCCCTGCTATCGGTGGACGGGGGCGTCTGCCCCAGGGACCGGGCGGCGCTCGCTTTCGATCCGTGGAGTCCGCGCGCCCATCGCTGCCCGCGGTGCGGTGACGTGTTCACCGGCGAGCGACATGACCGGCATTGGGCGCGGTATCAACACCTGTGGCTCGCTGAGCGGGCCGCGCATCTCGCGGCACTCGCGGCGCTGGCGAGCTCCCCAGCAGCCGGCGCGCGGGCACGGGAAATCCTGTCGGGATACGGCGAGCGCTACCTGCGGTATCCCAACCGCGACAACGTGCTCGGGCCGGCTCGGCTCTTCTTTTCGACCTATCTCGAGTCGGTGTGGCTGTGCAATTATCTCGCTGCCGCGATGCTGCTCCAGCAGTGCGGCGAGCTCGACGCGGCCACCGAGCGCGCGGTGGCGCAGGTCGCCGATGAAGCGGCGAATCTGATCGGTGAGTTCGACGAGTGGTTCTCGAACCGCCAGACGTGGAACAACGCGGCGCTCACCGCGATCGCGGTGTGGTTCGAAGACGAAGCGCTCGCGGAACGCGCGGTCGCCGGCCGGACGGGGTTGGTGGCGCATCTGGCCCGTGGGTTCGGCCGCGACGGGATGTGGTACGAGGGGGAGAACTACCATCTCTTCGCGCTGCGCGCGCTGTTGACCGGCGCGGCGTGGGGCCGACTCGCGGGACTCGACCTCTTTGCGGAGGCGGCTCCGGCGGCCCGTCTCGCCGCGGCGCTGCGCGCGCCCGCGATCACGGCACTTCCCGATTTCAC
>Ga0187780_10003124_pt1 | contig 12526 bp, 16 predicted proteins | sample 1015_Q2_SP10_20__FD_132429 | JGI IMG/M metagenome (GOLD analysis project Ga0187780, IMG submission 132429) | Tropical peat soil microbial communities from peatlands in Department of Meta, Colombia - 1015_Q2_SP10_20_MG | ecosystem: Environmental > Terrestrial > Soil > Wetlands > Peat | place...
CGGTTGACAATGCGTCGCCTGTCCGACCGGATGCTCGATCTTTATCTTGACGCTGCGGAAGGCGTGGCGACCGCAAGCGTGGGCGGTTATCAGATCGAGGGGCTCGGCATTCAACTCTTCGAACGCATCGACGGCGACTATTTTACCATCCTGGGATTGCCGCTGTTGGCGGTACTCGATTTCCTGAGACGGCGCGGATGCCTAGCGCAATGAGCGGCACGCGGCCATTCATTCTCTGCCTGACCGGCTCGCTCGGCATGGGCAAATCGAAGACGGCGGAGTTCTTTGCCGAGGCAGGCGTCCCGGTCCATGATTCCGACGCGGTGGTGCACGCGCTCTATGAAGGCGAAGCCGTGCCGGCCATCGAGCGAGCATTTCCCGGCGCGACTGCCGGCGGCAAGGTCGATCGCAACAAGCTCGCGGCCATGGTGGTCGGCGATGCCGCAGCGCTCGCGCGGCTCGAGGCCATCGTGCATCCGCTTGTCGCCGCGGCGCGGGACACCTTTTTGGCGCAGGCGCAGGCGCGCGGCGCACCGGTCGTCCTCCTCGACGTCCCGCTCCTGTTCGAGACCGGCGGCGAGCGCCGCTGCGACGCCGTCGTCGTGGTCTCGGCGCCAGCCGAAATGCAGCGCCGGCGGGCCTTCGAACGGCCGGGCATGAGCGAAGACAAATTCGCGGCGCTCGTAGCCAAGCAGACACCGGATGCCGAGAAACGCCGCCGCGCCGACTTCGTCCTCGACACCTCGCAGGGGTTCGATCATGCACGGGCTCAAGTGCGCGACATTCTGCGGCGGGTTGCTACAATGCCTCGGCGCGCCGGTGATTCGTGAACGGCGCTTGGCGTCAGCGGCACTTGGCGGCACTGGGTTGATGCGCGAAATTGTGCTCGATACCGAGACCACGGGCCTCGATCCGTTCCAGGGTCATCGCCTGGTGGAGATCGGCTGCATCGAGCTGTTCAATCGCATCCCGACCGGGCAAACCTTCCACCGCTACCTCAATCCCGAGCGCGACATGCCGGAGGAGGCGTTCGCGGTCCACGGCCTCACCGACGGCTTCCTGAAGGACAAGCCGTTATTCGCCGACGTCGTCGACGAACTGATCGCCTTCCTCGGCGAGGCGCCGCTCGTCATCCACAATGCCGGCTTCGACATCGGCTTCCTCAACGCCGAATTCGAGCGCGCCGGGCGGCCGCCGATTACCCGCGAGCGGATGGTCGACACCTTGCTGATCGCCCGCCGCAAATATCCGGGCGGATCGAATCGTCTGGACGATTTGTGCGTGCGATATGCCATCGACAATTCGCGCCGCACCAAGCATGGCGCGCTGCTCGACGCCGAGCTCCTGGCCGAGGTTTACGTCGAGCTGATCGACGCCCGCCAAGCGCAACTGATCTTGTCGCAGGCGGCGGTGCCGGGGCTTGCCGCCGGCGAGCCGATCATCGTGCGCGAGCGCATCATGCCGCTTGTGGTCCGGATTACCGAGGAGGAGCGCGCGGCGCACCGGGCTTTCATCGCGACCCTCGGCGATCACGCCATCTGGCGCGACTATCTCAGCCCGGATTGACCGGCTGCGAGGGCGGTGATGCCTGCATCGCTGCGAGGCGCTGGCGATAGAGGCTGACGAAGTCGATCGGTTCCAGCAGCAATGGCGGAAAGCCGCCATTGCGCACCGCGGTGGCGATGATCTCGCGGGCGAACGGGAACAACAGCCGCGGACACTCGATCATCACGACCGGCTGCAGGCTTTCCGCCGGCACGTTCTGGATCCGGAAAGCGCCGGCAAAAACGAGCTCGAAGCCGAACAGCAGCATGCCCTGGATTTCGGCCTTGCCTTCAAGGCGAAGCTTCACCTCGAAATCGGTGCCGCCCGCGCTGCCCGCGCCGCCGGGACCGCCGCTCATCGGCGCCGCATCGACATTGACCTGAATATTGATGGTTGGCTGCTGCCCACTGGGGGCAAGCGAACGAGGCGCGTTCGGGTTCTCGAACGACAAGTCCTTCACATATTGGGCAAGCACGCCGATCTGCGGCATGGCCGTCGCTTGGGGCTGAGGACCGCCATTGGTCGCTGACATGCTCGTCTCCGGCCCCGCGGGCGCTGGGCGGGTTGGCTAACACAGGCCGCTTGGGCGAACAATGGCGGGACTGCTGCGGAACCGGCATGCGCTTGCGGCCGCCGCTGTCTCAACTCCGCCGCGATGGCTGGAGGCCGCGCGCCTTATGGCCGCTCCGCCGGCGATCGTCGGCGCTTCCATTGTTGGCGTGGGGGCGGCGATCGTCTAAGCTTTCGTCCGTCCGCCATGGCTGCCGGATGGTTACGGCCACTGGATGGTTACCGGTACGTGCCTACATAAGCGGGACCGGCTCTCCTGCGGCTCCATCGTTGTGACCGCAAATAGCATGCGCGGCCAACAGCATCGCCGAGAGAATGCGAGACGTGTTCGACATCTACACCATCATCTTCCTGGCGCTGGCCGTCTTTATTTTCCTGCGGCTGCGCAGCGTCCTCGGCCAGCGCACCGGCCGCGAACGGCCGCCCTATGACCCCTATTCGGCGCGTGACGCCGTGCGCAGCCCGGCGAGCGACAAGGTCGTGACCATGCCGCCGCGACCGGCCGAGACCGCGGCGCGGCCGGTCGAGGTCCAGCCGCCGCCGGCGGACCGCTGGAAGGACGTCGCCGAGGGCGGCGCCAGCGTTACCGCCGGACTCGACGCGATCGCCGCGGCCGAGCCGGGCTTCGACGCCAAGCACTTCATCACCGGCGCGCGCGCCGCCTATGAAATGATCGTGACCGCCTTTGCCGGCGGCGATCGTCGGCAATTGCGCAGCCTGCTCTCGCGCGAGGTCTATGACGGCTTTGATGCCGCCATCGGCGAGCGCGAAAGCCGCGGCCAGACGGCCGAGACCCGCTTCGTCTCGATCGACGGCTCGACGATCACCGCGGCCGAACTGCGCGCGCGCACCGCGCAGATCACCGTGCGCTTCATCTCCAAGCTCATTTCCGCGACCCGGGACCGCTCCGGAACCGTGATCGAAGGCAATGCCGAGAAGGTCACCGACGTGACCGACGTGTGGACGTTCGCGCGCGACGTCTCTTCGCGCGATCCAAACTGGAAGGTCGTCGCAACCGAAGCCGGACAATGAGGCGATGGCGCCAGCCGGTCGCAGCTTGCACCGTATCGTCCCGCTCATTGTCGCCGCCGGCTTGGCGACGGGCATCCCCGGCCGGGCGGAGCCGATCAAATTCCCGGACACCCAGTATCAGCCGCTCGACTGGGCCGAGCTCCAAGGCTGGGGCGGCGATGATCACGCCGCCGCCTTTGCCGCCTTTCTCGCCAGTTGCCGCGCCGTGAACGGGGCGCGGCCGCCAAGCCGCGAGGCGACCGCAATCAACACGGCGCTCAAGCCGATCTGCGAGCGGGCGCTCGCCGCCATTCCGCTCGAGGAGGAGGGCGCCCGGAAATTCTTCGAGGAAAATTTCCAGCCGCTGCGCATCAGCAAGCTCGGCGACGCGGAAGGCTTCCTCACCGGCTATTACGAGCCGATCATCGACGGCTCGCGGGTGCCGACCGGCGAATTCATTGCACCGCTCTACCGCCGGCCGCCCAATCTGGTCGTCTCCGGCCGCCGCAAGCTCGGCGATTCATTTCCGAGCAAGGGCGTCAAAGTCGGCCGCCGCGTCGGCCGCCGCAAGATCATGCCTTATTACGATCGCGGCGAGATCGAGGAGGGCGCACTCGACGGCTGGCATCTGGAGATCTGTTGGCTGCGTAGCCAGGTCGACGTGATGTTCGCCCAAATCCAGGGCTCGGCCCGGATCCGGCTCGAAGACGGCACCATCCTGCGGGTCAACTACGATTCCCATAACGGCTGGCCCTACACGCCAGTCGGCCGCGTCCTCATCGACCGCAAGATCATTCCCAAGGACGAAGTGTCGATGCAGCGCATCCGCGACTGGATGGAAGCCAATCCGGATGAGGCCAAGGAGGTGCGGCGGCAGAACAAATCCTACGTGTTCTTCCGCATCACCGATCTCGCCACCGAGGACGAGGCGATCGGCGGCCAGGGCGTGCCGCTGGTGCCCGGTCGCTCGATTGCGGTCGACCGTTCGCTGCATGCCTATGGCACGCCGTTCTTCATCGCCGCCGATCTGCCGATCGCCAACGAAAAGGCGGCGACCAAATTCCATCGTTTGATGTTCGCGCAGGATACCGGCTCGGCGATTGTCGGGCCGGCGCGCGCCGACATCTATTTCGGCGCTGGCGACGAAGCGGCGCGGATCGCCGGCCGCATTAAAAACCCGGGCCAGTTCGTGATGCTGTTGCCGCGCGCGCTCGATCCGGTCGCCGCCGGGCGCAATGAACCGTTGCCGCCGGAGCGCCCCAAGGTCTTTGCGCAGACCCGTGTCGACAACATGATCGACCCGACCGCCGAGGCCGTGCCGCTGCCACAGACCAAACCTGAGGCGCTGCCGGATCCGAAGCCGGCGCGGATACTGCGGCGACGATGAGCCGGCGGCGTCATTTGAGCGAAGAGGAGCGCGCGTTGTGGCGGGGCTTCGCGCGCTCGATCACGCCGCTGCATGATGCGCCGGAGCCATCGCCGGCGTCTCCCGCGGCGGAGGAATCCGCCAGCGGCAAGGTCGCTGCAGCCGCGCCCGCTGGTCCGGCGCCGGCGCAGCAACCTGACACCGGCATTCAGAAAAAATCGCCGCCACTCGCGCCGCTCGGCCGGCGATTGCGCCGGCGGGTCGCGCGCGGCCGGGAGCCGATCGACGGTCGCATCGACCTGCATGGCTTGACGCAGGCGCGGGCGCATGCCGCGCTGCTTCGTTTCTTGCGCAGCGCGCAAACCGACGGCGCGAGAGTCGTGCTCGTCGTCACCGGCAAAGGAACCGGCGGGGCCGATCGCGATGCGGCTGCCGCCGAGCGTGGCGTTCTCAAGCGACAGGCGCCGCTGTGGCTCTCGCTGCCGGAGTTTCGGCCGTTCGTCCTTGGATTCGAGGACGCGCATGCCGGTCATGGCGGCCAGGGTGCGCTCTATGTGCGGCTCCGGCGCGGGCGATGAAACCGATCGTTAACCGACCGATTGGCGGCCACACTCGGAACAAGAAAAAGTCACTTCCGCCTGCGACAACGGTTGCGCCAGTCGGCGCGTAAAAAGCTCGGAGCCATGCCATGCCGGAGCCCGTCCAGATGCAGTCGAACCCCGCTGTGACGCGCGGCAGCCCGTCCGACCAGCGTGCCCTTGCGGAGGTCGAGAAATGGATGGCGATGATCCGTGAGCTCGACCGCGACCGGCCGGCGCAGCCGAAGCTGCGGGCCTGAGGTGCCGCCCCGGCTCAGGGCATGATCTTAGAAGGAGCCCGCCCGAGGCATGATCCGGGACGGAGCCGGCGTTCCAAAGAGACCTGCCTTAAAGAATGAATCGGCTCAGATCGGCGTTCTTGGCGAGATCGCCGACGTGCTTGTGCACATAGTCGGCGTCGATCTTCACGGTATCGCCTGAGCGATCGGGCGCGGCAAACGACACCTCGTCGAGCACGCGTTCCATCACCGTCTGCAGCCGTCGCGCGCCGATATTCTCGACGCTGGAATTGACCGCGACCGCGACGTCGGCGACGGCATCGATCGCGTCCTCGGCGAATTCCAAGGTGACGCCCTCGGTCGCCATCAGCGCCACGTATTGCTTGATCAACGAGGCCTCCGGCTCGGTCAGGATGCGGCGGAAATCGTCGCGCGTGAGCGGCTTTAATTCGACGCGGATCGGCAGCCGGCCCTGCAGCTCGGGCAGGAGGTCGGAGGGCTTGGCAGTGTGAAACGCGCCCGAGGCGATGAACAGCACGTGGTCGGTCTTGACCGAGCCGTGCTTGGTGGCGACGGTGGTGCCTTCGATCAACGGCAACAGGTCGCGCTGCACGCCTTCGCGCGACACGTCGGCGCCGATGCGGCCGTCGCGGGCGCAGATCTTGTCGATCTCGTCGAGAAAGACGATGCCGTTGTTCTCCACCGACCGGATCGCCTCCTGGGTGAGCTGCTCGGTGTCAAGGAGCTTGTCGGATTCCTCGTTGATCAGGATGTCATGGGCGTCGCGCACGGTGACTCGCCGCGACTTGGTGCGCCCGCCGCCGAGCTTGCCGAAAATGTCGCCGATCGAGATCGCGCCCATTTGCGCGCCCGGCATCCCGGGAATGTCAAACAGCGGCAGGCCGCTCGAGGCCTGCACCTCGATCTCGATCTCTTTGTCGTCGAGCTCGCCGGCGCGCAGCTTGCGGCGGAAGGTTTCCTTGGTCGAGGCGCTGGCATTGGCGCCAACAAGCGCATCGAGCGCGCGATCCTCCGCCGCCTGCTGCGCCCGCGCCTGCACGTCCTTGCGCTTGCGTTCCCGTGTCAGCGTGATGGCGACCTCGACGAGATCGCGCACGATCTGCTCGACATCGCGCCCGACATAGCCGACCTCGGTGAATTTCGTCGCCTCGACCTTGAGGAACGGGGCGCCGGCAAGCTTGGCGAGGCGGCGCGAGATCTCGGTCTTGCCGACGCCGGTCGGCCCGATCATCAGGATGTTCTTTGGCAACACCTCCTCGCGCAGCCTTTCGTCGAGCTGCAGCCGGCGCCAGCGGTTGCGCAGCGCGATCGCGACCGCACGCTTGGCGTCGGCCTGGCCGACGATGAAGCGGTCGAGCTCGGACACGATTTCGCGCGGCGAGAAATCACTCATGCGTTGCGCACCATCAGGAGCGCGGTGCCGTCGGGCGTCTCCACCAGGCCGGCTTTGTGGAATCCGGCCTTTTCATAGGACCTGACTGCGCGCGCGTTGCCGGGGTCGGGGTCGGTGAGGACGCGCGGCGTGCCGGCCTCAAGCAGGCGGTCGGTGAAGATGCGGATGAGTGCGCAGCCATGGCCGCGATCGATCATGTCCGCTTCACCGATGAATTGGTCGATGCCGCGCGCACCGTGGGGCTGAGCGCCGAAGCCGTTGTTCGGCCAAGCGGTCGGATCGTAGCACTGCAAATAGGCAAAAGGGCCGTCGTCGTTGGCGACGATGAACTGATCCATCGCCGGGTGACCGAGATCCTCGCTCACGAGCGCGAACTGCTCGTCCGGGTCGCCCCACCAGCGCGCGACATGCGGCCTCGCCAGCCAGCTTTTGACCAGCGGCAGATCGGCGGCCCGCATCGGACGAAAGACGTAGCCGGCCGGCTGCATCGATCAAGCGCCCTTCAACGTCTCGATGGTGACGTTGCGATTGGTATAGACACAGATATCCGCGGCGATATCGAGCGCCCGGCGCACGATCGCTTCGGCATCGAGCGTGCCGTCGATCAGAGCGCGGGCGGCGGCGAGCGCATAATTGCCGCCGGAGCCGATGCCGGCGACGCCCGCTTCCGGCTCGAGCACGTCGCCGGTGCCGGTGAGCACCAGCGACACTTCCTTGTCGGCGACGACCATCATCGCTTCGAGGCGGCGCAGATAGCGATCGGTCCGCCAATCCTTGGCGAGCTCGACGGCGGCGCGGGTGAGCTGGCCGGGATATTGCTCGAGCTTGCTTTCGAGCCGCTCGAACAGCGTGAAAGCGTCGGCGGTCGCGCCGGCAAAGCCGCCGATCACGTCGCCCTTGCCGAGCCGGCGAACTTTTTTGGCATTGGCCTTGACGATGGTTTGTCCGATCGAAACCTGACCGTCGCCGCCGACCACCACCATGCCGGCCTTGCGCACGGTGAGGATGGTGGTGCCGTGCCAAGGCAGCGATTGGCCGGATTGCGGGACGGGCATGCGGCGGGAAACCTTGTGTTCGAGCCTGATTTAAGAGGTGGCTTGCGGCAATGCAATTGCGAGCGGGGACATTGGCGCTGCTGGCAAAGCCCTGATAAAAGGCACGCAACGCGCGGCGGAGACGAGGATGCGCACGGCGTCGGTAAAACGGGCGACCAAGGAGACCAACGTCGAGGTCTCAATCGATCTCGACGGTGACGGCCGTGGTGCGATCGCGACCGGCATCGGTTTCCTGGACCACATGCTCGACTTGCTGGCGCGCCACTCGCGCATCGACATCAACGTCAAGGCCAAGGGCGACCTGCACATCGACCAGCATCACACCACCGAGGATATCGGCATCGCGCTCGGCCAAGCGGTCAAGCAGGCGCTCGGCGATATGAAGGGCATCACCCGTTATGCTGACGTGCACGTGCCGATGGACGAGGCGCTCACGCGCGTGGCGATCGATATTTCCGGCCGGCCATTGCTGGTGTTCAACGTCGAGTTCGGGCGCGATAAGGTCGGGCCGTTCGACACCGAGCTGGTGCAGGAATGGTTCCATGCCTTCGCCGTCAACGCCGCAGTGACGCTGCATGTGGCGACGCTCTATGGCGGTAACGACCACCATATTGCCGAATCGTGCTTCAAGGGTTTGGCGCGGGCGCTGCGGGCGGCGGTTGCGATCGATCCGCGCGCGGCCAATGAGGTGCCCTCGACCAAGGGAACGCTCGGCGGCTGAGGTGCGGGCTCGCCGCGTCAGTGGCAACTGGCGCACGACGCTGCCGGGCCTTATTTGCTGGACCATGACAGGCGTGGAATAAGTCGATGTCGATCTATACCGTGCACCAGCCGCCGCTTGGAGCCGCCGACAGGCTGCCGGCTCCCGAACAATTCGCGTTTGTGCGCGACGGCTTTTCATTCTGGGCCTTCGTGGCGGCGGCGCTGTGGATGCTGTGGCACCGGATGTGGCTGGTGCTGTTGATCTATCTGGTTGTGGCAATAGGCGCCGAAACGGCGATGCATTATGCCGGCGTTCCCGCGCTGGCCGTCTTTATTGCCGGGCTGTTCGGCTCATTGCTCGTCGGCCTCGAGGGGGCGACGCTGCGGCGCTTCACCTTGGCGCGCCAGGGCTGGAAGGACGTCGGCATCGTCAGCGGCCATGACCGGCAGGACGCCGAGCAGCGGTTTTTCGACGCTTGGGTGCGCGAGGCGGCCGGCAAGCCGGCCACGCCGTCGCAGCCTCCGCCACGTCCCGCCTCCATGGTGCCCCGCATGCCGCAATCCCTCGACGTGGTCGGTCTCTTCCCGAAACCGGATGCAAGCCCATGAGCGCTCCATGAGCGTCGCGATCGTCGATTACGGCTCGGGCAATCTGCATTCGGCGGCAAAAGCTTTCGAGCGCGCCGCGCAAGACGCCGGGCTCGATCAGCGGATCATCGTGACCGACGATCCGGCGGCGGTGGCGCGCGCCGACCGCGTGGTGCTGCCAGGCGTCGGCGCCTTCGCCGATTGCCGGCGCGGGCTTGACGCCGTCGACGGCATGGTCGCGGCGCTGGAAGAGGCGGTGCGGCACAAGGGGCGGCCGTTCTTCGGCATCTGCGTCGGCATGCAATTGCTGGCCGAGCGCGGCCGCGAATACGAGGTCACCCAGGGTCTCGGCTGGATCGCCGGCGAGGTCGATCGCATCGCGCCGAATGATCCGAGCCTGAAGATCCCGCATATGGGTTGGAATACGCTCAACCTCGCCCGCGGCCACCCGCTGCTTGACGACCTCAAGCTCGGGCCGCAGGGCTTGCACGCCTATTTCGTGCACTCCTACGAACTCAAGCCCGCGGAGCGCGGCGATCTCGTCGCTGATGCCGATTATGGCGGCGCCGTCACCGCGATCGTCGCGCGCGACAACATCGTCGGCACCCAATTCCACCCCGAGAAGAGCCAGCGGTTTGGTCTGGCGCTGATCGCGAATTTCTTACGGTGGAAGCCGTGATCGAGCCGCGGTCATCGTCCGCTTTGACACAACATTTCGCGCCGTGATTTTGTTTCCCGCCATCGATCTCAAGGACGGCCTGTGCGTGCGTCTGGAACAGGGCGACATGGCGCGGGCGACGATCTTTAACCGCGATCCGGCGGAGCAGGCGCGCAAGTTCGTCGCGGCGGGCTTCGAGTATTTGCACATCGTCGATCTCGACGGCGCTTTTGCCGGCAAGCCGATGAACGCCGCCGCGGTCGAACGCATTCTCGCCGCCGTTCCGGCGCCGGTTCAGCTCGGCGGCGGCATCCGCGACCGCGCGACGATTGAGGGCTGGCTCGGCAAGGGGGTCGCCCGCGTCATCATCGGCACCGCGGCGGTGCGCGATCCGGCGCTGGTCAAGGAGGCCGCGCGCGCACACCCCGGCCGCGTTGCGGTTGGGCTCGATGCCCGCGACGGCCGCGTCGCTGTCGAAGGCTGGGGCGAGACTTCCGAGCTTTCGGTGCGCGACATCGCCAAGCGTTTCGAGGACGCTGGCGTCGCCGCGATCATCTACACCGACATTGCGCGTGACGGCATGCTGCAAGGGCTTAATCTCGAAGCGACGATCGCGCTCGCCAAAGACATTGCGATCCCGGTTATCGCCTCCGGCGGCCTCGCCTCGCTTGACGATTTGCGCGCCTTGCTCGGCTGGCACACCGGCAATATCGCCGGCGCCGTCGCTGGGCGCGCGCTTTATGACGGCCGGCTCGACGTCGCCGCCGCGCTCGATTTGATCCGGCAGGCCGCGACCGATCAGCTCACTGGCCTCTTCGGCACGCGCGGCTTTTCTGCGCAGCGGCAGCTGATCAACGCCCGGCTCAAGAGCGACGATCAGGCGGCCGTCATCGCGCTCGACCTCGACGGCTTTGCCTGGATCAATCAGGACCATGGCCCGAGGGTCGGCGACGCGGCGTTGCGGCGCGTCGCTGCTTTGCTCGCGGCGCAAGGCGGCCTTGCCGTACGCACCGGCGGCGATGAGTTCTTGGTGTTGCTGCGCGGAGCAGACGCTGCCGCGGCGGCCGCGACCGCGGAGCGCCTGCTTCGCGGCTTCGCCGCCATCAGCGTCGACGAAAAGCCGATGAAGCTCGTCTGCAGCTTCGGCGTCAGCGCGCTCAAGCCCGGTGATACGGTCGAGACCATGATCGCCCGGGCCGCCGCGGCGCTCCACGCCGCCAAAGTTCAAGGCGGCGGCCGCGTCGTTGTTGCCGACGGGGCGATGGCGGCTTGAGCCATGTTCAAGGTCCGCGTCATTCCCTGCCTAGACGTCAAGGACGGCCGGGTCGTCAAGGGCGTCAATTTCGTCAATCTGCGCGACGCCGGCGATCCGGTCGCGGCGGCGATCGCCTATGACCAGGCCGGCGCCGACGAGCTGACGTTCCTCGACATCACCGCAAGCCACGAGGACCGCGCCATCATGCTCGATGTGGTGCGGCGCACCGCCGAGGCCTGCTTCATGCCGCTCACCGTCGGTGGCGGCGTTCGCACCATCGACGATATCCGTGCGCTGCTCGTCTCCGGCGCCGACAAGGTCTCGATCAACACTGCGGCGGTTGCGCGCCGCGCTTTCGTGCGCGAGGCGGCGGAGAAATTCGGCGATCAGTGCATCGTCGTGGCGATCGACGCCAAAGAGGTATCGAAGCCGGGGGAGGCGTCGCGCTGGGAAATCTTCACCCATGGCGGCCGCAACCCGACCGGCATCGACGCGGTCGACTATGCGCGCGAGGTGGTCGCGCTTGGCGCCGGCGAGATCCTGCTCACCTCGATGGACCGCGACGGCACCCGGCGCGGCTTCGACATTGCGCTCACGCGCGCCATTGCCGATGCCGTGACCGTGCCGGTCATCGCCTCGGGCGGCGTCGGCAATCTCGATCATCTGGTCGAGGGCATTCGCGACGGCCATGCCTCGGCCGTGCTCGCCGCCTCGATCTTCCATTTCGGCGAATATTCGGTGCGCGCAGCCAAGGAATATATGGCCCGCGCCGGGCTGCCGATGCGGCTCGATCCCTAGCAAGGGCCGAAAAAAGCAGGCGCCGCCGGCGGCAAGGCGCAAATGCCGGTGGTGTACGCCGTCCATGCGGGCCGCCTCTCCCCGCCCCGGCGCAGAGATGCTAAGGAGGCGCGCCATGGACCCATTCAGCCTTCGCGATCTGGAAAGCCGGATTCAAGCGCGCGCGCAGGCGAGTGCGCAGGCTTCCTATACGCGGGCGCTCATCGACAAGGGCGTGGCGCATTGCGCCAAGAAGCTGGGCGAGGAGGCGGTCGAGGTTGCGATTGCCGCCGTCGCCGAGGATCGCGAGCGCGTCATCGGCGAGGCCGGCGATCTTCTCTATCATCTGCTCGTCGTCCTCCATGCCCGCGGCATCGCGCTCGCCGAGGTCGAGGCCGCGCTCGCCGAACGCACGCGGCAGTCCGGCCTCGACGAAAAGGCCGCGCGCAAGGGCGGCTGAGGACGATCGGCATGGAGCAGCGCACCGAGCAGGACGTCTCGCCGTATCGCGTGTTCTCGCGGGCCGAATGGGCGAAGCTGCGCGCCGACACGCCGATGACGCTGGCGCCGGCCGAGATCGCCAAGCTGCGCTCGCTCAACGATCGGCTCGATATCTCCGAGGTCGAGGAGATCTATCTGCCGCTGTCGCGGCTCCTCTCGCTCTACGTCGCCGCGACCCAGCGCCTGTTTCGCGCGCAGCAAGGATTCCTCGGCACCGAGGACGCCAAGATGCCCTACATCATCGGCGTCGGCGGCTCGGTCGCGGTC
>Ga0187780_10003125_pt1 | contig 12525 bp, 11 predicted proteins | sample 1015_Q2_SP10_20__FD_132429 | JGI IMG/M metagenome (GOLD analysis project Ga0187780, IMG submission 132429) | Tropical peat soil microbial communities from peatlands in Department of Meta, Colombia - 1015_Q2_SP10_20_MG | ecosystem: Environmental > Terrestrial > Soil > Wetlands > Peat | place...
CCATCACGGTCCACGAACAACGCCCGGCGGACGAGGGGCGACCCCGAGCCCCCTACCGCGGCAACCGCCATCGTTCTGCGGAGCCCCCGGGCACGATAAGGGTTCATCCTCAGGTCGTGTCTCCACGGCCGATGCGTCTCGCGACAGCAGGACCCGCCGACTTTCGAGAGCGCCTCGATGCCGCGTTCGACGAGGCCCTTCGTCCCCTTCGGCAAGGAACGGGCCCTCTCGGCGTCCTGTTCTCGGCCGGGGTCGATTCGTCGCTCCTCGCATGGGAGCTCCGCGACCGGCCTGAGGTCGTGCTCTGCACCCTCGGTCGCGACGCCAGTCCCGACCTCCGAGCCGGGAAGGTGGGGGCCGAGCGGTTGGGTTTGCCTTGGGTTAGCCTTCCGATTGACTCCAATGTCGTAGCGGATGCCGAACGACGATTCTCGAGCGAACTCGAGGGCCTCCCTCACGTCCCGCGGGTGGTCCTCCTATCCCTTGCGCTCGCGATGGAGCGCGCCCCCCCCACCGGCCTGGTCTGCGGCCAGGGCGCGGACGAGCTGTTCCTCGGCTACGCGCACTACCGCAACCTCTCGGCAGAGGATGCGGAACAACGATCACTCGAGGACATGACCCGACTGCGAGAGGACGACTGGCCCCGGACCGCGCGCCTGGCCGAAGTGGTGGGCAAGTCCATTGTGGCCCCGTACCTCAGCCCATCCTTCGAAGAGGCGGTCCGGCGGGTCCCCATCGACCTTAGACTCCCGGGAGCACATCCCAAGCAGTTCCTCCGAGAATGGGCGATGAGCCGAGGGCTACCTCCCCAGCTCGCCGGACGGCCCAAGAAGGCCCTCCAGTACGGGAGCGGCGTCGATGCGCTGGTCCGATCCCTGCGACGTTCTGTCCGCTAGGCCTCGACCCGAGTCCCAGCTTCACCGCGCAGGGCCCTTGCAAGAGATGGGATGTCGGTGATGACGAACCGGTGTCCCCCACCCTCGAGGAATTCGAGGCCGGCTGCGACCTTCGGGCCCATCGACCCTTCGCCGAACTCTCCCCGTCGGAAGTACTCCGTAAGCTCTCGCCGCGAGACCTGGGTGAGCCATCGCTCGCCGCGCTTGCCGAAGGAGACCGCGGCCCCGGGCACGTCGGTCACGACCGCGAGCGTGTTGACACCGAGCTCGCGCGCGACAAGGGACGCGGCAAGGTCCTTGTCGATGACCGCCTCGACCCCCTCAAAGGTGCCGTCCGGCTTTCGAACGACCGGGATTCCGCCACCTCCCGCCACCACGGGAATCCAGCTGGAACCCAGATTGGATTCGAGCAGCGATCGAATCGCCGCTCCCTCGAGCCACCGCACCGGTCGAGGGGACGGAACAATCCTTCTCCAACCACCGCGTGCGCCGTCGTACTGCATCGCCCAGCCGTACTGCTTCCGAAGGACCCGGGCCTCGTCCTCCGGGTAGTATCGGCCGACCGGCTTCGAGGGGTGCGTGAACGCGGGGTCGTCCGCGGAGACTTCGGTGCGGCTGATGACCGTGAGCACCGATCGACGGACCCCACGTCGAAGGAGCGCCGGGGTCAGTTCGGTCTGAAGGAGGTAGCCGATCTGGCCCTGGGTCTCGGCGCCGAGGACGTCCATCGGCCGGGGCGGGATCTCTCGAGCCGCGAGCTCGTTCTGACGGAGGAGCGCGCCCACCTGGGGTCCGTTACCGTGCGAGAGGACGAGTACTTCGCCTCCGGCGGCGACCTCCGCGAGGACCGTGACCGCCTGGCGCATCTGGGTCCGGGCCTCGTCCCAGGAGCCGCTTCCACCCGCCCGGTGAAGGGCGTTCCCTCCGAGAGCGACCAGGATACCTGCCATCGGCACTCATCCGGGCATCCCGGTCGGGGATGAATAGTTCGGCGGTAGACCCGGCTCCACGGGGGTTCTCGGGGCGCCGCCGGAATATGCCTATATACCCTGCGGCCGCTCTCGGGGCGTGACAGACGAGGAGGAGTCCCTTTTCTGCCCCCTCGAGTTTCGCTACGGACGCGAATCCGTCCGCAACCTCTTTTCCCGGGGCGCTCGCCTTCAGCGGGCGCTCCGCGTGGAAGCGGCACTCGCTGCGTCCGAGGCGGAACTCGGCATGATCCCGGCCGATGCCGCGGGCACCATCGATCGCACCGCCGACGTGACGCACGTTTCGCTCGCGCGGGTGGACGAACTCGAACGGTCCTTGCGGCACGACGTGATGGCGATCACCCGGGCCCTCGCTGAGGCAGCGGGGCCCGCCGGTCGCTGGGTGCACTTTGGGGCAACGAGTGCCGACATCACCGATACCGCCCAGGCGCTCGAACTCAAGGAGAGCGCCGGGATTCTGCGCGACGATCTCACCCAGCTTGCGCGAACGCTGGTGGACCTCGCGCGAAAGCACCGGGCGACCCCGGAGGTGGGTCGGACGCACGGCCAGCACGGAGTGCCGATCAGCTTCGGCTACAAGGTCGCCGTCGCGGCGGCCGAGGTCAGTCGGCACCGCGACCGGCTGGACGAACTCCTCCCGCGGCTCGCCGTGGGAAAGATGGCGGGGGCGGTCGGAACCGGCGCGGGTTTTGGGGACAAGTCGGCCGAACTCGAAGCGCTCGTGATGGCCCGCCTTGGGCTCACGGCGGATGAGGCGCCCACGCAGATCGTCGGCCGGGACCGGATCGCCGAGTTCACGAACTTCCTTGCGCTCGTCGCTGGGACAGCCGAGCGGCTCGCGACGGAGGTCCGCAACCTCCAGCGGACCGAAATCGGAGAGGTCTCCGAGCCGTTTGACGAGGCGCACCAGGTCGGCAGCTCGACCATGGCCCAGAAGCGGAACCCGATGGTCTCGGAGAACGTGACCAGCCTCGCCCGACTCGTGCGGGCGTTCGCTCAGCCGCCGCTCGAGAACATGGTCCAGTGGCACGAGCGAGACCTCGCGAACTCCGCGAACGAGCGGATCGTGCTGCCGCACGCGATCGTGCTGACCGACGACTACCTCACGAAGCTCGCGGAGGTGTTTCGGGGCCTGCGTGTGGACGCCGGTCGGATGGCCGCCGAGCTCGACCGCTCCGCCGGCGGGTCGATGACCGAGAACTTGATGCTCGCCCTCACCTCGAAAGGACTCGCTCGGTCCGACGCCCACGAGCTCCTGCGGACGCTCACGGCCGACCTCGCGAAGGGGCCGCCGATCGTCGACCGCGCCAAGGCGAACCCGACTGTTCGCTCCCACCTCTCTCCCGCCGAGATCGACGAGCTGCTCGACCCATCGGCCTATGTCCGGGCCGCGGCCGCCAAAACCGACCGCATCGTGGCCGCGCTCGACCGCCGCCTTTCGAAATGACGGAATCGGAGTGGCCGTGGACCGCCACTGTGGAAGTCCGGGTCGACGACCCGACGGTCGCCGATTGGATCGAGCAGGCGCTTCGACCGGAAGCGGCTCGAGAGGTTCCCCGTGCGCACGCCGAACTCAAGCGGGGTCGGGGGGGCTCGCTCGAGCTTTCGATCTCCGCGCGGGATTCGGGCGCCATGAGGGCCGCCCTGAACACCTACCTGGGATGGTTGCACCTTTCCCTGGCCACGGCAAAGACCGCCCGTAAGCCCGAGTGACGAGGGGCGGGACCTCGACTCCCGAAGCGCTTATGTTGGACGACCGGTCCCCCCCACCCGTGGCGCTCCCCGCCAAACTCCAGAACGACATCCGTCAGTTCCAGCGTCTTCAGCAGGAACTGGGGGCGGTCCAGCAGCAGCGGCTCCAGGTCGACCTCAAGCTCCGCGAGGTCACGCACACTCTCGAGGAACTGAAGACCCTGCCCGAGGACGTCGTCGTCTACCGTCCGATTGGTGGGCTGCTCGTCCGCGCGAAGAACCGCAAGGAAGTCGAAGACCTTCTGACCGAGGACAAGGAGACCTCGGAGGTGCGCCTGAAGGCGGTCGAGCGTCAGGAGAACCACCTCAAGGAGCGGTACACCGCGATGCAGCAGGAGCTTTCGCAGGCCCTCCAGACGGCAGGGGCGGTCGCGGCGCCGCCGAGTGGCTCGACTTCGTCCCAATCCGAGAGCTAGTCCAGTTCCCCACTCACGATTTGCGACGGACCAAGCGGTCCGCCACTTCCCGGAGGAGCGGTTTCCCCCGGGCCGGTATGCTCCGGCTCGCATCGAGCGTCCGCAGTGCCGCTCGGGAGAGTTCGTCGATCCGTTTCTCCGAATACGCGAGACTCCCGGTCTCCCGGATCACGTCACGCGCCCGATCGACGTCCTCCGGAGTCGCTTGGGAATTGCCGAGGACGCGAGCCAGCCGAGCCCGGTCGGTCTCGGAACCGTTCTGCCACGCCTTGACGACGAGCAGCGTCCGTTTCCCCTCGACCAGGTCGTTCGAGCTCTTCCCCGACTGTCCGGCATCGAACCCGGCCCCGAGGATGTCGTCCCGCAGCTGAAAGGCGATACCGATGCTCGTACCGAACTTTTCGATGTCCTCGAGACGCGAGAGACGGCTCCCCCCCAGCAACGCTCCGATCTTGAGCGGGGAAACCACCGTGTAAATGGCCGACTTATAGCGATGGACGGCGAGGACGTCCTGCTCGCGAACGGTTCCCGGGTCGAGCGCCCCGGTACGGATGTCGAGCAATTGACCGAATGCGGTCAACCGCGTCATTCGGACGTACTCGGCGAGCGCGGCCAAGCGAGCGGCCGGCGCAGCAGGGACCGCCAGGATCGACTCAACGGTGTACGGTTCCTCGAGGTCACCGAGCGTGATGCCGATCCCCACGCCGTAATCCTCGCTTGAGCCCCCCCAACGGTCCCGGCGGTGGGCCTGCGCCAGCTCTCGGTGGACGGACGGTCCTCCACGCCGTTCCTCCGCGTGGTCGATGATGTCGTCGTGGATCAGCATCCAGCTCTGGAAATGCTCGACCGCCGCGGCGGCCGAGAGGGCGGGCCGGGGATTCCGTCCCGTGGCCAGGTAGTAGCCGGCGAGGACCAGTATCGCCCGGAACCGCTTTCCCCCGCGCAGGGTGAACTCGCGGTTCACATCGAGATACGGCCCGATCTCGCGAGGCACACCCTTACGAGACCGACCGTACGACGCGTGGAGTTCGCGCTCCAAGAGTGGCCGAAAGCGGTCGAGGGCAGCGAGGTCCACGGCACGTGCATTTGGACGTCCATTCTATTTAACGGACCGGGCGTTCGCGGACGTGATGGCGTCCCCAACATTCGTGGCGTTCGCGAGCGCGCTCGTCGAAGCGATGGGCCAGAAGCTCGACGCGGCCAAGCCCACCCCCGAGGGTCTCACCCTGCGCACGAGCGACGGTTTCCTCTACTCGTTCCTCGAGGACCCGAACGTCGTTTCGCTCGAAACGATCCGCCAGCTCCTGGGCGAGGAAGGGAACGTTCTCGTCCGCCTCGTCGTCCTGACCCCGGGGCACCTGCCGCTCGCCTTTTCCCAAGAGATCCTGAACCACGGGGGCACGCTCGTTGAGGGCGGTCGATTCGCGGAACTGGCTCGTCAATTGGGGCTCGAGACGTACCTCGGCGAAGAGCCGAGACCGCCCCCCAAGGAAGCCCGCCGATTGCTTCCGAGCGCCCAGCAACTGGACGGCATCGTACATCGTGCGCGGACCTGGCTCGACTGGGGCGTTCCCGCGCTCGCCCTTCGCTTTTACCGACAAGCGGCGGACCTCAAGCCGGGGTTCCTTCCGGCGCGGGTCGGCATCGGTCGCTCGCTGCTCGGCCTCGGCCTCACGGACGACGCGGACCGTGCCTTCGACGAGGTCCTCGCGATCCGGCCCGAGGATGTCGAGGCCCGCCTGGGCAAGGCCGCGGTCCTCGGAGCCAGGGCCCGGCCCAAGGAGGAGGTGGCGGCGTACCGGAAGCTGCTCGCCGAGGACGAGAGCCGCAACGAGGTTCGAGCGCATCTGCTCGCCGCGCTGATTGAACTCGGCGATTGGTCGGGTGCGAAAGTGCAGATCGAGGCACTCCTCCTGAAGACCCCCGAGGAGCCCCAATTGCGATTCCTTCACTCCGAGGCGCTTGCGCGCACCGGTGACAAAACGAAAGGGGAGGAGGAGCGCCAAGAAGCCCGCCGGCTGGGACTCACCTTCGAGCGGGAGACCGCGCTCTGCAAACACCTCGGCATTCCGCCGCCCGAGCCGCCCGCCCCTGCCGAGCCGGGCCCGACCCCCGAGGCCGCGCCGGCTCCCTCGAAGCGACCTCCTCGGCGGAAGCCCCGAAAGCCGCCTCGCGCCGCGACGACGCCGAAGAAAGCCGCCGGCCCGCTTGCGGCGACCGCCGGTTCCCCGAAAGGGTCAACCGGACGGAAACCCCCCCGTAAACGTAAGTAGCCCCACCCCGGCTCAGGTCGCCGCCGAGGGCTCCATGCGCGTCGTTTCGGTATTGCCGAGCGCCACAGAAATCGTGCATGCCCTCGGGCACGGAGCCGAGCTGGTGGCGCGCAGCTCCGAATGCGACTATCCTCCCGAGGTCCAGCGACTCCCGGCCGTGATGCGACCGCGGACCTGGGATGCGGACCGCCCCTCTCGCGAGATCGACGAGCGGGTGCGACGGGCGCGGGGCCGGAATGAGAGCCTCTACGAGCTCGACCTCGACCTGTTGCGGAAATTGAAACCGGACCTTTTGTTCACGCAGAACCTGTGCGGCGTGTGCTCTGTTACTGAAGACGAGGTCGCGGACGCATGCGCCCGCGCCGGAGTCCGCCCTCGCACCATCTCCCTCGCGCCGACCGACCTCTCCCAGGTCTGGGATTCCTTCGAAACCGTGGGGGAGGCTCTCGGCGACCGGGACGCGGGAAACGCCCTCGCGAACTCTCACCGCGCTCGCACCCAGCGACGCTCCTCGACTGGGCCGAGAGTAGCGGTGGTCGAATGGCTCGACCCTCCCATTCTCGCGGGCCTCTGGACCCCGGACCTCGTCTCGGCGGCAGGCGGCGTTCCCATCGGTCCCCGTTCTTCCGAACCCGGAGCGCGAACCTCGTGGGAGGATCTGGCGCGGGTTTCCCCCGACCTCGTCGTGATCAGCCCGTGCAGTTTCTCGGTGAGCCGAACGACTCGCGAGCTCGGCGAAAACCCAGGTCTCGCGGCGAAGATTCGCTCAGTGAAGCCTCCCCTCGGGATATTCTTGGCAGACGAAGCGTACTTTAGCCGGCCGGGTCCGAGACTCGTCGAGGGCGCGGATCTTCTTGGGGTTCTTCTGAGCGGCAGCCCGGCCGTGGGACCGATGCCGGTGGAAGCGTTCCTCCGACCGACCCTCACCGGGGTGCCCCGGTGAGCCGCGGTCCATACTACTCCACGGTCTGGACGCCGGCCACGGCGCCACCGGCCCACCACCGGACTTCCCGAACCGAGCTCACGCACATCGCGATCGCCTTCACCGTCCTGACGATCGACTTGATCATCTCCCTGAGCGGACGCGGGCTCATCTGGAGTGGCACGGTCTCGAGCCTCATCGCGCCCGTGCCGCTGTACTTGGTGCTCCTCGCCGTAGCGGCCGCGCTCACCGGGTTCATCGCCCACGAGATGGCCCACAAGTTCGCCGCTCGCCGGCTGGGATACTGGGCGGAGTTCCGCATGTGGCCGATGGGTCTCGTGCTCTCCCTCATTACCGCGGCCGGCGGGGTCATCTTTGCCGCCCCGGGTGCAACCATGGTCGAGGGGATGCCGTCGCAGGACGTTCGCGGCTGGGGTCTTACAGGGGCGGCCGGTCCCATCTCGAACCTTTTTTTCGCGGGCGGATTCTATGCCGGTGCGATCGGCACGTTCCTTCGGGGCTCGACCGTGTTCGCCCCCCTCCTGTTTCTCGCCTGGATCAACACGCTGTTCGCGATGATCAACCTCCTTCCGTTCGGCATCTTGGACGGGGCGAAGGTGTTCCGGTGGGGGGTTGGCCGGTGGGCGGCGTTGTTCGTGATTTCCGTGGCGTCCCTCGCCGTCGCCTTCACAGCTTTCTACATCTACGGGTCCCCGCTCCTATCGTGGTGAGGGAACCCCCATGACGGCTCCGCGCGTCCTCGACCTTGGGCAAGGGCGCCAGCTTCTCGACCTCGATTTTCGTGACACCGAAGGACTCGTCGCTGCCTATGTTCTGCCGGGGCCCGACGGTTGGACTCTCGTCGAAACCGGCCCATCCACGTGCCGGGAAGCTCTGCTCGCGGGCATCGCTCGCGCCGGCGTCTCGCCCGAGGAGGTGCGCCGGGTGTTCGTGACGCACATCCATCTGGACCACGCCGGCGGGATGGGGGCTATTGTCGACGCGCTCCCCCGCGCCACGTTCTATGCCCACGAACTCGGAGTCCCGCACATGATCGACCCCGCCCGGCTGGTGGCTAGCGCCCGGCGGGCCTGGGGAGAAGCCGTGTCCGATCAACTCTGGGGCGCCATTCCGCCGGTGCCCGCCGCCCGGATCGTTCCTCTTCATGGCGGAGAAAAGTTCCCGCTCGACCACGGAGAGCTCGAGGTGCTGGCGACACCCGGGCACGCCCGCCATCACCTTGCCTTCTTCGACACGGCGGTCCGGGCGATCTTCACCGGGGACGGTGCCGGAGTTCGGCTCGAGCACTCTTCCCACCTGCGGCCTGCGGTACCACCGCCCGACCTCGACCTAGAGCAACTGTTCGCCAGCATCGAGGTCATGCGGGCCACCGACCCGAAGCTCGTGCTGTTCAGCCACTTCGGCCCGAGCCCCGAAGGCGCCTCCGACCTACGGAGGTACCGGACGATCGTAGAGCAGTGGCGCGACGTGGCGCTCGTCGCCGCCCGCGAGAGGGCCGACCCGGAGTTCATCACGGCCCGGTTGCAGGAGTATGACCTGGGGGGAGGTTCCGGCACGATGCCTCCCCCGGGGGAGGAGATCATCTCGAGCTACCGCCTCGCCGCCCAAGGGTTCTTGCGGTACTTCGGCACGCACGGCCTCATCGCCCAGGAACCTCGGTGACCGAACCCGGCGCGAGGGACCGCCGCGTGGGCGCGGTCATGCTGGTCATCGGGCGAATCGCCTATGCGTTCAACTGGTACAACGTTGGGGCCGTCCTTCCACTGCTCGGGAAGGGATTGGATGCCAACACGGGACAACTCGGAATCGTGCTGGGCGCGTTTCTCGTGGGCGCCGGAATCTTTCAAGTTCCGGCCGGGTTGCTGGCCCTCCGTTGGGGGTACCGGACCACCTCGATCTTCGCCCTCCTTCTCATGGGAGGGTTCTGCCTCGCATCCGCGGCCTCTCCCGACTGGGTAGTGCTCGCGCTGCTCAGGTTCGGGGCGGGAGCAGGGGCCGCTTTCTTCTTCGCGCCGGCCCTCGGCCTTGTCTCGTCGTACTACCCTACCGGGTCGCGCGGTCCCGTGATCGGGATTTACAACTCCGGATTCGCAATCGGGGCGGCAGTGGGCCTCTTCGCCGGCGCACTCATCGGAGCGGCGCAGGGGTGGGAGTGGGCTCTCGCGTACGGCGGGATCGCCCTTCTCGTGATGGCGCTGGGCGCTGCCGCGACACTGCCCCCGCTACCACGGGAGGACGTTCCCGCCTCGTGGAGGGCGACGTGGAGAATCGGTCGCCCCATCCTGGCCTCCCGCAATCTCTGGGCGATCGCCCTGGGACTGAGCGGGATGTGGGCGTCCTTCTACATCGCCGCGCAATACTTCGTGCAATTCGCGCACACGGTCCATTCGGACTGGCCGATTGCGCTCGCAGCTGGGTTGCCGACCGTGCTCATCGTTGCCGAAGTGTTCGGCGGGCCGATCGGTGGGTGGTTTGCGGAGCGGCGGGCCGACATGCGGCGGCTCCTGGTGCTGTGGGGGGTCGCGTCCGCGGTCGGACTCGCGGCCATCCCATTCCTGCCTCTTCTATGGCTCTGGCCCCTGTTCCTCTTCCTCGGCTTCGCGAACGGGGTTCTGTTCGCGGTGCAGTACCTCATCCCCACGTACCTCCCGGAGGGCCGAGGGAACAACACGGCCCTCGCCATCGGATTCCTGAATTCGGTTCAGCTGTTCTTCGGGAGCCTGTTCGCCGTGTTGTTCGGCGTGCTCGTCGGAGTAGTAGGGTACACCGTGGGCTGGGTCTTTTCCGGGCTACTGCTCGTCGCTTTCCTGCCGTTCCTTCTGTTCCTACGGTCCCCGAGGTCCGGGTCGGCCCCGGTGTCGCCGGGACCGATGACCCCGTGACCCAGCTTCGTCCGCCTCGACGAGGGTCACCAGGTTGGTCGGCCGGCCCTCGACCGGATACCCCGCGGTGAGGACCATCGGACCGGTCGGAGCGAGCCCCGGAACTCCCAGCAGTTCGAGGGACCGTTGGCGCAGCGACTGAAGGTCGCTGTGGGCGGCGGCGGGGAACGAGCGGACGCCGCGGATGAGGGCCAGGCGCCGGCGGACCGACTCCGAACTCGATAGCGCGATCACGGGGCACATCGGCCGCAGCGCGGCGATGAGGCGCGCGGTGCGACCCGAGTGCGTGGGGGTAACGATGGCCCGGGCGTGCATGTTCTCCGCCAAGCCCACTGCCGCCCGCGCGACCGAAAGCTCCGCACTCCCGGGCTCCCCGGAGTGGACCAGGCCACGGCCGGGCTGCGGGTCGAACCGAGCCTCCGTTACTCGGGCGATTCGGTCGAGCCAGAGCACGGACTCGAAGGGGTACTGCCCCACCGCGCTCTCCTCGCTGAGCATCACGGCATCCGCGCCGTCCAGCACCGCATTCGCCACGTCGGTCGCTTCCGCCCTCGTCGGTCGAGGAGAGGTGAGCATGCTGCGAAGCATCTGCGTCGCGACAATCGAAAACCGCCCTGCGGCGTTCGCCTTCCGCACGAGCGTCTTCTGCTCGAGCGCGAGGCGCTCGAGCGGCACCTCGATCCCGAGGTCTCCACGCGCCACCATGATCCCGTCGGCCACCCGAAGGATGCGCTCGATCGTTCCGAGCGCCTCCGCCCGTTCGATCTTGGCGATGATCCCGACCGATCGACCTCCCGGTCGGCCGTCGAGCCATCGACGAGCCGCGAGCACATCCGATTCGTCCCGGACGAACGAGAGGGCGAGATAGTCGAACCCTTCCTGGAGCGCGAGCGCAGTGTCATGCTGGTCCTTCGGGCCGAACGCAACGGTACGAAGACGGGCGCGCGGAAGGAAGATCCCGGCGTGCGACGAGACGACGCCCCCGCTCACGACCCGCGTCTCGATGGCGGTCGGGGTCGCACTCTCCACCCGAAGCTGGACGTCTCCGTCGCCGAGCAACACGGGGTCGCCCCGGCGGGCGGCACGTTCGAAGGAAGGGATCTCCACGGAGGTTCGATACCCGCTTCCCAGGGTGGGGTCCTGGTCCAGTGTCCAGCGGTCCCCGCGCGAGAGCCGGACCGCACCTCCCGCGATCTCGCCGATTCGGAGCTTCGGGCCTTGGACATCGACGACCAGGGCCACCTCCCTGCGCGCGCGGCGACAGACCTCGTGGAGGCGGCGGAGGGTCGCATGGTGTTCCTCGTCGGAGCCGTGGGAGACGTTGATCCGGAACGCGTCCGTCCCGGATTCTAAGAGCCTCAGGAGTCGGTCCGCGCGGTCCGTCGCGGGTCCCACGGTGGCGAGGATCTTGGTCCGACGCATCGATCCCCGTGAAGAGTCTCCCCCGTAAAACCGTCCCGGGCGGGGCGGCTATGCGCCGACTATTCTTTTGTAGAGGATTCCGGTGGATAGCTCAGCCCCGTGGTGTAGAGGCCAAGCATGCCGGCCTTTGGAGCCGGCGACAGCGGTTCGAATCCGCTCGGGGCTATGATACCCCTTCGGCTTGGCCGATGGGGTAGCCTTGCTCGGGGCTACTGCCCCCGTGGTGCTGTGCCATTACGTGCGCTCGCCGGAGTTCCCACGAGAAGGCCCGACCCCCGAGAGGGCCCGCCCGATCGGGGGACGGTCCTGTCCATGCACCACCCCTGACGCCTGCTCTGAACTATGATGACCCTCTGGTCGCCCGGGCTCGAGGATTTCGGCTAGCCCGGAGATGATCCGCGGGGACTACAATTGCTCGGATTTGTCCGGACCAATTGGCCACAAGATTCCCTATCTGCTTAACCGCCGTCCCCATGGATGCACTCGGCCCCTCCAAGGGGCGGAGGAATCCAGTGGGAAAGCGGTGGACGATGGGCATGGTGGCGATGGTCGCGGCGCTGGCGGCGGGCGGGATCGGCTTTGCTGCCTTCACCTCGCAGGCGTATGTGAATACTAGCGGTAGCACGGGGTCCTTCGGACCTCTGACATGGACCAACTTCGTGTTCGACTCTGCGCAGTCCTCCGGTCCCGATTGCTACGGCACCTACGGCGGCATTGGCACGAACACCGTTACGATCAACAACGCGGGACTCCTGAATGGCGGCGACTCGTGCATCTTTAATCTCACCCTATCGAACCCGGGAACCCTCCCCGGAACGATATCCGAGCCCTCCGCGCCCAGCTGTGGGGTGACCGGAGTGACGTGGACCGACAACCTCTACGGCACCTCGACCCCGATCGGCGCCAGCGGAACATTCGCGTACCAAGGGACGCTCTCGATCTCGGACTCGGC
>Ga0187780_10003126_pt1 | contig 12524 bp, 17 predicted proteins | sample 1015_Q2_SP10_20__FD_132429 | JGI IMG/M metagenome (GOLD analysis project Ga0187780, IMG submission 132429) | Tropical peat soil microbial communities from peatlands in Department of Meta, Colombia - 1015_Q2_SP10_20_MG | ecosystem: Environmental > Terrestrial > Soil > Wetlands > Peat | place...
CCGAGCATCTTGCCATTCGTTCACCCCCAATTTTGTCCGCGTCGAACGGGCACCACCGAGGGCTTCGAGCAGACTCGAGTTCATCGGAGCCGGCGGGAGTGCGGGTAAGGCGCAAGGTTGTCAACCCAGAGCCGGTTAATAAAGTGGAGGCTCAAATCGGGAGCTTGACGTCCCCTGGAAAACAGGGAATCTCCCTGGACTCGAGCGCCCTCGCCAGAGTTTGGGCCTTGTCAGCCGGCAACCAATCGCTCATCGCCTTTGCGTTCCCCTCCGCGTCGCAGATAACGAGCGCTGCAGTCCCCTCCTTCCCCGGAACTACCTTGTGCATCATCTCGTCCCCGACAGGTGTCCAGTCGGATACCCCGAGCTTCAGGAAGAGCATAGAATGCGAAGGACCGGCGACCTCCTGCAGAACGGCGACCGCTCTGTTCACCCTTCTTCTCCCCTCCTGCACAGCCGCGAAGTAGTCCATACCCGCCTAACCTCCCAGATAGAGCAGCGCGAACACGCCGGCGAGGGAGAGAAGAACACCCAGCATCTGGTTCGGTTCCAGCCTTTCCCTCAAAAAGGCGAGCCCGTAGCTGGCGGCAACCGCACCTCCCATCCCCGAGAGGGCGGTGACCACAGGGAGGGCGCTACCGGCAGCTTCAATGCCGTAGGTGAACGCCAGGAACCCGAAGGCCTCGAGGACCCCCATCGCAATCATCGTCTTTGAGAGGACGAGACGGCTTGGCTTCGCTTCCTGCTTCAGCACAGGCGCCAGTAGGAACCCGGCAGAAATCGCGATGATTCGGAGGAACATCACTGGGAGGACCACGCTGACCGAGGGGGCTGCGTACCCGATTCCGATGTAGACCATCCCGAAGCAAAGCGATGCTCCCACGGCCAGGCCGACCCCCTTTGTCAGGCTTGGTGCCCCAGCGCCCCGCAGGTATGCGTAGAGCTCGGAGAACCGGGTCGAAAGCAGGACCACCCCTGCTATTATGCAGGCAAGGGCGACAACCTGAATGACGGAGAGGGACGCCCTGAGTATCACCACTGCGAGGACAGCGGTGACCGCCGGGTAGGTGTAGACCACAGGGGCCACAACGGAGACCACCCCTCGGTGGAATGCCCGGTAAAGGAAGATGAAGGCGGCGAAGTTGATGACGCCCGCGCCAATCAGCGCAAGAACGGGGTAAACGGGGAAGGCCAGGTTCGGACTGATTATTGGGACGAGGACCAGGACCACCATAAGGGTAACCATTTGCGAGTAGATTATCGTCCTGTAGTACCCTACCCTTTCCGACTGGCTTCGAGACATGTAATCGGCCGTCCCCCAGCAGAAGGCTGCGGCGAGGCCCGTGGTTATGGAAGCATACACCAAATGTTCTTGCTGCTATCCTCCATTCGGTTCGGCTTTAAGAGGCATCCTTGAGGGTGGGAGACCCGTTGAAGGTCGATGCCGAAATCGGCGTGGAGTCCGTGGGAGAGGCGGCTGCACTCGCTGGGAAGGCCGAGGAGTACGGATTCGACTGCCTGTGGGTCAATGAGACCAAACACGACCCTTTCGTCCAGATTGCCCTGGCCGCCGGGTCTACAAAGAAGATCGGGCTCGGGACATCCATAGCACTCGCGTTCACCCGCAGCCCCACTACCTTGGCTTACACCTCTTGGGACTTGCAGAGCGTCTCGAAGGGGAGGTTCATCCTTGGACTAGGGAGCCAGGTGAAGGGGCACATCGAAAGAAGGTTCGGCATGAAGTGGGAGCCTCCCGCCCCCAAAATGAAGGATGTCGTCCTTGCGCTGAGGTCGGTGTGGGGGAGCTGGCATGCGGGTACCCGGCTGGACTATAACGGACGATTCTTCCATCTGGACCTGATGACACCCTTCTTCAACCCGGGCCCCATCGAGCACCCACTCATACCGGTGTACGTCGCAGCGGTAAACGAGGGGATGTGCAGGGTTGGAGGGATGGTCGCCGATGGCGTCCACGTCCATCCTTTCCACACCGCGAAGTATCTGAGGGAGGTCGTCCGCCCAGCAATCGCTGAGGGAGCCTCCAAGGCATCTAGGAAGAGAGAGGACATCGCGGTCGCAGCGTCTGTGTTCGGGGCGGTGGGCGGGAACGAGAGTGAGGTCAATGCGGTCAAGGAAGCGATGAGGCAGCAGATCTCGTTCTATGCCTCGACGCGCAGCTACAGGAAAGTGTTGGAACTGCACGGCTGGGGAGATGTCGGCGAAAGGCTGCACTCGCTTTCCCTGCAGGGAGAGTGGGCGGCGATGGGGAAGGAGGTGACGGATGACATGCTCGACGAATTCGTGGTTCAGGGGAGCTGGTCTGAGATGGGGAGCATCGTCGAGAAGAAGTACAACGGGCTGGTGGACAGGGTCAGGCTGTACCTACCCTTCGACGGGGACGAGAGATGGCAGACCCTGGTAAACGGGTTCAGAGCTTGACGCTTATCTCTACTGCATCTCCAGGGCCACTCCCGAAGTTGGGCAGTGACTCCCTGTAGGTGCTAGAATAATCCCCGGAGTTCCTGACGTACTCGAGGTAGGGCGCTACCTCCACGGCGTGGGACTTCACGTTGTCGGCGACCACGACACTCCCCCGGTGCAGAAGTCCCTCGATCGATTTCAGATATGCGAGGTAGTCCTCCTTGACGGCGTCGAAGAAGACCATGTCGAAACTCCCAGTGAGCGTCGGCAGGACTTTCCTCGCGTCCCCTATGATGATTTCGATGCGGTCAGAAAGGTCAGCGAGCTTGAAGTTGGCACGCGCGGTCCGGGCCCTTTCCGCGCTCAGCTCCACACACGTCAGGCGACCGCCATCCTCCAGATGCCTCGCCATCCGGATGGCGCTGTACCCGACCAGCGTCCCTACCTCCAAGATCGTAGTGGGTCTGCGCTGTTCGATCACCTCGTCGAGAAACATACCCCGATTCGGCCCGATGATCGGGAGCCCCTGCTGCGGGGCGACCTTCTCTATGGTCGCCAGGACCTCTTCCGGTTTCATGCCCGCGCTGCACCGCTCCTGGGTGTAAATCTGTCGGTCGCCTCTCATGGGGGGGACAATCTTTTTGTAGCGGAAACAGGGGTTTTCGTTGAGTTTCATGTCAACGGAGCAGGTGGACATTAAGGAAGTCCAGAAGCAGATTTCGAAAATCGTCGACCCTGAGATAGGGATGCCCATAGTCGAGATGAATCTGATTGACAAGCTTGACATCAAGGACGGCGAGGTGGACGTTGAGTATCACGCGACCACTCAGTATTGCCCGCCTGTGTTCGCTCTGAAGATTTCTCAGGACCTTCGGGATGGTCTTCTGCAGGTGAAGGGGGTAAAGGGGGTCAAGGTCCTCGTGACCGGACACTACTTCGCCGATGCGATCAACAGGCAGGTCAACAAGCCAGCCGCCGGTCCTGAGACCAAGCCCTCCGATCAAGCCCCGGCTAGCAGCTAGAGAAGGGTTATCGCGGCAGCCAGCGCCCCGAGCCTAGCTGACACTTCGGTTGCGGCGCCGCAGAGAATCACGACGTCCCCGTTCTTCGGTTTCAGTTCATTCTTCAGGATGGGCCATGCTCTGCCGGGGAATTCCTTTTCGCAATCGGAAGAGCCTCCGGGGATGGTGAACCTCCCCGAGCGCATTACGTAGGTCGTCGCTCCAGACGCGCCGATCCTAATTGCCGAGTCCCGCTGCTCGATGCCTGAACGCACCTTGGGCCCTGCCCCCCGGAGGACGAGGGCGGCCTGGTTTTCCCCCATCGAGAGCTCGGAACGGGGGAATGATTCTAGGAGGGACAACGAGGCCTCGGTGGAGTCTGCGAGGCGCCTTCCTGAAGGGGTTAGGAAGCAACCAGCCCTCACGGCGCCAACGTACCCCCGGTGTCGAAACTTGCCTAGAATCGTCCTGATCGCCCCCTCGCCGACGCCCGACCTTGCGGCGAGAGCATGTCTTCCCACGTATGAAGAACCCCCGATGGTCAGGAATACTAGGAGGAGGTGAGGAGGAGCGAACGTCGGCGCGGGCCCAGGAGCCTTCTTACTCGCGAGCCTGAGCAGACTCTTAATCGATCGGAGAGATTCAGAAGAGCCCATTTTCCCCGTTGGTCCATCGAAAGGGCCACCGAAATACATTTCCATTGGATGGATAAACCAGCCAGTGATGCGCAGCAGGGACGTGGCCGTCGTGGCTGTGTTCTCGGCGGCCGTGGTGGCCTCGGACTTTGCGCTGGCGGGCTTTGCAAACATCAAGCTCATGGACACAATCGTTTTCCTTGTTGCGTTCGTTTTCGGCTTCAAGCAGGGAGCGGCGGTCGCCGTGGTCTCGGAGACTGTCTGGAGCGTCGTAAGTCCGTGGGGACCCGCCGGAGCCATAGCACCCTTTCTGATCGCCGGTGAGCTACTTTTTGCGGCTGCAGGATGGGGAGCATCTAGGGTGTGGGGGAACGAAAAGGCGGCCTTGTCTCCCACTGCCATATTCATGGGCGCAACACTGGCGATCTGTGCCTTCGTGTGGGATTTCGAAACCAATGCTGCCTCAGCGCTCGTGTGGTACTGGCCCAAGCTTACGCTAGGGGAGGTCGTCGGCTACGAACTCGCGGGATTCGTGTTCCCGACGCCACTGGCCCACGAGCTGTGGGATTTCGCATTAGGAACTTTCATGGCACCAGCGGCCATCCTCGCTGCTGCTAGGGCGAGGAGGATCTGAGATGCCATCCAGGAGTACCTTCTATGGCGTCGTGGCGGTCCTTGTGGCCCTGCTCGTGATAAGCTCGGTAGTGGCGGTCGCCTACTACAATGAATACCAACAGGAGCTGTCGGTCAATTCCCATCAGGGGGCTGAGCTGCAGCATTTGATCTCAAAATACGGCGCCGTCCTCGATTCGGACATGCTAATCTACTTTGGGAACGGGACCCGCCAGTGGCACAACGACACTCAGGTCCAGACGGGGTGGAACCTGTACACCCTGACGCTGGCCGTCACGAACGGGGACGTCAACTCGACTTGCTGCGAGTACGGGTCCCACTTCATTGCTGGGATTTACGGGGTGCAGAACCAACCGAGCAAGAACATGGCCTGGCTCAACTGGGAGTACAACAGCGCGGATAGCTGGGCGCCCGCTCAGGTCGGGGTGGACCAGATCAACGTCTACAATGACTCGGTCTTCGCCTGGACATATTGCGCATACGACCCGAACACTGGAGCGCCAGAGTGCCCTGCGGGGACTCCCTAGGCTGAAACGATGTCGGCGAAGTAGAAGCCGTCCCTCCCAACCACCTCCGCTCTTCGGACTTCGATCTCCCTTTCGAGAATGAGGCACCCATGGACGAAGGTGTGGAACTCACCGTTCTCTCCGCACAGGTCTACCGTGAGAGAGGTCCTCTATCCCACTGAGAAGAACGACTGAGGTCCCCTGAATCTCATTCCCTTCGGGCCATCGAGCCTGATGTGCCTGCGCCTGTTCATCAAGGCGTGTGACGGCCGGGGAGCCAGTTGAACAGCGAAATCAACCATTGCTGACCAACGACTCAACGGCGTTGACATGGCGCGACTGCTTAAGAGCGCCCGCAGAACCGGCTTGATCGTTGACCCCGACCGAGGACCAGATGAAGGCGTCGGTCGTGGCGCTCATCCTCGACTCGAAGACGGAGGAAGCTATCCGTCTGCTTTCTCGTTGGTACAAGGTGTCGGTCCCAAGACTGGGGATTGGCGTCGTTGAGGGGAAGACCAAAGGGGTCGCGGCAGTGTACTCTCAGAACAGGAAGGAAATCCTCGCTGCGCGCCGGGAATTCATGTACGACCCCTTCGTCATGATCCATGAGTTCTACCACCACCTCAGGTCGGTGAGTGGGCACCACCGCGGGACGGAAAAACAGGCGGACAGGTTCGCGCTCGATTTCATAGACGCGTACAGGAAGGTGGCAGGCTTACGGGGTGAAGGCTAGGTCCCGAGGGCGGACCAGACGTCGTCGTCGTTGTCAAGAAGGACAAAGCCGCAGACGCTGCATTTTGTCCCGATGATCGTCGCCCTTCCCAGAGGGCCCAACTTCTTTTCGTAGTGCTCCATTTGGCCGGCGTGACAGCGGTCGCAGATCAACGCCTCCGAGGAGGACAGGGTGGTATTAAGATGGGTCAGGGCAAAGGTTTAGGTGGCTTGACAGGAACAACGTCTCCGAGCGGCTGTTTGAAGCGCCTGACATTCAGTTCACCCACCGCTGGGCCTGACAAGTGCATCTTCTGCCAGATCGCATCGAAGAGGTCCCCGTCAAGCGTCGTCTACGAAGACGAGAAGTACATCGGCTTCCTTGACCTTTACCCCTTCTCCAGGGGCCACACGCTGGTGTGCCCGAAGGAGCACGGCGAGACGATCTGGGACATGAAGGAGCAGGACATCGCCGAGCTCTTCAAGGTGGCGTTCAAGGTCTCCAAGGCCGTGGTGGCCGCTGTGGGGGCGGACGGATTTCGGTTTGTGCAGAACAACGGTGAGGCAGCGAACCAGGTGGTTGCCCACGTGCACGTCCACGTGATACCGGTAAGAATGGAGGACAAAGGAAGGTTCTTCGAGAGGAAGCGATTCAACTCCGAGGAGATGGAGGAGACTGCCCGCTCCATAAGATCAGAGATGGGGCAGGGCTAGCTGACGCCGCTAGGGGACAAGTACGCAGACAGACGTGATGGCTGAATCCGTGCTGGAGCCGGTGATGAGGTAGAGTGTGTAGACTCCTGGGCCGTCCTCCCTAATGAAGGGCCCCAGCGGGAAAGCTATGTCAACCGTCTTCGGTGTCACCTCCCATGTATCCGCGCAGACCGTGGTACCGGAGCTGAACCGGCCGCAGTCCCCAAAGAAGCCAATACGCGGGAGAACCCCCCCGACCAAGGAGCCAGGTCCGTACTCGTGTGGACCGCTGTTGAGCTCACTAGGTGTCGCTGCTGCCGGGGTGTTGTCGAAGGCGACGTACAACGAGTTGGGGCTGGGGAAGGACCCCGTCGGGACCCCCTTCAGGGTCACGTAGTATGGGTCGGACGTAGACGCCTGGGCCACCGTGAAGTTCAGGCTGATGTAATTGTTCTCGAACTCCTCGTCGAAGTAGACAGTGGTGCTGTTGTAGGCGACCCCTACGGAGACTTGGTTGTGAAGGGGATCGAGGATGTTGTACCTGTGGCCGTTGGCGCAGCAGGAGCTGTCGTCATAGACCATCGAGTACTCTAGTTCCTTGACGGCGGTCTCAACCGAGTCCGTTGAAAGGAAGTGAGGGGTCGAGAAGTAGTAGTAGGCCACGTTTTCGAAGTCGGCACCGCGGCCGCCCAAGAGGGAGTAGCGCATGTATGGCTTGTACCCCTGAGTGTCGTTGTGGCTGAAATAGCCGTAGTAGAGCATGGAGTCGGCATGCTGCTGAGCCGCCTGGTTGAAGTCCAGGGCGACCGGGCCCGTGCCGTTGGCGGCCCTGTCCTGGTTGATCAGCCCAAGGGCGTAGGACGCCAAGGCGCAATAGTCGGAAGGATATGCGATGTCTGCGGATCCGTTTCGGATGTCAGGGGCCGCCAGGTTCTTCACTGAGACGATGCTCGAGCACTGGCTGTTGGCTGTATCCGACGAGGTCGTAGCGGTACTCGTTGCGTTCGAGGGCGCGGCGGTGACGGTGCTGGGTCCCGTCGCAGAGGAACCGGAAAGGAACGAGTAGCCCTGCCTGAGAGCGGACGAAAGGTACGGGGCTATGAAAACGAAAGTGGCAAGCAGGACCAAAGCCGCGATTATCAGTCCAGCCGCCCTGTGGGACTTTGGAGGCTGGCTGCCGGACGCCCCTTCAGTCGGGAACGAGCGTCCAACATCGGTGCTGATTTTCAAACCGTGACGCGACTCACCCTGACGGTATTAAGACAATGGTATTTCGAATCCATACAAACTCGTTAAACAAATCCTGGGAGCCATGGCTTCTGCTGAAAAGCCGCGGCCATGGCGCCCTGTCTGGACACTGGAAAGGGGAGGTTAGGCTGTAAGGCCTTCGTCCGCTGGCACGATTACTCCCGCCGGAATCTCCGGGAAACTCTCCTTCATCCTCTGCTCGGCCACTATCGAAGCCTCTTCGAGGACCTTCTGCGCGTCCTCGTTGGCTGCATCGAAGTTGAGGGAGAAACCTCCGGTGGTGCTGGCGTCGACCAGCACGCTGCTCAGCAGGCCGGAAATCTCGCCTATCTCCTTGTCGGCCTCGGGGAGAGCCATTCTGAGGCCCTCCTTCATGTTCTTGATTACAGACACGGCCGGGGCAAGGGTACTTGCGATCTCGCCCAAGTCGGTAATCGTCCCGAGCCTCAGCGAAATCTGCTCCATCGCGAGCTGCGCCTGGGTCACCATCTTGCCCATCTTCCTGACCTCAGCCAGCTCATTGGCGTAGACTGCCGCATGCTGCATGTCGTGCTTGGCAAGAGACGAGACAACGTTCTTGAAGATGGTGGAGTCTCGCTGTTTGATTCGGTTCACGGTGCTGTCGAGCTGCGAAATCAGGAGGCGGATTTGCCTGTTGGCAAGGTCAATTTGGGATTTCAGTGGAGTGGGTGTTTGGACAGACCCCCTGAGCCTGTCTAACAGGCCTGGGCCCCTGTCCTTCTTTTCCCAGTTGGATGAAAAGCTCATGCTGGGCCTCCGCATACGCCAAAGTTCCAATATACCGGGGGCTCTAATCGGGGTGCCAGTTTGAAGAAATATTGTTGACTGTGGACCTCAGAGAAGCTCTAGGCTGAAATAACGTCAGTCGTGGTGACTTGGCCGGGATGAAGAAGGAAGGCGCGTTCGTGTACCTGACGGCCAAGGAGATGGCAGATGCAGACAGAGAAGCCATCGAAGGCTATGGCATAGACGTGCTCGCCCTGATGGAGAACGCAGGGGTGGCTACTGCGCGACTGGCCAGAGAGATGCTCGGAGGAGACGTGCAGAAGAGGAAGGTCCTCTGCCTTGTCGGGAGAGGGAATAACGGAGGGGACGGGCTTGTGGCAGCGCGCCACCTGCAGAACTGGGGGGCAGATGTCCAGGTGATTCTCGCCGGAGAAAGGTCAGAGCTCAGGGACGTGCCGGCCAGGCAGATGACAATCGTCGAGAAGATGGGGATCCCTGTGATGGGTGCAGAAGCCGAGCCGGGGAAGGCCCGCCTTCTAATCGACGCCCTTCTGGGGTACGGATCCCAGGGGAACCCCAGAGAGCCAGTGGCGAGTGTCATCAGGAGGGCCAACGACTCGAAGATTCCCATACTTGCTGTGGACATCCCATCGGGGATCGATGCGACCACAGGGGAGCCGGGAGTCCCCGCCATAATCGCCAAAGCCACGGTGACGTTCGGCCTTCCGAAGACGGGATTCCTGAACCCCAAGGCCCGACGCCATGTCGGCGAGCTGTACCTTGCAGACATCTCGATGCCGAACGGGATCTACGCGGCCCTCTCCGTGGGAGGGGAACTTTTCGCGAAGGGTACACTCGTCCGAGTCTGGTGATGTCGGCCGCGTCTTGTTCTGTCAACGCTTTTGAACCGAACCTCCCAAGCCACACCGACATGAAGGCCGATCGTGACGAGATGAAGTGCCCGAAATGCGGGCGCTTCGACCTGAGGGAGACGCCCCAGGGAGTCACCTGTCGCGTCTGCGGATATTCGCTTTCTCCGGGCGAAAACGACAGGTACAGGCTCTACAGGATGCTAAAGGAAGAAGAGAAGAAGGGCAGGCGGAACTAGCCCTCGAAGGGCTGTGACAATCGTTTAACTTGCTTCCGCAAGCAGGGATGAAGGGATGTCCGTAAGGGTCAGCCCGATTTCGAAGATTGCGGCCATCCTGATCATAGCAGTAGGCGGATTCGTCCTCCTGGCGGGTTTCGTCACAGGCGAGCTCGCGAGCTACATCGCGGGGTCTGCCTTCATAGTCTTGGGTGTAATCCTGTACATGCTGCTAATCTGGTTCACCAGGAAGCTTCGACGGGAGATAAGCGAGATAGAGAGTCAGACGGCTGGCGCCTGAACGGGTGCGAACCTGTTCTTCAGGTTATGGTCCCATATTCTAGCTGCGAGGAATCCCCCTATTGTTCCGCTCAGCGCGCCCACGACCAATACTGGTAGGTACACATCCACGAAGGGCGCCGTCGTGCCGAATCCCAACGCGATGAATGCGTAGGTGGCGACCAGACCCGTGATGACCGTGCTCACGCTCAAGGAGGCAACCAATCTCTTCGTGTGAACTTTGCCCTCGGACGTGGCCCGGAACAGGGCGTTGAACACGTCCACGAGCACCCCATAGAGGAGAGCCACGCCGAATGCGAATGGTCCGTACGTGAGCTGCAATGGAGTCTCAACCAGCCCGTTGATGAGACCGGTGTAGGTCGCTCCCCCAGGTCCGAGAAGTATGTAGCTGAGCGAGAGGATTATCGCCTCGAAGACAATCAAAGAGTCGCCAATTTCGAATGGAAGAGCACCGTACACAACTCCGATCAATACGCCAAAAAGCGTGGCCGTGATCAGTTTCTTGCTATTTACCAAATCAGCGGGCGAAGAGAGGCGTCCTTGAGAGTGTATTTAACGATAGTTATAGCCCCACTTGCCACCTTACCTTTCGATTCGAGACCAGTCGTTTATCACAGAGGCACTCCCACGGCTGGAGTGAAAGTTCGAGGTGGCCCGGAAGAGCATTGTCTCTTAGTCAGACGGTGAAGGCCCCGACAGGGGAGCATGCCGGCCGGAGGACGTGGGACGCCATCGTCGTCGGGTGTGGCGTCATGGGTGCATCGGTCGGCTACAAACTGGCCAGCCGAGGGCTTCGGGTCCTCAACCTAGAGAGGTTCGGAGTCAACCACAGGTCCGGCTCGTCGCACGGCAGGACCCGTATTATCAGGCTGGCATATTATGAGGACCCGAGATACGTTCCTCTGCTGAGGAGGGCATTCCAATCCTGGAGGGAGGCAGAGGTCAAATCAGGGAAGAGACTTCTCCAGATCACAGGCGGCCTCATGATTGGAAGGGAGAGAGGGGAACTAATCCAAGGAGTACTGAAGAGCGCCAAGACTCACGGCCTTCCCTGCGAGATCCTTTCTCCAGCAAGAGCCGAGGAGAGGTTCCCCGCTTTCACTCTAGACGAGAAGTACATGGCCGTCTTCGAGCCCAATGCAGGGGTCCTGTTCGCGGAGGAGTGCGTGAGGGCCTTCGTGGGGCTCGGAAGCGAGGCCGGGTGCGAATTCAGGTTCTCCGAGCAGGTGAAAGGATGGAGAAGCGGCCCCGAAGGGGTCGAAGTACGAACGTCGAATGGGACCCAGGTCGGCAGCAAGGTGGTCTTCTGCGCGGGCGCCTGGAACGGTCAGCTCCTCCAGGGCCTTGTGCCGCTCCAGTGCGAGAGGCAGGTACCCCTTTGGTTCTCCTCTGGAGGTCAGGACGCCTTCTCGCCCCCCAAGATGCCTGTCTTCATCATGGAAGAGGAGAAGGGGGTATTCTACTACGGGACGCCGGACGTGGGGGATGGGGTCAAAGTGGCGAGGACGCATGGTGGAGAGGTTAGCGAGCCAGACGATGTCAGAAGGGAGGTCACCGAGCCTGACGTCGCGCCGGTCAGGGAGTTCGTTTCGAGGCGGATGACGAAACTGGATGGGCCTCCGATCGCTTCGACCACGTGCATATACTCGAACACGCCCGACCTTAACTTCGCGGTGGGGGCCCACCCAGCAGACCCGAGGGTTGTTGTGGTGAGCGCCTGCTCTGGTCACGGGTTCAAGTTCGGGAGCGTCATGGGCGAAATCGCGGCTGACCTGGCCACCGACAAGAGGCCTGGGTTTGACATTTCGTTCCTGAGTCTGGAAAGATTCACGAAGCAACCAAGCATCTAGGCGGACCTCCTGGCTCATCAGTTCGCATGCGACGTGCACGCCAGCAGGATGGTAACTTCTCTGGCTGGGGATCTCATCCAGAGCGACTAGCTCGAGTGGAAGGCGATTGCCGCGCTCTTGATGGACACCTGGAACGCTCTTGCAGGAAGAAAATTGGCATAACCTGGGTCTCTAGAGCATTCCTCTGCGTTTATACCGAATGCTTAGGCGGCTTTGGAGGCTAGAGTTGTTTAGTGACTACAGGGGCATTCCCTGGCAAGCTAGGCTGCTCATCTACCTGAGTTTCATCCCCAACGTCGCAATCGGCTTCATCTATACTGATCTCTCTTACTTCCTGCCGAAGTTCCAGGGAATAGGGGCGGGAGTCCCGATCACTATAATGGGGGTCACTCTCGTTGTGCTGAGTTTCCCCTTCGGAATCATCGCTGACAGGGTGGGGAGGCTGAAGATGCTGGTCCTGGGGAACATCTGCGCAAGCCTGAGCCTCATCGGATTCGCCCTCACGTCAAACTATGCGCTTGTCCTTATGATCGCGGTCCTGGAGGGGACCGGCGAGGCTGCGTACGCGGTTTCCTTCGTAGCTCTGATCGCAGATAAGGCGGGAGACGAGAAGAGGACGCCAGCCTTCTCCCTGCTGGCTTTCTTGGGCTGGGTGGCAGGGGCCATAGGCGGGTTCATCATCTACTCGGTCG
>Ga0187780_10003127_pt1 | contig 12521 bp, 13 predicted proteins | sample 1015_Q2_SP10_20__FD_132429 | JGI IMG/M metagenome (GOLD analysis project Ga0187780, IMG submission 132429) | Tropical peat soil microbial communities from peatlands in Department of Meta, Colombia - 1015_Q2_SP10_20_MG | ecosystem: Environmental > Terrestrial > Soil > Wetlands > Peat | place...
CGTCTTTCTTGAAGTGAAGAAGCGTGCCGAACGGCGTCTGAGCCGCGGCCTCCTCCCGCACTTCGACTTCACGGTTGCCGACGATGACGGTGCCGATGCCGAACGGCGGCCGCGTGTGGCTCAATCCCGCGCGCGCGATAAGTTCGTAAGCCGCGGAGAGATTACGTATCGCCGGATGGCCGCTTAGCGGCGGCGAAGCGGCCGAATTGGCCGAATTGGCCGCCATGCCGGCCAAAGTGCCTGCCCATGTACCGGCCAAAGTCCGGACCGGCACCATGATGTCGGACTGCATCTGGTAGGCGAGATACAGCATCCCATGCCCGCAGGCGACGCGTGCCGCCCTCGCAGCGGCTGACCGCGACTCCCGTTTCCGAGTACAGGCTAGTTGATTTTTTGTTGCACTGCGACAAAAATTTGAACATCCTGCACAGCGAAACGCAGGCACGCTTTAGGCTTGCTGCCGCCGCCGCGAGGTATGGCCGGGCCTCGCTCATAAGCATTTGATCGGACCTGTCATTCCACAATTTGGAGGACGGCATGGCCAAGGCCATTCTCAGCATTGCGAGCAAGAATTACGGCTCATGGTCCCTGCGCGGCTGGTTGCTTTGCAAAATGGCCGGGCTCGATTTCGAGGAGCAGCAGGTCTCTGCCGACGACCCTTCGACCCGGGCGGAATTGCTGCTGTTGTCACCGTCCTTTCTGGTGCCGTGTCTCATTCATGACGGCTTAAAAATCTGGGATACGTTGGCGATCGCCGAATATCTGCATGAGATCAATCCTGGCGTGCGGCTGTTTCCTTCCGATCGCGCGCAGCGCGCGCATTGCCGCTCGATCTGCGGCGAAATGCATTCCGGCTTCAGCAATCTTCGTTCGGCGCTGCCGATGAATATCAAGGCGCACTTTGCCGGCTTCAAATCGTGGGCCGGCGCCCGTGCCGACATCGATCGCATCGTCACTATTTGGCACGAATGTCTTGGCGCTTATGGGGGACCCTATCTGTTTGGAAAAAAGGCCTGCGCCGCGGACGCCATGTACGCGCCGGTCTGTTCGCGTTTCATGACCTATGACGTTTCGCTCGACGAGCCTGCCTCTGGCTATTGCCGCACCATGATGAGCCATCCCTATATGAACGAATGGATCGCAGCGGCAAAGCTCGAACCCGACGAGCTTGAGGAACTTGACGTCGAGTTCTGAAATGAGGGTGGCCGCGACGATCCCACCGATCCGGTCGCGCGCGACGCCATTAAGGATCGCTATTAAAGATTAATGCGTGTTTTTGCGGACTTTTGTGAAAAGCTACGGCAAATTCGCAGCTGTGGCGACGGCAATATGACGCCGCCGCCTATTTGATCTTGATCAAATACACTCGCCGCGCCTGCTGATTAATTAAGTTGGCGCCCCGGTCCATGGTCCCCAACCACCCGGCAAGCGCTAGTGGCCCCGGACACCCCATCCCCCGACGCCGTCCGGGGCCACGCTTGCGCAGGACGACCATCCAGAGAGCTTACGATTGGTCCCCCGCTGCGAGACCTCCATGCAAACCGAGCGTCATGGCCAAATTGTGCGCAGTGGTTGGTGAAATTGCGGCTGTACACCGAGAGGAACGCTTCGCATTGTGGCATAGCGGGCGGCGAAACGGTCCATATCATGCGGAGCTGTTACAGGCTGGCGGTTGCTTCGTCGTAGTATCAGTGGCCTGCGGATATAGCGCGGCGAGGAAGGCGTACTTCACCCCGGCACTCGGCCTTTGATCGCATTGGCGCGCGCGCCAGTGGTGATGCGCCCCATGGCATCCGCTGGCACGCGCGCCCGCACGCGGTTTTTGAGCTGTTCAGCGTCTTTGAGCGCCATTGCCGCGATCGTCGGAGCGATGCTCGACGCCGCCAGGCTGGTGGTCCAAAAGTCCTCGAAGTCGGCGAATGTGCGTTGTACCGGGACTTCTCGCGTTTCCACGGCTTCGAGGCCCGCGCCCTTCCACAATTGGCGCATCGTCTCGATCCGAGATGCGTCGGTGCTCGGCGGGTTAAGAGGCATTATTCCCATTGCCCGCATCTCAATCCTGATTGGCTCCAACGGAAATCCGCCGCCCAGCATGTCCCAGGCATAGGCCGCGGCCAGGCCGCCCGGGCGTACGACCCGCACCATCTCGGCGACACCCTTGGGTGGATCGGGAACGAAGAAAATCACGAGCGCCATAGTGGCTGCGTCGAATGCGTCATCCGGGAATGGAAGCGCCATGGCGTCGCCGCGGCCGAATTTAGCCAAACGCGCCGCAGGCCGCGTACGGGCAAAAGCGAGCTGGGCCTCGGATGGATCAATTCCCTGCACCGCGGCCGGTGCGCACCGTTCGACCAGGAGTTCGCTGAAGGCGCCGTTGCCGCAGCCGACATCGATCCATTTCAGGCCCGAAGAGGGCGCCAGCCAATCGATAAATGTCTCACCGGCGATCCGGCTCCACGTTCCCATCATCCGTTCGTAGGCAGCTCCGTCGTCGAAGCGAAATTGACTCTCGGTCATAAATTTTTCCGTCTGTGCCGCTCAAGACCCCGAATCATAGTAGCCGATCGCGGCTGGTTTACCACTTGTGAGCCTGATGAATACCCAACCGTATTGCCCGCGCTTTCTCCCATAATCCTTCGCTAACTTTCCAGCGTGCATAGTGCCGACGCGCAGGCGCCTATCTCGCCGGGAGTCTGCCGCTGTCGTACACCTGAGCAGTGGGGACGGCTTGATCGGATTTTTCAGGAAGCCTTGGTGGGTCGGACCGCTCGTCGCCGGCGTGTCCTTCAACCACTACCAAACCATGAGCAAGCCGGCCGCGCCGGCCGCCGTTAGCGGCTATGAGGTTGTTACCAATCATGGGATCTTGCCTCGCAACGGCAGAGTCGTCATTGTCGCGACCTGTCCCGCCGGTAAGCGGGCGGTCAGCGGCGGCTATGCGATGCCGAGCGCCGCCGACACCGCGGATTCCTCCAGCGCCGAGGGCAGCAACGCCTGGCGGGTGAGCTTCAAGAGCAATGGAGGAGGCGGTGCCGCCTCAGTCTATGCCATCTGCGTGACGGCCGATTAGCCCACAGCGGAAGGGACGCCTCGATAGGCGACGAACTTTATCCTTTGGCAGCTAGGGCGCGCTTGCGCGCACCGTGTTCGGAACGTTGGCGTTGGCGAATACAATATTTTCCGCCCGCGCGATGACTGCAAGCGGGGAGACTTTCTCCATGCAGGCGTGATCGTGGCGGCATCGCTCGAGTCGCCGCAGGTAACAGGGCGAACACGGCAGAGCGGCTTGCAACACTGCATCGGTGCGCCGGTATGGGCCGATCCACACCGGATCGGTCGGACCGAATATGCTCACGACCGGACGGTCGAGCGCGACGGCGAGATGCATCGGCCCCGAATCGTTCGTCACGACCATCGTTGAACGACGAATCAGCGCCGCAAGCTCGTCGAGGGTTGTCATACCGGCGAGGTTGACCGCGCCCGGAGCCAGCCGGGCGACCTCTTCGCAAACGGCACGTTCGCGATGCGAGCCGATCAAAACCGCGGCGAAATTCTTACCCATGAAACTGTTGCGCATGAAATGGCGCGCGACTTCGGCGAACTTGTCGCTCCCCCAGTGCTTGGTTTCCCAAACCGTGCCGGGCGCGAGCGTGACGATAGCGCCGTCGCCGGCGCCGTGTCGGCGCAGCAGCGATTCAATCCCCGAACTGGCGGATTGCGGAATCGGAAAGGAAAAGTCGGCCGGATCCTCGTCAAGGCCGAGAATCGGTCCAACTTCCAAATAACGATCGACGGCATGGCGATCGAGCGTAGGCACCGGAATGTGGTGCGTATAAGCGAGCCAGCTTCCTTCGCGGGCTCCTTGCCAGGCGTGTTTGCGCGCCTGGTGCGGGAATTTTCGCGGCGTTGCGTCCCACACGCGGGCGCGCGGCCGGTCGAATCCGATTCGCACCGGAGCTCCGGTGGCAAGCGTCAATATCGCGGTGCGGAATTGGCCGTGCATATCGACCACGAGGTCGTAACGCGCTTGCCGCAGCCGGGACGCCAATTGAGCGTAGCTTGCATAGGGCGCGAAACGCCAGGGCTCGGACCACTCCTCGCGCGCGAACTCAATAATGTCGGTGATGGCCGGATGGTGCCGCAGCAGCGCGGCGATTGCCGGATTGATCAGCCAATCTAAACGCGCGGCCGGATAACGCCGCCGCAATTTATTCAAGACCGGAATTGTGTGGACGACGTCGCCGACAGCCGACAGTTTTATCAGGAGAATTTTCCGGAAGTCCCGATTCCAAAGATCCCGGTTCCGGGGACCTTGGCCCCTAAGATCCGCTGGAGATAGCGCCAAAAAAACATCTCCGTTTAAAAATGATCAGACCGACGTCCGCTGCCGGCCCTCGCCATGCGCAGCAAGCGCTTGAATGAGGCCGAGGTATGGTGTCTCAGCATGGCGATTTGCCGATTGCCTTGCGACGTGAGCCAATTGAATTGAACAACGCGGCGCTCGCCGGCAAAGGACTTGTGACCGTGCCAGGAATTGTCGCTCCGTTTGAATGCAAGCAGTGTGCCTCCTACCGGCGGCACTTCCGCGATGCAGTCGTCGATGTCATTGGCCGAACGCAGCAAACGCAGCCGGCCCCCGGCGTCGCCCCACTTTTCATTCATATAGATCAAGACGGTTATGATTTTGCTTGTGGAGTCGGTGTGAATCTTGCCGTCCTTGGCATCGCACATCCCTCGAACTGTCGTGATGGTCGGACGGCTCGATAGATCGATCCCGAATTTTTCCTCGAACGCCTCGCGAAACTCGTCACTGTTTAGTTCATCCAACAGGGTGCTAAACGCCGAGCCGAAGGTCAGCTCATCGGTCGGAAAGCTTCCGGAAGACGAAATCTTCGGATAGTCGGCGTTGATCTCGGCCAACGGGGCGGGTCCGATGAACCGTTCCACAATCAGATGCTCGAACGGTTCCTTGACAAGCGGCGTTGCGCGGAACGCTTCGATCCCGAGATATTTGAGCACTACCGATCTCCCCATCCAATCGACAGACGCGGAAAATATCGCGCGGTCATGGGAAAATCCATATTCTTGGCCGTGGCGTGGTTTTTTGCGCGTTTTCAGGCACTTGCCAACGCTCACGTGAGCGGGCTGGCTCAGGATTTCTCTTCCCGCCGCAACGGTTCGCTTGGCGGTGGCGCCCAGTTCCGCAACGCCTCATAGCGCTTGGCGTAGCGGTAATAAGTCCCTTCGAAATTGCCGAAGGCGATCACGAAGCCGGCCCAGCCGTCGATAAATCCGCGCTTGAGAAAGTAGTGCTTGAGAAACGCCCACAGCCCGTGGCCGAGCGCGCTCACCATGGACACGCGCTTATTGGCGAGTTTCGGCGCGCCGAGCGAAGAATAGCGGTTTGCCTTCCTGAGCACTTCTTCCAAATTACGGAACGGAAACTGCCAGATCGCATTCGTAAGCGTGCCCAGAGGCTTGCCGCTGAGGACTTGGTAGCCTTCGTGCACGGGCTCGAGCGTGTAGCGCATGCTGCCTTTGCGGAAGAGTTGCGGCTGGCGGAAGTTCGGATACCAGCCGGAACCTTTGATCCAGCGACCCATCATGAAACTGCGGCGCGGCACCCGATAGACGTCGCAGGGGGGCGCGTCCGCCAGCAGACTGAGAATCTCGTCCCGCACCGGCGCGGTGCACCGCTCATCGGCGTCGAGACTGAAAATCCAGTCGCAGCGGCAAGCTTCGATAGCGCGATTGCGTAAATCGCCGAAACCTTTGAACGGCACCTGAACGACTCGCGCGCCCAACGACGTCGCGATCTCCGCCGTGCGATCGGTACTGTCGGAGTCGACGACGACGATTTCGTCGGCCCACAGCACGCTTTCGACCGCGGCCTTGATTTTCTCCGCTTCATTATAGGTGAGGATATAGGTCGAGATTGTTTGCATGCTCGAGCGATTATAGGAGTGAAAGCCGCGGTCCGCGCTTTGGGCGATGTTTTTCTCTAATGGTTACACTGGCGGCCCGTTAACGGCTGAAGATTGCGACCGAACTCCCCCTCTTGGGGTCATATATCGGTATTTAGCCGCCGGCGCTCCTGCTTTCGCCATGGTATCGGCTCCAAATCGATATAGCGAACGTTTACCGAGCGCCGGGATTTTTGCTTGGCCATGCCGAGAACGGGGTATGATGATTGAACGGCTGTTTGGCGTCTCAACGTGCGGCGTATCATGAAGAAATTATTGATCGTGTCGATCGTGGCAACTGCCACGGCGTTGGGTGGGTTCCAAGCGCGGGCGGGGTCGGGCGCCGAAAACTTCACGCCCGCCGGCTACGCGCTGCCAGCCGTATACTACGCCGCCGGCTATGCTGCCGCCTGTCCTTTTGGATCTTTCTACGCTTGCCACTACGGCGCGCTCGGCGGCCGCTATTGTGGGTGCTGGCTCGGCGGCGATCATCCCGCCTGTCCTTACGGCTACTCTTTTGCCTGCGGTTACGGCCCGTATGGCAGCGCCTATTGCGCTTGCTATTGACCGATAGCGCAGCGCCAGCGACCCGACGCGTCACGAAGAAGCCATCGACTGCGTCGATCCCGGCGGCTTTTTCCGGGTCATGCCCCAAGTTCATAGATTCAGCTGATAGCTCGCCGGCACCCAGCGATAGCCGCCGCCCGCTTGATCGACGAAGCCGAGGCCCGGAAAAGGCATATGGAAGCCGGCCACGAACAGCTTTTCCGTCGCGGCCATGGACAGAATCCGCCGGCGCGCGGCGACGGCCTTGTCTTTGTCGTCATCGACGTCGAGATGCCAATGCGGCCTCTGGATCGCCATCACGTAGTGGACACAGCTGTCGGTCCAGATCAGAAGGCGCTTGCCCTCGCTTTCGACGTGATAGGCCAGCATGCCGGGAGAATGTCCGGCCGCATCAATCGCCTGGATTCCTGGTGCAATCTCCTCGCCGGGCTTGACGAAACTTGAGCGGTCGGCCAGAGGCAGCGCAAGTTTCACAAACAATTCGCGGTTGAATTTGCGCGCTTCGCGCACGTTTTCACCGCGCTTCCAGAAATCGAACTCGGTCGCGCCGAAGACGTAGCGGGCCTTGGGGAACGTCGGTTGCCCGCCTTCCGCCAAGCCGCCGATATGGTCGGGATGACCGTGAGTAATAACGACAACATCGACGTCCGCCGGCCGGTAGCCGGCTTGGGCGAGCCGCGCGACCAATTCGCCGTCGGACAGCCGGTCGCGCAGCTGCTCGTATTCGCGTCGAAGCGTCCCATTGCCGGTATCGAACAATATGAGCTGCTTGCCGGTATTGATTAGGGTCGGGATGAATGGATGCTCATAGCGGTCGGGATCGATGTTATTGGCCAGGCAAAGATCGCGCGCTTCGTCGGCGCCGCGCTCCGGCCCGAAACTGGGGTGGAGTCCGTGGCGAATCACTTTGCCGTCGAGGATGTTGGTGATTTCAAAATTTCCGAATTTAAATCGATAAATGGCAGGCTGCATTGCACCTTGCATTGTCGCCGACACGCGATCTCCTCCTATCGATAAATGCCACTGTCGCAAGGGTTCGCATCTTATCTTCACGACACACCAATGCCAGCCATGCGGTGGCACTGTTGTGGGCGATAAAAGCATTCTCTAGATTGGGCAGGCAACGATCATTCACGAGGGAACGCATCATGCACCTCTCCAACGAAAGTATTTTGGTCATCCTATTTGTCGGCATTGTCGCGGGATGGCTTGCCGGCAGGGTGATGGAAGGCGGCGGTTTCGGGCTTATCGGCGATTTGATCGTTGGGTTGGTCGGTGCATTTATCGGCGATTGGCTATTGCCGCGGCTTGGAATTCATCTCGGAACCGGGATCCTTTCGCTCATTCTGAACGCCTTTATCGGAGCGGTTACGCTGCTGCTGATCCTCCGGCTCGTCGGCGGCGGATTGGGCCGGCGCCGCTGGGGCGGGCGCTGGTAGGATTTCGCAATCGCGTTACGAGCGAAGTCCGGCTGTCGCCGCCGTTCCTGTCGCGGCTGAGCTCAGTTCTTCCGCGCGGCAGATCTCCTCGACCGTGCGGCCGCGCGTCTCGATGCCTAGAATCAATACGATCAGCGCTGCAGTCACGAAGCTTGCGGCGCCAAGCGTGAACACGCCGGTATCGCCAACGGTGCCGATGATGTAGCCAACCACGATAGGCCCGGTAATTGCGCCGATGCGGCCGAAGGCCGAGGCCATGCCGGCGCCGGTCGATCGCGCACGTGTCGGATAGAGCTCGGGCGTGTAGGCATAGAGGCAAGACCACATGCCGAACATGAAGAACTGCATGACGAAACCGTTGACGAACAGCATCGTGCCTGTCGAGGAATGGCCGTAAATGTAGGCCATCAGTGCGCTGAAAAACAAAAACAGCGCAGTCGTCGGCTTGCGTCCGATGCGCTCAAGCAATATCGCGGCAGCATAGAAGCCGGGAATTCCGCCCACCGTTATGAGCGTTATGAAGCCGATCGACTTAACGACGGAGAAGCCGTGCTGACCCAGAATAATGGCAAGCCAGGAGGTCAAACCGTAAAAGCCGAGCAGCGCAAAAAACCAGACCGAGAACGCCATGATATTGGCGCGTAGATAAAATCGTGAGACCAACACGGCGATCGGGTTGCGTGTCTGGAGCGTAGTCTCAGCGAGAAACGGCTTGGGTGGAGGAAGCTTTGCCCTGGCGGCTGCCTCGACGCCAGCTTCGATCTTGGCCATCACCGCCTCGGCCTCGGCATAGCGGCCATGGTCCGCGAGCCAGCGCGGGGATTCCAATAAACCGCTGCGGACCCAAAACACGACGAGCGAAAGCAGGCCGACGACGACAAACACCCAGCGCCACCCCGCGAGCGGCAGCACGAAATAAGCGATCGTTCCTGAAATTATGAAACCGATGGCCCAAAAACCTTCCATGAAGGCGATGTATTTGGCGCGCATATTGGCGGGAATGATCTCCGAAAGCACGGCCTGGGCCACCGGTGCTTCGCCGCCGACCCCGACCCCAATTAAAAATCGGAATAGCATCAGCGAAGCGATATTCCAGGCTCCGGCCGCCAAGAAGCTCGCCAGGCCCCACAAGATCATGGTGCTTTGAAACGCGATTCTTCGTCCGAATAGGTCGGAGAACGAGCCGATCAGAAGGTTGCCGACCAGTTGGCCGAGGAAGGTCATCGACGCGAGATAGCCCACTTGGACCGGCGTCAGGTCGAAATAGTTTTTTAGGTCGCCGATAAGAAACACCAGCAGAGCGACATCGACCTGATCGGCCAGCCAAGCCGTAGCGACGATTGCAAACAGGCGTTTCTGATAGGCCGTCATTGGCAAGCGTTCGAGGCGACCCGGAATATTGATTCGCGCCGCTTGGGTGTCCCACGCAACCGTTGCGGTATCGATCGCGTTCGGCGCCGTGCTCATGGTCTGTCTCCCCCCACGCTCTCTCTCTTCTGACGGTTCACCGCTGCGCTAGTGATAGAGCTCGAGTTCAGGACGCGAGTCCGGAATGAAGCCGTCTCGGTTCGGCATCATCACTTTGGGCAAGGTGGTGGCGTTCATTGTGTCGGTCGGCGGGATGATCTTCGCCTCGGAGAGGATGTAGGCGACAACCGCATAGACGTCATTGTCGCTGAGCGAGCCCGGCGCGCTGAACGGCATCGCCCGCTTGACATAATCGAACAGCGTCGTTGCATAGGGCCAGTAACTCTCCACCGTCTTGATCGGCGTGTCGCTCGCCAGCGTGCCGCGGCCGCCGAGCAGGCGATCGCCGCCGATGCCCTTGACGGGGTTGCCCTGACCCTTGTCGCCATGACAGGCCGCGCAATTGTCGGCGAAGACTTTTGCGCCGGCGGCTGTGGTGCCGCTGCCCGGCGGCAGGCCCGCGCCATCGGCGGGGATAGCGAAGAATTTCGCTAGCTCCTGTGGGCCGATCGGCGTACCGAAACCGAAACGACTTTGGCTTTGCGCGAACGCCGTGGAGGCTGCCGCGACCGCAACCAACAAGGCCACGGTTCGCAGGATGCGCTTACGCGTGAACATTGGAAACGCCCCCCATTTCGTCGACGGCCCAGCTCTGGATCGCATTGAGGTGATAGATCGATCCGAACGGACCGTGCGATCCGCGAATGGCGATCAATTGCTTGAGTGTCGGCTGAATGTAGCCGGTTTCGTCGGTGCAGCGGCTCTGCAGGATCGCAGGCTTGCCGTCCCACGTCCACGGACAGCTGAAGCGGACGGTGCAAATCGGCTCGGGCGTGACATTGAGTTGCGCCGGGCGCCAGGTTTGGCCGCCATCGACGGAGACATCGATCGACTGTACGCATCCGCGGCCGCTCCAGGCGAGCCCCGTGATGTTGTAGAAGCCCGGTCCCGGCAGCTTCATGTCGCCGGACGGGAATGTGATGACGGACTTCGCTTCCATTTCCATGCTGAACTGCCTGGCTTTGCCGTTCGCCAGCAGGTCGGTGTATTTGGAGGTCTCTTCGCGTGTCATGAAGGGTTTGTCGCTGACCTCGAGCCGCCGCAGCCATTTTATGTGGGTGTTGCCTTCGTAGCCGGGCAGCAGGAGCCGCAGCGGATAGCCCTGTTCGGGTCGGATCGCCTCGCCGTTCTGGCCGTAAACAAGGAGCGCGTCCTTGAGCATTTTCTCCATCGGAATGCTGCGCGTCATGACCGCAGCATCCGATCCTTCCGCCAGAACCCAGGTGGAGCCGTCCTTGAGGCCGACTTCGCGCGCGATCGTCGCAAATTGCACGCCGGTCCATTCGGACGTGCTGAGGAGCCCGTGCGTGCCCTGCACCGTCTTTTGGGTCGGCTTGTTCCACTCGGTGAGACCGTTACCGGAACATTCGATGAAATGTTTGCGAGTCACCGCGGGAAACCGCTTGAGGTCGGCCATGGAGAATTTTTTCGGCGTATCCACCATGCCGTGCACGAACAGCATGTGATTGGCGGGATCAATCGTCGGAATGCCGCCGTGGTGACGTTCGAAATGCAGACCGGACGCCGTCAGATTGCCCAACATCTTGTCGAGCGGCGTGAAGCTCCACGACGTGTACTCGTTGGGAGTCGGAAAGCGCACGCGCACTTCGGTTTCGAACTGCGAGCGCGTGCCGTAGCCGCCGTCGCCGGCCACCGGACGACCCTGGACCTTGGTCGGGTCGGCGGGAACGTCGTAATCGACGGCGCCGGGCGGCGCTTTCTGCGCCAGCGCGGCGGTCGAGCCGGCTAGCCCCGCAGCCGATCCGGCCGCGAACAAGAACTTGCGACGGCTTGCGGGCGAGCGCGGAAACATTCCGTCCTTACACGCGCAATCTTCAGTGTCGCGCTTCTGCTGCGCGACCTGCCGCGCTTCGGCCATGACCATTTCGTCGGCCAAGCGCCGCGATTTTTCGTCGTAAATGACAATGCCGTCGTCGCCAATTTTCACGTGCGCCTCCCCATGGCATGACGGGCTTCCATTTCGCAGGCCTATCGGTCGCCCGGGGCCCGTTAAAGTTGTCCATTAGGATAGCGCAAACGCACAGAATTTCTCCAGCGCACTGCCTATGATGTAATTGATGCGGTCTAACGGGCGCGAATGCCAAAAAGCGGTTAGCGCGCCGACGCCGCGTATTGTGGCGCAGCGGGCCGCTCCCCGACAATCCGCGTTTCGGTGGCAAAACCCCAGGCCGGATCGAAGCGGTGAACCTGATAGACAGGCCGAATCCTCATGTGCGGCGGATAGTCGCCTTTGCGCAATGTCGTTGCGATACAGGGCGTCACTATCGCAGGGATGCTCCCGACACGGCCCTCGGCGGCGCGATGGACGTGGCCGCTGAAGACGGCGACCACCCGCCCGGAATGCTGCAAAGCTTGCCGCAGCCGCGACATCGTCTCCAGCGTTTCGAAGTGAAGCCGGTCAGGCCCGACCGTGACCTCGAATGGCGGATGGTGCGTGAAAACCGCGATAGGCTTTTTGGTCTCGGCGTCGATCAGGTCGATCAAATGTCCGATTTGTTCGTCGGAAAAGCCGCCCTTGTTGCTTGCCGAACTTAAGGTATCCAGCGCGATCAATCTGACGGGATAATCGTCAATCGCGTAATCGATGAAGCCGGAATCGGACGCGAGATAACCGCATGACGCAAAGGCAGCGCGCAAATTCGCTCTGTCGTCCTTGTTGCCGGGGAGCACATAGACCGGCGCGCGCGCCTTGGCGAGAGCGGCCACGGCTTGCGCGTATTCGTCTTGGCGTCCGTTATGGACGATGTCGCCGGTGTGGACGATGACGTCGGGGGCCGGATCGAGCGCGTTGATGTCGGTAATCGTCAGCGCGAAGTCGCGGAGCCACCGATCGGAGTCCGGCCCATCGAGCGCCAAATGCGTATCGGAGATTTGCGCGATGATCATGGGGTCGGACTGCTTCAGCCCTTCGATTTCAGGCCGGCGTAATACTCCTTGAGGATCGCCACCACCTCCGGCCGGCTGAACTCGGGCGGTATGTCCGCATCGCTCGAAAGCATTTCGC
>Ga0187780_10003129_pt1 | contig 12520 bp, 8 predicted proteins | sample 1015_Q2_SP10_20__FD_132429 | JGI IMG/M metagenome (GOLD analysis project Ga0187780, IMG submission 132429) | Tropical peat soil microbial communities from peatlands in Department of Meta, Colombia - 1015_Q2_SP10_20_MG | ecosystem: Environmental > Terrestrial > Soil > Wetlands > Peat | place...
AAGCCGTTCACATCGTGTAGAAAAATCAACGGAATTCGGTTCTGATTGCAGTCGAGAATAAACCGCGCGGCCTTTTCCGCAGATTCCGTATAAATGACGCCACCAAATTCCATGCGCTTCTGATCCGAATGAGGTGCGTGTGTCTGCACGTGCTTCTTCTGGTTGGCAATGATGCCGACGGCCCACCCGCCGACGCGCGCATAGCCACACAGCAGCGTTTCGCCATATTCCGCGCGATACTCTTCAAACGCGCTGCCATCGACAATCCGGGCAATTACTTCTCGCATGTCGTATTGCTTTGACGGATCGCCGGAAAAGATGCCGTAGAGTTCATCCGCTGGATAGAGCGGCTCAACGGGACGCGAATGGCTGAAGATCGGAGGATTTGGCGCGCCCATCTTATCTACCAAAGCGCGAATGCGTTTCAAGCAGGATTCGTCGTCAGGCTCGCGAAAGTCAACCGTGCCGCTGATTTGCGCATGCATCTTCGCGCCGCCAAGTTCCTCAGCGCTGGACTTTTGGCCGATGGCAGCTTGCACGAGCGCGGGACCTGCTAGAAACAGTCCCGATCCATCAGTCATGAGGATGTGATCGCACATGACCGGAAGGTACGCTCCTCCAGCGACACACATTCCCATGATGGCTGTAATTTGCGGGATTCCCATGGCGCTCATCACAGCGTTGTTGCGGAAGACGCGGCCAAAATCGTCGGTATCAGGGAAGACGTCTTCCTGAAGCGGCAGAAATACGCCGGCGGAGTCGACCAAATAGATCGTAGGAATGTGATTGTCGATGGCGATATTTTGCGCGCGAATGACTTTCTTCGCGGTCATCGGAAAAAATGCCCCGGCTTTTACCGTGGCGTCATTGGCGATGATTATGAACATGCGACCTTGAACGCGGCCCAGGCCAGTGATTGTGCCCGCCGCGGGAGCCCCGCCCCACTCCTCGTACATTTCATATGCCGCATAAATGCCAAGTTCGAAAAAGTGCGTGCCGGGGTCAATCAATGCGGCGATGCGTTCGCGGGCGGTTAGGCGGTTCTTCTTGTGCTGCGATTCGATGGCTTTTACCCCTCCGCCTTCGCGAATCACCTCTTCCTCATTCTTTATTTCCGTGAGGAGATCGGTCATCTCGTGAGCATTCTTGTCAAATTGGGGGGACTTTGTATTGACGCTCGTCTTGAGAACGGAAGAGGACACTGGGTGACCTCACATCGAAATATCGCAGCCAATTGAGTATACGGAGTATGAAGGTAAAGAGGCAAAGCGCCGCTCCATTTCTAGAGCGCCTCAGACTGGGATAAACTCGCGCCATGCAAAACATCATTCTGGATTTGGCTCTTGCGCGGGAAATTGAACTGGCGGAAGGCAAAGCTGCGGTTGGATGCGCGGAAATGATGAAAACGCTCCAACTGAACACTGTCGCTGCGGTGGAGGCAATCGCCGGGGGCTACGCTATCTATTGTGGCGCCGGCAATCCTGTTACACAGGCGGTCGGATTGGGACTGAATGGGCCAGTGAGCAGGGAAGCGTTTGACCAACTGGAAGCGTTCTACTTCAGCAGAAAAGAGCCCGTGCGCGTGGAGACGTGCCCCCTGGCGGATTTGAGTCTCATGGAGCACTACAAGGAGCGCGGCTATCACGTAAGCGAGTTCTCCAACGTGATGGTGCGTCCAGTTCTCGGCGACGTCATCCCGACCACCCCGCCAGGAATAGAGATTCGCCGCGTGCGCAGGGATGAGGTCGACCTGTGGGTGATGACAGTTTCACAAGGTTTTGCGGACAATTATCCGATCACGCAGGAGTTGCTGAACGTGATGAAGATGTTCGCTTTGGGGCAGCATACCGAGCTCTACCTTGCAAGCATCAACGGCCGCGTCGCAGGCGGCGCGACTCTGGCGATCCGCGGGCGCATCGCCGGATTGTTCGGCGCGAGCACCTTACCGGAATTCCGCAAACGCGGCGTGCAAACCGCGCTGTTGTACATGCGATTGCAGCGATCCGCAGACGAAGGCTGTGAGTTGGCGATGAGCATCGCTCAGCCGGGAAGCATCTCGCAACGCAACATCACGCGTCTCGGATTCCAAACACTGTACACGCGAGTCAAGTTCGAGCGGGCGTGTCCCGCGACCAGTACGGGGAGTTAGAGCGGCTGAGCAGTCCGCTTATGGATGAATTCGACGATGTCTTGTGTCGAGGTCCCGGGCAGGAACACCTCGGCAATTCCGGCTTGCTTCAGGGCCGGGATGTCTCCTTCTGGAATGATGCCCCCAACGAGCACCGTTATGTCCTGCATGCCCTTTTCGTGCAGGAGTTTCATGAGCTGCGGGCACAGCGTGTTGTGTGCGCCGGAGAGAATCGAGAGCCCTATGACGTCGACGTCTTCTTGCGCGGCAGCGGAGGCGATCATCTCCGGGGTCTGGCGCAGGCCGGTGTAAATCACCTCCATGCCTGCATCACGCAAGGCGCGGGCGATGACTTTAGCGCCTCGGTCGTGCCCGTCCAGGCCGGGCTTGGCAATCAGCACTCGAATCTTTTTCTCTGCCATCTTTCTCTGTGACCTCTGTGCTCTCTGTGGTGAAATATCTTTCGCTACAAAACCAGGCGCCGGATCCCATCCTTGAGAATTTGAACATTGAAGTTGATAAGCAAGCCGACGTGAAGCCCCGACAACTTCATGTAGGTCAGAAGAATGGAGTCATGAATGGGAGCTAGGGCGTCCACTGACTTCAATTCCAGTATCACTCTGTTGGAAACTAGAAGATCTAAACGATAGCCGCAATCTAGTTTCACATCCTTGTATACAACAGGAATTGGTTTTTGTCGCTCAATGGGCAGGCCGCGTTGAGCGAGTTCATGACAGAGGCATTCCTCATATGTCGATTCAAGTAAGTCCGGGCCTAGAAGCCGGTGCACTTCAATCGGTGCTCCGATGATTTGGTGAGTGAGTCCGTCGTCCGACATACTTGTTTCGCCACAGAGGACACAGAGAGCACGGAGGAAAGAAATACTCAGGTGATAGCCACTTCCTCGTACGCGCCAAACACCCTGCGCATGGCTTCGCAGATTTCGCCGAGTGTAGCGTAAGCCTTCACTGCATCGTAAATGAACGGCATTAAGTTCTCGCTGCCTGCGGCGGCTTTGCGCAGCGCGTTCAGTCGGCGCTCGACTTCCGCCGCGGACCGCTCGGCCCGCAATTTGCTCAGGCGCGCGGCCTGCCGGTGCGCAACCGTTTCATCAATCTGGAGAATTTCGATCGGCTTCTCCGGCGTGACATACTCATTCACTCCGACGATAATCTTCTCCTTCTTATCCACGGCCTGCTGGTAACGATAGCTGGCCTCGGCGATTTCCCGCTGCGGGTAGCTCTTCTCGATGGCAGCGACCATTCCACCCATGGCATCGATCCGGCGGATATAGTCCCACGCACCTTGTTCGACCTCGTTAGTCAACGTCTCCACAAAATACGATCCTCCGAGAGGATCGACGGTGTTGGTCACACCCGTCTCGTGCGCAATGATCTGTTGTGTGCGCAGGGCGATGGTTGCGGCAAACTCGGTCGGCAACGCCCAGGCCTCGTCGAGCGAATTCGTGTGCAATGACTGCGTTCCCCCGAGAACGCCGGCCAGCGCCTGGATCGCGGTGCGCACCACGTTGTTCATCGGTTGCTGTGCCGTCAAAGAGCAGCCCGCCGTCTGCGTGTGGAAGCGCAACGCCCAGGAGCGCGGCGACTTTGCCTTATAGCGCTCGGTCATGGCCTTGTGCCAGATTCGCCGCGCCGCGCGATACTTCGCAATTTCCTCGAAGAAATCATTGTGCGCGTTGAAGAAGAAGGAAAGTTGCGGCGTGAATTCGTCCACGGGCAAGCCGCGCCGTATGGCCCATTCGACGTATTCCATGCCGTCTCGAAGCGTGAAGGCGAGTTCCTGGATCGCGGTCGAGCCGGCTTCGCGGATGTGGTAACCGCTAATGGAAATCACGTTGAACTTCGGCGTCTGTTTCTTGCCGAACTCAAACGTGTCAATCACCAGCCGCATCGAAGGCTCGGGCGGATAGATATATTCCTTCTGCGCGATGTATTCCTTCAGAATGTCGTTCTGCAGCGTGCCGGAGATTTTCTTCCAGTCGGCGCCTTGCTTTTCGGCTACCGCGAGATACATGGCCCAAATGACCGCAGCAGGAGAATTGATGGTCATCGAGGTAGTGACATCCGCAAGCGGGATCTGGTCGAAGAGCACTTCCATGTCCGCGAGTGAACTGATGGCCACGCCGCACTTACCGACTTCGCCCTCGGCAAGCGGATGATCGGAGTCGTAGCCCATCAAGGTGGGCAGGTCGAACGCAGTGGAGAGCCCCGTCTGGCCGTGCGCTAAGAGATAGCGAAAGCGCTGGTTGGTGTCCTCAGCGGTGCCAAAGCCCGCGAATTGTCGCATCGTCCAAAGGCGCCCGCGGTACATCGTGGCATGAATTCCTCGGGCGTAGGGCGGTTCGCCCGGGAAGCCTAGATCGCGCGCTGGGTCCCAGCCCGAGAGGTCTGCTTCGGTGTAAAGGCGCCGGATCGGATAACTGGAGACAGTGGTGAATTCTCTCTGACGCTCGGAACTCTTTGCTAGCGTTGGCTCGAGAGTTTCGTGCTCCCAACGTTCCTCGGCGGCGGAAGCCATGCGGGAGGGTTTGCCAGGAGGCGGTGTCTTCGCTCTGATGTCGGCCGGCTCACTCATCGGTTCGCGCTCCCGGAGCGTGAGATCGCAACTCTGCGGTGGCCGCGGCACGATAAGCGAAACCACAGACGCGGGCACACAAAAACTAATGCTATGCGAAACGCGTAGAAGGGGCAAGGCGCGGATGCCCCTGTCAAAGCAAGTCAGCGCAAAACGTCGTCTACAACCGCAGCAATGTCGCGTGAAGCAGCCACGGCCGTGCACTCACCCAGCGCGCGATAGTTCTCAAAGTGCGCCTCGTCGAACCACTGGTTAAGGGTAGTATCGTGGGGAAATTGTGGATTCGTTTGCGGGTACCCGCGCACGTCGAATGGGTCGCCCGTGACAATCGCCGGCTTGAGAACGATAAGCGTGCCGTTGCGCTCGTGCGCGCTTTCTTCCTTTGAAATGGGGGGATAGAGAATGTTGCCGATGGCGTAATGGCAGCCCGAACGCGGCGGGTCTCCCTGCGGCTTGAAATTACCCAGGTCAATGTAAATTTCCACGCCAAAATCCACGCGGCATCTTTCCATCGCGTTTCGTAATTCCGCGCCGCCGTAGTGCGGGTCCTGCGAAACGTCCGAAGCGATGATGACCTTGCACCGCCTTCTCACCAATTCATAAAGCCCCAAATTCTCGAAATGGCCTCCGTCGGATAAGTAGATGAAATCCTGTTCATCTGTAGTGAGTCCGAGTAGTTCGCGGACCAGCCAGGCAAAACCGGAGTTGGGGCGGCCTTGTTTCCAGGCCTCGGGATAGCGAGGATTGCCGATCCACCACCCCAGCCGCACATCAAATACGGTAAGGAGGAATCCGATCGCGGGGTCGGAGTACGAACCCATGTTGGGGCTCGCTGCGGCCCCAGAGATGGCCATCGCTGTGCCGAGAGACACGCCTCGAATGGTTGGTGCTCCATCCGACTTGGCCTGAGCCTGCTTTGTGAAAGCCTTGACCCATCCGCCAGATCGATCCGGCGGCTTTGGACCGGCATCGCGTGTCAATTGGTAGTTCATCTCCCACTCGGACCCGCCGGTCAGCGGACGTGTGAACCCAGAGTACGTCGGGGTGAAGGTGAACGAACGGGCTTTCCGCATTTGCAGGGCCAGTTCGCGGCCGTGGACGACGTTTAACGTCGTGTTGAGAATCGGAAACGGGCGCCCATCGTCCCCGGACGGTGTCTTGACGACGGACGTTATGTCTGAAAGCGCCAGATTATCGTTCCAGGAAAGACCGGTCCAGGGTTGAAATTGGCGGTCTTTGACGCTCGCACCCAGAAAGCAGCGCACCAAGCGGTTGCGATACAGAAGGTGCACGGAGAATTCGTTGACGTCCACGCGCCACGAAAGCAACCAGGTCGCCGCAACGCATGCGCCACACACCACCACCAGCCACCAGGAGTAGTCGCCCGGATCCAGGGTCCAGCCAAGCACAAAGCCTTCTCCCACCGCGCTATTGAAGATGGCCGCAGCCAGAAGAGAGAGACCCAGCAACATGCCACCTACAAAAATGTAAGGAGCGATCACCGCAAGATAATGCAGGATCTTCTTGGTCCATGCGGCGTTTGGTGTCCAGTGGCTTGTCTTTGCGCTCTTCCCGAAGAGCACGCCGTAAATCGTGGAGGCGGCCCAAACGAACACGCTGCTGAATGTCAGCGGGTGATGCGTCCAGTTCTTCCCTCCCAGAAACCCTCGCAGCCAAATGGGAAAGTAAATGGCGACCGAAAACAGGAGAAGCCAGCCAACGGCATAGAGGAATAGCTGCGCGCCCAGCCGCGCCCACCATTCTCGATGATCGTCGCTCATCGAACGCCCCAGCAGACCAATGTGCACAATCCCGGTGATAAGCATGATGCCGATCAACGCGGGCGGCCCAAAGGTCAGAACAAACCACAGGCTGTGCTGTTGTCCCAGTTCGGGGATGCCGCCTCGATGGAGCAAATGACCGAACGGCAGAAACAAAAAGCCGGAGAGGAGTCCGGTAAACGCAGCGCATAGGAGGATCTTCCACAGGTTGGGACCCCCTTGTGGAGCGGGCTTGCCCTTTCTGGCATATCTCAAGCGTATGAACTCGCGCACGCCGCCTGCCAAGGCCCACTGCAAGGTGTACATCATCATTCCCAGCAGAGCCGCCTCCCACCAAAACTCCGGCGAGACATAAAAATCTTCAAAAAACCAAAGGAATGCATAGCTGAGACACGCGGCAGCGAACACCAACGGCAGGGCGATGCGCTCTCGCACCCGTGGGGGACTGCTGAATTCTTCGTAGGTCTTTTCGTCGAGCCCGTCCTGTCCCGGCTCAAGCCAGGCCATATTCAGGCCGATGTAAACGACGGCGACGGCGCCCAAAACAAAACCACAATAAAGAGCGATGTACTGAGAAGATAGATACCAGGGATCAAACGAAGTCTTCAGCAAATTCCGGAAAAAATTCTCAAGCCTCTCAAAGATGTGGAAGATCCACACCACCACGCGGGGAGCAAAAATCACCGCCAGAAGTGCCGAGAGGAGAATCACGAGGTTCAGGGAGGTGTTCCTGAAGTAAATGGCCAAGAAGGTCCAAAAATCGGGCGAAAAGAGGCCCTTGCGCGGTGTCAGATAATTGCTGAAATTTCTCAGGAAGCGAATCTCCGGGGGTTCGCTCAGCTTCTTGAAGTCAACCTGCTCGCTCCGTAACTGGCGCTCCACCTCGCGGGCGCCCAGACCCTGGTGTTGCATCCAGCCGAGCAGCCAACTGGAGATGTACCCGCCCCCCGAAACGGAAGAGACGAAGTCCATTTTGTGAAGCAGCTTGGACTTCGCAAGGCCCTGAATCACTCCCAGGTTGAACGTTGCGCTGCGGATCCCTCCGCCCGAAAAGGCCAGCCCGATGAGGCTGTCTTCTGGCGCTCTGGTCAGCTTCGCGCCAAGACGCGCCGTGCGAGAGGCAGCGATCCAGTCCAATTCGTCCTGACGAGCCTTGTTCTTTTCTGTCGAAGGGGAAGGCATGCGCCACCTCCGGAGACTTAGATAGTCAGAACCCGGTCATGGTAGAAGATAACTGCGAATCCTAGTTATAGCCCGTTTAAGTCACCAAAGAGCAACAGAAGATACCACAAGCAGAGGAGGGCGCAAACAAAAAATGCGGGGCGAAGCACGCGCTTCGCCCCTATCTCTGTAAGAAGATGAATTGCTGCTAACGCTGGCCCTCAAGGTTTGCTTTTTCGAGGCGCTTGAAGAGCGAATCCGTGCCGACAACTTGCCCGTTTAAGGTGCCCGGAATCAGGGTGTCTTGTTCGAAGATCCCTTTCTTCCCGTCCGCGATGGTGACGTTGTTCACCTCGAGAGTTCGGCCAAGAGCGCGTTCGTAATTGGCCTTTGCTTCGGCGAGATTCGCTAGTGCGCGAAGTTCCGTCCCCTGCGCGGTGATGAGGTCGCGCTGCGTGAGAATCACGTTGTACACCGTGGAGGCGCCGAGCTGATATTTCTTCTGTTCGGCGTCAAACGTCTGTTGCTGCAGTTCCCGGGCTTTGCGCGCGGATTCCACCTGCGCTCGGCCCTGCTGCAACGCGATGGTCGTATTGCGCACGTCCAGCACGGCGTTGTTCTTGATCTGCTGCACCTGGGCTTCAAACTGCCGCTCCACCAGCTGCGCATGAATGTTGTCCGCCTGCGCGCCCCGGTTTCGCAGAGGCAGACTGACACTCAACTGCGCGGCATACAGCGGAAACGTATTGTGAAAAATCTGCGACTGCACGGTGCCGAACCCGTCTTTGCGTACCCCGGTCACCGGCGCCACGGTCTCCGGTAGATAGACATCCACAGGGTTTCCAGCGGCGTCAATCATTTGGGTTCCGAGTTGAACGGTCGGTGTGCCCGTAGTGAACGAATTGCCGGCTAGGCCGGCGGATACGTATTGCAGTCCAAGCGTGGCAGTCGGCAAGAGCGCGTTCTTCGTTGCTCGCACGTCAATGTTCGCGTTCTTCAGGTTGTAGAACTGCTCCAGGACGTCCGGGCGTTTTTTGAATGCCTCCTTCAAAGCGTCTTCGAACGAATCGGCTTCAATCGCGGCAGGTGTCTCCGGTTTGTCCGTGGGAATGACCTCGACGCTGATGAGATTGGAGGCCGTCGGATCTTTGGAAATGTAATTCTTGAGAAGAAGTTCGTCCTGGAGCTGCGTCGTTTGGGCAACAATGAGGTTCGTGCGGTCAGTCGCCAGCTCGGATTCCGCGCGAGTGACGTCAAGCGGCGCCATCGTGCCGATTTCCAGTTGTTTTTTGTTGTCGTTGTAAAGCTTTTCGGCAACCGTCACGGCTTGTTGCTGCACCTTGACGTTTTGCCGCGCGTACGCCAGTTCCCAGTACGCATTGATCGTGTTCGTGGTCGTCGTGATGGCTTGTTGCGTAAATGCCAGGTCCGCAATCTTGCGATTGTTCTGCGCAATCAGGATGTTGCGGCGGTTAATGAATCGTCCCGCGCCGGCCAGCAGTTGCTGTTGAAAAGAAACTGTCAGGGACGACTGCACGTACGGATTGAAAAAGTTGAGTGCGTTGGACGACGCGCGCGTGTTGTTCCAAGCGACGCTGAAGCTGGTGCCCGTATCAAAAGCCTGCTGGTACTGCGTGTTGTAGGCCGCGTTGTGAGCCGTCAGGCCCATCGCTTGCACGGACGAGGTGCCGCCACCCGTGCCTACACCCGAAAGGAACACGTTGTTGATCGGCGTGGTCACGTCGGCCACTGACATCGTGTACGTGACATAGGGGTCGTAGTAGAGCAAAGGAAGATTCGCCGTCGATCCGACCGAGATGCTGCCTGGCGTGCCGTACCCATATCCGCCCGCCTTGGTCTTCAGCAGGCTCACGTCCGCTATCCACGGGTTGTAGCGCGTGACCACAATGTCCATGCTGTTTTCGAGCGCTAGCGCTATGGCGTCCTGCAAGCTCAACTCTAGCTTGCCGTCATGGATCAACTGCTCCAACCGCGGAGCGTTGGCTAGGACTCCGGGCGCGATCGGCATCATTTCATACGGAAGCCAGAACCGGGGGAAGGCGCTGCGGGCATGCGTGTAATCGTGCTTGGATATCCCCAGAGAAATGGGCACACCGCCCTGTGCGGCGGTCTGTGGTTTGGGAGCCGTCGCGGGCTCCTGAGCATGGACCGGGGTGACCGGAGTGCCTGCTATGGCGCCTATCAATACAGCGGCGAGCAGGGGTCGAATGGACGGCATCTTCATAGTTCTCCTCACCTTTGGACTTGGAACACGTACAGCGAAATGCGCTTCACGCAGCTTCTTTAGTGTTAACGTTCGCAGCACTGAATTTGTTTCATTGGCGGATGCAGAGGGAGCGCTGAAACAAGCTACAAGGGCCGCGACCCGGAAAGGGCAGTTTATCAGGCGCTCCCATCCTTGACAACGCAGGACATGGCAGCTAGTCTGCTGACATTTCGACGGTTAACAGGCAGGAACGGTTAGCCACACAGGACCGGAAAGGTCCCGTTCCGGCCATGAATAGGTGCCATGGATACGCAGGCAGAACTCTTGCGCATGTTCGAGGCGGTCGGAGCCATACGGCACGGCCATTTTGAGCTTTCCAGCGGGCTCCACAGCGGCATGTACGTGCAATGTGCACTGGTGCTGCAATACCCGCGCTTTGCCGAGAAACTGGGGCAGGCTCTCGCGGCACTTTTTTCCGATGCGCGCATCGACGTCGTGGTTTCGCCTGCGCTTGGTGGAGTGATCATCGGCCAGGAGGTCGCACGGGCCCTTCCCGCGCCCAAGGACGCAGTCGGCGGCGGCGTTCCGGCAATGTTCGTGGAGCGGGACGCCAGCGGCAGGATGACCCTTCGCCGAGGGTTTGTGCTCCAGCCGGACCAGCATGTGTTGGTGGTCGAAGACGTCTGGACCACCGGCGGTTCGACGCAAGAGACGATCCACGTCGTGGAAGAGGCGGGAGGCCGCGTCGTAGCTGCGGGCGCGCTAATTGACCGTAGCGGCGGCAAGATCGAGTTTCCTATCGAGTCCAATGCTCTCATCGAGCTGCAAATTGAAAGCTACGAGCCCGAAGACTGCCCACTTTGCCGGCAGGGAAGTGTGGCGGTTAAGCCCGGCAGCCGTCACGTCCGCGCCGCCCCGTGAAAATAACCGTCAGCTACCAACCGACAGACCAAGCACGCTGATCTTTTATTCGAGGGAGTTCCTCGATCTTACTGACACGCCTAAATTGCAGTTTGAGATTGGGCCTGCACGCTCCAGGCTGTCGGCTGTAAACTGAATACTGTCGGCTTCTTTGCCCATGCGCTATTTCAAACTCACGATTGCCTACGACGGCACGGACTTCCACGGCTGGCAGATCCAGGCGAACAAACCGACGGTGCAAGGTGAAATTGTGTCCGTGCTGCGTCGGCTCACGCAGGAGGATGTGCACCTCCCCGGCGCCGGGCGCACGGACGCGGGTGTGCATGCACTCGGGCAGGTGGCCAGTTTCCGCACGCAGTCTGCTCTTTCGGCAGGCGAATTTCAACGCGCGTTGAATGCGCTGCTGCCGCCCGCAATTCGAATCGTGGATGCGGAAGAAACCGGGCCGGATTTCAGTGCGAGATGGTCAGCGGTCGGCAAAGTGTACCGCTACCGCCTGTACTGCGGCAAAGTGGTGCCCCCGCTGCTTTGGCGCTACGTGCTCCACTATCCGTTTCCCTTGAACGAAGACGCCATGCGCGACGCGGCCGCGCGTTTTGTCGGCGTACACGACTTCACCTCATTTGCCGCTTCCACCGGCTCCGAGGACGACGACAAGGAGCGCAACATGCAGCGCGAGATTTACTCAAGCGAGCTGAAGCGCACGGAAGATGGCCAGGAACTATGGTTCACCGTGCATGGCCGCTCTTTTCTTCGCTACATGGTGCGTAAAATGGTCGGGACGCTCCTCGAAGTGGGCCGTGGCAAGCTCACGCCTGAAGATATCGACACGCTATACGAGCTGAAGGACCGTTCCAAATCCGGCCCTACCGTTCCTCCCCAGGGACTCTTCATGCTCCGCGTCGACCACAACGAATCTTTTCGCCTCGCCGACCAATCATCTGAAGAATCGTGAGTCCACGTAATCCCGGTCCTACTCCGGGAGTTGGACTTGGCCCGTGATCGTCAGGCTTGTCTCAACGACTTGCGCCGTCGTGCCTGGTTGTCCTCCGCCAATCGAAAGCTTGTAGGCTCCCGGCGCGATGATTCTGTCGCCCGCTTCTGTCACGTGGCTGAGGTCACGCGGGTTGATCGTCAGATGTACGTGCGCCGTTTTGCCGGCAGCGATGTGCACGCGCGTGAAACCGCAGAGGGCGCGAATCGGTGCGCCGGGCAGCTTCGGATACGTCACGTACAGCTCCACGACCTCGTCACCGTCCTGCTTGCCGGTATTCTTCACGTTCGCATCCACTCCGAGCGGCTCACCCGCCTTCAGCTTCTTGGACGACAGCTTGACTTTGCTGTACGTGAAATTCGAGTAGCTCAACCCATATCCGAACGGATACAGCGGCGTGCCCGTGAAATAGCGGTACGTCCGGTTGGCCATCGAGTAGTCCTCGAACGGTGGCAGGTCGGCCACACTCTTGTAGAAAGTAACTGGGAGCCGACCCGCCGGATTGTTGATGCCCGCCAGTGTCTGGGCCACGGCTTCTCCACCTTCTTCGCCGGAGTACCACGCTTCCAGAATCGCGTTTGCGTGCTCTTTCGCCCAATTTACGCCGAGGGCGCTTCCATTCATCAGCACTACGACCAGCGGTTTGCCCGTCGCCGCGAGGCTTTCCAGAAGATCCTGCTCGGGCTTCGGCAAGTCCAGGGAAGTGCGATCGC
>Ga0187780_10003130_pt1 | contig 12514 bp, 7 predicted proteins | sample 1015_Q2_SP10_20__FD_132429 | JGI IMG/M metagenome (GOLD analysis project Ga0187780, IMG submission 132429) | Tropical peat soil microbial communities from peatlands in Department of Meta, Colombia - 1015_Q2_SP10_20_MG | ecosystem: Environmental > Terrestrial > Soil > Wetlands > Peat | place...
CCTCCCCCGCCCAGTCCACCAGGTAATCCACGAAATCCAGCAGCCCGTCATCGGCCCAGTGCAGATCCTCGAACACCAGCACCAGCGGCCGCGACTCGGCCAGGACCTCGAAGAAATACCGCCAGGCAGCGAACGCCTCGCCACGGCGGTCACCACCAGACGGTATGGCGCCGGCCCCCACGCCGGCCAGCGCGCCCAGGTGCCGCCGGACCCAGTCCGCGTCCGGGGCGCGGGGAACTACGTCCGCGATCATCTGGGCCAGCTTGGCCTCGGCCTGCCCCGAGGTGTCGGTTTCCAAAATGCCCGCCTGCGCCTTGACCATCTCCGCCAGCGCCCAGAAGCTGACCCCGTCCCCGTAGGGCAGCGACCGGCCTAGCCGCCACCGGACCGGCTCCGCGTCCGCCTCGGCACCCTGCCACAGCTCATACAGCAGCCGGGACTTGCCGATCCCCGGCACCCCCACCACCGTCACCAGCTGCGGCATGCGCTCCACCGCTCCCCGCACCAGCGCATCACGCAACACCCCCAGCTCATATTCCCGGCCCACCAGGGCCGTCCTGGGTTGGCGCGGGAACCGGGACCCAGACCGGCCATTGGCCTGCAGGGCCTCCCAGGCTGGCACCGGCTCCCGCTTGCCCTTCGCCGCCACCGGCGCGGCCTGCCGGTACTCAATCAGCTCGCGCGTGGCCCGGAACGTCCGCCCCCCGACCAGGATCCCGTTCACTGGCGCGGCCGCCTGCAGCCGCGCCGCGGTGTTCACCACATCACCGGCGGCCATCCCCTCCCCCTCGGCCGGCCGGGCCCCCAGCACCACCAGCGCCTCCCCGGTATTGACCGCCAGCCGCACTTGGATCCGCTCTTCGCCGGCCACCCAGTCCCGGATCGCCAGCGCTGCTCGGACGGCTCGCTCCGGATCGTCCTCATGCGCGACCGGCGCCCCGAACAGCGCCATCACCGCATCGCCGATGAACTTCTCCACCGTCCCGCCGAACCGCTCCAGCTCTGTCCGTAGCCGCCCGTAAAACGGCGACAACAGCGCGCGGACATCCTCCGGGTCCATCCGCTCCGACCGCGAAGTGGAGCGGACCAGGTCGGCGAACAGTACCGTGATGACCTTGCGCTCCTCAGAAGAGGACGCCCGGGCCTCCGCCAGCGCCACGCCGCACTCGGAGCAGAACTTCGCTCCCGGCTGGTTCCGGTGACCGCACGACGGACACACGCTCACCCGCAAAGCTTATGGCTGCTGACCCCATTCACGCCCAGACGAGTCATCCAGCGGGCCGCTGCGCCGATCGTTGCGCCGATGCGGCCAGCAGTGCCTCTGCTTCGCGGATGAAACGCGCCGCGCCCACGGAACGGAAGAAACTGAGCGCCTGCCGGAGCTGGTCATCGGCCTCGGTCCGCCGCCCGGTGCTGGCCAGCTCCTGAGCGGCGTGAAGCCGGGTGAGGGCGGCCGAGCGGGCTGCGCCCATCGAGTCCAGCGACTCCGCTGCCGCCACGAATTCCTGGTCAGCCAGCGCCCGGGCGGCCACGAACCAGGGAGAATCGTGTCGGGTGCCGAGCCACTGCCGCGCTTCGTCACGACGACCCAGGATCTCCGCGGCAAGCACGCAGTTCGCGGACGACTCGCAGATACCGCTCAGATCGGCGGGCCCGGCGGCGAACAGCTCGGCGAGGACCGGCTGCGCCTCATCGGCTCGGCCGACCGCGGCCAGCACGTAGGCGGAGACCGCCAGCGCCGGACATAGGGCTTGCGGGTCTTTCGCCCGCCGGCCGCTGATCAGCGACTCCCGCTGGTCCTTCAGGGCCCCCTCGGTGTCACCGCGGGCCAGCCGCATCCACGAACGAAAACACCGGATGTAGGTGTCGTAGTAGTGCGGTCCCAGCGCCGCGGACTCGGCCAGGAACTCGTCTGCGGCACACGCGCACTTGTCCCAGTTCCCCAGCTCAAACCACAAGCCGACCAGGTGGCCGCGCGTCCAGCGCAGGTAGGCCTTGTCACCGAACCGCTGGGCCACCTTCTCCGCCTCCAGCGCGAGGCGGAGGCCGTCAGACAGGTCGCCGTCGACGACCTGGGCGGTGTAAGAGAGATTGTTATAGCCGCGAACGGCCGCGGCAAGGTGGTTGCCGACCAGGGCGATCTCGAGCCCGCGCTGGAGATCGGCTTTGCCCTGCGGGTCGCCCGACAGGGCGCGGACAAATCCGGCGGTGATCAAGACGTGCGCGCGGACCTCGCCGAGCCCCAGCTCCTCGGCCAGCTCCAGGGCCTGCTGTGCGGTCCGGGGGTCGAACTCATCCGCGAGCATCTGGTACCGCGCCACCTCGCTCAGCACGTAGGCCTTGGCCGCGGAGGCCGGCTCGTCGCGGACAAGGTCCTGTGCTCGTCCGAGATGCTCGAACGCACGGTCCCGGTCGCCCTTGAGCCACCACAGCTCGCCCAGCCGGGCCTCGGCCTCGGCCGCCCCGGGCCGGTCCCCGGCCGCCAGCAGCGCCGACCGGGCCTGCTCCAGGGCCACCCCGTCCTCGTCCTCGCCCGAACCGCCCAGCGCCAGCGCCAGCCGGAACAGCAAGTCCGCCCGCGGGGCTGCCGCGTCGTCGGGCCACAACCCCAGCGCCGCCCGGTAGAACCCGGCCGCCGCCGCGAACGCGTTCAGCGCCAGCGCCCGGTCCCCGGCGCCGTGCAGCGCCGACCGCGCCCGGGGCGCCAGCTCCCCGGTATCCAGCCCGGCCGCACGGGCCAGGTCCAGCGCGCTCAGGTAATGGTACGCGAGCATCTCGGCCTTATCCTCTGGCCGGCCCAGCGACTCGATCCAGCTCGCTGCGGCCAGGTGCTTGCCGGCCCGGGCGGCCCGGGGAATCTGCCCGTAAGCGACATCGCGCAGCAGCACGTGCGCGAACGCGTACTGCGTTTGGCCGGCCACCGAGGAACGGCGCTCCCGCCGGACGAACTGCTTACGCTCCAGCCCGTGCAGGCGCTCCTCCAGCTCAGTGCCGCGGAACCCGTCCAGCGCGGCCACCGCGCCCGGCCAGAACACCCGGCCGACCACGGCGGCGTCCTGCAGCAGCCGCTTGTCCTGCAGCGCCAGCAAATCCAGCCGGGCGCCGATGATGGCCTGGATCGACTCCGGCACCGGCAGCTCGGCTGCAGCCCCCCGTTCGGCCGTCATCTGCACGTACTGCTCGGCATACAGCGGATTGCCGCCCGCCTCGGCAAGCAGCACCGCCTGCTGCCCCGCGTCCAGCACCGGACGGCCCAGTAGCAACCCGATCAGCCGGGCCGTATCGGGATCCGACAACGGAGCCAGGGACAAGGTCAGGGCGTTCGGCTTGCCGCCGCCCCAGCCCGGGCGGCACTCCAGCAGCTCGGGCCGGGCCGACCCCACCACCAGCAGCGGCACCTCCCCCGCCCAGTCCACCAGGTAATCCACGAAATCCAGCAGCCCGTCATCGGCCCAGTGCAGATCCTCGAACACCAGCACCAGCGGCCGCGACTCGGCCAGCGCCTCGAAGAAATGCCGCCAGGCGGCGAACGCCTCGCCACGGCGGTCGCCGCCTGGCGGCACCTCGCCACCCTCCACCACCCCGGCCAGTGCCCTCAGATGCCGGGCGACCCAGCCCGCCTCCGACGCGCCTGCAACCACGTCCGCGGTCATCTGGGCCAGCTTGGCCTCAGCCCGCCCCGAGGTGTCGCTCTCCAAGATGCCCGCCTGCGCCTTCACGATCTCCGCGAGCGCCCAGAAGCTGACCCCGTCCCCGTAAGGCAGCGACTGGCCCAGCCGCCAGCTGATCAGCTCCGCGTCCGCCTCGACGATCTGCCACAGCTCATACAGCAGCCGGGACTTACCGATCCCCGGCACCCCCACCACCGTCACCAGCTGCGGCATGCGCTCAGCCCGCACCCGCGCCAGCGTGTCCCGCAACACCCCCAGCTCCCGGTCCCGGCCCACCAGAGCTGTCTCGGCCCGGTCCGGGAATCCGGCTCCCGGCCGGCCACGCGCCTGCACCGCCTCCCAGACCACTAGCTCCGCCACCGGCGAGGCCTGGCGGTAGTCGATCATCGCCCGTGTCGCCCGGAACGTGCGGTCATCAACCAGGACTCCGTTCACCGGAGCGGCCGCCTGCAGCCGCGCCGCCGTGTTCACCACGTCACCGGCGGCCATCCCCTCACCCTCGGCCGGCCGGGCCCCCAGCACCACCAGCGCCTCCCCGGTATTGACCGCCAGCCGGACCTGGATCCGGCCCTCCGCGGCCACCCAGTCCCGGATCGCCAGCGCGGCCCGCACCGCCCGCTCCGGATCATCCTCATGCCCGGCCGGAGCCCCGAACAGCGCCATCACCGCATCCCCGATGAACTTCTCCACCGTCCCGCCGAACCGCTCCAGCTCCGCCCGCAACCGGGCATAGTACGGCGACAACAGCGCGCGGACATCCTCCGGGTCCATCTGCTCGGCCCGGGAGGTAAAACCCACCAGGTCCGCGAACAGCACCGTCACGACCTTGCGCTCCTCATAAGAGGGCTGCCGGCCCCCCGCCAGAGCGACACCGCACTCGGAGCAGAACTTCGCCCCCGGCTGGTTCCGGTGACCGCACGACGGACACACGCTCACGCGCAAAAGCCTACGGCGGTTACCTGCCGAATTGTCGAGGCGAAGTCATGCGCCTCGCACCCTGCACAGCGGTACATCGAAGAGGGCCTGCGCATGGATGAGCATCCGCTCATCCGGTTCGCCGAGGGACCCGTCGGCCGAAGGGCGCGGCTGGTGGGAACCGGCAAGGATGTCTGAGAGGTTATCGCCACTGTCCGCGACAACGGCGGCGATACTGCCGAAGCGGCCCGCTACCTGGAGATACCGCTCGCGCCGTCGTCACCAACAACATCCGCGACTTTCGACCGCTAGACGTCGAGGCCGTGCTGCCCGGCGGGCCAGGACACTACGGCATGATATTCATGCCGGGAACCTACGGGCGCATCAAGAACGACATCGGCCAGATCGTCGCAGCCCTTGAGGCGAAGCTCGGCCAGGACCCCGGCGAGGAAGACCTCGTCAACGCCGAGGAGTGGCTGTGACTCCACCACGCCGTTGTGGTCCTGGGTGTCGGGAGTTCGAATCTCCTCGTCCACCCCATCGTATATAGCTGGTGACCTGCGGGTGTGACAGGAGCCCGGAGTTCGCTAGCCACGTGGTCAGCATCTTGATCAGCACACCTGTGTGACGTCGATCACATGGAGTCTCCTGGTGTCTGGTGCCGTACAGCGCAGTGCGGTGTCCAGGCCGGTTGCCCAGGCGCCTGGCCCGGAGCTGACGCGGACCCGACGAACCAGGCCAGCACGAAGACCCGCGCCGATCGTGGGCACCTACGAGCCGATCAGCCGGTCCCACGCGTCGAGGAAGATGGTGTCCAGCCCGGCAGCGCCGTCGATGGCGACGCCGAAGATGGCTCCGGTCTGGAGCATGAGCAGCTGGCGGGCGGTCCTGGCCGGGGCTCGGTGGCCGGTGTCGCGCAGCAGCCGCTCAATGGTGTCCGTGATCCAGGCACGCTGCGCGGCGGCCAGGACACGCGCCGGGTGGCCGGGGGCCGCGAATTCTGCTGACGCGTTGACGAACGGGCACCCGCGGTACTCGGCCGCGAAGGTCTCGCTGGTGAAGACCCTGCCCAGTTCCCTGAGCGCGGCCTGGGCGTCGCCGTGGCTGTCCTCGATCACCTGGGTGATCCTGCGGCGGGCACGGCGGGTGCGGTCTTCCAGGTAGCCGACGATGAGGTCGTCTTTGGACGGGAAATGCCGGTAGAAGGTGACCCGCGTGACGGCCGACTCCTCGACCAGCCGGTTGACCCCGACCGAGTGGATGCCCTCGCTGTAAAACAGGCGGTCAGCGGTCTCCAGGATCCGGTCGCGGGCGGCCGACCTGCGGCTCCCGGCTGCAGGTAGGTCCCCGGCACCGGTCTTGTTCGGCGGCACGAGCTCACCTCGCCTTCGCGTCCGCCCTTGCGGACATGCACTCTCCAGGGTACCGTTCGTGTGGGTAGAACGTTCGGTCTACATTGATCTGGGCGGGCTGGGCTCCTCAACCGACCGCCCCCGATTCACTGAGGCGGCGGCAGGCGGACCATGCGCCAGGGACTGGTAGGCCGGGAGGCTGAGCTGACGGCGCTGGCCGGGCTGATCGGCGAGGCTCCCCGCCGGGGAAGCGCGGTCGTGCTGCTCGGGGACCCGGGGATCGGGAAGACCTCGCTGTTGCGGGCCGCCGCCGCGCGGGCGCGAGAGGCCGGATTCACCATCCTGGAAACGGCCGGCGTGGAAACCGAGGCGCTGCTGCCGTACGCCGGACTGCACCAGCTGCTGCGCCCGGTGCTGAGCAACGCGGCGGGCCTGCCGACGCCGCTGCGGCGCGCCCTGTTGACGGCGTTCGGCGAGGACGACGGGGCATCGCCTGAACCTTTCTTCATCGCGCTGGCCGCACTGAACCTGCTGGCCGAGGTCTCATCGCGGCGACCGGTCCTGGTCGCGGCCGATGACGTGCAGTGGCTGGATCGTCCCTCGCAGGACGCGCTGGCGTTCCTGGCCCGCCGCGTGAGCCAGGATCCGGTCGTCGTCGTCGCCGCGGTGCGCAAGGGCCACCCCGGGCCCTTCGCCGCGTCCGGCCTGGATGAACTGGACGTCGGCGGCCTCGACGACTCATCGGCCATCCAGGTCCTGGCCGCGCACGCCGCCGGGCTCAGCGCGGCTGCCCAGGAGCAGATCCTCGGGGTGGCCCAGGGCAACCCGCTCGCCCTGGTCGAGCTGCCGGTGGCCTGTCGGGCCGCCGCGCCGGGACACGGTGATGCGCCGAGGATGCCCGCGTGGCTGCCGCTGACGACCCGCCTGGAACGAGCGTTTGCCGCCCGGGCGTTCGACCTTCCGGCTGCCACCCGTACCGCCCTGCTGGTGGCCGCCCTAGCTGACGGCCAGCGCCTGAGTGAGGTGCTGGACGCCGCCGCGCGGTTGGAGGGCGGTAAGAAGATGACCGACCTGACCCCGGCGGTCACCGCGGCGCTGGTCGAGATCAACGGCAGCGACTTCCGGCTCCGCCACCCGCTGATGCGCACCGCGATCCGCCAGGAGGCGAGCATCGCGCAGCGGCAGGCCGCGCACGCCGCGCTCGCCGAGGTCCTCCGCGACCAGCCTGGCCGTGCCGTGTGGCACCGGGCGGCGTCGATCACCGGCCCGGATGAGGCGGTAGCCGGCGAGCTGGAGGCGACCGCAAGGCACGCACGCCGGCGTGGCGGGACCGCCGTGGCGGTGTCGGCGCTTCAGCGCGCCGCGGACCTCGGCGACAGCACTCACCGAGCGGGGCGGCTCCTGCAGGCGGCCGAGCTGGGGTTCGAGCTGGGCCGACCGGATCTGGTGCTGGAGCTGGCGGCGGATGCCGAGCCGCTCGGCCTGCCGTCGCGGGAACAAGCACGGTTGACCTGGATCAAGGAAAGCTTCACCGACGGCATCCCCGGCGATGCCGTCCAGGCGCGCGCGCTGACCGCGGTCGCCGGCCAGGCGGCCGCTGATGGCGACATTGACCTCGCGCTCAAGCTCCTGTACGGCGCGAGCCTGCGGTGCTGGTGGGCCGACCCGGGCGAGGCGGTACGCGATCAGGTCGTGACCGCGGCTGAGCGACTGAACGTCGACCACAGCGATCCGCGGCTGCTGGTGGTCCTCGCGTTTGCCGCGCCGATCGGGCGCGGCGCGGTGGTCATCGACCGGCTGCCCGATCTCACGCCAGCGGCCAGGTCCGACGCGGCCACGCTGCGGCTGGCCGGTAACGCCGCCATGGCGGTGGGCGCGTTCGAGGAGGCCGCGGGGTTGCTGGCGGCCGCCGCGGCTGGCCTTCGCGCGCAGGGCCGCCTCGGCCTGCTGGCGCGGGCGCTCGTCCTGCAGGCCTGGAGCGCCGTGCACATCGCCGACCTTGGCGCGGCGGTACCCGCCGCCGACGAGGCACTCCAACTTGCCCAGGAGACCGGGCAACCGTTGATCATGGCCACGGCGGGAGCCGTCCAGGCGATCACCGCGGCGCTGCGCGGCGACTTCGAGGCGGCCGAAACGGCGGCCGCACAGGCGGAGCGGATCTGCGTGCCGATGCGGGCCAGCGCGGTGCTCGCGGCGGCGCAACTGGCCCGCGGGCTGGCCTGCCTCGGGGCCGGCCGCCCGGCAGATGCCGTCGCGCACCTGCGGCGCATCCATGATCCCGCTGATCCGGCCTACCACTACGCGGTCCGGTGCTACACGGTCGGCGACCTCGCCGAGGCGGCCCTGCGCAGCGGCAGCCGGCCAGGCATCGGTGTCTTCCTGCAAGCGATGGAGACCGCAGCACGGCAGACCCCCTCGCCGTCGCTGCACGCCGGCTTGCGGTACGCCCGCGCCCTGCTGGCCACCGGCGGCCAGGCCGACGGGCTGTTCCAGAGTGTGCTGCAGTCAGGCACGAGCGCGGGACCCTTCCTGCGGGCCCGGCTCCAGCTGGCCTACGGGAAGTGGCTGCACCAGCATCGGCGCGACGCTGACGCCCGGACGCCGCTGCGGGCGGCCGTCGAGGCGTTCGACGCGCTCGGTGTGCTGCCGTGGTCGGAGAACGCGCGACAGCAGCTTCGTGCCACCGGTGAGAAGAGCCGTCCGCGGATTCCCGGGACACGCGATCAGCTCACCCCACAAGAACTGCAGATTGCCCAGCTGGCCGCCGACGGGCTGACCAACCGCGAGATCGGCCAGAAGCTCTATCTCTCTCACCGGACCGTCGGCTCGCACCTGTACCGCATCTTCCCCAAGCTCGATATCACCTCCCGCGCCCAGCTCGCCTCCTGTCTGGACCCGGACTGACATCAGTCACCTGACTCAAGCGGAAACCCCCGCGCGCCTGCACAGGATGGAGTGCATCCCACCACCAGAGGGGCACGCCCATGACTGACGCACCGATGCCGGTCATCTTCATCCACGGCCTCTGGCTGCACCCGCTGTCCTGGACCGAGTGGGCCGGCATGTTCGAGGCCGCGGGGTACCAGGCCATGGCACCGGGCTGGCCCGGCGTGCCCGACACGGTGGAGGCCGCCCGGGCGAACCCGGACGGCATCGCCAACCACGGGACCGACGACGTGACCAGCCACTACGCGGCGATCATCGCGGGCCTGGCGGCCAAGCCCATCCTGATCGGCCACTCCTTCGGGGGCATGATCGCCGAGAAGCTACTCGGCCAGGACCTCGCGGCGGCGGCCATCGCCATCGACGCGGCCCAGATCAAGGGCGTGCTGCCGCTGCCGCTGTCGTCGCTGCGGTCCGCCCTGCCGGTGTTCCGCAACCCCGCCAACAAGCACCTGGCGGTGTCCTTGACCGCCGAGCAGTTCCGCTACAGCTTCGGCAACGCCATAGACCCCGGCGAATCCGACCGCTTGTACCGGCAGTGGTCCATCCCGGCGCCAGGCCGGCCCCTGTTCGAGGCAGCCGCGGCCAACTTCTCCCTGCACTCCCCGGCCAAGGTCAATACCACCATCAACAACCGCGGCCCGCTGCTGCTCATCATGGGCGGCCAGGACCATACAGTCCCGGACGCCATCACCGAATCCACGCTCAAGCAGTACCGCCACTCCCGTGCGATCAACGACCTGATCGAGTTCCCCGACCGCGGGCACTCGCTGACCATCGACCACGGCTGGCGCGACGTCGCCCGCGCGTGCCTGGACTGGCTCTACAAGAACAGCCTCGACGCCTGACAGATCCGCTCCAGGTCAGCGTCGCAGCTGATCAGATGTCGTCCGAACTGGGGGCTGCGGCCGTGACCGCTCGCTGTCCGTCCTGGTGAAAGGCTCGCTGTCGGCGCGGGATACAGCGCCCTCCACGGCGATCACCAGCCAGATGGCGATCTCGGAGTACAGCAGCACCTGGGCGAAGATCGTCGTCCGGTTCACGCTGTTCAGCAGCCACGAGTGAATCTCAAGGCCGCCGGCCACGTACGTGGCGAAGATGATCACCAGCGAGCCCAGGCAGGCGATCCACAGCCATGCCGGGTTGGCGAGCTGGGCACGCTGCCGGTCGGCGCGCAGGAACCAGCAGCCAGCCAGCAGCACCGCGAGCGCCACCGGGGCGACGGCCAGGTGCGCGGCCATGCCGGCGATGGTGGCTCCGGCGCGGGTGAGCGGTGATTCGGTCGACGCGGACCTGAAGAACGCGTCGTGCACGCCGATGCGACGGATGAGCCCGGCCCAGCACAGACCGGGCAGCGCGGGCAGCACGACGAAGGCGACGCGTTCGGCCCAGGTACGCGCCGCCGGTCCGGGCCGCGACAGCGGCCGGTACCGCAGCGCGATCAGCACGAGGATGATCAGGGCCGTGGTTAGCCCCTCGTTCTTGGTCAGGCTGGCCACGGCGGCGCAGATCCACGCAACGCCGAGCGCCTGGGGGCTGTGCGGCAGGACGAGTCCCCAGATGACCGCGCCCACCGCGGCCGCCGCCCACAGCAGGTCGGTGTAGCCGACGATGGCGAGAGCTCCTACCGCGAAGCCCACCAGGCAGATGGCGCCGGCGCCGGCGACCGCGGCGATGCGGGCCGGCTGATGCCCCCTGCTTCCGGTGGCCGCGATACCGGTGCCGACGACCCCCAGAGCGCAGGCGGACAGCAGCACCGTCATGTCGACGGCCAGATGCAGGTTGGCGAACCCGAAGAACGTGAACGCGAGCGCCCCGGCGGCCGGGACGAGCGGCGGGTAATCCGGGTTGGAGAACTGGTAAGCCACGTTCTGCAGGCCGGTGAGCAGCTCGTGGTGCCCGCCGTACACCATCATCGCGTGAGTCAGCCAGATCGAGTTGGCGTCCCAGCCGATCCCCGGCGAGCGCAGGGCATTCAGGCTGACCGCAAGGCAACTCAGCACTACGACCACGGTGACGACGGACCATTCCCGCGCAGGGCCCGCCCATTGCGGGCGGGAGCGTCCGGCGGCCAGCCACCAGGCGATGACCGCGAGGTTAGCGGTTACCGCGACCGCTGCGTAATCCGCCGGCAGCGAGCCGCCCAGGCCGAGCTCGATCACCGCCGCCACCGCCGCCATCAAGGCCCCGATGAGCGGGGCGAGAAAAACGACCACCGGGGACCGCCGGGCCACCGCCAAGGCCGGCAGGAGACCGGGCGCGCCCAGACCGACGACCAGCACAAACAGCGCCCTCATCTGCGGCGGACCTCGAGCGTAACCCCAGAGCACTGCCCGTGAGCGGGATCCGGAGGGGTGCCGGTGAGCGGGAAGGGAACAATGCCGTACCCGTGAGCGGGAACGAGGGAGAGTCTGTACTGCGCATTAGCGAGACTCGCCTGCGGCACGGCCCACGAGGTCGACAGCTCGGCCAGCCGCTGAGTGGGCTGAAACCTGGGCGCATTGACGTAAACGGTGGCGCCTTTCGGCACCAGCAACCGGATGGCCCGATAGAGGCACTCTTCCTGCCGGAGGGCAGCGGTCTCCTGCTTGATCGACGCCGGCGTCAGCGCCGCGGCTGTGACCTGCAGGTCATGATGCACGCTCAGTCCCAAGGTCACAGCAGCAGCGGATATTATCCCGGCACAGCCGATGCGCTTGCCGATCCGCCTCGAATGCTCGCCCATCGGCGCTGACGACCTCTCGCTACCGATCATGCGACGACGACAAGCGGCCTCGCATCCGAAACGCTACACCGAATTCGCGGTGAGCGGCGACCTGTACACGGCTCCGCCCCAGTCCGATCACCTCGTGCTGGCAGCGCGCCCAGGGCGATCGGTGCAGCTGGTGCGGTTCGGCTGGCACACGCTACCCGCCGGGCGGCTGGGATGTCGGCGACGGTGACGGTGATGGGGATAGGGATGGTGACGGTGGTGGCGATGGTGACGGTGATGGTGACAGCGACGGCGATTTCGTTGGCGACGGCTTCGGCGACGGCTTCGGCGACGGCTTTGGCGACGTCGTCGGCGACGGCGTGAACAACGGCGGCGACGTCGGCAAGGGCGCGGGCGAAGAGGACGGCGACGACGTCGGCGGCGACTTCGGCGAGGACGAGGACGGCGACGGCTGAAGCGAGATTTGCTGCACCACTACTACGGAATGGCTTGAGGGGCTGGGCCCGGGCGAGCTGGCGGCGGCCAGAGCCGCGCCTGCCGCCACGGCCGCGATCGCGACAATGACCACGATTGCGGCCTGGACCGGGCGGATCCGCCGGTACAGGGGGATCCGCTCCACGGTGGTGCCCTGCGTCGCCGGCAGTGCGCCGGACGGCCACAGCGCCGCCAGCAACAGGGCTGCTTCGCCCAGGTGCGACCGGCCGCGATCTTGCCAGTCTGCGCCGTAACCGTCTGAGGCGGCTGCGTTGAGCTCGGCGACAAAGGTGATACCGTCGGCCGGACGGCGCCTGGGGTCTTTGGCCATCCCGGCGGCCACCAGCGGCCGCAGCGGCTCGGGCACCGGGTCCAAGGGCACCGGCTCGAAGCGATGCTGGCGGAGCAGCAGCTCGGCGGTGTCCCCGCTGAAGGGCGGACGGCCG
>Ga0187780_10003131_pt1 | contig 12511 bp, 15 predicted proteins | sample 1015_Q2_SP10_20__FD_132429 | JGI IMG/M metagenome (GOLD analysis project Ga0187780, IMG submission 132429) | Tropical peat soil microbial communities from peatlands in Department of Meta, Colombia - 1015_Q2_SP10_20_MG | ecosystem: Environmental > Terrestrial > Soil > Wetlands > Peat | place...
AGGAAAACAAAGGATTCATCGGCATCATGCTGAACTTCAATCAGGAGCGCCTCGCCATGTCAGCAGGCGCCTATGGTTATGCCAAGGTGTGCCTCGATGAGTCGATCGCTTATGCGCGTGAACGCCATACTTTCGGCCGGCCCCTGGTCGCCAATCAGGTAGTGCGCCATCGCCTGGTCGACATGGCGATGCGCCTCAACGCGGTGAAATCCACGCTCGAGCTGCTTGCGTGGCGAATCGGCCAGGGCGACAAACCAGTGGCCGAAATCTGCATGCTGAAGAACCTTGCTACATCGACCCTCGAATTCTGCGCCAATGAGGCCATGCAAATCTTCGGTGGCGCCGGCTACCTGCGCGGTGCCAAGGTCGAGCGAATTTACCGCGAAACGAAGGTTATGTCGATCGGCGGGGGGTCGGTCGAGATCATGAAGGACCTCGCGGCGCGGCAGTTGGGGTTGTAGAGGTAGTGCATGTCGAAAGCGCCCCTCACCACGCCGGACGAGCGCGTCGCGCTGTTTCAGAAGCTGTTCTCCGATACCATCCCGCACAACAAGGCGCTCGGGGTGAAGGTCCTTGCCGTGGCAAGGGGGACGGCGTCAATGCGGCTCGACTGGCGCTCCGAACTGGTTGGCAATCCCGAGACCGGCGTTCTGGCAGGTGGGCCCCTCACGGCGATGCTCGATTCCTGCTGCGGCATGGCGGTGGCGACCATGCTGAAGGCCCCCTTGCCGTTTGCTACGCTTGACCTGCGCATCGACTACGCCAAGCCCGCAACACCGGGCCAGCCGGTCATCGCCGAGGCTGAGTGCTATCGCATCACCCGCTCGGTCGCGTTCACCCGCGCCTTTGCCCATCACGGTGATCCGAAGGATCCCATCGCCGCTGCGGCCGGCACCTTTATGCTTGGGACTAAAGGCAAGGTGACGCAGGCACAGTCGGTAGGCGATCAGGCCGGCGAATGACGACTTACCTGGACCGACTTGCCGATGCGCGCCGGACCGGAGATGTTGGCCGCCTCGCCGAGGCCATCCCCTACGCGCGCTGGATGCGCATTGCGCCCGAGAACACCACGGGCGAATTGCTGACCCGCATGCGATATCATAGTGACCTGATCGGCAACACGTTCCTGCCGGCGCTGCATGGCGGAACCCTGGGCGCCATGTTGGAGCTGGCTGCCATATTCCATGTCCTGTGGGAGACTGATGCGCCGACGGTCCCAAAGATCGTCAACATAACCGTTGACTATCTGCGTTCTGCGGGGCCGCAGGACGTGGTCGCTGCGGCCAAAGTCACCCGGCAGGGAAGACGCATGGTCAATGTCTTCGTCGAAGCCTGGCAGGAAGAGCGCGCAAGGCCGGTCGCGACGGGACAAGCGCATTTCCTAGTGAAATCCGACAACGAACCGCCGTCGCTGTGAACTTCTGCGGTGCGGGGCGTCAAGGCTTTTCGCGGTCGAGCGACCTGGGGTAAATCCTCTCAGCAGAATCGAGGGGGAAGCAGATCATGACAAACCAGCTCAGAGACAAGGTTGTGCTGATCACCGGCGCGGGCGGCGGCATCGGCCGCGAGATGGCTCTGCTGGCCGCTAAGGAAGGCGCCAAGGTGGTCGTCAACGATCTTGGCGGCGCGGTCGACGGCGAGGGACAGGGTAGCGCCACGCCGGCGCAGAAGGTCTGCGAAGAAATTGCCAAGGCGGGTGGCAAGGCAGTGCCCAATGCCGACAGCGTCACCGATCCGGCAGGTGCCGAACGCATGATCAAGACAGCGGCCGACAATTTCGGACGGATCGACGGTGTCATCAACAACGCCGGGATTTTGCGCGACCGCATCTTCCATCGCATGAGCCACATCGACTGGAAAATGGTGATCGACGTGCACCTCAACGGCGCCTTTAATGTGAGCCGCGCCGCCGCCAACCATTTCAAAGAGCAGAAATCCGGCGCCTTCGTGCATTTCACTTCGACGTCGGGGCTGGTCGGCAATTTCGGCCAGGCGAATTATTCAGCCGCAAAGATGGGCATCGTCGGCCTCTCGCGTTCGATCGCATTGGACATGGCTGCGTTCAACGTGCGCTCCAACTGCATATCGCCCTTCGCCTGGACGCGCATGATCGGCACCATCCCGGCCGATACCGAGGCGCAGCGGGCGCGGCTCGAGCGCTCCAAGAAAATGACTCCGGCCAAGATCGCTCCCATGGCGGTGTTCCTGCTATCGGACGCGGCAGAAGGAATTACTTCGCAGATTTTTGGCGTGCGCATGAACGAAATCATGCTGTTCAACGCCAATCGCCCGGTCCGCTCGGTGCACAACTCGGAAGGCTGGACGCTCGAATCGATTGCCGAGCACGCCGTTCCGTCGATGAGGCCCTATTTCACCGACATGAAGCGTTCGCCCGAGTATTTCACCTGGGATCCCGTGTAATGGACAATGGAAGCATGCGCCAGAACGAGCCCACGCTCGATGCCGAGGAAATCTTGGGTGGCATCGTCGAATGGGTGAGCATCGAAAGTCCCAGTCACGACGGGAAGTCTGTGAACAAAGTCGTCGACCACGTTCAGGGACAGTTCCGCGAGCTGGGTCTCAGACTGCAACGCATCCCAGGTTGCGACGGCTTCGGTGATATCCTCGAGTGCAAGACGCCGCCAGAGTGGAGCGAGTCGCAGGACAAGGGAATTCTGATCCTGGCTCATCTCGACACCGTGCATCCGATCGGCATGATCGAGAAGGACCTCAAAGTCCGCCGCGAAGGCGACAGCGTTTACGGCCCCGGCATCTATGACATGAAAGCAGGTGGCTACATCGCCTACTACGCATTGCGCCATCTGGTGCGCCAAGGCAAGAAAACCAGGTTGCCGGTGACCTTCCTGTTCATTCCCGAGGAAGAAATCGGCAGTCCGACCTCGCGTAGCCGCATCGAAGACGCCGCTCGTGGGCACAAATATGCACTAGTCATGGAGCCAGGCCGAGACGGCGACAAGGTGGTGACCTCGCGCAAGGGCGTCGGCCGTTTCGTGATGAGCATAGCAGGCCGGGCGAGCCATGCAGGCGTCCGTCACGAGGACGGCCGTAGCGCCATTCACGAGATGGCGAGGCAAATCCTGCGCATCGAAGGAAAGACGGACTATGCGCGCGGCATCACTTGCAATGTCGGGCTGGTGTCCGGTGGCACCGGCGTCAATGTCGTGCCCGCTCAATGTACGGCCGAGATTGATCTCCGTGTGCCGAGCGAGCAGCTTGCCGAGGAGATGACACACTGGTTCCTCAATCTCGAACCAGTCGGCGACGACGTCGAGGTCAAGGTCGTAGGCGGCATGAATCGGCCGCCCTACCAGAAGGACAAAGGCATCGCTGAACTGTTAGGCAGGGCGCAGGCAATCTACCGCGAAATTGGCAAGGAACTGCAGGACGTACAGCTCACCGGCGGCGGGAGCGACGGAAATTTCACAGCAGCCCTAGGCATCCCCACGCTCGATGGCCTCGGCGCCGACGGCAAAGGTGCACATGCGGCGAACGAGCAGATCTACTATTCCTCGCTCGTGCCTCGCACGTACCTCTGCGCGCGGCTGCTAGAGACGCTCGACTAGCTACTTCGTCGTCCTCAGCAGGTCGCGAATCGCCGTGACCGTCTCGACTGGCGCTTCCTGAGGTACGTTGTGGCCAATCAGGGGAAGCACTCGGCGCTCATAGACGCCAGTGAAATTCTTCGCCTGCGGGTCCTCCGTCAGGGAGATTGGACGCACGCCGTCGGCTGCGCCGTCGAGATTGATGGTCGGCACAGGGATTCGGGGCTGCGCTTGGAGCTTCGCTTCGATGCCGAGCAAAGCCGGATCACCCGGTGCGTAGCCATAGCGATGGCGATACGACTGGATCACTACATCAACGAAATCCGGATTGTCGAACGAGCGGGCACTGCTCTCAAATGTCTCGTCGTCGAATTTCCAGTTAGGCGACCAAAGCGTCCAAAGGAGCCTGGCGATACCACGGCGATTCTCGGTAAGGCCGGCGCGGCCCCGTTCAGTATTAAAGTAGTATTGGTACCAGAAGCGGTGCTCCTGGTCCGCCGCAGCGGGCTTTACCGAAGTGGCAATGTTCTGGATATTGTAACCGGTGCAGCTTACGAGGTCGCGCACACGCTCCGGCCATAGCGCCGACACCACGCAGGCCGCACGACCTCCCCAATCATATCCTGCAAATATCGCGCGCCTGATCTTGAGGGCGTCCATGAACTTCAACAGGTCGTGACCGAGAGCGGCCTGTTCGCCGGACCGCGGGGTCTCGTTCGAAAGATAGCGCGTCGGTCCGTAGCCTCGCAGATAGGGAACCAGCACGCGACACCCATCGAAAGCAAGCGGCGGCGCAACGTCGTCGAAGCAGCGCGGATCATAGGGGAAGCCGTGCAGCAGGATCACCGGCGGGCCAGCTTCGGGGCCATGGGCTTCATAAGCAACTTGGAGGACATCGGTGCGAACGGTGTGGGCATTCATGGTATCAACTTCGTGAAAGGCCCTTGCGCATTGGCGAGACAGTTGTTCATATCAACCCGAGATTCGCCCTGGGGGATAGATCATGATCAAGAAATTGCTGGCCGTTACTGCGGTAGCGTTCCTGTTGGGCGCCTGCGAGGAACCGGCGCCTCCCCCGCCTCCACCACCGCCGCCGGTCCACAATTTCTTGGTGTTTTTCGATTTTGACAAGTCGACGCTGACGCCGCGCGCGATGGACATTGTCAAGGAAGCGGCCAAGATTGCCAAGACTGGTGAAAACACTCGCGTGACTTGCACGGGTCACACTGACACTGCCGGTTCGGCTGCTTACAACATGGCGCTGTCGCTGCGCCGCGCCAATTCCGTGAAGGACGCCCTTGTGCGCGAGGGCGTCGATGCGAAGACGATCACCGTTATCGGCCGCGGCGAGGAAGAACTGCTGGTTCCCACTAAAGACCAAGTGCGCGAACCGCAAAATCGGCGCGTCGAGATCGTCATTAAATAGGGAGCTCCTGGCAAAGAGGAAGAAGGCGGTCCGCCTGGGCCGCCTTTTTGTTTGTTCCGTCGTCCGACTGAGGCGTTCTATGGCGCCGTGCAAGGATAAATCTTCATCTCGGGACCAAGATCATACGGTGGCGGCGCCTGGCTCAGCGATGTCACACGGGGATCAAGCGCCCACTCAAGCGCGCGCAGATTACGCGAGCAGAACTCCTTGTCGACCGGCGCGCGTTGCGCCATTCGGTTGGAAAATTCCGTGACGATGACATCGACATTGAATCGCTTGCGGCCGGCGAGTTGCTGCAGGCTGCGCGCATTGCTCGACAGCTCGGCAGTGAACTTGCCGAGAAATGTCGAATAAGCGCCTTCGAATGCGCGAGCGCCGCTCGGTGTCTGGCACTGCAGCGTCGCGACATTCAACTCCATCTGCAACATGCGCGAGCGAATCGTAGTGAGATCTGCGTCACTGTAGCAGATCGACCGGAGGTTCGTGACAGGGGGGCTTGGCGGCAGGGCCTGCTGATAATCTGGTGCGGGCGGCTTCTTCGGAGGCGCCGCAGTCTTGGCCCCACTTCCATCCATCTGGCACGCCCCCAACGCGAGACCGGCCGCAATCGAAAGCGCAATCGGGACAAACCCCTTCATCATTCTCTACTCCCACCAGAATGGCCGGAACGAGGCCAGCGCGTACAATAGTTGGCGGCCTGTTTCAAACACAAATACATCACGCCTTCGCGGGCCGCGGTCACCCTTGTTTCGCGGAAAGAGCCGCGCGAACGAGCGGAATGCGGTCATTGCCGAAAAACATCGAGCCGCCCACGAACATCGTGGGGCTTCCGAATCCACCGCGGGTGATTAGCTCGTCGGTGTTGACGCGCAGCCGGGCCTTGCAGGCGTCAGAATCGATCTGGGAAAAAAAACGCTGCCGCTCCAACCCGGCCCTACCGGCGATATCGCCCAAAACTTCGTTTGTCGAAATATCACGGTCTTCGCTCCAATAAGCTTCGAATGCCGCTGTTGCGTAAGGTACCAGTCTTTCCGCATCGAGCGCCACGAATGCACCGCGCATGCACTTGACGCTGTTCACCGGGAAGACCTTCGGCGGAAATATAATCTTTAGGCTGTAAAGCCTCGCCCAGTCCGCAAGGTCCTTCAGCATGTACGCCTGCTTGAGTGGATTGGGCGTGGCACGACTTTCATACACCGTCTGGTTCACGGCGTTGAACACGCCTCCCACCAGGATCGGCTTCCATGAAATTTGCACTTCAAGCTCGGCCGCCAGCGGTTGCACGGCGTGAAAGGCGAGGTAGGTCCACGGACTGGAGCAGTCGAAGTAAAAATCGAGTTGGCGCGCCATTTCGTCTCTCTGCGGTCTCTTTGCCTTGTCGATGCCACAACCTGAGCGTATCTTGCAAATTCATGACGGTACCGGCTGAAAAGCCCAAAAAAGTAGCGCTCGTTGTCCATCAGGAACATTCTCGACCCGGCCGGGTCGGCGCCCTTCTCGAGAAGCGCGGATACGAACTCCACAGGCTTTGTCCCAATCTCGGCTGCGAATTGCCGGACGACATGTCCGAGTATGCCGGCGTGGTGATCTTGGGTGGGCCGATGTCGGCAAACGATTGTGCGGCAATGGCCGGCATCAAGTGTGAGCTTGACTGGATTCCCAAGGTGATTGAGGCGGGCGTGCCCTACCTCGGGCTCTGCCTCGGCGCCCAGCTTTTGACTCGGGCGCTTGGCGGCAAGGTCAGCCCCCATCCGCAAGGACACGTCGAGGCAGGCTACGTTCGCATCGAACCTACCGACGCGGGCCGGCCCTGGCTGGGTTCCAAGCCGATCATGGTCTACCAGTTCCACCGCGAGGGCATGGAGATCCCTGACTGCTGTGATCTGTTGGCTTGCGGTGAGCGCTATCCTGTCCAGGCTTTCCGCTATCGCGAAAGCGCCTTCGGATTCCAATTTCACCCTGAGGTGACATTGGAAATGAAGGAGCTATGGACCTTGCGGGCCGTCGAGCGCCTCAAGCAGCCTGGCGCCCAGCAGCGCGGCGTGCACCTTTCTATGCACCCGCTCTATGATCCGCCGCTTGGTCGCTGGATCGACGGCTTCATCGACCGCTGGTTCGGGACCGACGCGCGATAGCTCGTCGAGAATTCATGCGCTAGGCTCCCGACAGCTTCGGGAGGCAGGGCATGTCTGCATTGATTTTCTTTTTGGCGCTGGTGGTGGTCGCCATCGTGCTGATCTTCGCGGGCGTCAAGACCGTTCCGCAAGGCAGCAACTGGACTGTCGAGCGGTTCGGGCGCTACACGCGCTCTCTGCCGCCCGGTCTACATCTCATCGTGCCATTCATCGACACGATCGGCCGCAGGATGAACATGCAGGAAAATGTGCTCGACATTCCCGCACAAAAGGTCATCACCAAGGACAATGCGACCGTGCAGGTCGATGCCGTCGCGTTCTACCAGGTTATTGACGCGGCGCGAGCGGCGTACGAGGTACAGAACCTGCATCTTGCCATCACCAATTTGGCGCTCACCAATATCCGCTCGGTGATGGGCAACATGGCGCTCGACGAGGTGCTGTCGAAGCGCAACGAGATCAACGATACGCTGCTTTCGGTCATCGACCAGGCGACCAACCCGTGGGGCGTTAAAGTGCTGCGCGTGGAGCTCAAGGACATCGCGCCGCCGGAAGACCTGGTGGCGGCGATGGGACGGCAGATGAAGGCCGAACGCGAGAAACGCGCCACCATCCTGGAGGCCGAAGGCGTGCGCGAATCGAGCATCCAGCGCGCCCAGGGCGAGAAGCAGTCGGCTATTCTGATCGCCGAGGGCCAGCGTGAAGCGGCATTCCGTGCTGCCGAAGCACGAGAGCGGCAGGCCGAGGCCGAAGCGAAGGCGACTGCCGTCGTCGCCCAGGCGATCGCCGGCAACGGCGCTCAGGCGATCAACTATTTCCTCGGGACCAAGTACGTGGAGGCTCTGGCCAAGATGGGAGCCTCCAGCAATGCCAAGTTGTTTTTTCTGCCAGTCGAGGCGGCGGGCGTCATGGCTTCGATTGCGGGCATCGGTGACCTTGCCAAGGAGGCGCGGGCCGCGGCCGAGGCGGCCGCGAGCCGGCCGCGCGGCTCCGTTCCGAGCTCGGGTTGAGGTAGAGGTCGGTCCATGAATTTCACTGTCGTCTTCTGGTATTGGTGGGCGCTCGCGGCTGTGCTGTTCATCTTTGAAATGACGCTGCCCGGTGTGGTGTTCCTGTTTCTTGCGATCGGTGCAGCCGCTGCGGGCATTGTGTTGTGGGCCGCGTCTGACGCGTCGCTTGAGATTCAGCTCGCTGTGTTCGCAGTCTTCTCAGTGGCGTCGGCGATGGTTCTGCGCCCCACGTTGCGCCGCCTGCAGGGCCGGGTCGCTGCCTCCACGCTCAATGCTCGCGGCGATGCGTTGGTGGGAAAGACATTCGTATTGGACCAGCCGATCCTTGGCGGCCGCGGTCGGGTCAAGCTGGGCGATGGCAGCTGGATTGTCACCGGGCCGGATATGGTGGCGGGCGCCAAGGTGCGGGTCGTCGCGGTCAATGGCACGGAGCTGAGCGTCGAGCCGGCCCCCTGAAAAGGAGCCGCACATCGGGGTTGCCATTAGTTAAACAATCGGTTAACTATTGGCGGCGGAGGGATTCATGAAAATTCAGTACGGCTGGGTCGTCGTCGCAGCCGGCGCGGTGATGGGTTGTGTCGCCATGGGCGCAACTTTTTCGCTGGCAGTCTTCCTGCAGCCGATGTCGGAGGCGACAGGGTGGTCGCGCACCGGCGTTTCGACGGCAATGACGCTGGTGTTCATTACTATGGGAATCGGCGGCTTCGCTTGGGGCGCGCTTACGGACAGGTACGGGCCGAGGCTCGTCGTGCTGACGGGAGCTATTTTGCTTGGCAGCGGTCTCGCGCTCGCCAGCCGCGCCACAAGCCTCCTCGAATTCCAGCTTTCCTACGGCATCGTGGTCGGCGCGTCGGCGGGCTCGATATTCGCGCCGATGATGGCGACGGTTACCGCATGGTTCGAAAAACGCCGGAGTCTCGCTGTGTCGCTGGTGTCGGCCGGCATGGGCGTGGCGCCCATGACGATTTCACCCTTTGCACGCTGGTTGCTCTCGAACTACGACTGGCGCACGGCGCAGTTCGCGATCGCCGTGCTCGCATGGGCGCTGCTCATACCGACCGCCTTCTTGGTGCGCCGCGCGCCTGCTTCCAGGACGCCCACTGCCACCATGGCCACGCCCGACATCAAAGAGATGAGCGCGGGCCGGGCTCTTCGCACGCCGCAATTCATCGTGTTGTCGGCTACGTTCTTTGCCTGCTGCGCCATGCATTCCGGCCCGATTTTTCACACCATTAGTTATGCGATCGCATGCGGCATCGCGCCCAATGTCGCCGTCACGATCTATAGTGCCGAAGGGCTCGCCGGTCTCGGCGGGCGGTTGATCTTCGGCCTGGCGGGCGACAAGTTCGGCGCCAAACCGGTTCTGGTAATCGGCCTCATGATCCAGGCGCTGGCGGCGGGCGCCTATTTCTTCGCGCGGCAGCTCGGTGAATTTTACGGTGTCGCCGTAATCTTCGGTATGACCTACGCAGGCGTCATGCCGCTCTACGCTGTAATTGCCAGGGAATATTTTCCGGCGCGCATCATGGGCACAGTGTTCGGCGCCGCCGCGATGATCTCGAGCCTCGGCATGTCGCTTGGACCGGCGATGGGTGGATGGATCTTCGATCACTTCGGCACTTACGGGTGGCTTTATGTCGGCTCGTTCGCTGTCGGCCTCGGCGCGGCTGCAATCGCGCTGGCCTTCCCGCCGTTGGCGTCAGGTCGGCGCGGCGGATTATTACCGGCCTGAACGGTCAGCCTCGCCGGCAAGTGATCCGGTGCGCCTGTGATGTGAGAAGTGTTTGTCGTCCGGCGTTGATAGCGTGATGATGGCCGGGCTGTCGGGCGTGAAACAAAACATTAAAAAGGGGGAAGGGGAGGGTCATGCCAGCGTTCTATGCAATTGCCATGGCGTTTGGCGTGCTTACCACTGGCGTCACTGCGCCCGACGCCAAGCACTGGTCGGGCGGCGGATCGCAGCCCAACTTCGACGACCCTATCGACGTTTTATGAGACGAAATTCACCAGACACGCGGATCGCAGGGAAGGGGGCCGTTTCGGCAGGGGTGCCGATGCAGGCTTGCAGGATGGAAGAGTAAGGCCCATTCTGCTCATAGCGGAAAACGCGTGATCGGCGCACAACGGCTTGTCGGTCGCGGTCGAGACGGCGTAGTTTAAATGGGTAATCGGCCCGATGGGTCAGGCGGCGGACGCGTTTGACGGCGTTCGGGCGTCTTGCTGACGCATGTCTTCGATTGGCGGCGCTAGTACCGGTTGCACATCATATTCACGAACGCAAGCGCATGCACGCAAGTTCCTTCGCTCGCGATGAAGCTTGTTACCTGATGCACGTTGCATCGGCTTTGAGCATACTCCATACGATTTTGATCCATGCCATGGATCGGGCCGACGGCTTTTGGCTGGCGCGCCTACGGACTAGGCAAGTTTCGACCGAGCTCCGGGACTTGCGCTGCGTTACGACGAGCTCGTCGATGTGAGGGGGATACAATCATGCGGAAGTTAATGTCTCGTTCGGCGTTCATTGGATTGGCGGCCGCGGCCGCTGTGACGATGGCCGCAGCGCCCGTCGCCTTTGCGCAGAACATGGACTTGGTGGTGCCGCGCTCTTATGAAAACTTCAAGCGCGGAACGATCCATAGCCTTGATCCCTCGACCCGGGGGCTTGTGGTTGTTTGGGATGATCTCGGCCGCGTCAAGTTGAAGGCATCGGACCTCGTCGTGAAGACGACGAGTTCAGGCGCCGGCAAGCCGAGCAATGCCTATTCCGAACTCAAGGAAGGGCAGATTTGCGACATCCACTGGTACGACTATGTCGACTTCATGGTCGCCAAGACGACGCCGGAGGTTTCCGCTCAGGCCAAGGCAATGGTCGCGTCAGGCGCGAGGGCCGAGGGCATTCCTGGTTCCGAGCATCAGATCCGACTGTTCGAGATGGACGGCATGGTGACCAAGACCGATCCAGCGGCGGCCACAGTCAGCGTCGTCAATCCTAATAGCGGCGAAATCGTCCAGATCCCGCAGATCCGGTCGGCGGCCGGCCAGGCTGCACTCAAGACGCTGAAACCGGGCGACATGATTACCACCGTGTTCAGCATTCAGACAGCATTGTCGGTCCAGATCATCCGATAGACCGGATTGACGGACATTTCAGGCTTGATCGGCGGTCACCCGCCGATCAGCTTTTTCTCGATCATGCAGTGGACGCCCTTGTTGCCGTCCACTGTCTGGGTAACATGAAGATCTCCCTGCAAGCTGCAAAGCATGTAAGCGTCGGCCGCTGAAAGGCCGGTCTTGGCTGTGATCAGCCGGATCATGTCGCGCAGCGCTTCCTTCGCGGCGTCGTCGAGATCGGGGTCGAATCCGTGCGTGATCCAGTGCGTCGTGGTTTCGGCGCGCGGGTTGTTGAGTTTCATGTCCTTGCGCACAGTGAAGCGGAAGGTGCCGCTGAGGTTAGTCTCTAGGGCAGTCAGATTAACCTCGCCGTCGCCCTGTACGCCGTGGCCGTCGCCGGTCGAGAAGAGTGCACCTCGTGCAAACACCGGCAGGTAGACCGTCGTGCCAATCTGAAAGTGCTTGTTGTCGATGTTGCCGCCGAAGGCTCGCGGCTCGACTGAGCTGCACTGACCCCATTCGGGCGGCGGTGCCACACCCATGATGCCAAAAAAGGGCCTGAGCTGGATTTCCGCACCCCAGGGAAGAGTGCAGACACCGCGGTTCGAATCGATTGGAATGTGCGTCAGCCGATAGAAAGGAAAGTCTTCTGGCAGGGTACCCGCCAGCGGCCGCTGAGCGTTCCAGCCCCAGTTGGTGCGGAACTTGATGTCGAGCACTTCGACCGCCAGCACGTCGCCGCGCTCGGCGCCTTCGACGTACACCGGCCCGGTGAGAATGTGGCGGCCGAGATGCGGTGTGAGTTTGGCCAAGATTTCGCGATGTTCGGGGAGGACGTTCATGGGTGGCCGGGGCAGGATCTCCTTGCTGCCCGAAACGCAGTGGATGGTGGCGATGTCGCCGGATTTGATGGTGAGCTGGGGTTTTAGTTGGCTGTCGAAATAGCCCCAATGGCAAGTCTCGGGCGATGAGTGAAGCTCGTGTGTGGCCAAGACGCCCTCCCTGCGGTCCCGAAATCAACGGGTCGCATGCTATAGCCGTGCCATGAACTACCGCCATGGCTTTCATGCCGGCAATTTCGCCGACGTTCTCAAGCATGTTGCTCTGTGCGAGTTGCTGCGCCTGCTCTCGGCTAAGCATAAGAAGCTGTTCGTGCTCGACACTCACGCAGGCGCTGGCGGCTACGACCTCGGCGGCGCTCTCGCATCCCGCACTCATGAGGCGGCTACAGGCATTGCCCGGCTGGCGGCCGCGCCGCGCAGC
>Ga0187780_10003132_pt1 | contig 12507 bp, 10 predicted proteins | sample 1015_Q2_SP10_20__FD_132429 | JGI IMG/M metagenome (GOLD analysis project Ga0187780, IMG submission 132429) | Tropical peat soil microbial communities from peatlands in Department of Meta, Colombia - 1015_Q2_SP10_20_MG | ecosystem: Environmental > Terrestrial > Soil > Wetlands > Peat | place...
ACGACCTAACCTGACGTTCTCAAGTTCGGCTCGACTCATGGGAAACCGTCGGCAAACCAGAAACGAGACGCGAGTGCCGGTGCGAATCTTTGGCACCGATCGCGATGGCCAAATCTTCTCCGAGAAGGCTTTCACGGTAAACGTAAGCCGGCAAGGGGTGGAGTTGAGCGGCGTACAAGCCCAGCCTAAGCCGGATGAGATCGTCGGGCTGACCTACGGGCAAACCAAGGCCCATTTTAAGGTAAGGTGGGTGGGCGAAACCGGAAGCCCGAAGGTTGGCCATCTTGGGCTGTTGAGCCTGTCGCCGGAAAAACCGCTCTGGGATTTTCCCGTGCCGGCCAGTCTCGATGGCTTCGAGGAGGATATGTTCGAGCGACGAGGGCACCCTCGGCTTAAATGTGCGACCTCGGTCGAGATTTACCCCAGCACTCAGGCGGCTCCGATTCGGGCGAGAACCGGTGACATCAGCTTAGGCGGGTGCTTCGTTGAGATGTCGAACCCGCTCCCCAAGGGAACCGAAGCTAGAATTGCGATCTGGGTGAAAGATATCAAATTGTGGGCCAAGGCCGAAGTGGTTTCGATCGCGCCCGGATTTGGCATTGGCGTGAAGTTCCTTGCCATGTCCGATGCTGACCGGAATCAGCTGCAACAATTCATGGACAGCCAAGTGCGGCTGGCCGTCCGACCCTAGTTAGTTGAGCCGGTCCCCGATTCGCGAAGGGCGGACGAAGCAAGCCGCGGTCTCGCCTCGCCTCCGAGCTAGGCACCCCTCCACCGCCGCCGACAGATACAATCGCGGGACTGGCTTCACCAGGTAAGCCTGGGCCCCCAGCAAAATGGCTTGGCGAATGGTGTCGGGATGGTCCTCCCCCGAACAGATGATCACCTTCAAGCCGGGTTGAAGATCCTTCAAGCTTTGCAAGGTTTGGAGGCCGTCCATGCCAGGCATTTGCATGTCGAGCAGTACCAGCTCGGGAGTACACCCCTGCTGCATGCGTGCGAGCGCCTCCTCTCCGTTGTTGGCGATCTCCACGTGGTAGTAGTCGAGTTCGAGGAGAAGCCGGAGATAGCGCTGAACTTCTGGACTATCTTCAATCACTAAGACCGTAGCTCTATCTTGAGGGTCAGAAGGTGCCATGGAGAATCGGGCCGTCCGGTCCATCACGGATTCAGGGTCTTGAGCGCGCCCGCCGAGGCTTCTACGAGTTCGCGAATTGGCTCAGACCCTTGAACGGGACGGCATCAGCCTCAGTCAAACCACTTCTTTAAGAGGACTATGCTGTTTACCCTATCAGGCTGATCCCCGTCAACAGCCTTGTCGCAGTCTCAATCGCTGATTTTTCTGCAACTTGCCTGCTTTCCACAGGCATGTGCAACTCAGCTGGTGCAGTGCTTCCCAGAGGAGCGGACGCCAGCGCGAACACTTACCTCGAGCCACAGCCCTTCATTGCCAGATTGAACCTGATTTGCCCGTCCCCGACGGGGACAGTGCCCCTGTGGAAAATCTCTCCGACCGATCCTTTCCCCAATCGTGTTTTCGGCAGCCCTCGCCGTGCGAAATGCGACGCGCTTGAGCGTGGCTTAATCGGCGGAATTCTCACCTTCGCGCTTGCCCGGTGCCGCAGTCTCAGCCATCGTAGGCCCGAAACCAGCAGGTTGGCCACAATCGTTCTGGCCGAGCAGTCACGACGTAGGTAGTCGGCGGAGGCAACCAACCTTTTTCAAGCAAGTGCAAACTTTTGCACATTAAACCGCCGGCAGTATCGAAGTAACCATTCGAGATCTTCGGTAACCTAGATGTTCGGCCGCAAGGAGGCAACAGTAAGTCATATTCCTGGAACGGGTTAACGAGGCGAAGATGGGTATGGTTCCGCCTGAAGGCGGCTGGTAGAATCGGGAGGCGATCGGCCGGCCCCCCTTGTTTGGATTGCCAATTGCACCGTCAGCAGAGTCCGCATTTGAAACGGCAAAGGAAAAAGACCAAGGTGGAGCCACAAGTAGCCAACGTGTTTACCATGCCCGCGCTCGATCAGACGACGTTCGAACAAATGCTAGAGGCCGCCTTCATTCTGCAGCAGCAGAACAAGTCGCAGAAGAAGCTGGATCCGGCGGCGACTCTAGTGGAGATCGCCGAAGCGCAAGAATTGCTTCGGTCGCTCCCGGACATGTCCGCCGCCGCTAGAGTGATCGTGGAGCGGCTGGAAAAAATCACCAGTGCGACGGCGATTGCCGTGGCGTTCCTCCGCAATGACCGTCTCGAGTACTGTGCGGCAGCGGGGACCTTGAGTTCACTGGCTGGCTCTATCGTTCCCATTCCGCAAAACGTCGCAGAGTTGTTGCGGAAAGACAAAGAGCGTCAACCCTCTTCGAACGATGTTCGCCGCGAGCATCTCCAAGGGGATACTCCCAATCCAATTCTGTTTCCGTTTTACGATAAGACGACCATGTCCGGTTTTCTGCAACTGAGTTTTCCGGATACAGAGCTCGTTGCAGCTCACCAGATGCAAAGCTGCCATGTCATGGCGAATTTGATGGGAGAATCGGTCGTACGTGCGGCCGAATTGCAATGGAAGCAGACTCTGGCCAAAGAGCATGCCGCTCTGCTCGAGGCCCTCGAGCGGTTGAAGCCGCAACTCGAACGCCTCACCACGGATTTGCCAATGACCGCTGATGTGGCGCCGATGAAGCTAGAACCGAGCCCGGCACCAGTAATCGAAGCACGAGAAAAGTCGGCTGCGGAACTTTCCCCCGAAGGCTTGCCGGACATTTCCAATTTGTTGGAGCAGCTCACGGTTCAACCTGGCCCGGCGAACGCAAACCAGAATATGCCCGCGTCCGTGGAGCAAAAGGATGAACCGCAGGTTCTCGCGACCGTCGCGCCCGAGGTGACAACTTCGCAGCCAGCCGCCATCGGCGGATCGAACGGATCGGCCGCGGATGCGCAACTGAGTTTGGCTTGCGGACAATGCGGGTTTCTGTTTAGCGAGGGCGAGAGCTTCTGCGGACGATGCGGGACCCCGCGTGCGGTCGAACTTCTCTCTGCCGCGCAGACAGCGCAGGAACCCAGCCGCGATCCGCAACCAACGCCCAAATTTCTTCTCACCGGTGAAACCACTCCGGCCGTCTTCGAGCCAACCCCTGTCATGTCCGACTTGGCCAGTGCCCAGGCCTTGTCCGCGGTTGATGGCTGTGCGGCGTTGGCCATCGAATCCAAGCCGTCCGAGGCAGAAACCGAGGAAACCGAGGAAGCCGAGCCCAACAGCCAACTTCGGATCCTTCTCGAACAAGAGAACTCCGCCTGGGAAACCTCGCCCTGGACATCGGCGACGAAAGCCCGCACCTGGCTCGAGTCGGTCAAGAACGCGCATGGCAGCAAGCGGTGGCTGGGCAGGCATCAGGGCGACATCTCGGTGACCATTTCCGTGCTGGTATTGCTGCTCGCGGTCTTGTGGTGGAGTCCGCACCAGGTACCGTCAAGACCGCGCGCGAAAGCTCCGGAGCCTTCGCTGACGTTGTTCGAGCGAGCGCTGGTGGGTCTCGGCTTAGCGCAGCCTCCGGCAGTGGCCCCAAGCTACGGCGGCAATCCCAGCCTGCCGGTCTGGGAAGATGTGCATACGGCACTCTACTATTGTTCCGGGTCCGAGCAGTACGGTAAAACGCCGGGGGGAAAGATTGCTGCCCAACACGAGGCGCAACTCGATCAATTCGAGCCCGCTACCCGCAAGCCCTGCGAGTAACCCTCACTCCCCCTGGCAGATTCCCCACCCAAATCCGCCCCCGCACTGCCTCGCCACGCCAGCTGGCCAACCCGGGTCGACTCCGGATGCCCATTCCTCGGTTTACGCAGGACTTGGGTTTTTAAGCTTCTTCCCTCGACTGTATCGACGCCATCGATTTCTATATCTTCAAGGGACGCCGGGACTCGTACCACAAGGCTAATTCGACCCGATTCCAGAGCCCGAGCTTGTCATAGATAGTTCGAAGATAGTTCTTGACGACGTGTTCGGTGGTCCCGATGGCTTGCGCAACCTCGCTATTCTTGAGTCCTTGAGCGACGAGCTCGATGACTCGCTGCTCTCTTTCACTGGGCGTTCGCCCTCTGTTGCGCTCCCTTCCAAGCATAGTTGCCTCCGATATAAGAGTGTCGCGAGTTTGACCCGCTTGATTCCGCTTCTGATGCCAAAGCGCAAGAAGAGCCGATTAAAATGCGCTTTGACGGTGCGTCGTGCCATGTTGAGCTGTTTGGCAATTTCCGCATTGTCACAGCCTTCGAGCAGCAGATCGGCGATTTGCTGCTCTCGCGGACCCAGGTGTATGGGTTTGATTTTCATGACCTAGCTCCTGGTTTGACAGAATCGCCTTCAGGCGGTTGAGTTCTAGTGGAGAGAGCCAAGGTACCCCGGCAAAGGATGAACGGCTTCGGCAGGACGACGATCGATCGGCCACCCCTCGGCACCTCGGGCGACCACCTGCACCCCGAACCCCACGCGACTAGCTTTGACGCTAGTCCTCCCCCCGGTTTTCCAAAATTGACGCCCCCGGGCAGGAACATGCCCAGTACGTCTCATCTAGCCAACGAAGAAGAAACGAAACTTTCTCAGCTTGATTTTTGTCACCCTTCCCGGGTGCATGTACGCTGCCAGGATGTTCGCATCACACCGAGTTTTTTCCACATATGCCACGAATCCGTACCTCCTAGGCCGGCCCATCCCGGGCCCAGGAAACCTCTTTCACCTGTTCTTCTCTCGCCCGGGACGGCGGCTAGGTTTGGCTAAGTTATGAAAAACTAAAGCGGTAGCCGAGGTCGGGGGTGAGAACCTCTGGACCTTAGACGGGCACGGAAATCACCCTGGCCATCGGCGAGCTCGATCAGGAGGCAGCCAGAACGATCCACAGGATACCTTAGGGGTGAGGCCTGCCGAAGGGGATCGTCACCCCTTAGGGGTACCGCATGAGGTCAAAAATTTCTGAACCGTGTAACGAACATGGTACTAATTACACCTTCGTACTGTTGAAAATTTTCCACACTTCTGAGGGCGAAACCGCGGGCGAAGGAGGGCTGGGCAAAAGGGCTCGCCTCCGATAGCAATCGTCTAAGCTGGAGCAACTTTTTTCCGCTATGAAATTGACCGTTGTGATGCCGGTTTACAACGAGCAAGCTACGGTGCGGCAAGCCATCGAACGTGTGCTGGCCGTTCCTTTCGATATCGAATTGCTGTGCATCGACGACGGTTCCGACGACGGCTCGCGAGAAACTCTGCTCGAACTCGAGAAAGAGCACCCGCAGATACGGGTCTTGTTACAGGCCCGCAATTCGGGCAAGGGGGCCGCGCTACGACGCGGCATCGCCGAGGCTCGCGGCGACTTCGTGATCGTACAAGACGCCGATCTCGAATATGACCCGAGCGACTACAAGACACTGCTCGATCCCCTGATCCAAGGCAAGGCCGATGTGGTGTACGGTTCCCGTTTTTTGGGCGGTGCTCCTCATCGCGTGCTCTACTTCTGGCACTCGGTCGGGAACCGCGTGCTTACGCTGCTCTCCAATTGTCTTACCAACATCAATCTCACCGATATGGAGACCTGCTACAAAGCGTTCCGCCGGATCGTCATCCAATCCATTCCGATCGAAGAAGACCGCTTTGGCTTCGAGCCGGAAATCACCATCAAAGTTGCCAAGCGGCGTCTCAGAATTTATGAGGTCGGAATCAGCTATTGGGGCCGCACTTACGAAGAGGGGAAAAAAATCGGCTGGCGCGACGGTCTACGAGCGGTGTGGTGCCTGCTGAAGTATTCCTGGAAAGAGAGCTCGAGGACGGCGGAGACGGCCACCGCACCGGACAAACTCGGGCGATGAGGCGCTGAGAGCGGGAAAAAGCTTGGGATTCTGCGCGGATGCTCTGCGCGAATCCCGCCGCAGGACGCAGGTTCAGTTAGAATTTTGTGGCAAAAGTTTGCACATCGAGCAGTGGGATCGAACTCCGTCTCCCATAAGGGAAGTACTGGCAGAGGGTTACCGAGATCGGATACCTTAGTAAAGGAATGAGATTTGCAGACTATCGGCTTGATCCGGCCGTCCAGGTAATTCTCAGGGAATCCATCGCCTCGCGCGCGCGCAACTGGGCGCGGGCATCGGCGGGATGGGCTGATGGCCCTCAGAGACGCCGGGTTCAGAATCAGCCTCTGGCGGGGACGCCGGGCAAATAGAATCGCGGAACAAAATCAACAGCTCGAAAGGTGGATCGTTTGATAGCGCCAATAAGCCATCTGGTTGTGCCGCACGGAGGGACACTGGTGAACCTCACGGCGTCGCCAGAGCGAGTCCTTGAACTGAAGGCGAAATCGCGGGAATGGCCGTCCTGGAATCTGACCGCACGCCAGGTCTGCGATTTGGAGTTGCTGCTGAGCGGCGGGTTCTCTCCCCTCACCGGCTTTTTGAACCGCACCGATTATGAGGGCGTGTGTCAACGCATGCAGCTGGCTTGCGGCGTGCTTTGGCCCATTCCGATTACGCTCGATGTCGCGGAGAACTTCGCTCAGAGCTTACAACCGGGCACGAGCAAAGTGGCCTTGCGGGATCCGGAAGGTGTGATGCTGGCGCTGCTTCACGTGGAGGACGTGTGGAAGCCGGACCGCAAAGCCGAAGCGGAGTCTGTCTTCGGGAGCGCCAGCCCCGCCCATCCCGGCGTGGATTACCTGTTGCACCAGTCCCATCCCTGGTACGTCGGGGGACGCCTGGAAGGCATGCAAATGCCTTCGCATTACGATTTTCGTTCCTTGCGCCTGACTCCCGCCGAATTGCGGGCGGAGTTCACGCGACTGGGATGGCGTCGCGTGGTGGCTTTTCAAACCCGCAATCCCATGCACCGGGCGCACGTTGAGCTCACCTTCCGCGCCGCCAAACAAGTGGGCGCCAGCTTGTTGATTCACCCTTCGGTCGGAATGACCAAGCCCGGCGACGTGGACTATTTCACCCGGGTGCGCTGCTACCACCTGCTGCTCCCCAAATTTCCGTCGGGGACGGTCAAGCTCTCGCTGCTTCCTCTGGCGATGCGCATGGGTGGACCTCGTGAAGCCATTTGGCACGCGCTCATTCGCAAGAACCACGGCGCCACCCACATGATCGTCGGGCGGGATCACGCCGGTCCCGGCAAGGACAGCGATGGCAAGCCCTTTTATGGACCCTACGAGGCGCAGGAACTGTTCAAGAAGCACGAGGCTGCCGTCGGTGTGACCATGGTTCCGTTCAACATGATGGTGTACCTCGAAGATCAGGGCTATTACGTTCCCGACAACGAGGTGCCGAACGGTTCGCGGGTGCTGAACATCTCGGGAACGGAACTGCGTCAACGCCTCAATGAAGGGCGCGAAATTCCCGGATGGTTTACCTACCCCGAGGTGGTCGAGGAATTGCGGCGCAGCTTCCCGCCGCGGCACCGACAAGGCCTGACGATTTTCTTTACCGGCCTTTCCGGCTCGGGCAAATCGACCATTGCCAACGTGCTGGTGACGAAATTCCTGGAGGCGGGAGGGCGGCCGGTGACTCTCCTCGATGGCGATCTGGTGCGCAAGCATCTCTCTTCGGAGCTGGGATTTTCCAAGGAGCATCGCGACATCAATATCCGGCGCATCGGTTACGTTGCTGCCGAGATCACCAAGAACGGTGGCATCGCCATCTGCGCTCCTATTGCCCCCTATGACACGGTCCGCAAGCAGGTGCGGGCCATGATCGATCCCGTCGGCGGCTTCATCCTGGTGCACGTCGCTACGCCGCTTGAAATTTGCGAACAGCGCGATCGCAAGGGCCTTTACGCCAAGGCGCGCGCCGGAATCATTCCCGAATTTACCGGGATCTCCGATCCGTACGAAGAGCCTAAAGATGCCCAGGTTGTCATCAACACCGCCGACCTCACGCCGGAGGAAGCCGTGCAGGAGATTCTGTTGTATCTCGAGCGTGAGGGATTCATCGGCGTTAACGGCAGTCACGGTTAGTCAAATCCAAAGCCCTCGGGCTCGAGCCTACGAGTAGGTATGCTGATTGTGGCCAAGGTCGTCATCGGCTTCATCGTCGGTGTGCTGATTGGTATGACCGGCGTGGGCGGTGGCGTTCTCCTGCTGCCGATTCTGATCTTCGCGCTGCACGTCGCTCCCATCGTGGCCGTGGGCTCGGATGCGCTGTTCAATTTCCTCACCAAGATTGGTTCGAGCTACGTACACTTGAGCAAAGGAACGGTGCGGAAGAATTTGGTCCTGGGCCTGGCATCGGGCAGCATTCCGGGCTCCCTGCTCGGGGTCGGATTGCTCCGAGCTCTGCGGCAGGCGTACGGCAGCGGAGTGAACACCTTCATCACCACGACCGTGGGCGTGTTGCTGATCCTGGTGCCCACGTTGTTGATGTTTCAATCCCAGATTGAAGAGCGGGTTGCCAGTCGGCCGCCGACCATGAAGTCGATCATCGGGGTGTCGGCGATCGGACTGCTGGCCGGCTTCCTGGTGGGCATGACGTCGGTTGGTTCAGGCAGCATTATCATGATGCTCTTGCTGCTGTTCTACAGCTTCTCCCCGAAGGTGATGGTCGGCACTGACATTGTCCATGCCGTCCTGCTGACGGGAGTGACCAGCCTTCTTCACTTCAAGATGGGGAACGTCAATTCCTCCCTCGTCGGCTTGCTGGTGATTGGCTCCATTCCTGGAGGTTTGCTCGGTTCTCATTTAAGTACGCGCATGCCCGTGCCCTGGCTGCGGCGCCTTCTCTGCGCGGTGTTGCTGGCGACCGGTGCGCGCATGCTCTGGGCGTGAGCGCCTGGGCGTTGTCCGGTTCATGATCACTTCTTTGTCGGAAGAAACTCTGCGGCGCATCCAGACCTCTCTCCAGGCTGCCGGGGAAGTTTTCCGCCGCTTCACTCTGGGGAAGATCGAGGCCGAGTACAAGGCGGGTCATGATCCGGTGACCGAAGCCGACCGCCAGATCGACGCGCGGCTGCGCCAGGAACTGCTACGGGATCAGGAAGGCTGGCTTTCTGAAGAAACGGTCGATGACCGGATACGACTCGAGAGACGCCGGGTTTGGGTGGTCGATCCGCTGGATGGGACGCGCGAATTTGTGGCCGGAGTTCCCGAGTTCTGCACTTCCGTGGCCATGGTGGAAGACGGCCGGCCCGTCGCCGGCGGAATCTACAATCCTGCGACCAACGAGACCTTCTTGGGGTCTCTCGCATCCGGCGTGGTCTACAACGGAAGGCCAACCCAACTTAGCCAGCGCGACCGTTTGCAGGGCGCGGTGGTGTTGGCCAGCCGCAGCGAGGTGCAACGCGGCGAGTGGAAGCGATTCGAAGGCGCCGACTTCACCGTCCGGCCCGTTGGCTCCGTAGCCTACAAGCTGGCACTGGTGTCCGCCGGCTTGGCCGACGCCACCTTCACCCTGGTACCCAAGCATGAATGGGATGTAGCTGCAGGCGTGGCGCTGGTCGAAAGCAATGGCGGATTTGTGACCACTCTCGAAGGCCCGCTTCGCTGCAATCAGCGCGATCCTTTGCTCAAAGGACTCATCGCTTGCGGCCCAAGGATGGCCGCTGAACTCCTCTCGCGACTCGGTCTGGAAGCGATAGCCGTCCCAGGCAACCAGCCTTGAACCCTCGATCGCACCTGACCAACCCCACGGTTGGTGCGGAACTCCCCATGTCACGGCCTTAAGCGGGCGCGACTTCGCACTCTACGGTCTGGTTCCGCCACTTGGCAGCCCGGGTTCTCTGCCTTCGATGTACGCCGCATGAACCGGCGGGGCACGGCGGGTCGGCGTCTCCAGCGATCCACATCTTAGCGCTGGTTTCGCACACGCCGGGGGCCGAGATTTCAGGTCTTTTTAACCGCGCGGTCACAGGTCGGAAGTATTCTCTGCCTAATCTCGTGCCGATTCCCGGGAACCGGCCGGTCATCGCCGCGGTCCAACCGGATGGTGGGCCAAGGCCAGCCGTATCTGATTCCGATTGACCGGGGGGTTATTACCAACACCGTGAAACAGGGCTGGTGGCGTCATGCTGCCAGTCTTTATTCTTTTGCGGCGCCACTCCCCTGCCCACGACCGGCTGTCCATGCTGCATAATCTTCGAGCACCCCCTTCGAGGCCAAAGGGTGATTTGCCGCCAGGCCGGGGGAGAAGGAACGGCCTCCCCGGGGCGGTGCCGCCGGGCGTGCGGCTACGTCGAAATTCGATATGGCTGCGCCAGTCTGACGGAGGGCTTCCCATGATCGTAGAGATGCGGACCTATAAGACCAAAGCTGGTTGTCGCTCACGATTTCTGGAGATATTCCGATCCAAATCCATTCCCGCTCATCGAGAGATTGGAATGAAGATACTGGGACCGTTCCTTTCCGTGGAAGATCCCGACACTTTCTTTTTCATGCGCGGTTTTCCCGATCTGCGGTCGCGCGAGCCAATGAAAGCAAAGTTCTACGAAGGCGAGCTGTGGAAAGGCGAGCTGGAGAAGGTTTTGATGCCGATGCTCGAAACCTACAACGTGGTCGTGGTGGAAGACAGCGACGGTCTGGTTCACTGGCCGTGAGGCGTGGTCGGGGCGGAGATGGCAAGGGAGAATCGAAACCCCGGAGAGCCAGACAGTAGTGTCGTTTCGCCCAGCCCACAACTCCTCCCCTTTAGCCGCAAGAAGCGGAGGGCGATCCGCCGGCGCAGGTCTTACACTAGTTACAGGTGATCAGGCATGGATGGCAAAGAATTTCGTGAGTTGGGCCACCGGGTCGTGGACCTGCTGGCCGACTATCTCGATCAGATCGAGACCAAGAGGGTGTTCCCTGCCGCGGATCCGCGGACGGTGAACCAGCTGTTTGCCGAACCGCTGCCCCAGAACCCGAGTACGCCCGACGATCTGCTGGTCGAACTGGAGAGCAAATTGCTTCCCTATTGCACCAATGTCGGCCACCCTGGGTACATGGGCTTAATCACACCGACACCCAATCCCGTGGGTGTTATCGCGGACTTCATCTGTTCGGCGCTAAACCAGAATGTGGGTGCCTACTCGATCGGCCCCTCGGCGGTCGCCGTGGAACGACGCGTGGTGCGGTGGCTGACCGAGCTCTGCGGCTACGACGAAAAGGCGGGCGGGAACCTCACCAGCGGCGGGATGATGGCGAACTTCATTGGACTGAAGGTGGGACGGGACGCGGTGACCGGCAATCAGGGACAGTACGACGGGATTCGGGATCGCTGGGCGGTGTATGCGTCGGAAGAGCGGCACGTTTCGATCGACAAAGCCGTCGATTGCATCGGCCTCGGCCGGAATGCGCTGCGTCCGCTGCCCACGGATGCGAAGTTCCAGGTTCGCCTAGATGCGCTCGAGGAGGCGATTGCCCGAGACAAGAAGAACGGCATCCGCCCCATGTGTATTGTGGGCGTGTTCGGTACGACGAATACGGGCGCCATCGATGATGTTCGCGAACTGCGTCGCATTGCGGATCGCGAAGACATGTGGCTTCATGTGGACGCCGCCTATGGCGGAGGTATGCTGCTCTCCCACGAATGGCCGATGCGCGACCGCGGGCTCGAGCTGGCCGACTCGATCACCATTGATCCTCACAAATGGTTTTACGCTCCGCTCGATGCCGGCGCGGTGCTGGTCAAGGATCAACGGCGGCTCACCCAATCCTTCGGCATGAAGCCCTCGTATCTCACCGATGAGCTCGACCAGGACAATGAACGTTATCAATACTACGTGCATGGCTTCGAGCAATCGCGCCGCTTTCGCAGCTTGAAGGTCTGGATGAGCTTCAAACGCTATGGCGCGCGCCAGATCGGAGAGTGGGTTGACAACAATGTGCGCCAGGCAAAGCACCTCTACGCGTTGAGCACGGAAGATGCCGGATTTGAACCGGCCAGCGATCCGCCGATGTCGGCGATTTGCATCCGCTCGAAGACCCCGGGTCTCGAGGAGGCAGAGTCCAAGAATTTGCATGCCCGAGTGGCGCAGCGGGTGGAGCAGGGGGGACGTTTCTGGATTTCCACCACCGAACTCAAGGGAAAGACTTGGTTTCGAATCAATCCGGTGAACTTCCGCACACGCCCCGAGCACATGGAGAAGCTGTTTGCGCTGCTGCAACAAGAATGTCGAGCAATGCTGAGGGAAAACAGTCCGGCGACAGCGAACCCGCCAACTCATTGATCTTCGAGTGACGGTTGGGGACGCTCCATCGCGGACCGCCGGGGGCACTGCGGCGTAGCTGCTTCGGTCCTGCCTAGCGATGCGAACCGGCGACGCCGTCGCGATTCGTGGAGTGGTCACACTAGCCTACCAGCAGAGAAACCACTAACCTTGAAGCGATGAGCAGAAGTCGTTGCCTAGGTCTGGTGGGTGGGCTTGGAATCGGAGCTACCGTTTATTACTACGAGAAATTGGCCAGAGCCCATGAAGTGCATAGCCGTACTCTCGACATTGTTATCAGCCATGCGGAGATGTCTCGGGTCTTTCGATATGCTCAGACCGACGATCGTCATGG
>Ga0187780_10003133_pt1 | contig 12507 bp, 10 predicted proteins | sample 1015_Q2_SP10_20__FD_132429 | JGI IMG/M metagenome (GOLD analysis project Ga0187780, IMG submission 132429) | Tropical peat soil microbial communities from peatlands in Department of Meta, Colombia - 1015_Q2_SP10_20_MG | ecosystem: Environmental > Terrestrial > Soil > Wetlands > Peat | place...
GGCGGGTTCCGGGTGAAGGAGTAGATGCGGGTCGAGAAGCAGCAATGGGCGCCTCCCGAGTAGAGGTTGAGAAGCACCTCGGGGTCGCCGTCGCCGTCGAGATCCACGACCTCGAGCGCCTTGTGGACGTCGTTGCCGTCGAGATACGCCGGCGGGCCGAGGAAGCCCTCCTGAAAAGAGGGCTGGTCGTCCCGAAAGATCTCGAGATGCTTCGCGGCGCAAAACGTCGAGCGGTCAGACTCCGGTTCGCAGGAGACGCGCGCGCGAACCGAGCCCATCTCGATCGTCACAGTCGTCGGCTCGGGCTCCGAGCCGGGCGTCGGCGCCGGGGCAGCAGCGGCAGCCTGAAGCGTCAGGGCGAGCAGGACGACCATCGCCGCTTTCCTATCACGGCGAGGCGCGCAGCGCCGTCTCGAAATCCTCCGGATGCGCAGCCCGGGCCCGCGCCTCCTCGACGTCCACGACGCCGTCGCGCGCCAGCCGGGCGAGCGATTCCTCGAAGGTCGCCGATCCCTGGCGCCGCGTCAGGGTGATCTCCTGATGAAGGTGCTGGAGCGCGTTCTTCCGGATGTGCTGCCGGGCGCCGTAGCCCACGATCAGCAACTCCGCCGCCGCGGCGCGTCCTCCGGTCTTTCGCGGCAGCAGGGTCTGTGTCAGCACGGCTGCCAGAGCCATGGACAGCTCCTGGCGAATCGTCGGCTGGCGCTCGGGCGGAAACGAGTCGGCCACGCGCGACACCGTGGAAGCGACGTCGCCCGTGTGGACCGTCGAGAAGACGAGATGCCCGGTCTCGGCCGCGGCGAGCGCGATGCGCATCGTCTCGGGGTCCCGCATCTCGCCGACGACGAGGACGTCCGGCGCCTGCCGCATCGCGGCGCGCAGCGCAGTCGGGAAGTCGGCCGCGTCGGTGCCGATCTCGACCTGCTCGACGAGGCTCTTGCGATGCGCGTGCTCGTATTCGATCGGGTCCTCGATCGTGACGATGTGCCGGGCGTCGCGCAGGTTGATTTCTTCGACCAGCGCAGCCAGGGTCGTGGTCTTTCCCGAACCGGTCGGGCCGCCGACGAGCACGAGACCTCGCGGCAGGCGCGTGAGCGCTTCGGCCCCGGCCGGCAGCCCCAGGGTCGCCAGGCGCGGCGGCTTCGCCGGCAGCGCGCGGACGGCCGCGGCCGCCCTTCCGCGCTCGCGGTGGAGGTTCACGCGGAACCGCCCGAGGCCCGGAACCTTGTAGGAGCCGTCGGCGATTCCGCCCTCCTGGAAGCGGGAGCGCAGGGATGCGTTGAGGATGGGCAGGACGGCCTCGGCCACGTCGTCTCCCGACAGGGGCTCCTCGGGCAGCGCCAGCACCGCGCCGTCCACGCGCACGGAGGGAGGCGCCCCGGCGACGAGAAGAAGGTCGCTGCCGCCCCGCTCGTGGAGCGCTTCGAGCCACCGGGACAGCCGGGTTGGATCCGCCGCGCTCGTCGGCCGCGCGCCCGTGTTGAGCTCGGCGATGAGGCGGTTGATCTCCTCCGTGTCGTCCAACCGAGAGATCATACGGAACCCGGGGCCGCCGCGTCAGGATGAGGATTCGACAAAAGGGCGAACCGGCGGGTCCCGCCGGGCCATAGGTGGAGGCATGAGAACGATGTTCCCGTTTCTCGAGGCTTCGCTCGCCGCATGGCTCGTCCTGGGCGCGCTCTTCGCTCCGGGCGCAGCCCTGGCCGCGCCGGACGACGTCGGAGCGGCCGACCTGACCCTCGCGCCGGATCTCTCCTTGACCGACGATTCGAGCGCGAACTTTCCTATCCGCGGCAAGAACCTCGCCGAAGGACGGATCGCCTCGGATCGTCCGACCGTGATCTTCTTCGGGACGGCGCATTGCTGGAACACCAACCGCGAGGCCGAGCGCTTCGTCGCGCTCTATCGCCGGCACGCCGGGCAGGCGCGCTTCCTCGTCGTCGATCTCGACCATCCGTCGCCGCCGCAGAAGGCTCTGGTCTCGCGGTTCTTCGGCGGGTCGATCCCGCATCTGACCTTCCTCGACGCCAGCGGACGGGTCGTCTACAACCGCGCGGGCGAGACGGCGGGCGAGCGGGGAGACGCCGGCGAGCTCGAGACGTTGCTGCGGAAGGCCCTCGGGGAGTGACCCTCAGCCCTCGAGATGCCAGTCCGTGTGCGGAGCCTTGTTCTGGATGATCCAGCCGTAGAGCAGGCGCCGGTACGTCACCGGCTTCCAGCCGATCGCGTCGAAGAAGGGCCGCAGCGCGAAGTGCAGCCGCCGCAGATTGTAGAGCGGGACCGCGGTGAAGTAGTGGTGCTCCAGGTGATAGGCCGAGTAGAGGTACCAGAAGTCCCAGAAGCGGGAGGGCTTCATCACCGTGCCCCACTTGGCCGGGCTCTCCGGATCGATCGCGTAGTGCTGCCCGAGGCGGTTCAAGGCGAACGCAACAGGAAACACGAGGAAGTACGGCACGAGGTAGACCCGCGCGAGCACGCCGAAGCCGGCCGTGGCATAGAGCGCCACCATCGCGGCGACGTGCAGGGCGATGGTCACCAGGCGTTCTCTCGCGATGCGCTTCTGGAGCGCCGGGGGATAGCTCGCGGTCTCCTTTCGGGCGGCGCGAAAGTAAATCGGGAAGAGCGCCGGCGTGAAGTAGAGAAGCTTGTACCAGGGCTTGTTGATCTTCGGCGACAGGTAGTGTCGTTTGGGGTCGGCCACGTCGTCACCGAGCTCGGCGTGGTGTGTCAGGTGCCACCGCGTGAACTGGAGCGCCGAGATCCCAGAGGGCACCGCGTAGAGAATCCCGAGCAGCCGCTCCGCGCGGGGACGCGGGCCGTTCCAGACCGCGCGGTGCACGACCTCGTGCAGGAGCACCGTGAAGTTGAAGGCCGTCCAGCCGGAGACGAACGCCGCCGGGATCCAGATCCACGGCTGCGGGAACCGCCAGGACACCGCAGACGCGGCGGCGAGCAGCACGAACTGCCGGACCGCGATGGCGAAGTGCCGGGCGGGGCTCTTGCGATGAAGCTCCCTCAAGACCTCGTGCGGGATCGCCTGGGTGAGCCGATGCCGGAGCTCCCGCGAAGCCTTCGCCCAATAGTGATCCCCGGCTGGCGGGTACTCATCGGGCCGCGTGGAAGCGGGAGAAGGGTTGGCGCTCATCGCTCGACCGGAGCCCCAAAGCGTGGCCTGCCGGCGTTTCTATTCTGACAGAAACGGGGAGCGCCCCGGCGGCGCCACCCTCGGCCCGCAAACAAAAAGGCCCCGGTCATCCCGGGGCCTTCTGGAATTCCAGAATCGAAGCGGTTACATCTTGTGGGCAGCCGCAGGCTCCATCGAGGTCACGGTGATCATCTTCTTGTCTTTGTCGGCCGTTCCCTTGACGGTCACCATCTTGCCCGCCATCTTCGCGGCGCCGTCCTGGTCCGAAAGGACCCAAACGCTCTTGTCGGCCTCGGTGTAGAGGGCCCACTTGGCGCCCTTCTCCTTGACGCACTTGACGGCGCAGTCCGCGTGGCTCGCGGTCGCGCCCTTTGCGGCGCACGCCGTGTCGGTGATCCAACCCGTCCAGGAGCCGGCGTCGGCCGCGAAAGCGAACGTCGCAAGGCTGAGCACGAGGGCGACTCCCACGATCCGAAACAGGGACTTCTTCATTCGCTCACCTCCCCTCCGGTCGAAATAACCGGTGGCGCGGATGATATCCGACGGGAGAATGAACGGCAGATGAACGGCCGTCAGAAAGGGCTGCTCGGTTCGCTCTACCGCGCGGCCCTGCGGGGCGTCGACCCCGGGAGAGCCGTCGAACGCGCGCTCGCCGAAGAGGCCGTTTCGGGTCCCTTGCGCGGCGCGCGAGAGGTCGGCGTCTTCGCCGTCGGGAAGGCCGCGGCATCGATGCTTCGAGGAGCGCGCGGCATCGCGTCCCGCGGCCTCGTCATCCTGCCGCGCGGGTACGCCGCTCCCAAGGGCGCGGCGATCGACGTCGTCTTTTCCTCGCACCCCGAGCCCGACCGGTCGAGCCTGCGAGCCGCTCGCCGAGCCATCGACTTCTTCGGGAGTTTCGGGCGCGAAGACGCAATCCTCTGCCTCGTCTCGGGCGGAACCTCGGCGCTTCTGGCTCTGCCCCGCGGGGGCTGGACGCTCGAGCGCGAGAAGCGCGCCCTGCGGCGGCTCGTCGCCAGGGGCGCTTCGATCCTCGAGCTCAACCGGCTTCGCACGCGCGCTTCGGCCGTCAAGGGAGGAGGCCTCGGCCGGCGGACGCGGGCGACGCTCGTCACACTCGTTCTGTCCGACGTTCCGGGCGACCGGCCTCGCCTCGTGGGCTCCGGACCGACGGTGCGGGGCCTGCGGCGAGACCGCCTGTGCGTCATCGGTACCAACGCGCTCGGCCTCGAGGCGGCGGCAGAAGAGGCGCGGCGCCGCGGACTCGTTCCGGTGCGCTGTCGCGAGCGGCTCTCCGGCGAGGCGTGCGAGGCCGGCGAACGGATCGCCCGGCGGCTGAAAAGGCTGCGCCCGGGCGCCGCGATGCTCGCCGGAGGCGAGACGACCGTGCGGCTTGGCCGCGCCGCCGGCCGCGGCGGACGCAGTCTCGAGCTCGCCCTGGGCGCCGCGGCGGCGCTCTCCGGTATCGACGGATGGTGCCTCCTCGCGGCCGGTTCCGACGGAAAGGACGGGAGCTCTTCGGCCGCCGGCGCCTTCGCCGACGGCTCGACGCTCGAGAGGGCGAAGCGGCGCGGCCTCGACCCCGCGGCGGCTCTCGCCCGACACGCGACCGATCCGTTCTTTCGAGCGCTGGGAGACCTCTTCGAGACGGGACCCACGGGCACCAACGTTGCCGACTGGGCGTTCGCCGTGCGCCTATAATGGCGAGTTTTTTCATGCCTCCGACCGCGCAAAACCGTCAACTCGCCGCCCTCGAGCGCTTCACCGAAGCCCCCAACCGCTTCGGCGCCTACCGCATCGCGCTGGGATTCCCCAACTCCTACGCCGTCGGAATGTCGAACCTGGGCTTCCAGTGGGTGTACCGGCTCTTCAACCGCGTGCCGGACCTGGTCTGCGAGCGCTTCTTCCACGAGGAGGCGCAGCCCGCCGTTTCGTTCGAGACGGGCACCGCGCTCTCGGAATTCGGGCTGCTCGCGTGGTCTCTCTCCTGGGAGATGGACGTCGTCAACATCCTGAAGACGCTCGCCGCGGCGGGAATCCCGGCGCGCCGGACCGACCGCGACGAGAGGCACCCGCTGCTGCTCGTGGGCGGAGACATCGCGCGCATGAACCCCGCCGCGCTTGCTCCCTTTGTGGACGTTTTCGCGCTCGGGGACGGGGAGAGGCTGGTGCCGAGGATCGCCGGGCTCGCGAAGGCGGGCCTGTCGCGCAAGGCCTTTCTGGAGACCGCGGCAGGGCTTCCCGGCTTCTTCGTTCCGGCAGTGCAGGGCGCGCGCGCGGAGGCGGCGGAGAGCCAGCGGATCGTCGTGCAGCAGCCGATGTCGCGCGCCGAGATCACGCCCGCCTTCGAGGTGCCTCACACGACGATCCTGACGCCCTCGACCGAGCTCGCCGACAAGCTCCTCGTCGAGATCTCGAGGGGCTGCACCGAGATGTGCCGGTTCTGCTGGGCCGCGTACGCCATGGCGCCCATCAAGCAGTACCCGGCGTCCTCGATCCTGAAGGTCGCCCGCGCGTCGCGGCCTCTGACCGGCCGCGCGGGGCTCATCGCGACGGCCGTCTGCGACCATCCGGAGATCGTCGAGATCCTCGAAGGTCTGTCGGCTCTCGGGTACCACATCGCGCTTTCGTCGATCAAGATCGACGCGATCGAAGACCGCATCCTCGAGGTGCTCATCCGACAGGGCGAGCGCGCCCTCGCGATCGCGCCCGAGGCCGGCAACGAGCGCCTGCGCCGCCACATCAACAAGAAGGTGTCCGACGCGATGCTGCGCGAGAAGGTGCGGCTGGTCCTGGCGCGCGGCTTCACGCGATTGAAGCTCTACCTCCAGGTGGGGCTTCCGACGGAGACCGAAGAAGACGTCCGCGACATGGCGCGGATGGTCCGGGAGCTTCGAGACATCGCGATTTCGGAGGGCCGTTCGTTGGGCCGCGTCGCGCAGCTCGTCCCCTCCGTCAACGCGTTCATTCCGAAGCCGCACACGCCCTATGAGGACGAGTCCCTCGCGCCGGAGGAGGAGCTGCGCGAGAAGCTCGCCTATTTGCAGCGAGAGTTCGGCCGGATGGACAACGTGGCGTTTCGCGGAATGTCGCTTTCGGAGGCCGTCTGGGAAGCGTATCTGGCCAGGGTGGACGAGTCCGGCGCCGACGTGCTCGAGGAGGCGGCGGCGGGCGTCCCCGTCCGCAGGCTGCTCAAGCAGCATCGGGACCGCATTGCCGCCGTCGTCCGCCCGCAGTCGGTGCGTCCCGAGGCCGCCGCGGCGCCCTGGTCCTTCATCGCGAAGCGCTGAAGCCTGGCGGGGTCGCCGCCGCTACGGCGCGGGCGGCACCAGGATCTCGACCGTCTCCAAGCTCGCGCGGCAGGTGACGGGCGTCTGGAGGACGCAGTCGCCGTCCGCGTGCACTTCGACGGCGTAGGCCTCGCGCGAGCGCATCTCCACGCGCCGCCCGCGGACGATGCGGGCGAGCCCGGAGAGATGATCCGCGCGGCCGCGCCGCAGCGCGAGAAAGAGCCGCAGCAGCCGCAGGTGGCTCCGCTCCGAGAAGAGCATGACGTCCATGACGTCGGACTCCAGCGAAGCTTGCGGCGCGATGACCCAGTCGCCCGCGTAGTGCCGGGCGTGACAGACGACCGCGAACGTCGCCGGGTAGGCTTCGCCGTCGACCATCACCTGCAGGCTCGGGAACTCGTAGCGCGCATATTCGGAAGCGGCCGTCAGAAGAATCCCCGCCCGACCCATCCGACGCTTGAGGGTCAGGTTCATCTTTCCCATGATGCGCGCGTCGAGCCCCGCGCCCGCCCACAGGAGAAACGGCCGGTCGTTGGCGAGCAGCACGCGCAGCGAACGCCGGCGGCCCGCGAAGAGCAGTCCGGCGGCGGACTCCGGGTCGAGCGGGATCGAGAGCTCTCGGGCGAGGACGTTGGACGTTCCGCCGGGAAGAACCGCCAGGGGAACTCCCGACCCGGACAGTCCGCGAGCGACCTCGGAGATCGTGCCGTCTCCTCCGCAGGCCGCGATGACGTCCGGCTTGAGCGGCAGGAAGGCGCGGACGATTTCCGTCGCGTGACCGGGTCCGGTCGTCGGGGCATTGACCAGCGTCAGCCCCTCCGCGCGCAGGCGGCCGATGAGCGCGTCCATCTGGGGACGCCTGTCGCGTTGGCCCGCCGTGGGGTTGTAGATCAGCACGCCGCGCCGGAAGGGCTCGGCGGCCGCCGTGCCGCGCTGCAGGGAGTCGGACTGGCGGCTGCTCTGGCCCATCGTGGTTCTCGCCGTCCTCGGGCCTATCGCCGTTCCAACTCGACGTTCCCGGCGAAGAGAAGCGACGGCGCGAAGCCTTGCCTCGTGCCAGTCCTTCGCGCCACCGGTCGCAACGGCACTAGAACAGCCTGCCGTCCAGAGGCGGCGGAACGATCCCCAGATGGCGGTAGGCCGCCGCCGAGGCCACGCGCCCGCGCGGCGTCCGCTGCAGGAATCCCGCCTGGATCAGGTAGGGCTCGTAGAGATCCTCGAGCGTGCCGCGATCCTCGCCGAGAGAGGCGGCGATCGAGCCGATGCCAACCGGCCCGCCGCCGAACTTGTCGATGATCGTCGTCAGGATGCGGCGGTCGAGCTCGTCGAAGCCGTGCTCGTCCACCTCCAGGCGCTTCAACGCCTCGCGCGCGGTCGCAAGCTCGATCGATCGCCTCCCGGCGACCTCCGCGAAGTCGCGCAGCCGCCGCAACAGCCGGTTGGCGATGCGCGGCGTGCCCCGGCTGCGCGCGCCGATCTCGCGAGCGGCGGCCTCGTCGATCGGAACGCCGAGGATCCCGGCGGAGCGGCGGACGATCTGAGACAGCGCCGCGACGTCGTAGAAGTCGAGCCGCAGCGTGATGCCGAAGCGCGCGTGCAGGGGTTGCGAGAGCAGGCCCGGCCGGGTCGTCGCGCCCACGAGCGTGAAGGGCGGCAGGTCCACCTTCATGGTCCTCGCCATCGGCCCCTCGCCGATCATGACGTCCAGCCGGTAATCTTCCATCGCCGGATACAGAATTTCCTCGACCGCCGGCGAGAGGCGGTGGATTTCGTCGACGAAGAGCACGTCTCGCGGCTGCAGGCTCGTGAGGATGCCCGCCAGGTCCCCCGCGCGCACGATCATCGGGCCGGAGGTCAACCGCAGGCCGGCGCCCATCTCCCGCGCGACGATGTGGGCGAGCGTCGTTTTTCCGAGGCCGGGCGGCCCGGTCAGCAGCACGTGATCGAGGGGCTCGCCGCGCCCGCGGGCGGCCTGCAGGAAGACGCCGAGGTTCTCGCGGATCTTCGCCTGTCCGATGTACTCGGAGAGCGTCTGCGGGCGAAGCCGCGGCTCGACGGCGGCATCCTCCTCGAGGGCGGCGCCGGTCAGGATCGTGTCGTCGGCCACGGTCGCAAGTCTAACGTCGTCGGCGCGGACGTTTTGTGTCCTAGCCTCCCGTCAGTTTCTTCAACGCGAGCTTCAGGTACTCGCCGAACTCGGCCGGGGCTCCGGAGCGCGCGAGGCCGTCGACCGCGCGCTCGGCCTCCGCCTTGCGGTAGCCGAGGTTGACGAGCGCCGAGATGACGTCGTCGGCCGAAACCGCGGCGGGCGCTCCGGCCGGCGCCTCGGCCGCGAGGCCGGCGGCTTTCTCCGACAGCTCGAGCACCATCCGCTCGGCGGTCTTCTTTCCCACGCCCGGGATCGCGACGAGCCTTCGGACGTCCGGCTGACGAAGGGCCGCCACGAGCTCGGCCGGCGGGATGCCCGAAAGCACCGTGAGCGCGACCTTGGGGCCGATCCCCGCCACGCTCATGAGGAGCTGGAAAAGCGCGCGCTCGCGCTCGGTGAGGAAGCCGTAGAGCGCGAGGGTGTCCTCGCGCACGTGCGTGTGGATCCAGAGGGCCGTCGGGCTCTCCGCCTCGGGCAGCTCGTAGAAGGTGGACAGGGGAATGTGAACGAGGTAGCCGACGCCGCCGACGTCGATCAGAACGTGGTCGGTCGATTTCGAGGCGAGACGCCCGCTCAAGCGTCCGATCATCGTCCGGATTCTAGGGCGGCGGCGTCGCGCCGCGGTTCGCCGCCCGCCGCGATCTCGATTCCCGCCGTCAGCTCCGCCGCCCTTCCTCGGGCAGGTAGGTGCGCAGCAGGTCCTCGTTGATCTCGACCTTCCGGTCGGCGCGCAGCTGCTGCAGAGAGGCGCGCAGCAGCTTGTCTCCTTCGCGCGTCCGAATGGACTGGGCGATGTCGGCTTTTTGCGCCTCGAAGACCTTCGGGTCCGCCGCCTTTCGATCGAGAACGCGGAAGAGCACGAAGCCTCCGGGAACGGGCACGGGCGGGCCGGCTTGCCCCTTGGCCGTCTTGAAGACGGCGGCCGACAGCTCCGGCGCGTTCCCGATCTCCGGGATCGGTCCGCCGGGAGAGAACTCGGGCGTCGTCTTGACCTCCGTGTCGTAGCGCGCGGCGATCTGTGGAAGAGGCGTTCCCGAGGAGAGCTCCTGCGCCGCCGGCTGCAGCTTCTCGAGCGCCTCCTTCTCGCGCCGGTCCGCCTTCCATTCGTCGGTCACGCGCTCCTTGAGCTCCTCGAAGGGAGGAACTCCGGCCGGCCGCTCCTCGACCGGCTTCAAAAGGGCGGGCCCGCGCGCTGTCGAGACGGCCGTTTTGGAAACCTTGCCGAGCTTCAGGCCGAATGCCTCCTGCGCGAACTGCGCATTGGCGCCCACGCCGGGGATCGGCTCGCCCTGCGCCACCCAGGGCGTCGTGTTCAGCGTCACGACGTCGCTCTGCAGCGTGCGCAAGTCTTCGTCGGAGGTATTCGAGAGGCGGCCGACCTTCTCGGCGAGCTCCCGCGCGAGACGGCTCGTCTCGGCCTCGGTCTTGCGCTGCGCCAGCTCTGCCGCGAGCATCGCGCGCGCCTCGTCGAAACTCTGAATGTGCTCCGGGCTCTTCGAGATCAGCTTGATCACGTGGTAGCCGAACTGCGTTTTGACCGGCCCGGCGAGCTCTCCCGGCGTGAGCGCGAACGCGGCCTGCTCGAACTCCGGAACCATCTGGCCCCGGGAAAACGGAGGCAGCTGTCCGCCGCTGTCCTTGTTGGACGTGTCGTCGCTCGACTCCTTGGCGAGCTTCGCGAAATCCTCGCCCGCGCGCGCTCGCGCGAGGATCTTTTCGGCCTTGGCCCGCGCGGCCGCGTCGGCTCCCGGGCCCTGGGTGGCGTCGCTCTTGATCAGGATGTGCGCCGCCACGACCTGCTCGGGCACCTTGAGGCCTTCGCGGCGCGCCTCGTACTCGGCGCGCAGCTCGGCCTCGGTCGGCGCGACCTTGCCGCGCACCTTGCTCTGGTCTACGAGCAGGTACTTGATGCGGCGCTGCACCGGCTTGCGGTATCGCTCGCGGTGTTTCTCGTAATAGGCCTTCAGGTCCGCGTCCGTGGGCTGGACCCCGCTCTCGAGGCGGCTCGACGGAATGAGAACGTATTCGATGGTGGCCTTGTCGTTGCGAACCGAAAACTCCCGCGCGAGCTCCGCGTCCGGCACGACGATGGAGGCCCGAATGAGCTCGGCGTACTTGGCCGCGAGCAGGTCCTCCCGCAGGTCCTCCTCGAAGCGCTCCGGCGTGTAGCCGTACCGCGCCAGAAGCTGAACGTATTTGTCCCGCCCGATGAACTGCCCGTTCTGCTGGAAGGCGGGGTAGGTCATGACCGCGCGCGCGACCTCGTCGTTGGAGACCTTGAGCTTCAGGCGCGCCGCCTCTTCGAGCTCGAGCTTGCGCAGGATCATTCCGTCCAGGACCTGCCGCGGCAGGTCGAGGAAGCGGAGCATTTCCGGCGTCAGGTTGCCGCGATACTGCTCGCGGTAGTTGTCGAGCCGTGCCTGGTAGGAGCGCTGGAACTCCGCCCCCGTGATCTCGGTCGAGCCGACGCGGGCGATCACCTGGGATGTCCGATCGTTGGGGTTCGAGCTCGAGCCGCTGAAGTACACGAAGCCGAGGATGAACACGACGACCACGACCCACAGCGTCCACTTCAATTGGTGGAAGCTGTCGCGCATCGTTTTGAGCATTCCGGGCGACCTCCATCCCGTCGAAATCGAACGGGCGACTATAGCCGACAGGGCCACGCGCAGATAGAGCGCGGGGTGCCCGAGGCCGGCATCTCGCGGCTGCCGGGCTGCGGGTTTTTGCCTCGAGCCGAGGCTCCGCGCGAGGTTCCCGGTTGTCCCGGCCCGGACATGGCGTATGCTATAAGTCTCTGCAAAACCGGAGGTTTATGGCCAAGCGGAAGCCCGGCCAGCCCGTGGGATCGGACATCGACTGGTTCGTCATCCCGATCCAGCGGATCCGCCAGGTGGGAATCGTTCTCGCGCTCCTTCTGGTCGCTGGCGGGGTCGGCTACTTTCTGTACAACCGCTCCCGGCGCTCCCCGGAAGACAAGGCGCGCGCCGAGATTTCGACCGCCTCGACGCTGCTCGCAAGGGCGGTGGCCGCCTCGGGCGCCGAGCGTCCCGGCTCGCACGTCTCGCAGGCGCGAGACGCTTTGCGCCTGGCGCAGGTCGCGTTCACGGCGCGCCATTTCGACGAGGCGTTTCGCAAGGCCGTCGAGTCGCAGTCCTACGCGCGCCGCGCGCTCGGCGGCGCCGGCAGCGAGGAAACCGGAGACGCCTCCTTCATCTCGATCGAGGGAGACGTGTCGCTGCAGAGCGCCGGACGCTCGACCTTCGAGCCGGCCCGTCAGCGCCAGCCGCTCTTCGACGGCGACTTCATCAAGACCGGCCGCAACGGATCGGCGGAGATCATGTTCGCCGACGGGACGCTCTACACCCTGCGCCCGGGCTCGCTCTTCGAGGTCCATCGGCCGTCGCTCTCCGACGCCGCGGGCAGCCAGGTCAAGATCGTGTCGGGCGTGATCAACGTCTTCACCGCCGGATCCGCGTCCAAGATCTCCACGGACGCGGCGACGGCCGACGTGGACCGCGACTCCCGGGCCGCCCTCGACGTCGAGAAGGGCGAGAAGACCGACGTGACGACCTTCCGCGGCAAGACGACCGTCTCGACTGGCCGTCAGACGGTCGTTCTGGCCGAGCGGGAGCGGGTCTCGGCCGGCGCACGGAGCGGCGAGATTTCCGCCAAGGTCCAGCTGCCGGAGGCGTCGCTGCCCCTGCTGCCCGCCGACAACCGGATCTACGATCTGAAGACGGGCGACCAGGTCGAGCTGCGCTGGACCGCCGTCCCGGCGGCAGCGCGGTACCGGCTGCAGATCTCGCGCTCCCGCCTCTTCGTCCCGGACGCGATCGAGGTCGACCTCGACAACCGCACCGAGCCCCACGCCGTCGTGAAGGTCTCGCGAGAGGGCGCCTACTTCTGGCGGGTGGCGACGATCA
>Ga0187780_10003134_pt1 | contig 12506 bp, 11 predicted proteins | sample 1015_Q2_SP10_20__FD_132429 | JGI IMG/M metagenome (GOLD analysis project Ga0187780, IMG submission 132429) | Tropical peat soil microbial communities from peatlands in Department of Meta, Colombia - 1015_Q2_SP10_20_MG | ecosystem: Environmental > Terrestrial > Soil > Wetlands > Peat | place...
AGCTGAAACTGATGCCGGACCAGCTGCCCGTTCAGCCGCTCGAGCAGGCCAGCCGCGACCGTCTGGGCCGAGATCTCCCGTATCAGCCGGTGCAGCTCATGATTGAGCGCCGAGTACTTCAGCGGCTCACCGTCCGCGACGCTGCGTTCCATCTCGTCGCCCAGCTGGCGCAGCCGGCCGGCCTGCGGTTCGCTGATCCGCTCGGCCGCCTTGGCGGCGCACAGCCCTTCCAGGGCCATCCGGCACTCGGTGATGGCGATCGCCTCGTCCAGGGTGACAGCCCGGACTCGCGCGCCGCGGTTGGGTATCCGCTCGACCAGGCCCTCGGCGGTCAGGTCGAACAGCGCCGTCCGCAGGCTGGCCCGGGTCACCGCGAGCATCCCCGCCAGCTCCTCTTCGACCAGGCGTTGCCCGGGAGCCATATCCCCGGCCAGGATGGCCCGCCGCAGCCGCTCGGCCGCGAATTGCCGTCCCGGCTCGCCCGCCCGCACCGGCGTCTCCGCTGCCTCCGCTCGCACGGGCCGATCGTAGAAATGTCCAACAAAATTGTCAACAATTATCGCGCGGAGAGCCGGGAGCCGGACATCTAGGGCCCTCTCGGGCCAGCGCAGCGAGCGATCCAACCTCTATGCTCGGGGTCAATGGTTTTCCTGCGGAGGCGGTGGCCTGATCATGGTGTACTCCTGGCCCGGACCGGTGCCGCCGGGAGCACGGCGAGGGACGGTCACGATGCTCCGCTGCGCCCGATGCCGAGGCTCGCTGTTCTACACGATGGCCAAGGGCCAGCCGAGGCAAGAGGATCACGAGCAGGGTTGCGACGCCTTCATCAAGGCCATCAGGATCATGCGGTACGTCGACGAATTGAAGCGGTCAGGCCCCGAGTCCGCGGAGACCTGGCGCCGGCGGAGGTACCTGCGGCTGAGCGCGAAGGAACTGTCCGCGGCGGCGCGCAATCCTGACCCCGTCGCCGCGGTCAGCGCTCTGGGCGACTCTTATGAAGCCGAGTGCCAGACGCCGCGCAAGCGAGGCAAGGTGTCTCCCACCGCGGAACTGGCGGAAGCGCTGATGCGGGCGTGCAGGCAGTTGGCTCTGGGGCAGGATCCGGGGCCGATCACCGTCCGCCCCGGGTAGCGCGGACCACGGTCTCCTTCAGAGCCAGCCAGGCGTGCTCGGTGTCCGCGGTGTGGCCGTGCTCGCCGCGCAACCGGTTCACGAAACTCGAGATGTCGTCCAGGGCCCAGCGCAGCCGGTAGAACGTCAGCACGGCCGGATCCACCGCCCGGCCGGTGAGCTCGGCGTAACGGCGCCGGCCTTCGCCGGTTTCGCCGATCACCCACCACAGGTCGCGCTCGGGCGGGGCGAGGCCGACGGTATCCCAGTCGACCAGCATCCGCCGGAGGCCCTCCCGCATCACGTTGCCGGGATGCGGTTCGCCGTGGGTGAGCGCGAGCGCGCTGGCCCGTGCCGTGTTGGCCTGCCGGTCGAAGGTGTCAAGCATGCCTCGTACCCGGTCTTCCGCTCCGGCCAGCAACGCGCGGGCGGGCTCGGCGAACGGGCCGGACCGCCAGGGCCGCCCCAGGTCCCGCAGCGCCGCGTCCAGGGCCTGGCGCCGGGCCAGCCCGATCACGGACACCCGAGTCCCGGCCGCCACCAACGGCGTCGACATGTGCAGCGCCGCCAGGATGTCCACCAGCGCTGCCCGCTCGGGTGCGGACCAGGCCTCAGCGAAACGGCCAGCGGCCCCGCTCAGAAAGGGGAACACCGCCACCGCGTGCCCAGGGCCGACCGGTCGCACCGGGGTACCGCGGCACCCGGGGATCGGTGCCACGACGAAATCCAGCGCGGCGTCCCGGCGCAGGGCCAGGGCGGTATCCATCGCCGACCGCAGGCCTGCCAGGACGGCAGGCCGGGTTGCCCCGAGCCAGGCCTTGTCGTCCAGGTCGTCCGCGGTGACGAACCAGCGCCGCCCCGCGCCGTCCCGCACCGCCCAGTGGTAGCTCCCGCCGCCCACCGCGACGTACCGCATGGCCGCCACGTCAATCCGCCAGCCCTCGGCCAGCGCGAGCCTCAGCTCGCGCTCCTCGAACCCGGCCGGCCTGTCCCTCACCGAACCCGGGGACTGGCCGCGGCCTGGTGTACCGGACCCGTGGTCACGGCGATCGCGGGTGGCTGACCTGGCCGGCGAACAACGGAAGGCCGGTCGGGGTGTGGACGATCGCGAACAGGAATGGCCGGTCGACGATCATCGTGACCGGCGGAGGGGCCTGCACCACGGCCGACATCTGGAAGACCGCGGCGGTGGCCGCCGCCGCTTCGGTGCCCTGCTCGTCGACGTCGATGTAGGCCTTATGCGCGACCGCGCTGATCTGCAGCCTTCCGGCCTCGGTGATGCCGCTGAAGTCGGCCTGCGCGGTGAAAGCCTCCGTCACGCCGAGCCGCTGCAGCACCGGGATGAGATCGAACGCGGACTCCAGCCGGAACCTCGGTATGGACAGCGTCACCTGGTGCCTGGACGTCCCGGCCAGCAAGCCGCGCAGGCCACCCGCGGCGATCGCGGGACGCAGCGCCGCCAGTGGCCCGTCCGGCAGCACCACGGCCATGGCCAGGGCGCCGTCCCGGTAGGGCAGCATGACTGCCTGGTAGCCGTCGCCGCGCCGGTAGGCGCGTGCCGCGGTGCCGCGCATCATCGCGGCGTTCAGGGCCGGGCCGCCCGGACCGTCCGGATAGAACGGCGCGTCGCGGGTGGCATTGTCGGGAAACGGCGCGGCCCAGGCCGCCTTCAGGTAGATCGCGCTGGTGAGTACCAGCCGGGTCGCAGCGTCGACCGAACGCGGCGGCAGCAGCCCGGTGATCTTTCCGCCGGTTTGCTCGGCGATCACGCGGTTGATCTCGTTCCGCGCCGTCTCGGCTGCCCCGGCGAAGTCGACGCCGGCCACCGACGCCGCTGCGGCGGCACGCAGTTCGGCGGTGAACTCGGGCAGCAGCGGCAGGCCGGACTGCACCCACACGGTGCTCGGGGCCCGGAACGTCGCCGACCCGTCCGCCGCGACATCGCGGACCGCCGCCGATACCGCGCGCAGTCCCTCGGCCGCTACGTCCGGCGATCCGTGCAGCGCGCTGGCCAGTTCCGCCGCGGTCTGCCCGCGCGCTCCGCACAGTGCCATCTGCAGCGCGCCGGCCACGCTCACCGGTGAGAACACCACGTCGGAGGTGTCCTCGGTGAGCAGCCGGTACAGGTCCGCGCCGAATGCGTCGTCCGCCGCCGCCACATCCGCCGCCCCCGCCGATGCCGCCGGGGCGACGGGCGGTGTGGTCGCCGTGCCTGGTTCTTCGTGCATTCGCCTCTCCTTACCCTCCGCCTACCATCGGATCACACGCCGATCCGCTACGCCCCTTGCCCCGCGCTCGGCGGCCACGAAATCGGTGCGGGGATTACCGTAAGCCATGACACCATGCGGGCAGGCCGCGGCCGAACTGGCCGGCCTGCTGGCCGGGGCCAGGCCCGAGGTGCCGGGTGTCAATGCGCCGGACCAGGCCGCCGCGGCGTTCGAGGACACCTGGCGGCTGCGCACCGGGGCCGCGAAGGGATGGTCCGCAACGGCCCCGTCTATACCCCTCCGGCGCTGCGGGGCCGCGGCTACGCGGGCGGCGCGACCGCGGCGGTAAGCCAGGCCGCGCTCGACGCGGGCGCCACCCAGGTCGTGCTCTACACCGACCTGTCCAACCCCACAAGCAACGCCCTGTACGAGCGCCTAGGCTACCGCCGGTCGAGGATCGCGTGGTGCTGACCTTCACGCCGCGAGACGCTGCGGCACGTTAGGCTGCACCGGTGAGCGGACTTGAGAACTTCGCCCGGCTGGTGCCGGGCGACCACGGCCTGGTCGTGGTGTCGGTGTTGCGGCCAGACGGGACCATCCAGTCGTCAGTGGTGAACGCGGGCGTGCTGCCGCATCCGGTCACCGGAGCCCAGGTGGTCGGCCTGGTCAGCCGGGGCGACGCCCGTAGACTTGGCTACCTGCGGGTCCGGCCGCGCGCCACCGTGGTGGTCCGGGCAGGCTGGGAGTGGGCCTCCGCCGAAGGTCCGGTGGAACTGGCCGGACCCGACGACCCCATGCCCGGGGTGGATGCCGAGCGGGTGCGGCTGCTGCTGCGGGAGATCTTCACCGCGGCGGGCGGAACGCACGACGACTGGCCCACCTACGACCGGGTCATGGCCGAGGAGCGGCGGGTCGCCGTGCTGGTGACGCCGGAGCGGACGCGACCCGCCCCGGGGACCTGACCATACGTCGACGGACACCGGCCGGTGCTGGCCGATACTCGCGCGCGTGGGGAGCCCGCACACCGATAGCATCGGGTAACCAGTTCTGTTCGACGCAAGGAGTGCACCGTGTCCAGCCAGCAGCTTCGCATCACCCTCGCCGGAAGCGAGCATGTGGTCGAGGCTGGTACCACGGCCGGCGCGGCCCTGGACGAGCGGCCGGGCTCCGGCCCGAGCGTGATCGCCGCCCGGGTCAACGGCGAGCTACGCGACCTCGCCTGGCCCGTCGCCGACGGCGACGTCGTCGAGCCGGTGGGCATCGCCACCGAGGACGGCCGGTACATCATGCGGCATTCGGCTGCGCACGTCATGGCCCAGGCCGTACAGGAGCTGTTCCCGCAGGCCAAGCTGGGTATCGGTCCGCCGGTCGAGGACGGCTTCTACTACGACTTCGACGTGCCCATCCCGTTCGGCCCGGACGACCTGAAGGCCATCGAGGCGCGGATGCGCCAGATCATCCGGCAGGGCCAGCGGTTCTCCCGGCGCGTGGTCACCGACCAGCAGGCGCGTGACGAGCTGGCCGCCGAGCCATACAAGCTGGAGCTGATCGGACTCAAAGGTCACGGGTCCGGCTCGCTGGACTTCGAGCTGGCCGAAGGCGTGGAAGTCGGCGGCAGCGAGCTCACCATCTACGACAACCTGGACCCGGGCACCGGCGAGTTGTGCTGGAAGGATCTGTGCCGCGGCCCGCACCTGCCGACCACCAGGCAGATCCCGGCGTTCAAGCTGATGCGCACCGGCGGCGCCTACTGGCGGGGCAGCGAGAAGAACCAGCAGCTGCAGCGGATCTACGGCACCGCATGGGAGTCCCGCGAACGGCAGGACGAGTACCTGAAGTTCCTGCAGGAGGCCGAGAAGCGCGACCACCGCAAGCTCGGCGCCGAGCTGGACCTGTTCTCGTTCCCCCCCGAGATCGGCAGCGGCCTGCCCGTCTTCCATCCCAAGGGCGGCCTGGTCCGCAAGATCCTGGAGGACTACTCGCGGCGCCGGCACGAGGAGGCCGGCTATCAGTTCGTGAACACCCCGCACATCACCAAGTCGGAGCTGTTCGAGATCTCCGGGCACCTGGACTGGTTCGGGGAGAACATCTTCCCGCCCATGGAGTTCGAGGGGGCCAAGTACTACCTCAAGCCCATGAACTGCCCCATGCACATCCTGATCTACGCCTCGCGCGGCCGCTCCTACCGCGACCTGCCCATGCCGCTGTTCGAGTTCGGCACCGTCTACCGGTATGAGAAGTCCGGCGTGGTGCACGGCCTGACCAGGGTCCGCGGGCTGACCATGGACGACGCGCACATCTTCTGCACGCCGGAGCAGGCGGGAGCCGAGCTGAGGCGGCTGCTGGCCTTCGTGCTCGACCTGCTCCGCGACTACGGCCTGGACGACTTCTACCTGGAGCTGTCCACCCGGGACGAGGAGAAGGAGAAGTTCGTCGGCAGTGACGAGGACTGGGAGCAGGCCACCGAGGAGCTGCAGCGGGCCGCCGAGGAATCCGGCCTGGAGCTGGTGGCCGACCCCGGCGGCGCGGCGTTCTACGGACCGAAGATCTCCGTGCAGGCTCGGGACGCGATCGGCCGGACCTGGCAGCTATCCACCATCCAGGTCGACTACAACCTGCCGAAGCGGTTCGGGCTGGAGTACCAGGCCGCCGACGGCAGCAGGCGGCAGCCGATCATGATCCACCGGGCGCTGTTCGGGTCGATCGAGCGGTTCTTCGGCATCTTGGTCGAGCACTACGCGGGCGCGTTCCCACCCTGGCTGGCGCCGGTCCAGGCGGTCGGCATCCCGATCGCTGACGCGCACGTGGCGTATCTGTCCGAGGTGGCGGCCCGGCTGCGCGAGCACGGCATCAGGGTAGAGGTAGACGCCAGCGATGACCGGATGCAGAAGAAGATCAGGAACGCGCAGCGGCAGAAGGTGCCGTACATGCTGATCGCGGGCGACGATGACCTGGCCGCCGGTGCGGTGTCATTCCGCTATCGCGACGGGTCGCAGAAGAACGGCGTCCCCGTCGGCGAGGCGGTGGCGGAGATCGTCACCGCCGTACGCGACCGCATCCAGGTGTAACGGTGGCCGCCGACCCGCCCGCAGGCCCCCATGGGCCGACCGCAGGCCAGGAGGATTTCGTCGGCGTCCCCGACGCGTTCGACCGGCTGTGGACGCCGCACCGGATGGCCTACATCAAGGGCGAGAACCGGCCGTCAGGTCCGGGCCAGGACGAGGAGTGCCCGTTCGACCGCGCGCCGAAGCAACGCGACGAGGACGGCCTGATCGTGGCCAGGGGCTCACTGGTGTACGCGGTGCTCAACCTGTACCCGTACAACCCCGGCCACCTGATGGTGGTCCCGTACCGGCACATAGCCGACTACACCGACCTGACCGCTCCGGAGACCGCCGAATTCGCCGAGTTCACCAAGCGCGCCATCCGCGCCGTGCGCCAGGCATCCGGCCCGCACGGCTTCAACATCGGCATGAACCTCGGCGCGGTAGCGGGCGCCGGCATCGCCGCCCACCTGCACCAGCACATCGTGCCCAGGTGGGGCGGCGACACCAACTTCATGCCGGTGGTCGGCCGCACCCGCGTGCTGCCGCAGTTGCTCTCCGACACCCGCAAGCTGCTCGCCGAGGCCTGGCCGGGTTAGTTCTTCGCTTCGGCGGCGACCTTGGCGGCCAGGTGGGAAGGCAGCGGCTCGTGCCGCAGGTACTGCCGGGTGAACGAGCCCGTGCCGTGGGAGATCGAGCGCAGGTCGATGGCGTACCGGGTGATCTCAAGCTCCGGGATCTCGGCCCTGACCAGAGTCCGCCCGACCGGGACGGGCTCGGTGCCGAGGACCCGGCCGCGGCGCGAGGACAGGTCGGACATCACTGCGCCAACGTAGTCGTCGGGCACCAGCACGCTGACCTCGTCGACCGGCTCGAGCAGCACGGGCTGGGCCTTGTCCACGGCGTCCTTGAGGGCCAGCCGCCCGGCCTTCTGGAAGGCCATGTCGGAGGAGTCCACCGAGTGGGCCTTGCCGTCGAACAGGGTGACCCTGAGCCCGGTCATCGGGTAGCCGGCCACCACGCCCTGCTCCATCTGCCACCGGACGCCCTTCTCCACCGACGGGATGAACTGCCGCGGCACCACGCCGCCGACGATCTTGTCGACGAACTCGAAGCTGGACGCGTCCTCCAGCGGCTCCACCTGGATGCGGGCGATGCCGTACTCGCCGTGCCCGCCGGTCTGCTTGACGTTGCGGCCGAGCCCTTCGGCCTTGCCTGCGACCGTCTCGCGCAGCGGGACCCGCAGCTCCGTCGTCTCCACCGCGACGCCGTACCGGTTGGCCAGCCGGTCAAGCAGCACGTCGGCGTGTGCCTCGCCCATGGTCCATAGCACGAGCTGCCTGGTCTCGGGGTTCATCTCCAGCCGCAGCGTCGGATCCTCGGCCACCAGCCGGCTCAATGCCTGGGACAACTTGTCCTCGTCGGCCTTGGACTTGGCCACGATCGCGACCGGCAGCAGCGGCTCGGGTATGGACCACGGCTCTATGAGCAGCGGGCGGTCCTTGTCCGACAGCGTGTCACCGGTCTCCGCGGTGCTCAGCTTGGCCGCCGCGCACATGTCCCCGGCCGGGCACTGCGTGACCGGGCGCTGCTGCTTGCCGAGCGGTGAGGTCAGCGCGCCGATCCGCTCGTCATCGTCGTGGTCTTCGTGCCCGCGGGCGGACCGGCCGTGCCCGGACACGTGCACGGAGGCGTCGGGACGCAGGGTGCCGGAGAACACCCGGACCAGGCTGATCCGGCCGACGTAGGGATCCGAGGTGGTCTTGATCACCTCGGCAAGCAGCGGGCCCTTCGGGTCAGAAGTCAGCTCGGTGACGGGCTTGCCGTCGGGCGTGGTGACCGCGGGCAGCGGGTGCTCGGCGGGCGAGGGGAAGGCCTCGGTCATCACCTCGAGCAGTTCCTCCATGCCCACCCGGTGCGGGGCGGAGGCGACGAGCACCGGATAGAAGCTGCCGCGTGCGACGGCCGTCTCCAGGTCATCAATGAGCACCTTGGGGTCAATCTCTTCCCCGGACAAGTACCTATCCATCAGGCTCTCGTCTTCGCTCTCCTGGATGATGCCCTCGATCAGCTCGCCGCGCAGCTCCTCAAGTCGGACCGCCTCGTCGGGCTCGGGAGCGCGCTCGGTCCGGGAGCCGCTGCTGTAGTCGAACATTTTCTGCGAGAGCAGCCCGATCAGGCCGCGGACCGGCGTCCCCTGCCCGTCAGAGACCGGCAGGTACAGCGGCGCGACGGCCTCCCCGAACGCGGACCGGCAGGCGGCCAGGGTGGCCTCGAAGTCGGCCCGCTGGTGGTCGATCTTGGTGATGACGACCGCACGCGGCATGCCGACCGCCGCGCACTCCTCCCACAGCGTCTGGGTCACGCCGTCGATCCCGTCGGTGGCAGAGACCGCGAAAAGCGCCGAGTCCGCCGCCCTGAGCCCGGCCCGGAGATCCCCCGTGAAGTCGGCGTAGCCGGGCGTGTCGAGGAGGTTGACCTTGATGCCGTTGTACACGAGGGGCGCAAGGGTCAAGTTGACCGACCGCTGCTGCCTGATCTCGACCTCATCGAAGTCGCTGACCGTGGTGCCCTCTTCGATGCTGCCCTGCCGCTGGATGGTCCCTGTCGCGGCGAGCAGCGCCTCGATGAGGCTGGACTTCCCGGAGCCGGAATGGCCGACCAGCACCACGTTCCGTACCTGGCCGGCCGCCGGTGCCCTGCCCGCGGCTGCTCCTGTCCCGCTCGCTGTTGATGACAATTGCCTTCGCCTCCTTGCGATCGCTGGTGCGCACGACCAGCCTTAACCCGCGACCCCCGTAACCACAACCCCCCCGCAAAAAGTCTCCGAGGTTGCCAGAAAGTGAAGCCCCGCCGTTTCCACGGACCCGTCCCCCCACCGCCCGGGGGGACTTGTCCCCCCAGGGGGCGCGGGGGGAAGCTCCCCCCGGGGGCCTGGGGGGATGAAATCCCCCCAGAGTGGGGGGTTCCGGGGGGTCATCCCCCCGGGCTAGCAGGGTTCCGGGGGGTCATCCCCCCGGGGCTGGCACGTACCCTACGGCCATGCTGAACGTGCTGCGGCCCGCCATGACGCGCCTGTTCACCCCGGTCGGCGCGCTCCTCGCGCGCACTCCGGTCACGCCCAACGCCGTCACCATCATCGGCACGGTGGGGGTGGTCGGCGGTGCGCTCGGCCTGTTCCCCATCGGCGAGCTGTTCCCGGGCGCCTTGACCTGCACGATCTTCGTGTTCCTCGACATGCTGGACGGGGTGCTGGCCCGCATCAAGGGGACGACGGGCCGGTGGGGGGCTTTCCTCGACTCGACCATGGACCGGATCGCCGATGCCGCCATCTTCAGCGGGCTGACGCTATGGTTCATGCTCGGTGGCCAGGACCACCTGCTCGCAGGGGTCTCGCTGTTCTGCCTGGTTGTCGGCGGCCTGGTGTCGTACGCGAAGGCCCGGGCCGAAGGCCTGGGGCTGCGCTGCGACGTCGGCCTCATCGAACGGCCCGAGCGCATGCTGATATCCCTGGTCGCAGTCGGCGTGTCCGGCCTCGGCGTGCCGTACATTCTGAACGTGGGGCTGTGGGCGCTGGCCGCGGGGAGCGCCTTCACTTTCGGGCAGCGGGTGCGCGCGGTCTACCAGGCCGCGCACAGTCCGGTGGAGCCGGCAGGGTGAGGAAGGTGGCGTGGCGGGTTCATCGGAGTCGGTGAGTTCCGGCCGCCGTCTCAGCGAGCGGCTGACCGGATTCGCCTACCAGCTCGGCTGGAAGCTGATCTGCCGCCTCCCGCTGTCGTGGTCACGATCGGCGTTCACCGTGGTGGCTGACATCGCGTGGCGGCGGCAAGGCCCGAAAGTGCAGGTGCTCGAGGGCAACCTGCGCCGCGTGCTGAGCTACTCCCAGGGCAGCCCGGACGTGGACGGCAAGGAATTGCGTACTCTGTCGCGCGCCGCGCTGCGCTCCTACGCCCGGTACTGGCTGGAGGTATTCCGGCTGCCTGCGATCCCCATCGAGCGGATCGTGTCCGGCATGCATGTCAATCCGGAGGGGGAGGCGGAGCTGTTCGCCAACCTCAAGGCAGGCCGCGGCGTGGTCATCGCGCTACCGCACATGGGCAACTTCGAGCAGGCCGGAGCGTGGGTTGTCGCGCGCGGAGCCGGCTCGTTCACCACCGTCGCGGAACGGCTCAGGCCCGAATCGGTCTACGAGGCGTTCGTCCGGTTCCGCGAGAGCCTGGGGATGGAGGTGCTTCCGCTGACCGGAAACCAGGGTCCGTTCGGAATCCTTGCCCAGAGGCTGCGGGCCGGCGGCCTGGTCTGCCTGGTCAGCGACCGCGACCTGAAGGAGAGCGGGGTCGAGGTCGAGATGTTCGGGGAGAAGGCCAGGATCGCCGCGACCGCCGCCCTCGCCGTCCACACCGGCGCCGCGCTGATGCCGGTGGCGACGTGGTTCGAAGGCGATGACTGGGGGGCGCACATCTACCAGGAGATCCCCGTCCCGGCCGCAGGTACCCGCGCCGAGAAGGTCGCCATGCTGAGCCAGCAGCTGGCCCGGTTCTTCGAGGCCGGTATCACCGAGCACCCGCAGGACTGGCACATGCTGCAACGGGTCTTCACCGCCGACCTGGATCCCGCCCGGCTCAGCCGCCTGCCAGGACCGGCGGCCGCTCACGCCAACGGCCAGGTGCTGCCACAAGCAGGTGACCCGTGAAGATCGGGATCGTCTGCCCGTACTCCTGGGACGTCCCTGGCGGCGTGCAGCAGCACATCAGGGACCTGGCCGAGGCGCTGATCGAAGCAGGTCATGACGTGTCGGTGATTTCCCCGGCCGACGATGACACCCCGCTGCCGCCCTACGTGACGGGGGCCGGGCGGGCGGTGCCCGTTCCCTACAACGGGTCCGTGGCCCGGCTGTCCTTCGGATTCTTGTCCGCGAGCCGAGTCCGGCGCTGGGTCAACCAGGGCGGTTTTGACGTCCTGCACGTGCACGAGCCGGAGATCCCGAGCTTGTCGCTGCTGGCCTGCTGGGTGGCCTCGGGCCCGATCGTCGCCACCGTGCACACCGCGATCCCGCGCTCCCGCGTGCTGGTGGTCACCTACCCGGTGCTGCGGACCGCGCTGGAGAAGATCAGCGGCCGGATCGCGGTCTCCGAGGCGGCGCGCACCACGCTGGTCGAGCACATCGGCGGCGACGCGGTGGTCATCCCGAACGGCGTGGCCACTCACCGCTACCGCAAGGCGGAACCGCTGCCCGGCTGGCCAGGCGCCGGCGGTGCCATCGGCTTCCTCGGCCGGCTGGACGAGCCGCGCAAGGGCCTCGGCGTACTGCTCAAGGCGTTCGAGATACTCGGCCAGGACCGGCCCGGGCTGCGCCTGCTGGTAGCCGGCCCGGCCGCGGACGCCGAGGAGGTGCTGTACCGGGTACCTGCCAGGCTGCGGGACCGGATCGTGCTGCTCGGCCAGGTCAGCGAGGACGACAAGATCCGCTTGCTGCACTCGGTGGACGTGTTCTGCTCGCCGAACACGGGCGGGGAGTCATTCGGTATCGTGACCGCCGAGGCCATGGCCGCGGGCGTGCCCATCGTGGCCAGCGACATCGACGCGTTCCGTCAGGTGCTGCACGGCGGCGAGGCGGGAGAGTTGTTCGCCACGGGGGACGCACGGGACCTGGCCCGGGCCGCGGGGCAGCTACTCGATGACCCGGCGCGTCGCGCCACGCTGTCGACCGCGGCGCTGGCCGCCGTCGCCCAGTACGACTGGTCAGTGGTGGCCCGCGATGTGCTCCGCGTGTACGAGACGGTGGTGCTCGGCCGCACCAGGGTCGCGGTGGCCCAGGACACCGGCGGCTACCCGAGCCGGGGCTGGCCGCCGTGACGATCACCGACATCGTCCTCATCGTCGCCGCGGCGCTGTTCATCGGCGTGTACGTGTCCTGGCGGGCCGGCCGGATCGACCGGCTGCACGCCCGGGTGGACATGGCTCGCGCCGCGCTGGACGCGACCCTGCTGCGGCGCAGTTCGGTCTCCCTCGAGCTGGCCACCTCCGGGCTGCTCGACCCGGCGACCAGCCTGCTGCTGGCCGCCGCCGTACACGGCACCCGTCCAGGGCCAGGGGGGTATGGGGGGACGGGGAGTCCCCCCATGAGCGGGGGGGGTCTGGGCGG
>Ga0187780_10003135_pt1 | contig 12505 bp, 11 predicted proteins | sample 1015_Q2_SP10_20__FD_132429 | JGI IMG/M metagenome (GOLD analysis project Ga0187780, IMG submission 132429) | Tropical peat soil microbial communities from peatlands in Department of Meta, Colombia - 1015_Q2_SP10_20_MG | ecosystem: Environmental > Terrestrial > Soil > Wetlands > Peat | place...
ACCGAATGCCGCGATATTGTCGTGGACCCAATGAATGGCGGCGGACTGATCGAGGTAGCCGTAGTTGCCGGCCGCGTGATGCGGCGACTCATCCTGCATCTCTCGCGTGGAAAAGAATCCGAAGATGCCCAGGCGGTAGTTCAATGTAACGACGATGACGCTCCGGTGGGCGAGCACCTCACCGTCGTAGCGCGCCTCGGATCCCGAGCCGATGGCGAAAGATCCGCCGTAGATCCAGACCATCACCGGGAGCTTCGCGTCGGCACGGCCCGCAGGCGTCCAGATGTTGAGGTAAAGACAATCCTCGCCCATGCCGGAATCCCGAAACACCATCTTCATCAGGTCCGGCTGCATACAGCGCTGGCTGAAGTGCGTGGCGTCGCGCACGTCGCTCCACGGCTCGGCCGGCTGTGGCTCGCGCCAACGCAATGCGCCAACGGGCGGCGCCGCGAAGGGAATGCCGCGAAAGATTCTTACCTTGCCGTCTGTCGATAGCGCGCCATGCACGGGGCCTGACTTGGTCTGTGCGATGGTCGCATCAGTGGGCGCGGCGTAGGCTGGCGAGGTGGCACCGGCAAGCGGGAGCCACAACAGTAATAGGGCCGTGCGATTCATAAGTGGAGCTCTCCCTAGCTCTTCCGTGGCGGTGGTCCGGAGGGTGTTGGAAGCGTGGCTGCAGCGCTTTGTAGTACCAGGCGACACGGTAACCCAGATCGTAGCGGTCTTGCGCCATGACACGTCGACAGTGAGGCGTCCACAGACTGGCGTCCGTGTCATCGGCTGCCGTAAGTGACTGATTTGGCCCTGCGTATGATGTCTTTCGATTCGAACGTCCCGTCTACGCACAAACGCGACGGCAGGCGGCACCCCTGCTCGGTCTTTCGTCCGGCGTTCCAGTGCTGGACATCTCGCCCTGGCGAGCCCATGCTTCATTGCTAGCGACAAAGGGCAAACCCGTCGAAAGGCGGGGACGCAAAGCCACCGGTCTAAGGGCGTCAATCGTCTAAGACAGCGGGGTTGCCACCTCCACGGGTGTGTGGGTGCACGCTCGCCTGCCTGAGACCTTACGCTCTCCCGGCGTTGCCGCGAAGTTTCGTTTTCCGGGGGGAGCTATGACAATCACTGCCCATCAAGCGCCAGCTGTTTCCGGCGCTTTCATTGTGACGCTGTGCCGATTGGCTGCACCGACATCCATTCGGCCGCCGCAATCACCGCATCTGAAGCAGTTCCAGTTCTTCACGAGTTGCTCACGACAGCAGGACGGCAGCGAGCGTTTGTACCTGCATATGGGGTACTTCAAGACCCTGAGAGACGCCCAGGAATGCGTGCGGTTGGTGCGTGGCCGCTTTCCTGAGGCGTTCGTTGCGCCGGCAGCAGCTGGCCCGTTCGGGCCCGCCGCACATGAATCCCTGACCGATACGCAGGTCATGCGGCTTCTCGAAGCACGGAGCGGGGAGCCCGCTGAGGACAACGCAGGTGAGACAAGAGCCGATCAGGTCGCGCTGCTCCGCCCCGAGGATACGGAGACGCGACGAGCCTTGAAGGAAGCCGTCGTGCAAGGTGCGCCCGTTTCCTTCGCCGTCCAGCTGTACTGGTCGGAACAGTCGATCGATGTGGCGCGAGTCCCGGCGCTCGAGATATTCAAGGGATATGCGCTCTACGCGACCCAGAGTCGCCGCGGTGGACGTTCCTGCCATTTTCTTCGCTTGGGCTTCTTCCCGGACCCCAGCGCTGCAACGGACGTCGCCTCCCAGCTGCGCTCGCGCTTTGCCTCCGCAGCGGTTGTACCCATTGCCGAGGCCGAGGTCATGCGCGTACGCGACGCCGATACCACCGCCTCAATCCCGTATCTGCTTCAACAAGGCCTCGACCCAGTGCCCGATTCCAGTCACCCCCCAGCAGCGATGCCGCAACCGAAGCCGGTACGAGAGCGGCCGAGCCAGGTTGCCCCGACAGCCGAGACACTCGAACAGACACTCGAGCGGCTTGCTCAGGGCGAGGACTGGATTGAGTCGGAGTCCCTGAGCGAGAGCGGGGTGCGCCACTTGAAAATCGAGGTGCACCGACCGGACTCGCTATCTCGCCAGGCGCTGAATAGCATCGAGAACATCGGTCATCGAATGAAGCTGCTGTGGATGCGGCAGCAGTAGAGGCGGCCGCAAGCGCACGGGCCGGGCCAATTACATAATCCTGACGTCGAGTCGTGCACCTCGGGCGTTGACACGGGCCACGCAGTACCTCACGCTAATCTCGCAGCTGAAAATCGGCACACCCTTCGAAAGAGGGGGTCGCAAAGCCACCGGTCTAAGGGGATCACCTACGACAGCGGGGTTGCCAGCATGGAACACGACAAGCCGATCGTGCGGCCTTACGGCCGGTCGAGCGGTCGAGTCCAAACGGGCCTCAATCCATGTCTCATCGGGTTCGGATCCCAACCCGTTAGCCTGAGGTTTGTCGCATCCGCACCTCAGATGCGGCGCTCAACTCCCCGACCAGCCAGCATTCGCTGCCACTGTTGACCGTTTCCCTCGTCGGATGAGGGCACACACGCGGAGAGTACGGACATGTCCCTGAAAAGCCTGTTGGCGATCACACCGTGGCCGCTGTTTTCGGCGGTGGTTCTGCTGGCGCTCCTGGTGACGGCGTTGTACTTCGCGCGGGGAACTGCTCACCAGGTCATCCAGGCCCTCTTTGGGGCGCTGTCACGAGGGCTGCGGATCGCCTCTCATTCCGTGGCTCAGGCGCAGGCAACGCTCGCGGCCCGAAATCGTGCGGTACTGTTGGCTGCGGGTCGGGAAGCCAAAGAGCGCGTCCTCGAGCGAGAGTTCGCGCGCGTGGGCGACACCGTCCGCAAGGACCTCGCGGGATACCCCGAGATGCACCGGCGGTTGAGCGAGGCCATTCTGCGCATCGAGGAGGATCAGGAGAAGGCGGTCGAGGTCCCACCGGAAGCACCAGGCTGGGCACAAGCGGTCAAGGTGGTCGCGGACCTCGACGCGCGCAATGCCGGAGCGAAGATCCTGGCCGACATCCACAAGTCGATCGTCAAGGCTCATGAGGAGGCAATGAACGACTATCGGCGGGAGAGCGGACGGCGGCACGCGCTGCTGCGCCGGATGATGCCGGACTGGCGTCTGATGCGCGAGACGCTCGGGCGTGTCAACAAGACCATGCAAAGCGTCATCGAGCGCTCGCTCGCGCTCGACCGCCACATGGAGGAATACGAGGCCATCGTGCGCGGCGAGGATCGCGCCATGTCCGTGTTGTCCTCCTCGTCAATCGTGTACTTCTTCGTTTCCGCTGCGGTCCTTGCTGTGGCCGCCGCCGGCACCGCCATCAACTTCACCTTGATTGCACGCCCCATGGCGGAGATGGTCGGGGGAACGAACTTCATCGGGGCATTCCGCACCGCCGACATCGCTGCGCTCGTCATCATCATGGTCGAGATCTCCATGGGGCTATTCCTCATGGAATCGCTGCGCATCACGCGCCTATTTCCGGTAATCGGTGCGCTCACGGACAAGATGCGTGTTCGGATGATCATCGTGACGTTCACGATTCTGCTCACTATGGCGAGCATCGAGGCGGGACTCGCCTATATGCGCGAAGTACTGCTGCAGGATGAACTTGCGACCAATGCACTCCTACGCAGCGACAGCACCGGATCGATCGTGAACGCCCATCTGTGGATTACGACCGCCGCTCAGATGGGCATGGGATTCATCCTGCCCTTCGCGCTGGTGTTCGTCGCGATTCCACTCGAGACCTTCGTCCATTCTGCGCGAACGGTCGTCGGCCTGATCGGGATTGCGCTGTTGCGAGCAGTCGCATTGGTCCTGCGTGTGCTCGCCAGTGGCTCGCGACATCTCGGAGTGCTCGCGCAGCGCGTTTACGACCTGCCGTTGTTCGTACCGCTGTGGATCGAGGCACGGATGACGGTAATGGCCGCGATGCGCCACGCGGCCCAGACGCCGATGGTGACGGAGGCGGATTCGTTGCAGGAGGCACACTCATGAAACGGCGGGTCATCCTTTGTGGGCTCATACTGATGACGGTCGCTTGTGTGCAATCGAGCCCGCACACGACCGGTGTCTATCTGTTGGTCGATACATCGGGATCGTACAGCCGGCAGGTCAGCAAGGCCGAACAGATCATCCTGTTCGCACTGTCGCGGTTGCAGTCTTCCGACTCAATCGCAGTGGCCCGCATCGACACGGCGAGCTTTACGGAGCGGAATATCATCGCCAAAGCGACGTTCGACGATCGGCCGAGTACTGCGAACCAGCAGAAGCGGGCGTTCGCGAGCCGCGTCGAGCAATTCGTTGACCAGACGGCGCCTGCACCGTACACGGACATTACGGGTGGGCTGCTCCAGGCCATTGAGTTCCTCAACGAAAAGCAATCGGCACGCAAAGAGATCCTGATCTTCTCGGACATGAAGGAGGATCTAGCGAAGGGCTATGTCCGCGACATCCCGCTCGATTTCAAGGGATTCGACGTCGTCGCGCTGAACGTAACGAAGCTGCGGTCAGACAACTTCGATCCGCGCCAATACCTTGCGCGGCTGGAGGAATGGCGAGCACGCGTCGAGAAGGGCGGTGGTCACTGGCGCGTCATCAACGACCTCGATCGATTGGACGGACTCTTGTAGTTCGTCGGCCGGGATTCGTCACGCTTCGAGCGGAAAGCCGCCGCTCTTGGGCGCAGCCGGGACGTCATGTTCAGGTTGATTTTCTTCGAAGTGCATTGCTGGCCGCAGCTGTGGCGACGCAGACTCACGGGCCGGCTCCTCGACGTGAGCCAGCACTTGGGGTTTGTCGCGGTGCTGGGGCTAGCGGTTTGCGGCGCAGGGGGCATGATCATCTGGCTGGCACACTCGAGCGAACCCCAGTCGGAGCCCGCGCGGATCCATTTCCTGGTGCGAGAGGCACTTCGTGCGCAGCGGCGCGCCAGTGATCTGCAGTGCCTTGCGGAGAACGTCTACTTCGAGGCTCGCGGTGAGCCGCTCGACGGCCAATACGCCGTCGCCGAGGTGACGCTGAACTGGTCACGATCGGAGAATTTCCCGCACACCATCTGCGCGGTCGTGCACGAGACCCGTTGGGACCCAATTCGGCACCGCTTCACTGCGGATTTCTCGTGGACCGAGCTCGGCACACCGCCGCCGCAACGCGGCCCGGCGTGGAAGCAGGCGATGGCGGTGGCCATTGCCGAGTACGATGACCTGCGCGAGCCACTGGTGCCCGGTGCATTGTTTTACCACGCGACCAGTGTTCGGCCCGCGTGGTCGAGAATGCGAAAAGCCGTAGCGACGATTGGCAACCATATCTTCTACCTGTGAGCGTCGCGGACACAGCTCGGCGGACCACGGATAAGCCGAGCATATCGGAAGCAGGGCGGTCTACGTTGACTGCGACGCTACTTCGTATCAGCAGTATTGTGCCCACTCGCAATAGAACAGATGTCTCCCACCATCTGGTGTGCGTTACCCTGTCCGTGTCGGATGTCGCGAGTGTTTGGGGCGATCAGGTCCCAGCGCTCTTGTATGCCTTCCACATCGTCAAGATCAAGCATCAGGCGCCATACTCCCGTTGCCGGTTGCTGAACGGGATTGTCGTTGAAATTTGCGATGCGGACTCCGGCGCAGGCGGGGTGGGAAGCGAACTGAGCCGGCAAGGTTCGCTCGAAACTCTCGAGCGCGTGGACCTGCCGTTGCAGACAGGCATTGAGCCCAGGATCCGTGTCGCCCTGAGGCAGAAACAATAGACAGGTGTTCCTCGCGTAGGTGGTGCTCCAGTCCCGGTCCAGATAGATGATCGGCTTGTGCCTGGCGCAACTCATCAGCGCGGCCAACAGTGCCACCGCGATAACGCACCGCGACCGGACGAAGCTTGGTATCGCGTGGTTCATTGATGTGGGGCCGGTCGGCGGCCATCTAAACGCTATGATCGTCGCTTGCTCATTGCCGACGCGCGGGCCACATGAGAAAAAGTCCGCACCTCAGGTCCCAACTGATGCTCACGCCGCACCGCCGCCACGCGGGTGTGATCGTCGTCTAGAGGCTCTCTAAACCGCCACAATTATCGGAGGTGAGCGGAAAAGAGCAAGGCCTCAGCAAGATAGAGCCATCTCCCCTAATTGATGCACTCGACATAGCCGGCAAAGCCAGGCTTGTTCATCGTGCCGCCGCCGCCACGAGAGGCAATGATTTGTTCAACCGAAGTGTCTCGCTCGTCACGGATTCTGTAGTCCGTATAGCCGTTTTCAGAGCACAAATCCTTGGCGCGCCTATGGAAAAATTGAGCTGCGGTCGGCTCGTCCGTCCAAGCATTCGTCACAATCTCGACGTAGTAAAGATTGTCCTTGATGTGAGCATCCTTGTATCCGCCTCTGGAAAACGCCCCGGACATCGGCTGGTAAGGTGTCGCACAAGCGCTCAACAGCGCGAGCACCACTGCGGGCAGCGTTTTGCTCAGAGAGCGCATGGCTTGTCCCTCCGGACTGTGACTGAGTTCAGCGTGACCAAAACTGGAGGAAGTGGTCCCACTTGGCATTGGCAAGTCATCAGGGGCGAAGTCGACTCTTGCCGAAATAGCAAGAGCATTAGACGCGGAGCGCCGGCGCCTTGATATACGTAGTTGGCGCTAGGATTATGCTGGCCGCAGGGGCTGGCGCGCTCGGGCTCGGGCTGTCGCGCGGTGGCGGTCGCGGACCGTGAGAGCTATTTTCTTCTAATGCTCGGCGCCGACGTGAATTGGGTACGCAAGGTGCAGCCGGCAGCCGGTGATGTCACGCTGCCCCGCCGCCGCGAAGAGGTGCATCTGGACGAGGTTGCCGTGGATCTGCGCGCCCCAATCATCAGTGCATATTTGAACCGCGCGCCCGGTGCTCGGCTGCACGTACCCGTTGACAAGAAGGCGGCGCTCGCCGAATTTGAAACACCGGGGGCGCAACGGCCCCTCTTGCGCGTGGTGGCGCGATGAATCAACCGAGCGTACCGATACCCTATCGCGTGGGCGAGTGGCTCCCGTCGGATCATGACTTTCTGGCCAAGTGGCTTGAGGCCATGATCCACAAGACCCGCACCGAGCCGCGCGCGCTGCACCCTGTGATCGCCGACTTTCAGGAACTCATCGAAACTGATCCTGAAGTCTTCATGCTGTTCAGCCAGATGTTCGAGCAAGTGCCGCGGCGGCCGCCCTATGACAAGGACCCGACCGGCAAGCGCCAGGTGAGGGACTATCGGCACATGCTGCAGCTCCTCAACACCATCATGACTCATGCTCCGGAGTTCGATCAGACGGGTTTGGTCGGATGCCCCATCAATACGATCTTCGACTGGCCGATGGGCACCGCAGCCGGCATGGCCGCATTTCTCAACGAACGCGTCAATCGCCAGCTGCAGAAGGTGCTGAATACGTGGGGGCGCTTCCTGAGTTCCGAGGATTCGGCCTACGTGTTGAACGAACATCCTCACAAGGGATGGTTCGGCGCCGATGCCCGCAGGGCCATGCCGGACTTCGAGCGCGAATTCCTCTGCGATTCCTCCCTACCGCACTGGGGTTTCAGGTCGTGGGATGCCTTCTTCACGCGCGAGTTTCGGCCCGGAATGCGTCCGGTTGCATGCGCGAGCGACGACGCGATCATCGTCAACGCCTGCGAATCCGCGCCCTATCGGATCACACGTCATGTCAATTACCGGGACACGTTCTGGATCAAATCTCAACCGTACTCGATCGTGCATATGCTGGCCAACGATAGTTACGCCCCCCTGTTTGCCGGAGGGACGGTCTATCAAGCGTACCTGAGCCCATTGAGTTATCACCGCTGGCACAGCCCAGTGAGTGGCACCGTGGTCAAAGCCTATATCAAGGATGGCACTTACTTTGCCGAAGCAGCATCACACGGTTTCGATCCGGCCGGCCCGAATGACTCACAGGCTTACATTACGGAGGTCGCAACTCGAGCCATTATCTTCATCGAGGCGGATAATCCCGCCGTAGGTCTGATGTGTGTCCTCGCAGTCGGCATGGCCGAGGTCTCCACTTGCGAAATCGCGGCCTATGAAGGGCAACGCGTGAGCAAGGGCGATCAGATTGGAATGTTCCACTTCGGCGGCTCCACGCACTGCCTGATTTTCCGGCCGGCGGTCCACCTCGAGTTCGACCACCACGGCCAAAAGCCCGGCCTAGACGCAAAGAATATTCAGGTCAATGCGAGAATCGCGAAAGTCGTCAGTAAGGCCTGAACACCGATGTCTGCTCGAAACCCAACGGCCGACATGCACCCCGCGGTGCCCCGCGGCTGCGGAAAAACGCTGCCCCGGATCGAACCAGGTGGCTGTTCGACAGACTCTGAAGGGGACCATCGAGTGACACAGGTGGGGACAGCAGTGTGGTCGCTTCTGACGCTCGTTCTAAGCTCAAACGCCACAGTGGCGGGCGCCGAGGCTTGTACCCACAAAGGAGTTGAGGTTCAAGTGCTGGGCTCAGGCGGCCCGGAGTTAGAAGACAAGCGTGCCAGCAGCAGCTATCTCATCTGGAGAGACGGGAAAGCGCGCCTGCTCGTGGATGCCGGAGGAGGGGCGGCGTTACGCTTCGGAGAGTCCAACGCGCGCATGGAGGATCTTGACGTTATCCTGTTCACTCACCTACACGTCGACCATACGGCAGATTTCGCCGCTTTGTTGAAGTCTTCCTATTTCGGCGAGCGAAAGCGTCTCCTGTCGGTCTATGGGCCTGCAGCTAACGATGGGTTTCCGGCGACGACGGCCTTCGTGCGGGAACTATTCGATCCGAAGCACGGCGCCTATCAGTATCTCGGTGATTTCCTGAACGGAGGTGACGACGGCTACAAGCTGCGAGCGCACGATGTGAGAGCCCGGCCCGGTGAAATACGCAAGGTCTTCGCGGCAGACGGGATTGTAGTCTCGGCGACTCCGGTAGCTCATGGCTCGGTCCCCGCGCTTGCTTGGCGTGTAGAGATCGATAGTCGTGCCATTGTCTTCAGCGGTGACACCAACGGCGAAGAGGCCGGTCTAAGCACGCTGGCCAAGAATGCCGATGTATTCATCGCGCACAACGCGGTACCGGAGGGTGCGACCGGGGCCCCACGTGCGCTGCACATGCCGCCTTCCGTAATCGGCCAAATTGCCCATTCGGCAGCGGTCAAGCGGCTGGTATTGTCACATCGCATGCTGCGGACGCTGGGGCGCGAGGAGGAGACACGACACTTCATCGCAGCAAGCTATTCGGGCCCCGTGGCCTTTGCTAATGATATGGATTGCTTTCGCTGAAGCCCTTCAAGGCATTCAACGCCGAGGGTCATAATTTCCGAAAGATGGCACTGGGCCAAACTCAGGTGCGTCACATCCCGCGGTGCGGTACGGCGGATTGCCCTAAGAACTTCGATCACCTCTTGTTCTGGCAGTCGAGATTTACGCTCCGAAACGAGTAGATTGCCCCTGCTGCGATTCTCGCGAGTACGATCCTGCAAGCTCGGCCGCAAGGGAACCAGGGACGCATAGGCTTACGAGGGAACCGCAGCGTCTTCTAAAGCCTCCCAGCGTCTACCGTGATCTTCAGGTTCGCAAGCGCGCGGAGCAGGTGATGTCCGAGATGACAATTGGGGAGGGGGTCATGCAAGTCGTTAAGACAACTGTCCTGGTGACGATGAGCCTGTGTGCCGTGATTGCGTACGCGCAGCGCGCGTCGCGGACTTTGGACACAAGCGCTGACGAAGCTGCGCTTCGAGCCGCGGACGATTCATTTGAGCGTGCCTACCATTCGGGCGATCTGGAGACGGTGGTGGCGCTATACGCCGAGGATGCCGTGCTTCTGCCAGATGGTGAGCCTGCCGTTAGAGGCCGGGAGGCTATTCGCGAGTACTACAGACCAGCGGTCGCTGCCGAGAGGAAGGCCGGAGGATCTAAACCTGGGATCCTTTCGGACCGCGCTGTCGGAGTATCCGGTGACATCGGATGGTCGTCGGGGGAGAACACAATTGTGGGGGCCGGGGGAGCTATCGCTTGGCGTGGAAAATTTCTTTCGGTCTCGCGCAAGGTAGACGGAAGGTGGCTTTACATTCGCGACACCTGGAATAGCGATGCGCCGCCGCCCCCAGCACACTAGCTGTGAGGTTTCAGGAGGTTGTTCCCTCCCGCCGGGGCGGGAAGCTGATGTTGCTACACGTCAGTTTCCTCACCGAGGGAGAGAACAACCGCAACACGCCATGACGACCTTGCTTGACGCGGACGTGCAGAGTAGCCGGAGCGGACATTCGCAAGTGCTGCTACCAACCGCCCGCGAACTCAGCGGGCATGCGGCGGCTGACGCTCGCTCGAGCGTCGAGCCGTCAATGCCGTTGGCGTAGCGCCGTTGGCCGCGCGAGGAGCTGCTCGAAGCTATTGTTCTGATTGGTGGGGTACAGGGCTTGAACCTGTGACCGCTGCCGTGTGAAGCAGTCACAACGAGCAAGTCGCGTCTGCAGCGTTCGCTGAAAATTCCAGCAATTGAGAGACTCTCGTGCAGTAACTCATCTCCCGCGACGGCCGCGCCCCTGCCGTCCAACAGCCGCTGGCCAACATTCGTCATGCCCCTTCAGATAGATCTATGCCATTGATAGTGCGCGATCTTCTCGAGTCAGTTCGGTTACCGGCGTCGCAACGACTCCCGGGCAAACTCTTCCGTATTGATTCCGTACGCGCTGGTGGCTTGCGGTGCCCGCGAAGCGGCCGTCGGTGTCGATGTCCGCTATTCACCCAAACGGCCAGGAAGAGTCACTCGGCGATTCCTTCGTGTGGCATGGAAACTGCCATCCTGGCCCGTCTCGGCGCCGGAACCTAAACTGGGGAGGAAGCTGACACTGGGTCGGCGCTCCTGCTATCTTTTCGCAATCCATGGAGTCCACCGATGATCAGATACGCTCGGCTCTTCACGGCGTGCGCCGGCTTGATCCTGAGCGGAGCGGCCGTCGGCGCTGAGCCGTCGCTCACTGGGGCACCGCAAGCCCCTCCCGGCATTCTGATTGATAAGCACGTTCGTAACGAGGTGCTGAACTCGCTCACGCAAGCACTGGAATCTCGGTACGTGCTACCGGATACGGCGACAAAACTTGCCGCTGCCGTGAGGGCGAAGCAGAAGGCGCATGCCTATGAGAAGGTCCTTACCGCACCCGAGCTCGCCCGCGTGCTCACAGATGATCTGCTGTCGGTCGCGCATGACAAACACCTGCGTGTAACTTTCAGCCGCACTCCAATGCCACTTTCTCCTGCTGGTTCACTCTCCCCGCAAATGCTCGAGGAGCTGCGCAAGGAAAACGGAGCCATTCAGAAAGTGGAGATTCTTGAGGGGAACGTGGGGTACATGCGCGTGAACGGCGTGCCACCCGTGGAGGCGGCGCGCTCAGCAATCGCAGCAGCATTTGCTTTCCTACACAACACTGAAGCGCTCATTATCGATGATCGCGGCAATGGCGGTGGCGATCCCAACACGGTCGCGGTCTACGTCAGCTACCTCAGCGAGGGAAAGCCCTTCGTCGTTAATAGATTCCATTGGCGCGAAGACAACCGAGTTGAGGAATTCAAGACTACGGAACTCGGTGAGCGTTCCTACGGTGCGCAGAAGCCCGTGTTTGTGCTCACATCGCCGATGACCTTCTCGGGCGGAGAGGAACTCGCCTACGATCTTCAGGCACTGAAACGTGCGGTAATCGTCGGAGAGGTGACCGGTGGTGGTGCGAATCCGGCCACACCAGTCATGATTGGGCACCAGTTTGTGGTAGCGATGCCCACGGCTCAAGGAATCAATCCTATTACGGGTACAAACTGGGAGCGGGTCGGTGTCCTACCCGATGTTCCTGTTGCGGCTACGGATGCCCTTGCGAGAGCGCATGCGCTCGCAATAGATCGTCTGCTTTCTATGACCTCGGATCCGGTAGCGCGCGCCGAGATCGAAGGTGCATCGATGAAGCTGGAAACAATCGAGGAAGCCGAGTCTGGAAAGGGTATCCGGCTCTCGAACTCAGAACTCGTTGGAGCCTACGCGCCAGAGTCAATCGCAGGCACTACGATGTACATTGTCGAGAAAGACGGACGACTCATGCGTTGGGTCGACAACGGTGTACCGGAACACACACTCATCCACCTCAACGGGAATAGGTATGGGCTCGAGGGTCTCCCGGACGGCTTCGTGCTCAGCTTTCGTTCGAATCACGGCAGAGTCGAGCTCCTGTCCGAGGAGCCGTCCCGTGCGCCCGTGATACGGGTGAAACGGTAGGCAGTGCGACAAGTGCGGCTGGAGATCTGACGAAAAACCGCCGACATTGTCGGGTCCCATCTTCAGTCGGTCACACGCTTCATTTGCTGCGGTAATCCTTTCGTCGAGCGCTTCGCCTGGTCGGGGGGTCAAGCAGCCGTTCGTGACAGACCGCTTCGGGTCGAGGCTGTGTGATAACGCTGGATTTGGGCGGCGGATGGTAAGAGCATTGGACAGTGCAACAGCGGGTC
>Ga0187780_10003136_pt1 | contig 12505 bp, 12 predicted proteins | sample 1015_Q2_SP10_20__FD_132429 | JGI IMG/M metagenome (GOLD analysis project Ga0187780, IMG submission 132429) | Tropical peat soil microbial communities from peatlands in Department of Meta, Colombia - 1015_Q2_SP10_20_MG | ecosystem: Environmental > Terrestrial > Soil > Wetlands > Peat | place...
TCGATCATGGTCGCGGTTGGCCGCGGGGCCCATGCTGGTGTCCTGGTCCGCAGCGCCGAAGCTCTCGAAACTCTCGCCAAGGTCGACACCCTCGTGGTCGATAAAACCGGCACCCTCACCGAAGGTAAGCCGCGTGTCGCGGCCGTGAGTGTTTTCGAGGGCGGAGGATTCACGAAAGACGGATTGCTTTGGCTTGCCGCGTCCGCTGAAAACCCGAGCGAACATCCATTGGCACGCGCTATTGTCGATGCCGCAAAGGAGAAGGGGGTCGAACTCGCCGAAGTCACGGATTTTCGTGCAATCTCCGGTGGAGGAGTCGAAGGCAGAGTTCTTGGGGACAGAGTTGTTGTGGGGACGGAGAAGTTCCTCAGAGAAATGGGCGTCCAGGGAGCTACTGGAGAAAAATTGGGCATTTTGGAGTTTGGCGTCGAACGGGCTGCTGCGACAACCTTGGTTCTTATAGCGGTGAACGACAAGCTTGCTGGAGCAATCGCCTTGGCCGATCTGATGAAGGAGTCGGCTCCAGAGGCAATCGATGCCTTGCGCAGCCAGGGAATCAAAATCGTGCTTCTCACTGGTGATCGCCAATCCTCGGCGAAAATGATCGCCGAGAGACTAGGAATTGCGGAGGTGCAAGGAGAAGTTCTGCCGGGAGGAAAAGGCGAAGCCGTAACGAAGCTGAAGAGGGAAGGGCGCATCGTGGCCATGGCTGGTGACGGCATCAATGACGCGCCCGCGCTCGCCGCAGCCGACGTTGGCATCGCCATGGGCACCGGCACGGACGTCGCCATCGAAAACGCAGGAATCACTCTGCTCAAAGGCGACCTCCGGGGAATCGTTCGCGCGCGCAAACTTAGCCGCGCCACGATTCGCAACATCAAGCAAAACCTTGCGTGGGCTTTTCTTTACAACGTGATCGGCATTCCCATCGCCGCCGGTGTTTTTTATCCGTTCCTCGGCTGGCTGCTCAGCCCCATGCTGGCCAGCGCGGCGATGAGTTTTAGCTCCGTTTCCGTCATTGCCAATGCCCTCCGCCTTCGCAAGGTTTCCCTCTAAGAACTTTTTGCCTCCCACCTGGGTTTGAACGGCTCGGACAAGACCGAAGACTGCCTGCCATCGTCTAATCGACTGGTGGTGAGGGAACTTTTCTCGAAGACTTTCGTACTTCCCTATAGAAGGTGGAAAAACCAGCGGGGGTCCTGTATGTCCAGCAATGGGAATGGATTAGGGAACGGCAAAAACGGAAAAAAGCGGCGTCGGCGCATTATCTGGGCGTCTATCGCCCTGGTGTTGATCGGTGGCGGGGCGTATGGTGTAAAGGCGGCGCTCAGCCCCAACCGCACGATTGACCCTTCCAAGCTAGCTTCTGTCGACCGGGGAGACTTGGCGCGCGTTGTCGTTGCCACCGGCAAGATTCAGCCTCTCTCGAAAGTCGAAGTGAAATCGAAGGCCAGCGGCATCGTGAAAAAGCTCTACGTTGACTATGGCGACCGCGTCAAGCAGGGCCAGATTCTGGCGGACCTCGACAAAGTTCAGCTCGAAGCGGCGGTGCGCGCCTACAACGCCAACCTGCAGGCTGCTGAAGCTGCTTTGCAATCCGCGAAAGCCACGCTGGAGCGCAACAAGGTGGATGCCGAAGGCCCCGACGTGCCCTTCTTGAAGCTCAACATGGACCGCGCAGAAACTATGTTCAAAGACGGCGTGATGTCCAAGAGCCTCGTCGAAGATGCCGAGAAAAATTATCAGCTTGCATTGAATAAGCAGGTGAGCGCGCAGCGAACTCTGGCTGTTTCGCAAGCGGAAATCGCGAAGTGCGACGCGCAAGTCGCGCAAGCCAAAGCTTCCCTGGAAAATGCCGAAGAAGATTTGCGGAATTCCACGATCATTAGCCCGATTGATGGCTTGGTCCTTTCGCGTGACGTGAACGTGGGCGACGCCGTGAGCTCCATCCTTGTCCTTGGTTCGCAAGCCACGTTGATCATGACGCTCGGCGACGTCAGCGAAGTCTATGTGCAAGGCAAAGTGGATGAGGCCGACATCGGCAAAGTGTATTTGGATCAGCCGGCCCGCATCGTCGTGGAATCGTTCAAGGACAAGAAGTTCACCGGGAAGGTCACCAAGATTTCTCCCCTCGGCAAAGAAAAAGACAACGTCACCACATTTGAAGTGCGCGTGTCGATTTCCAACCCGGGCGGCGAGCTCAAGGCCAACATGAGCGCCAACGCCGAGATTCTTCTGGAAGAAAAGAAGAACGTGCTCATGGCGCCGGAAGCGGCGATGATTTATGACAAGGATCGCAACGCCCAGGTCGAGATTCCCGATCCCAAAGCCGACAACGGCAAGAAAAAAGTCGCCGTGAAGCTTGGCATTTCCAACGGCGTGAAAACGGAAATCCTCGCCGGTCTGAACGAAAAGCAAGAAGTCATCCTGCAATAAAGAAGGACTCCCGTGTCTTTCGGCGACCTATTGCGCGATACGGTGGCGACGCTCTGGGCGCATAAACGCCGGACGTTTCTCACTATGTTCGGAATCGCCTGGGGCATCATTTCCATCACCATCATGGTGGCTGCCGGCGAAGGCTTGGGCGACGGCATCCAGAAAAACCAGGAAACCTTCGGCAAGGACGTGATGATTGTTTTCGCCGGGCGCACCAGTATGCAGGCAGGTGGCGTGCGTTCCGGGCGCTTGATCCGCTGGCTCGAGGACGACTACATCGAGGTCGCGAAAGAATCGCCCGCTTGCAAATACGTCATGCCGGAACTGGGCAACGATGTTCAGGTCCGCAGCCTGTTTAACAGCGGCACGATTCAAACGGTCGGCTCGCTCCCGCCGTTCTCTGAAATTCGCAGCGTCGCTGTTGACCGGGGCCGCTTTTACAACGATGAAGACAACGCCGAGGCGCGCAACGTCGCGTTTCTCGGCAGCGATGCCAAGAAGCAGCTTTTTGCAGAACGTGAAGCGTTAGGTCAAACCGTTTGGATGAACGGCATTCCGTACACAGTCATCGGCGTCATGAAGCCCAAAGACCAGAACTCCAGTTACGACGGTTTCGACACGCGGAAAGTGTTCATCCCCTTTAATTCCATGCGGCGCGATTTTCCCAACAAGCCCCCGGCCATCGAGCACAGCGTGGACCGTTTGCTCGTCGCTCCCTGGTCGCTCGAAACGCATCCCGATTGCGTCCGCCAGATTCGCCGCACACTGGGTCGGCTCCACAATTTCGATCCGCGCGACAAAGAAGCCGCGGGAATCTGGGACACTGTCAAAGAAGCACAAGCCAACCGCATGATCATCGTCGGCATGGAAGTATTCATGGGCGCCGTCGGTATCGCCACGCTTTTTCTCGGCGGCCTCAGCGTCATGAACGTTATGCTGGTCAGCGTTCGCGAACGCACCCGCGAGATTGGCGTGCGCATGGCGCTCGGCGCCACACGCCAGTCGATTCTCCGGCAGTTCTTCCTCGAAACGATATTCGTCGTAGCCATCAGCGGCGGCATCGGCCTGATTGTTTCTTATGGTTTTTGCGCTCTCGTCAACCTCGCTCCCATGCCGCCTTTCTTCAGCGGCATGCTCACGAGTTGGAAAGTCGCCGCCATGTCCATTTTCCTGCTGGGATTGATTTCGGTCTTGTCGGCGCTGTATCCGGCGAACCGCGCCGCCTCCGTCGATCCTATCGAAGCCCTCCGCTTCGAGGCAGGTGGCTGAAGCAGAGTTTTAAGTAATAAGTTTTAAGTACTAAGTTGAGATGTCCGGGAAACTCGATGACGACTAGACCCAATAATAGCGCTCTTGCTGACCTCGCCCCGGACCGGAGATTCAGCTCCGATCTTCCGAATAAGTCCCTCGGGAAACGTGAAAGTGGCCCGGTAAACGCTCAGGGCCATCGCATGACCTTTTTGTCACACCATCAATTTCCTAAAATCCTGCACGCGGTTCTCCCTTTGTCCTGGGCGCGATCCATTTTTACTTACCACTTAATACTTAGAACTTATCACTCTTCGCAAGGGGCTATGCAATGCTCCTAGAGATTTTCAAGCAGGCGTGGACGGCCCTGGGGCGGAATCCCGTGCGCAGTTTTTTGACCATGTCAGGGATTTCGTGGGGCATCGTCGCAGTGACGCTTCTCCTGAGCTACGGTTCCGGATTTCGCAGCGTGCTCATGTACACCTTTGAAGTCTTCGGCAAAGGAGCCGTCATTTGCTGGCCAGGAACCACCAGCGAACAGGCCGGTGGCGAACGCGCGGGCAAGGCCGTGCGATTCGAAGCGGAGGACGAGGAGTGGGTGAAAGCGCAATCGCCGCTCATCAAGCGGGTCACGCGAGAAACGGTTCGTTTTAGGGGTATCTCCCACGAAGAGCGGCTTTCGGACACCGCCATTCGCGGCGTTTATCCCGAATATGGCGACATGCGCAATGAAGTTCCCAGCGACGGCCGGTGGATTTCTCCGGAAGATATTGCCGAACGCCGCCGCGTGGTCTTTCTCGGGGCGCGCTTGCGCAAGAAGCTGTTCAGCGGCACGCCGGCCATTGGAGAACCGGTTCGCATCGATGGCGTGAAGTTCACAGTCATTGGCTCGATGGACCGGAAATTTTCGGACAGCAACTATTTCACCAGCGACGACGAGTCCGCTTTCATCCCTTACACCGCTGCAGGCGACATGTGGGACACCAAATATGCCAGCGTGATGGTTTTCGAGCCCATTGCGCCAGGTTTCGAATCAGCGGCCATGCAGCAATTTCGGGCAGCCATCGCCAGCCGTCAGCGCTTTTCGCCGAATGATAAGCGCGCCATCACCATGTTCGGCCGCGAAGAATTCAAACCGATTATGGAAGGCATAACGATCGGGGTTGAAGCGCTTCTATTCTTCATCGGGGCGATGACGCTTGGCATCGGCGGGGTGGGCGTGATGAACATCATGCTGGTTTCCGTGGAAGAACGCGTGAAGGAGATCGGCTTGCGCCGCGCTCTTGGCGCGAGGAGGGCGCACATCCGCTCGCAGTTTTTGCTCGAAGCTCTGGTTATGACGCTGGCGGCCGGCGCCATCGGAATGCTGCTGTCGTACGCGATTACGTCCATGGTGGGCACGTTGCCATTCCTTGGCCCCGCGTATGAAGACGACTCGGGCAAGGTGGACATCCACCTGACACTGTCGTTCGTGACCATGATGCTTTCGACCATCATTCTTATTGTTGTCGGAGTCCTCAGCGGGTGGCTCCCCGCCATGCAAGCCGCCAAGCTTGACCCGGTCGAAGCGCTGCGCTACGAATAAGAAAACAAATGGCTTAGTCTGAAAAGGGGGCTTTCGCATGCAAATTTCGCCTGCTCGCTCATTCTTGTAAGATGTTGATTCTTAAGGGAGCGTCAACAGGAGAGCCCTAGAGGCGAAGCCGCAATGTAAATTGCGCCACAATCTAAATTGCAATGCAATCTTATTTGCATTACAGAGTACTTTGTCCGGTAGAACATTCGCAGAAATGGTTGGGATGCAGCACGAAGGTGCTCTGACACAGCAGGCTGTAAATGGAAGCTCTCAGGTTCGCCCGAGAATGGCGTCGAAATAGGCGAGCATGTCCGGCGAATCCCACTCCTGGGGACCGTAGAACTTTCGCGCAATCTTGCCGTGGCGGTCGATGATGTAGGTGTCCGGAAACACGGGCGTGCCGTAATCGAGCGCAAGCTTGCGGGTGGGTTCGCGGAAGGTGGGGAAAATCACTCCCTGGTCTTTGAGGAATTTTTCGTAAGCGGCAGGATCTTCATCCACGCTGACGCCCAGTACAAGTCCGTTGCGGGACTCGATGTATTTTTGCAACTTGTTGAGCGAGGGCGTCTCTTCCACGCACGGCGGGCACCAAGTCGCCCAGAAATTCAGCACAACCACTTTGCCGCGCAGGTCGCTCAGATGCCCGGGCTTGCCGTAAATCTCGGTGGGGAAGTCCTGTGCCATCTTCCCGGCAACGGTGGGTTCGCCCTGGCGGTACATGGGTCGGGCAAAAAGCACGACGACCAGCGCCGCCATTGCCACCACAGCCCAAGGCACGACTTTTCTGAGGAAATTCATCGAGGCAATCTTCTCCCAAAACCAACCATCATTATACTATCGCACCTTCTTCGCATCCGGAACGGCTTGTTCGAGAGCAGGACAGGACAGCAGGTGTGCCGGGCCTCAGACCTCAGGCTTAAAATAGATTCGCGCTCCATGCACATCCGTATCATCACCTCGACGCCCCAGAATTTCGCAGAAGGGAGCGGGACTTTCGCCGGGGTGTCAACCTTGGCGAAGGCGCTGCGGGGGCTCGGAGCCACGGTGGAAGTGGTCACTCCTGCGGTTCGGATTCCCATTTACACGCTGCGCCGGATCCTGTTCAACGAAGGGCTTCGCTTGCGAGCCGACAAGAGCGCCGAGATAACCATCGGCATCGATATGGATGGCTACGCCGTCGAAAAGAGACACGGCGGGTTGCACGTTGCCTCGATTAAAGGTGTGATTGCCGACGAATTGCGCTTCGAATCCGGTATCACGCGAAGCACGATGCGAATCCAGGCCGCATTTGAGAAGCGGAACGTTCACCGCGCCGATCTTGTTGTCACGACCAGTCACTACTCCGCAGCGAAGATTCAGGAATTGTACGGGCTGGCGACAGCGCCTAGAGTCGTACCGGAACTGATTGATTTGGCGGCCTGGAGGGAGTTGCTGGCGAGGAATGCGGGCAAAGCGCAGCCCGGCAAATTTGTCGTGCTAACGGTCTGCCGATTCTATCCGCGAAAGCGTCTCCACGTTCTATTGCTTGCAGCGCAACGGCTGCGGGAAAGGATTCCCGGACTCGAAGTGAGAATCGTCGGTGATGGCCCGGAAGCGCACCGTCTAAAACGGCTGTGCGCAAGCTACCGGTTAAGTGGAACCGTCACGTGGCTTCGTGACATTCCTCAGTCGCAATTGGCGAGGGAATACAGCGAGTGCGATGTTTTTTGTCTTCCGAGCGTGCAGGAAGGCTTCGGGATTGTATTCCTCGAGGCCATGGCTAGCGGCAAAAGCATCGTCGCTGCACGAGCCGGAGCCGCGCCCGAGGTTGTGAAGCATGGCCTGCTGGCGGAGCCAGATGACGCGGAGTCCTTGGCGGAGGCAATCGAGCGTCTCTATCTGAAGCCGGAATTGCGCACGTCGTTGGAAATTGCAGGGCTGGAATTCGTCAAGCAGTTCGACGCTCCCGTAGTGGCGAAGCTGTTCCTGAGCGAAATCGAGCGCGCATTGTCAACCAAATCCGGAGCCGGTCCGAAGCAACAATAACCAAGCCCAGTTTTGGGTTCGTTTTAAGCCGGCGCTCCGGCTTGTGAAGCTAATGGAGTATCATAGGGTAAAGAGAGGAAGGCACTTAAATCCAATCATGTAACTTTCAGGAGTCCTGGTTTATCTGAATGGAAGGCGCTGCCGGTTCGGGTCGTTTTTCTTTGGTGAGATCCGTCTCCGTTTCAGGAATGCCCATGAGTGCAAACATCTATCTCACTCGAAAAGTCGAGTTTTCCGCTTCGCATCTGTATCACAACGCGAATCTTTCGGCGGAAGAGAATCGCCGGATTTTTGGCAAGTGCAATAACCCTCATGGCCACGGGCACAACTACACCCTGGAGGTCACGGTGACGGGTGAGCCCGATCCCGTGACAGGCATGGTGCTGGACCTGAAAGAATTGAAAGAAATTCTGGAGCGAGAGGTGATGCAGCGCATGGATCACCGCCATCTCAATTACGAGGTGCCCGAACTGGCGGGGCAGATTCCCACGTGCGAAAACATTGCGCTGGTGATCTGGCAGTTGCTCGAGCCGAAAATCAAACAAGGCCGTTTGCACCGCGTGCGCCTGTACGAGTCGCCCGATCTTTTTGCCGATTGCTACCGCAACGGCGCAAGTAGAGAAGGGAATTGATGAGCGGAACGCTTAAAATCGAACTAGGCCGCCGGTATCGCTTTGCCGCCTCGCACCGGCTGCACACGACTCAGCTCAGCGAAGAGGAAAATTGCCGCGTCTATGGAAAATGCAACAACCCGTACGGCCACGGCCACAATTACGTGATAGAAGTCAGTGTATCAGGCGATGTCGATCCGGCCACCGGCATGATCGCCAATCTCGCCGACCTGGACACGTTTGTAGAGCAACAGGTGCTCGAGGAATTCGACCACAAATCGCTGAACGAAGATGTCCCGGCGTTCCGGGAAAAAGTGCCGACAACAGAGAATCTGTGCATCGAGATTTTTCGCCGTTTGAAGCATTTTCCGCATGCCAAACTGGAGCGCGTGCGCATCCAAGAGACAGGCAACAACAGCTTTGAGTACGCCGGCGAGAACCAGGAGGGGAATCGCACGTGATCAAGCCAACGGAAGAAATCCTGCTGAATGACCGGAACGGGGCGAAGGAACTCGATGCGCGAACCATCGCCTGCCACGTGCGCGAGATGATCAGGCTGATTGGCGAAGACCCCAATCGCGAGGGATTGCGCAAGACGCCGGAGCGGTTCGAAAAAGCTTTCAAATTCCTCACCAGCGGTTATCACCAGAATATCGATCATGTTTTGAACGGAGCGACCTTCAGCGTTGCCTACGACGAGATGGTTATCGTCAAGGATATTGAGTTTTTCAGCCTCTGCGAGCACCACTTGCTGCCATTCTTCGGCAAGGCGCACGTCGCCTATCTTCCGAGCAATAAGGTCCTCGGGCTCAGCAAGATCGCGCGGCTGGTCAACATGTTTGCCCGCCGGTTACAGATTCAGGAGCGCATGACCAGCCAGATTGCGGACGCCATCCAGGAGAAAATCGCCCCCCAGGGCGTTGGCGTAGTTATCGAAGCGCGCCACCTCTGCATGCAGATGCGCGGCGTGGAAAAGCAGCACGGACAAGCGGTGACCAGCGCGATGCTGGGCGCGTTCCGTCACAACAAGCAAACGCGAGATGAATTTCTGGCGCTAATCCGCACGAAAAAGAGCTAATCCCCCGCCATATTGGCGCTGGAGCGGCGCTGCCGCTGCAGCTATTCTTTCCCCAACCTTGCCATGGCTACAAACGAGACTCCCGCCATCATTGAAAACGCTCCAGGCGCCATTCCTGTGCCGGCTCGCGAACGCGCGCATCGGCTGGCGGTGGTTGCTTCTTTTCTTTCCATCTATTTGATCTGGGGTTCCACTTACCTGGCGATTCGTTACGCGGTCGAGAGCATTCCGCCGCTCTACACGGCAGGGATTCGGCATTTCACGGCAGGATCGATTCTGCTCGCGTGGTGCGTCGTGAAGCGTCTTCGTCCCACCTGGGCGCAAATCCGCGCCAGCATCGTCATCGGGTTCTTTTTCTTCCTCATCGGTCACGGCACATTGCACTGGGCCGAGCAGAAGGTGCCGTCCGGGCTGGCTTCCCTGCTGATCGCCAGCGAGCCGATCTGGGTTTTCCTGCTATCGGCGATCGCCGCCAAGCAGTGGCGATGGAATGGGACGTTACTGGCGGGAATTCTTCTGGGCTTAGGGGGCGTAGGACTTTTGATGGGAAGAAGCGCGTTGAGTTCGAGCCCGGGAGTGTTCGTTGGTTCCGCTGTGATCGTAGTGGGAGCGCTTTCCTGGTCAACCGGAATTGTGTATTCCAGGAAGTCGCACTTATCCGGTCATCCGCTGCTGCTTTCGGCGCTGTCGCTGCTGGCCGGTTCACTGCAATTGCTTGTGGCCGGAACAATCGCGGGCGAGTACCGGGGATTTTCCCTGCCTGCCGTTTCCCTGCGATCGTGGCTATCGCTCGGCTACCTGATTGTTTTCGGTTCGATTGTCGCTTTTACGGCATACAACTGGCTGCTGGAACATTACTCACCGACGCTGGTAGCGACCCACACGTACGTCAACCCGATTGTGGCTGTGCTGCTGGGATGGTTCTGGGCGGGTGAAGCCGTTACGTTCAACGTGCTGCTTGCCGCAGTGTTGGTCATTGGCGCCGTGATGCTGGTTGATCGTGGCATGGCGCGCCTGCCGCAGAGGCTCTAGCGGAAGTTTGTTTCGCATGCGCAACAAAATGAAAAGGGCGCGCTCAACCAATGGAGAGCGCACCCTTAAGTGGTGTAGGACTTGCCGGGCGTTACATCTTGGAGACTGCCACACTCGCGCGCGTCGATTCCCACTCCATGCGCAACGTGCAGCCATTGCCTGCTTTGTCGAACGCGATCGTGAAATTCTCGACTGGAGAAGATGTGGCGGAAACCTTCATGTCCACACGGGCCAGTTCATCGCCCTCATATTTGTAGGGGATACCCCATTCGCCGGTTTTTTTGTTGATGATGAGGGTCCACTTGTCCTTGTTGGGAACGGTGAACAGCGTGTAGCTGCCCGCGGGAACGTGAGTGCCGCCAACCATTACATCCGCGCCGGTGACGAATGTCGTCGCCTCATTGGCACCCGCGCGCCACACTTCTCCGTACGGCACGAGCCCGCCCATAATCTTGCGCCCCTTTGCCCGCGGACTGGAATAATCCACCGTGATGGTCTTGCCGCCGCCCAAGTCACAGGTCGCTTTCGCCGGAGGACTGGGACGCGAGCCCTTGTCCATCTGCGCCGAGCCCAGTACGGCCATCAATCCTACGGTCAGACACGCGACCGCCACGAATGCCAGTGATCTCCTCATGATTCTCCTTCCTTGAAAGCATTACGGAAGCATTGAACCGGATTTTCGAGTCACATGCAACTGCGTTTCTCACCAATTCCATAAGACGCGACGAATGGAGTCTCGTCTCACGATTTTCTTGACTTGCGAAAGCTTGGAAACGGGTTTAAATGTAAAGAACAACCGGACGCCCGGGCAGGGCGCCGAAAAGCAGTTTGGGGAGGTTTCTATGTTGGAGTCGCGCCGTGATTTGTTTTTCAAACTCGCGGGGGCGGCGGGCGTGTTGGCGCTTGACCCCTTTCTCGCCTCAATTCATGCGCAGGGCCATCCCACGCCGGAGCCGCAGCCTCGACCTTCGCCGAACGCTCCGGACCCGCACGTTCCCAATGGGATGAATGGCCCGCAGCCGACGGTGGGCGACCCCGCATCGGAGCTGGCCAATCAGAAAGAACTACGGGCCGACGTGGCGCGCCTGTACGAGATGGTCTCTGAGTTGAAAGAACAAGTTGAAAAGACAAACTCCAATACAATGCTCTCCACGTCCCTGGTGAAGAAGGCCCAACAAATCGAAAAGCTGGCCAAGCAGATCAAGCACCTGGCTAAGGGCTAGCCGGCGATTGCCGGAATCGGGGACTACGAAACGGAATTCCCAACGCTTGTCTGTGGCTTGGGCGGGCTTTGACTTCCCTTTACACGCAGAAGAACATTGTGTTAGCCTGAAGTTGTCGAAGAGAAGAGGAATAAAATAGGGGACGACGGAGAGGCACTTGAGCGCACCGAAATCAGTGTTGATCGAACAGTTCCGGACTCATGTCAAGGATACAGGCTCGCCCGAAGTGCAGATTGCACTTCTCAGCGAGCGGATCAACTATCTGACCACGCATCTCAAGTCCCACGTGAAGGACCATGCATCGCGCCGCGGATTGATCATGATGGTCAATAAGCGCCGGCGTTTGCTGGACTATCTCAACCGCCGCGACCCGGATCGGTACCGCGAGATTGTTGATCGCCTTAGCTTGCGCAAGTAACCGCCCTGCAATTCACGTAAATCCGGGGCGGCATCCGCTGCGTGCTCGTCAAGTGACAAATTCCACTCGGAGTCTGTCTTCAGGCGTCCGGCTGAGCAAGTGCCGGAGTTTCTCGTGGTGTGATTCGTCGCGTTTGTTGACCTTTATCCGGTAATTTCCTCGACTCTTCCAATTGCAAGCAGAGAATGAATTCTCTGCGGGTCGCTCGCGTTGCTGCGTGCCCGGTGAATGGCCGCGCTTTCCGAACGTACCCAAACTCCCCGGCCGTCCCGGGGGACAAAGGAAAATGATCTATGCCTGAAAATACGAATGCTCCCGCGCCTCATTCCGTTGCCATCGAAGTCGGAGGCCGTACCCTCACACTGGAAACTGGAAAGATTGCCAAGCAAGCCAATGGCTCGATTGTCGCCCGCTATGGCGACACCGTCATTTTGGTCAGCGCCTGCATGGCGGCCAAGCCAAATGACCGCGACTTTCTGCCGCTGACGGTGGACTATCGAGAGAACACTTACTCCGCCGGCAAGATTCCGGGAGGTTTCTTCAAGCGCGAAGGCCGTCCCACCGAAAAGGAAATTCTCACTTCCCGGCTGATCGACCGTCCGATGCGCCCGCTCTTCCCCGAATCCTGGCGCAACGAAACGCAGATTATGGCAATGGTGCTCTCCGCCGACAGCGACAATGACCCCGATGTCATCGCGGTTACCGCCGCCTCTGCCGCAGCGTATTGCTCGGATCTTCCGTTTAACGACCCCATCGCAGCTGTCCGAGTTGGTTTGCTGAATGGCCAGCTCGTGGCCAACCCCACGGTAGCTGAACAGAAGACCAGCCTGCTCAATATCGTCGTTGCGGCCACGGAAA
>Ga0187780_10003138_pt1 | contig 12499 bp, 13 predicted proteins | sample 1015_Q2_SP10_20__FD_132429 | JGI IMG/M metagenome (GOLD analysis project Ga0187780, IMG submission 132429) | Tropical peat soil microbial communities from peatlands in Department of Meta, Colombia - 1015_Q2_SP10_20_MG | ecosystem: Environmental > Terrestrial > Soil > Wetlands > Peat | place...
TCCGGGTCCCCTCGGCCGTCGGGAGGGCGAACATGTTCTCCTGCGGCGTGAAGTTCTTGGTGCGGCGGACCAGCTTGCCGGTCGCCGCGTCGAGGACGTACACCCAGGCGGTCTTGCCGGCATGCACCACGACCTTGCGCCCGCCGACGGTGGTCACCACCGGCGGTGACACCGCGTCGAGGTCCCAAACGTCGTGCGGCACCGTCTGATAGTACCACTTGGTCTTGCCCGTGGTCGCGTCAATGGCCACGACACAGTCGGTGTAGAGGTTGTCGCCGGGACGGATACCGCCATCAAGGTCTGGGGAAGGATTCCCGACCGTGGTGTAGATCAAGTTCAGTTCCTTGTCATACGCCGGCGTCATCCAGACACCACCGCCGCCCCGGGTCCAGGCATCCGCGTACTTGGCGCTGTCAGCCTTTTCGGCGTCCACATTGCGGTGCAGGTCCGCGCCGTCGGGCGTGTGGGTCGGCCAGGTGCCCCACCACCCGTTGGGCGCCGCGGCGTCGAAGGTCGGATCGCCGGCGGGCGCCGGGATCGAGTACCAGCGCCATACCTGCTCACCGGTCATCGCGTTATAGGCCGTGATCATGCCCCGGATGCCGTACTCACCGCCCGCCACGCCGACGATCACGTTGTTGCCGATGATCAGCGGCGCGTGGCTCAGGCTGTAGCCGGCGGCCGGATCCGCTACCTCGACATCCCAGATCACGTCACCGGTCATCCGGTCGAACGCGATGAGGTGCGCGTCCAGTGTACCCATGTACACGTGCGGGCCGTGCACGGCCATGCCGCGGTTGTTCGGGCCGCAGCAGAAGATCGTGGTGCCGAGCTTGTGCTCGTAGCGCCAGACCTGCTTGCCGGTGTTGAGGTCGTAGGCGATCGCCGTGTTGTACGGCGTGGTGACGTACATCATGTTGTCGACGACCAGCGGCGTGGTCTCGAAGCTGCCCAGCCGGGCGATGCCCGTTTGGAACACCATCCGCGGGACCAGGTGGCGGACGTTCGTGGGGTTGAGCTGCGTCAGCGTCGAATACCGCTGATTCCAGTCATTGCCGCCGTAGGTGGTCCAGTTCGCCTGGGCCGACAGCGTCGCCGCTCCTGCGCTGAGTAGCGCGAGCGACAGACCCCACTGCGTACAGCTGCGCATGAGGACGATCTCCTGTAAGGGATGGGAAGGAAGAACAAAACCAGCTACGCCCGGAGGCGATGCTATCGGGACCCCGTGCACCGCCTCGGCCGGGCGGGACCGGGAACAAGCCACTTCAATATCCCTCCGCCGCCACCAGCGTCAAGAGCGCTAGCGGAACAGCAGTGCGGCCTTCTGAAAGGTGATGACGATACCCCAGAGCAGCGGGATCCCCACCAGCACCCAGGCCAGCGCCACGAAGGCCCAACTGGCGGGACTGGGATGAACGTCGTGCGCTTGATCGGTCATGCGGTACGCTCCATTCCCCAGCGTGCCGGTCCGGCGCTACTTCGCCCCGCGCAGGGCCGCCAGTTCCGACTCGGACATGAAGTATCTCTGGTCGACAGGCCGCACGGCGAGGTTGCAGAAGAAGCCGATCGCCAGCAATCCCGCCAGGATGTACATGGTGGTGTTATAGGCCTGGGCGTTGGGCACGCCGTGCGCGATCTGATACTCCCGGATGTAGTTGACCAGCACCGGGCCGAGAATCCCCGCGGTCGACCAGGCGGTCAGGATCATCCCGTGAATCGCACCCACGAATTGGGTGCCAAAGAGGTCGGCAATGTACGCCGGGATGGTCGCGAAGCCCCCACCGTACATCGTCAGGATGATGCAGAAGATGGCCGCGAACAGGGGCACGCTTCCGCTCCGGCCGGCGATGGGCGCGGAGGCGTAGAGCACAACCCCCAGCAGGAAGAACAGGGCGTAGGTCCGCTTGCGGCCGATCAGGTCGGAGGCCGAGGCCCAGGCGAACCGCCCCATGATATTGAAAAAGCTGAGGAGGGCCGCGAACGCCGCGCCGATGGTCGCGACCTGGGCCTTCTGATCGGCCGCGAGATCCGCCAGCGTGCCGGGGACGCCGATCAGCTTGCCGCCGAACACCTCCTGAATCATGGGCGAGGCCATCCCGATCACGCCGATGCCCGCGCTGACATTCAGGCAAAGGACGCCCCACAGCAGCCAGAACTGGGGGGTGCGCCATGCGGTTTGAACGTGGACATGCCCGCGGGTCATCATGCTGCCGGTGCGCGCGGTCGGGGTCCATCCCGCCGGCTTCCAATCGGTGGGCGGGACGCGGTAGCCGAAGGCGCCGCATAACATGGCCACCAGGTAGATCGCCCCCATCGTCAGGAAGGTCTCGAAGACGCCCACCGAGGTCGGGGTCGCGAAGTGCTTCATGAGCCGGTCGGCAAGCGGCGATCCGATCAGCGCGCCCCCGCCAAAGCCCATGATCGCCATGCCCGTCGCCATACCGCGGCGGTCCGGGAACCATTTGATCAGCGTCGACACCGGCGAGATGTAGCCGAGTCCGAGTCCGCACCCCCCGATCACGCCGCTGCCGAGCCAGATGAGCAGGATCTGGTGCAGCTTCACCCCGAGGGCCGAGAGGATCAGGCCACCGCCCCAACAGAAGGCGGCGACGACACCGGCCTTCCGAGGGCCGGCCCGCTCGAGCCAGCCGCCGAACAGCGCGGCGGAGGATCCCAGGAAGAGGAAGAACAGGGTAAAGGTCCAACCGAGAGTGCTGATGCGCCAATCGCAGGTCGTGGTGAAGAGCTGGGAGATGAAGCTCTGGTCCGGACATTCGACCGGCTTGCCGAGGCCCTGGGCGACCCCGATGGCGCGACTCAGCGGCAGCCAGAACACACTGAAGCCGTAGGCCATCCCGATGGAGAGGTGAATGGCGAGGGCCGCCGGCGGCACCAGCCAGCGATTGAATCCGGGCTTGGCGATGATCCGTTCGCGGTCGAGCAAACCGGCCATCATTGTCTCCGGGAGTAGGAGCGGGGGAGGCGACGGCATACATTACTGTCGGTCCGTCGAAAACGCCATTGTTCGCCCTGCTCGGAGATGCTGTGATTCACCTGCCAGCCCTGTTCGTGGTCCTCGCGCTGTACCCTCCCCGTCGTGCGCCCCTCCCCGATTCGTTACCGTCCTGGGTCACCATGGACTCGGCGGCTCGCGTGGTGACTCTGGCCCTGGAGGCAGAACCGGGAGGACCGGACGGGATCGCGACGCTCAATGGTCATCACCATGGAGACATCCAGCTGGTCGTGCCTCTCAACTGGACCGTCCGGTGGACCTGGATCAACCGCGACAGTGTCCAGAGCCACAGCCTCGTGGTCATGGCCGAGCGGGAGAAGCTGCCGGCGGAAGGAGGCCGTCCGGCGATGGACAACGCGATGACCCGCGCTGTCACCGCGGGCCTCAAGGTCGGCCAGAAGGATGTGACCACGTTCGTCGCTGATCAGGCGGGCTGGTACTGGCTTCTCTGCGGCGTCCCGACCCACGCACTCCGTGGGGAGTGGATCGGTCTCAAGGTGGATCGACAGGCAACCACACCGGCGGTGGTGGTGAAGTAAGTACAGCGTACAGCGTGCAGCGTGCAGCGTAAGCGCGCATCGCTGAACGCCGAACGCTCCACGCAGTAAGCTCTACCGTTCCTCCAGCATCCCTTCCACCGCTCTCCGAAACTCCGCTACCACCGCCTCGTGTTGTGGGCCGGTAGCCGGCCCGTAGAATCCGGCGTGAATCCGGCGCACCCGCCCATCGCGACCCAGGAAGATCGTCGTGGGAAAAGCGGTAAACCCGTCCAGCTGGGGCAGTGCAGCGCTTACCACATCGGCATCGCTAACACCTCCAAGCAAAAGGGGGAAGTGAATGCCGAACTTCTCACGGTACCGGCGTACCAGCGGGGCATCGACACCGGTGTCACCGGTGGCCTCGAACGCCACCCCGACGATTTCCAGTCCCCTGGCGTGGTAGTCCTGATAGAGCCGAACCAGAGCCGGGGCCGCGTCGTGACAGGTCGGACACCAGGTGCCGAAGATGTCGACCAGTACGACCTTGCCATGGAAGCGCGGGTCGTCTGAGCGGACCAGGTGCCCCTCGAGATCGGGAAAGGCGAAGCGAAACGCCCCGGTAGTGTCGCTCCGGGTGACGGCGGTCGGCGGGGTAAGCTGGGACTGCCCGGTGCTCCGGGTGGCCACGAAGGGAATCTGGGTCCGCAACCCGGCGTGGAAGGTTCCCCGCAAGGTGTCCCCGGCCAGGTGTCCAGTGAGCAGATAGACAAACGAGCCATCGAAGTGGGCGATCGCGAAGCTGTCTCCCAGCATCCGGCCGACGAACAGTCCGTAGTCCCCGGAATTGGAGATCACGGTGCCCTCGAGCCCAGCGGCACCGTTTCGGAATTCGAGCACCCGCGGCGTCTGCTCGAACCCACTCTCGAACCAGGCGTTCCAGTTCCCCAGGAGCGCCGGCCCGCCCGCCGAGATTTCCCAGCGCCCTCGCGCGGCCCGAAAGGGAATGCTCCGCGGTCCCTTCCGGCCGACGTTGTGATACTGACCGATCAGCGAATCTCCCCGCACCGCCGCCGTGATCGTTGCGGCATAATCACCGAGTTCCAGGGTGAGGGTGTCTCCTGTCAGGCGTACCCCGGACAATGGCTGGCAACTCGCGCCATTGCACAGCCTGCCTCTCAGCGGTCCCCCGGAGTCCTCGATGATCACGCCAAACCGGAGCTCGCCGCCGGCAAGGTCGAGAGCGGCCCGCCATGGACCGGCGGGGGATGAAATCATGGCCGCCGCGAGCAGGATCGGTGCGATCATTGGCCGCCGCCGGCGGGCCCGTATTGCTCGCCCACCGAAAGCCGGACGGCGATAGCGTTGCCGGGCCAGGGAGCGGGGCAGGGGAAGACGGTGCTGTAGGCACAGAAGGGATTCCGGGCGCGGTTGAAATCGAGAAGTACGCTACCGTCCGACTTTGGTGTCAACTCGAGGAAGCGGCCTGCCGGGTAGCTCCCCTGGCCGTTGGTCCGGTCGCGAAAGAAAATGACCAATTCGCTCTCTTGGTCGCGGTCCGGATCGCCCACCCGATACACCCGAAGCCGGGATTGACTGCCACCGATCGGTACGCTGACCGACCCGGCCTCGACCGCTTCGGTCTCGGTACCATCGAGACCAAGGATCCGAAACGCGCCGTGCCGCTCCGGCTGTTCCATCGGGAGGGTGAAGACCAGGCGCGCGTCGTAGGGGAAGTATCGGGGAGGGTGATACCCATGTATCGGTCCGTAGGCTGCCAGGACGCTCTTTCCCGGTAGTCCGCTCGAGACCAGGCGGTAGCCCTCGTACACCACAGGCCTGCCGCGTGGCAACACGACACGGCCGCTCGGCAGTTCCAGTGCCGCCCCTCCACCGCTCTCCCGGGCGATGCCCCGGGTTTGGCCCGGAATCAGAATGTCGGAAGGCTCAGGGCCGACGGATACCCCCGCTCCGATTGGCATCAACGCGACGATGGCGAACGGCGAAAGGGGGTCGCTCGCCAGCCAGCGGGTGAAGTCGCTCCTTTCCCGCTCCAGATCAGGGGGAGCCTGGGCGGCAAGCAGCGATGAATGGGCGGAGAGAATCAGGAATAGCGAGGCCGGACCGAGGGGGTTTCTCACCCTACGATTTTCCAGGCTCGAAGCTGCCGGCCAGAATCACCGGTGTGGTCGGTTGCGTCGAACCGCCTTCCGGCTCTTCGGTGAGCGCCGCGGCAGTCAGCTCCACATTTGCGGGGACGCTGACCTTCTGGACCAGGGCGCGCCCGCTCGCCTCTGAGTTGAAGGTGACCGAGGGAATCGGCCTGCCGGTTCTGGGAATGAACCAGAGCTGGTAGACCCGCTTGCCCGCCGCGGGCGGCAGATTGACCGCGTGCACCAGGGCTAGGTTGGTCCGGTGGTTCCAGAACAGCTGAATTGCCGGTTCGGGCGCCAGGGTGGAACTCAAGCGGGTGAGCGAGACGCCGGGATCGAGAATCGTGTTGAGCTCCGCCTCGCGTTCCGTCAGGTGGAGGGCGGTTGCCGTCAGGCTGTCCTCGAGGCGCACGATCGTGGAATCCCGTGCGGCAACATCTCCACGCAAGCGGCGTTGGCTGTTGTTGAGCAGGATGATCGCCACCAGGCTCGCGGCCAGCGCGGTGAGGGCCGCAAGCGAGAGCCACGGGACCGGGCGCTTGGGCACGGCGACTCGAGTGGCGGTGACCCGCGCGATGATGGCGGCTCGGAGCCCGGGCGGAGGAGTTGGTACACCGGGCCCAGACGCACCCAGGCTGAGCAGAGCTCCGACCTCGTGATCCTCGGCCAGTTCCTTCTGCACGTCTGGATTCGCGGCCAGGAAGGCCTCGAACGCCGTAGCCTCCTCGGTGCTGAGGGCCCCGAGGGCGTACGCCGAGGCGAGCTCTCTCAGGTCCGGTCCCGTGGTGTCGGTCACACGGCCCCCTCGAAATAGTACGGCCGGAGCATTTCCCGCAGCTTCTGCATGCCGAGGCGAATGCGGGTCTTGATGGTCCCTAGCGGTTCCTGCAAGCGCTCGGCGATTTCCGACTGGGACAATCCTTCGTAGAACGCCAGTTCGATCGCTTGCCGCTGCAGCGGGGACAGCGCGGCGAGTGCCGCGCTCACAGCGCGCCCTCGTTCCTCGTCCTCGAGCACCGCCCCGGGGGCTGGCAGGCCGCCGCTCATCGCGGGAGCGGCGTTGGTCTCCTCCCGGGCTGCGGTCTCGGTAATGCGGGAACGGCGCGCCTGGGAGCGGGCCAGATCCAGGGCCCGGCTTCGGGTCATCATGGTGAGCCACGCGGCCGCCGAGCCGCGGGCCGGATCGAATCGAGGAGCCTCGCGCCACGCCTGTGCGAAGGCCTCCATGACCACCTCTTCCGCATCCGCAGGCTCTCCCACGACCCGGTAGGCCACGGCGTACAGCACGGCACCAAACCGGTCATACAGCTGGCCGAGGGCGTGCTCGTCTCCGCGCGCGACCCGTAACACCAGATCAGCATCGCGTGGGCTGGTCGGAGGGGTCTCGTGAGACGTGGACCAGGGTGCCGTCATGCGTCCTGGGACTGGCGAGTGGTCGTACTTGGGCGCTGCTCCATGAGTCTATACGCCCGCGCGAAGGGACCACAAGAGCCGGCAGTGCAACGACGACCTTCTGGTGTTACGCGTGAGAGCCCGCTTCGGATCGATTGTGACAATTACTCCACCGGTCTGCCAGCCGAGACCTGCCGGGTTGGTCCTCGTTGCGACTCGTGGTGGTCCCTGCCTGACAGTGCGGAGTTCGGTCCGCGCGGAGGTTCGATCGAGCCTTCATGGGCGCGCAGAAGCGGAGATTGGCGCTCAGGGGTCGGGAATTTGGAAACGAGGAGGGATTTGCTCGTCTTGGCGAATCTTACTTGACTGGCCTCGGCTCGTGCTGCGCCTGCATTGCCTCTATTACGCGCAACTAGGCCTGGCTGTCGGCCATCCAGTCATCGGATGCACGATGCCGTCGGCCTCTTCCGGTCGTCGAAGCCCTTGGGGGGATAACTGGCCTCGGGTCGGCCGGTTTGGCTACCACTCCCAGAATCGCTCGGGCCTGAGGGGCGTGAGGTGCTCGATCTCGTTCTCGCCCGCGAGCAACCTGGCGATGATGACTCCGGTGATTCCCGCCAGCAGGATCCCATCGCGGCCATGCCCGGTGGCGTACCAGAGTCCCGTGACGCGAGGTTCGCGACCCACGACCGGCAAGCCATCGGGTGAGACCGGTCGCAATCCGGCCCAGGTCCGCAGCACCTCGCCGCGCGCCAGTGCGGGGAAGAGGGCCGTGACGCCGGTGAAAATCTCGGCAAGCCCCGCAGCGGTGACCTCGGGAGTGAAGCCGATATGCTCCATCGTCGATCCGACCACGGCCTCGCCGTCTCGCGCCGCCACGTAGCAGCCCCGACCCAGCACGATGGCCCGCGGGATGCCCGATGGCCACGCGAGCGAGGCCATCTGCCCGCGAATGGGCTCGACCGCCAGCGGGCGGGGGAGCCCGCTCAGTTGGCGGCTCCAAGCCCCAGCGGCGATGATCACGTCGCCGCCGCTATAGCTCTCCCTCCCGGTTACCCCGGTCACCTTGTCTCCACGGCGCTCGATGCCGAGGATCTCGTCCCGCACCACCGTCGCACCCAGCCGCTCTGCATCCTTGACGAGGGCGGCCACCAGGCGCTCGGGATGAAGCGCGGCGTCGCGCGAGGCCCATAGGGCCCCGTGGCTCGGCCCGATCCACGGCCAGCGCGCCTTGACCTCCCCGGCGTCGAACCAGTCGCAGAGATGGCCCAGCTGGCGCTGCCAGCCCACCTGGGACCGCAGCAACGAGGCGTCATCGTCGTCCGCGGCGAGGCGGGAAATCCCCTCCTGCCAGAATCCGATGTCGATTCCGGTGTGCTCCAGCAGGTGCGGGGCCAGCTCCGCATAGCGCTCGCGGCCGGCAATGCCGAGCTCGAAGAGAGGGTCGTCGGGCCGGGCTCCCGCCTGGGCAGCGAGCATCCCGGCGGCGGCACGCCACCCCTCGCCCCGCTCGGTGCCCCGCTCGACGAGCAGCACCTTGCGCCCGGTCTCGGCCAGCTCCCGGGCACACGAAGCCCCGACGGGGCCGCCGCCGACTACAATCACATCATAGACTTGCGTCACGTGAGTCTTCGCGAAACTTTCTGAAACGTGCCCCGTACGGGCACCCGAGACAGCCATCCGGTGGAGGAAAATAGCATGTTCCGCAGCCTCTTTGGGTTCGCCCTGCTCGCGATCGTCGCGTGGTTCGCGCTGCAGCTGTTCTTCGGTTTGTTCGGAATCGCGGTGACGCTGCTGGGCAAGCTGCTCTGGCTCGCCTTCCTCGGTTTCCTGGTCTATCTGGTGTTGCGGGTGTTCTCGCCCTCGACCGCGGATCGGATCAAGGAGATGGTTTCGGGCAAGCCTTCGTCCAGCGCCTGAGGGCCAGGCAGCTCACCCGCTCCGAGGCGGGTAGTGGGCCGCGAGTCGCCGACCAGGACCGGTGAATCGCGGCCCTGACATTTCCGAGCGCGGAAACCGTCAATGGACCAATGAGCTGTGCGCGTGAGTGATCCGCCATGCTCCGGTACCTGCCGCACGGACGAACACGAGGGTCGCGCGCCCTTCTCGCAGCAGATTCTGATCGGCCGCCAGCCAGCGATACTCCACCAGTGCCCAGCCGAAGTTGCCACTGAGGTCCACCCGGGTCGAACCCACGATCACCTGACCCCCGGCCTCGATCCCGGCGAACCGGGGCGGCTCCATACGGCGCCGCCCCTCGGCGATGATCTCGGCGTCCTGCGTGTACAGGGAGTCGGCCGCCTCGAGCCGGGCATCGGCTATGAGTGCCGCGGTCGCCATTTCCCCGAGGAGATCGGCGGCGGGCGGGAGTGCCACCACTGCGCCCGTCGTCGGCGCGGGCCGGCTGCAGGCCGTCGCCAGGGCAAGAAGCGCCGTGCTACCCGCGGTCCAGCGCATCGCACACTGCCCAGCTGAGCAGGGGCAACAGGATCTCGTGATGCCCCGTCAGGAGCACCCCCGTTCCGCCGGTACGGGTCGGGCGTTCGACCACATTCATCTGCGGGCGATAGTGCCGGATCATGTCGAAGTCCGCTGCGAGAAATCCGGTCGGCCGTCCCTCGTCGAGGTTGCGGGCGACGGTCAAGGCCTTGAGGAAGACCTCGGGGAGCACCACAGCGCTTCCTAGATTGAGGACCACGCCGCCCTCGTGCAAGTCGGGCATCGCGCCGGCGAGGCGGCGAAAGTCGCGGTGGCTGGTCGCGCCGAGCGCGGCACCGTCCGCCGCTGGGTGCTGGTGGATGATCTCCGCCCCGATGGCGGTGTGCACCGTCACCGGGATCGCCCGACGCTGGCAGGCGAGCAGCACGGACACCTCGGCGCCAGCCAATCTATCCTGGCGGGCGAGCGCTTCGGCCAGTCCTTCACCGAGCCCGCGCCCGGCGTGATGTGCCCAGCTGGCGGCGGCATTCATCGCCGCTCCCGTCTCCGCGGCCATCCCGAAACTGCCGTCAGCCAGGCCCCGTTCGACATCTTCGCTGGTCGAGCCGTGCGTGGCGATCTCAAAGTCGTGGATCGCGGCCCCGCCATTGAGCGCCACATGGGTGATGATGCCACGGTCGATCCAGTCCACCAATAAGGGGCCGAGGCCGGTCTTGATCACATGCCCACCGGCGAGCACCAGCACTCCGCGGCGGTTCCTGGTGGCGGAAACGATCGCGGCCGCCACCGTGCGAAGGTGGTCGGCCGCGAGAAGCTGCGGAAGGCTCTGCAGGAAAGCGTGGAAGCTGCGATCGCCCCCCGGACTCCGGGCGAACAGCGTCCGGTCGATCTTGTCGGCCCGCGCCCCGATCGCCACGGTCTTGAGCCGCGAGAGATCGGGTTCGCGGTAGCCGGTCACTGCCCGTCCGCTTTCTGTTCGATTTTCTCGATCTGCAGGGTGACCGTCCCGAAGGGGAGCTTGGAGCGGATCTGCACCGGGACCCGTTGCGCGTCATTGGTGAGCCACAGGAGCGCTTCGGCGCGGGGGGCGAACACCCCATCTTCCCCGACGACCGGATTGAGCACGAGGCAGGACACCTTGGATCCGTCTGGCATCTTCATGTCCTCGCGCTTCACCACCTTGATCACGACAGGGTTGAGCTCCTTGCGGAAGTACCGGTCGAACGAGTAGGTCTTGCCGACCTCGAGCGGGATCGTCCGCAGGAAATAGAAGAAGGCGGCATCGTCGAGCGGACTCTCGACCGACGGCTTGCTGCCTGGCTTCTGCTCCTGAGTGAACGACTGGGAGTCGGGAAAGATCTCGTAGTAGCGCTTGCGCTGCTTCCCGTTCTCCACGAGGTCCTGATGGAAGCGCCGCGAAATGAGGTCCTCGGTTCCGGTCCAGGACCGCATCACGTTGGTGCTCTTGTAGAATGGCGCCGACGCGTCGAGACCGAACTCGAATACGAACGACTGACTTCCACGGACCGTGTCGATGCCGTTGACGCTCATCCAGGCCGTGCCCAGCCGAAGAATGCCGAGCTTGGCGGCGTACTGGAACCGCTCCCCGACCTTGAACGGGTAGCCGGTCGAATCGGGCTGGGCCGCCGGAGTCTGGCGTGCCACCATCAAGGTTGCTGCCACCGCTACCGCGATTGCTCTCATCGGGTTGCTTCCTCGAGTTCCTGGTCTTCCGCTCCCCTTCCCGCCTGCCGCCTCGGGTCAACCGGGCGATCGCCTCGGATTCGCAGCCGCCCCCCTTCGCGCCAGAGCGCCTGGGCGAGAGGCCAGGGATCAATCCGGCTCGGACGTTGGTGGAGGTCGAGACGCTCGACGATGTCCACCGTGTCGATCCGCCGGGCCTGACGAGCGACTCGGGCGAGCAGCTCGGCGCTCGCGGCCCAGCCCTCCGCCGTGAGCAGTGGACCTTCCTGCGCCCGCATGGCGTTCCGGAGGCTCATGAGTCGAAACGCGCCAAACCCGGAGACGATGTCCTCTATTCCAGACACTTTGATGCCCCTCAGCAGCCAGCGGGCGTACCTGCGCACGAGACGTGCCGAGCGGCGGGGTTCTCCCTGAAGTGTGGCGCGCGTCACTACGACGTCGGCGCCGCTCTCCAGCCGCTTGACCAGCTCCGGCAGATACTCCGGACTGTGGGCGAAATCGGCATGCATCACGATGGCGGCATCCCGCTTGGGGCGGTCGGTGCGCTCCACCGCGAGGCGGAGCAGCTCTTCGACCGATCGGGCGTACCCCTGGCGATCCGCGTGCCGCACGACCGTGAGCGGCAGCGCCTTGGCGTAGGGCTCGAGGACGTCCGGCGTCGCGTCGGTGGATCCATCGTCCGCGAGCAGGATCTCGTATTCACGGGGAAAGGCTTGGAAGGTCCTGCGGATCTTCCATAAGAGAAGCCCCACGGTGGGGGCTTCGTCGTAGCTGGGAATGCAGAGATAGAGCATGGCCGTCAGCAGTTTTGTAGCGCGGAACGATACACCTGTGCTACCTGGTCTGCCACTCCGGGTGCATCGTATTCGGCGACCCGCGCGCGGGCCTCGTGCACCACCGCGCCCCGCAGGAGTGGATCGGTGAGTGCGCGGGCGAGGGCGGCCGCCAGCGCGCCCGGATCCCCGGCCGGAACCAGGAGGCCGGCGCCGTTTCCTAACAATTCCACCAGTCCTCCGGAGGACGCCGCCACCACTGGAATTCCCAACGCCATGGCCTCAAGGACTGCGGTGCCCAGGGCCTCACGGTCACTGGGCTGTGCCAGCACCTGGGAGGCCCGGATGAACGGCAGGGCGGACTCCTGGTGCCCGAGGAATTGCACCCGGTGAGCGATTCCGAGGGCGTGTGCTTGCCGTTCCAATGCCGCTTCCTCGGGTCCGTCGCCCACGAGCGCCAGGGTCACTTCGGGGACCTGCTGGAGCAGCATGGGGAGGGCATCCAACAGGGTCCGATGGCCCTTCTCCGGAGTGAGTGCGCCGGCCGCA
>Ga0187780_10003139_pt1 | contig 12494 bp, 10 predicted proteins | sample 1015_Q2_SP10_20__FD_132429 | JGI IMG/M metagenome (GOLD analysis project Ga0187780, IMG submission 132429) | Tropical peat soil microbial communities from peatlands in Department of Meta, Colombia - 1015_Q2_SP10_20_MG | ecosystem: Environmental > Terrestrial > Soil > Wetlands > Peat | place...
GAGCACTGTCGTCGGCGCAAGAACAGCAACCTGTTTCCCGTCAGCGACTGCTTTGAAGGCTGCGCGCATAGCCACTTCCGTCTTGCCGTAGCCGACGTCGCCGCACAACAGGCGGTCCATCGGAAGGGGCGATTCCATGTCACGCTTAACCTCCTCAATGGCGCGCAGCTGGTCGGGTGTTTCTTGAAACTCAAACGCATCCTCGAATTCCCGTTGCCACGTGGAATCGGTCGAGAACTGGTGGCCGGGCGAGCTTTTGCGTTCCGCATACAACGCGAGAAGCTGATCAGCCATATCACTGACCGATTTGCGCACGCGCGACTTACGTGTTTCCCAGACCGTGGCGCCGAGCCGATCCAGAGCGGGCTCCGCACCACCCAGCGACTGGTATTTCTGGACGAGATCAAGCCGGGCCAGAGGAACATAAAGCCGAGCATCTCCCGCATAGCGCAGAAGCATGAACTCACCGTGCGCCCCGTCCACACTAACCTGCCGCAGACCCTCGAACTGCCCAATGCCATGGTCCACGTGTACGACAAAGTCGCCGGGCTTGAGATCCGACAGATCGCTGAAGAAGCTCGCTGTCTTCGGCCGCGCGCGCATCCTGTGCGCCGGAAAAGATTCGAACAGATCGGCGTTGCCGCAAAAAGCGATCCGGGCCTCGCTGAAGAGAACGCCCTCCGTAAAAGGCGCCTTCACGAGCGCCATCGCCGGGACGCCACCGCCACTGGATTCTTCGGCCAGCCGCGTAACCGTGGCGTCCTTTTCGAGTTCTCCCAACCGATAGGGCATCTCGTACTCGTGGCAAAGATCGGCAAGCCGCTCGAGTTCACCAGTGCTTGCCGCTGAAACGATGACCTGCTCGCCGGCGCTGAGCCGGCCTCGCACCTCAGCCATGAAGGCGCTGACGTTGCCGTGATAGCGCGTCGTCGGCTGCGTTTGCAGGAGCAGATCCGAGCTTCCCTCTTGGGTCATGGCGAGACGCTCGATCGCCAAGCGCGGGAAGAGCTCAAGCGCAAGCGACCACTCTTCTTCGCTCAGGATGTAGCGGGCGGGAGGTTGGGCGAGGGGATCCTCCGTTTTATCGAAGGCTTCTTCGAGCTGCGCGCGGTAGGCTTCTACTACCCGGGCGAGCTGGGAGGGTTCATCGATGACCAGCAGCGGCTCGCTTGCGAGATCAAACACGACACCCGGCCGTTGCTGGGCCGCCATCTCGCGAAATTCCCATCCGGGATGAAAGTCCGGAGGTGGACCGTCGTCGCGTCCCGACGCTGCGGAAACCGGATGCCCCACGCGGCCATCGGTGCGATGGAAAACTTCGCTGAGCGGCAAAAGTACGCAGCGCTCGATCGGATTGGTCGAACGCTGTGTAACGGGATCGAAGGCGCGAATCGAGTCAATCGTGTCGCCCAGCAGTTCGATGCGGACGGGCTGCAGGGCCTCTGGCGAAAAGGCGTCGATGATGCCGCCGCGCACCGCGTATTGCCCTGGCATCTCGCAGCTGGCCTGCTTCTCGTAACCTGCCCGATTGAGGAAACCGATCAAATCCTCGTGCGCCATCAATTGGTCCCGTGCGATCCCCCGTGCTAGGTCGCCGTAGAAAGAAGCCTCGTGCATGCGCCACAGCACCGCCTGCACAGGAGTGATCAGCAGGTCGAGTTCGCCAGTCGCCAGTCGCCACAGCGCAACCGCACGCGCTTCTGCGATTTCCCCGTGCGGTGACCGGTTTTCGTACGGGAGCACGTCGTAGGCGGGGAGATGCGCAACGCGGTTTCCTGGTTTTCCAGTCACGGCGCGATAGCACCAACGTAGGGCCTCGACAAGCGCCTCGGCACGCTCATTGGATTCGACAACCATCATCGTAGGGCGGCCGATCTCGCTGAAGACGAGCGGCACTACGAGGGCTTTTGCCGGATCCGTGAGGCCGGCAATGCGAATTTCGCTCTGGTTGCGGCGGAGCCGGTCACCGACCTCTTCTATGGCCGGATGCCGCGCCACCTGTGCGAATAACTCGGAGACGAAAGGGAGGATCATAGGCGCGCAACCAGGCATTCGTTGAGTGACCTTGTGGGCAATCGGCATGGACGGGAGGGTGCGGAATTCTGAAAGCGGGGGGGCGCGACTCGGTCGAACGCGCTTTCGGGGCACACTTCTCCCTGGGCGTTGTCTTTCCAAGCGCCCCGGTAGAGAATCGGCCCAGCTTGCGAAACAAACGGTCCCAAACTTCTGTCCCTCAGTCGGTCCCAGCGGGCTCGACCGAGCAGATCATTTTAGCACGGCCGTCGCTCCGGCTGCCGAGGGCGCGATGAAGCGATGGGAAATAGTGCTTGCGATTACAGGCGCGTTGGTCGCGAGTATCAGCGCGTCGGTGATCCGCTCAACCGAACTACCGCATCGGGATTTCCTCCTAACGGCCGACGGTTGCCATATACCGGTCACGATTCTGGAGCCACGCGGGACGACTCTCGATGCAGTGCTTCTCCTTCACGGGCTATCCGCAGATCGCCGAATCATGGAAAGTTTGGGCAGTTACCTCGCGCGACAAGCCGGTCTCCGCGCCTATCTCGTCGACTTGCCCGGGCATGGAGACAACACGGACGCCTTTTCGTTCTGGCGCGCCGATCACTGCGCGTGGATCCTTGTCGAATCGCTGGCTCGCTCCGGCGAGATCGATCCGAAGCGAACCATTCTCGTCGGGCACTCGATGGGAGGCGCGCTTGCCATCCGCGTTGCAGATCGCGAACCCGTGGGGGGCACTATCGCACTTTCGCCCGCCCCTATGCCTTTGCCGAAAAGGATGCCGGCGAATCTGCTGGTCTTCAGCGCGCAGTTCGATCTCCCGGTCCTCCACCGCGCCGCGCGAGTGTTGGCCCAGGCCGCAGGAGGGGAGCGCACTGAGGCGGAAGATTTTCGTCAGGCGCGGGCCTTTCATCTCGAAATAACACCTCTGTCCGACCATACAAGCCTACTTGCCGATCCGCGCGTGTTCGAGCAAGCCAGCGATTGGATTGTCAGCGTCCTAAACGGCGCACGTCGTAGCCAACAGGACCACAGTCTTTCCTACAGGTATCGGAATCTTGCGCCCGCGATCGGACTGCTCGGCATTCTGTTGCTCTTTCCCTTTTCTGCGACGATGACGGCGAAAATCACAGGCCCACCGCCTGCCGATTCATCGCCTGCAAGCCCATTCGCTGCCCTTGCTCTTGCCGAAGGCGCAGCATGCGCACTGGCGAGCGTCCTGATTCTCGCTCTGTGGGTCCCGCTGTCGGTGCTGCATCTGTACACAGGAGACTATCTTGCCTCGCTGCTTTGGATCGCAGGGAGCTTGCTTCTGGTCCTGAATTGGAAGTCTGCAAAACAAGCACTGCGGGTGAATCCGCTCGCCTGGTTCGCCGCGGCGCTACTCGGATTCATCGTTTTGCTTGGCCTCGGGGCTTGGCTCAACTGGCAGACCGCGGACTTGTGGCTGAACGCCCCGCGCTGGCTCCGTTTTGCTGGGATTCTGCCCGTCGCGTTGATTTTCTGCTTCGCGGAGGAAGTCCTGCTCGGGCCGGTCGGGGATCGACGCCTCCGTGTACGGCGCTTCGCGCTTTTCCTGGCTCTTCGAGCTGAACTCTGGCTCGTCTGCTTGTTCTCCTATTTCGAACTGGGCAGCGGACAAGTGCTGATTCTCATCCTAGGAGTGTCCCTGCTCGTGTTTTCGATTTTGCAAAGATTGGCCACCGATGCACTGCGCCAGCGCACGGGCTCGGCAACGGCGGCTGCGGTCTTTGGTGCTATACTCGCGGCCTGGTTTATTGCGGCGATATTTCCACTGACCTGATCCGGGGACCCAAAAGAGCCACAGGCCAAGGCATGAAAGAAATCGCCATCGTTGGAGCAGGACCGGCAGGCTCGCTTTGCGGCGAGCGTTTGGCCCGCCATGGATTTCGTGTCACGATTTTCGACGAACGCCTGGCCTGGGAAAAACCCTGCGGTGGCGGCCTGACGCACAAGGCGATCGCAGCGTACCCCTTCCTACTCGACGGCTGTCAACCCAAGAGGGTCGTGCGTACCGCCGAACTCATTTCCGGCAGTGGCCACCGCGCGCGCTTCGACATGAGCCATCCCATCGTGATCTACGCGCGGAAGGTCTTGAATGGCCTGCTGCTGGACCGTGCTGTCGCTGCCGGCTGCGAGGCGATTCGCGCTCGTGTAACGAGCGTCGATACGGACGGTCCGCGCGTTCGCCTGAGGGTAGGCGGGGAGGCGCGCCTGTCGGATTTCGTTGTGGTGGCGGCGGGCGCGCGCAACCGCTTGCTGCCGGAGACAACAGCCCTCAGTGCAAACGACCTCGAACTGACGCTTGGGTACTTTGTGCCCACCGAAGAGGACATTATCAAGGTCAAGTTTCTAACGGAATTTGAAGGCTACCTCTGGTCATTTCCTCGCGCCGATCATCTTTCCGTGGGCATTTGCGCGAAAATGGGCCAAGGGCCCACGCAGCAGCTGCGCCAACATCTGGATCGCTTCGTCACCGAGGAAAACATACCGATGAATGGCGCCCGATTTTACAGTCACGTGCTGCCGTCGCCGCAAGCCCAAACACTTCGCGGGCGCCGCATCGTTGGAAAGAACTGGGCCATGGCCGGAGATGCAGCAGCCTGCGTCGATCCCATCACCGGAGAGGGGCTGTATTACGCCATGCGCTCGGGTGATCTTCTGGCGCAGGCGTTGATCGAAGGTCAGCTGCAGTCTTATACCGAGCGCCTCCGTGCCGCTTTCTCCGCCGACCTGGAATTCGCCGCGGGCATTGCGCGGAAAGTGTTCCGCGGCACTTTTCTTGGCGGAGCGATCACCACGCGCATGGTTCAGTTGCTGAACTGCTCGCCAACGTTCCGCGATTTGATCCGAGATGTCTTTAGCGGCTCGCAGGAATACCGCACGCTCAAGAAGCGACTCTTCAGCCAAGTTGGCGCCACGATGCTGGAACTTGTGTGCAGCTTTTTCGGCCCCGGCGTAGCCTATCCTGCTGCGAGCCCGAGACACGATCCGCTGCCATGAGAACAGAAGCGGTGAAACGCGCGGCGAGACGCACATCCAAAAAGAAAAAGCCAACGAAGGACGCCGGGCTACCAGAGCAGGGCCTCCGGATCGGAGTGGAGGCCACGGTCGAACGCATCGTTGAGCATCAATATACGATTCAGGCGCTTGATCCGAACTTGCCGGCCGTGTTGTCGACGCCGGCGATGATTGGATTGATGGAGCACGCCAGTGTACTGGCCGTACGACCCCACCTGCCTTCCGGTGTCATCACCGTTGGCACGCGGATCGAGGTGGATCATCTAAAGGCGGTACCGCCGGGTGCGGCGGTTCAGGCGTACGCGCGTTTCGCGAAATACAGGGGCCGTTTTCTCGTCTTCGACGTCGAGGCACGTTCGGGGGAACACGTCATCGGGCGCGGCCGCGTCTTTCGTGCCATCGTCGATCCCCAAGCCCACGACAGAAAGGCGAAGGAGCGCGTTCCGGAGTAATCGCTCCTCTGACGATCCCTATTTTTTCTCGGCTATCTCCACAGAGGCCCGCGTCGTTTCCCATTCCAAACGCAGCGTGCAAACACGGTCCGTCTGGTCAAAGGCGATGGTGAAATTCTCGATGGGCGATGGCAATTTTGAAACCTTCATCGGCACACGTACGAAATCATCCTGCTCGCCTGGATACGGAATGCCAAATTCGCCGGTCTGCTTGCTGATGATCAGCGTCCATGTCTCCGGATTGGGCAGTGCGAAAAGCGTGTAGGAGCCGTGCGGCACCGTCTTGCCGACTATATTCACGTCGGCATCAATCACGAAGCTCGTGGCTTCGTTCGCTCCCGCCCGCCACACTTCGCCGTATGGCACCAAGCCACCGAAAATCTTGCGACCCCTCATGCGCGGGCTCGAATAGTCGATGTGAATGCTTTTGCCGTCTGGAAACTTGCAGTCGGCTTTCGCCGGAGGACTGGCGGCCTGCCCGCCCATTTGAGCCTGAGCCGAAGGGAACAGCAAAATCGAAGCAAGGAACCCAACAGACATCGCTCCTGCAATTTTCTCGAACATCGTGCCTCCTTCTATGCACGTCCTGCGTGAGCTTAGACGCGTCAGGGCCGCGATTTGGTTCCTGACGATCCACTCGATCTCACTCGATTACAGCGTGGCCGGCTCCCACTCCCCGCGTTTGGCACGGCGGCGAATGAAGCCGAGCAGGATGAGCAGGGCGCCCAGCAGAGTGGACCACAGCGCTGTCAGAAGATCCACCAGCCAGCCCGGAGCTTTCCCGACACGGGCCAACAGAAAAGGCAGGAAGTTATACGTTGTGATATGCACGTAATCCCAGGGATCTTCCTTCATGGCGTCGTTGTTTAATCCCCACTGATCCATTTTACCCAGAGCGAACGCGGCAATGTTTTTGAGCCGCAGCGCGATTACAAACGTCGGATGCCCAAGCGTCTCCATCTGATAGATTTCAAGTGGGCACCAGAACATCACCGACGCCAGCTGCACCACAACGCTCGCCCCTGTCAGCGCCAGCCCCCATCGCCACGCCGCTTGGCCCACGTCGGCGCGATGGCGCATCAGGAGCGGTACCGAAAGGAAGGCGACAATCTCAACTGGCGTCGAAACGTAACGATCGCCCCAGGCAAAATCTCCCGACCAGTCGGTATATCGGGCGTAGAAGCCAATATAAGCAAGCATCAGCGCAGTAAAAGCGATCAAGTAGGCCCGAATCTCGGGCTGAAACTGCTTCCACGCCCGAGCGACCAGCAACACGGTCAGTGCCAACAGTGGATCGAAGAGGAAGATTGATTTTTCGGGCTTAAAGAGCGCGCCGAAGAAGCCTATGTGGAACGGAGTTTCAAACGGGAAAGCCGCGGGCAGTTCTGGGTTTAAGATTTTTTGCTCGCGGCCGAATATCTGAGTATAGGTGTTGAAGAACGAACCGAAGCGAGCGTACTGATAGACGCGGTCCAGCACGAAAAACACGAGGTATACCGGCAGCGCCACCTTTGCATATTCGACGAAACGCTCGTGCGACTCGCCTCGACTTCGCCCCTTAGATCGCAAAGCCAGAAAATCAAAGAGAGTCACCGCCAGAAGGTCCATTCCAGTCGTCAGCCGCGTCAGCAGGTTCAACCCGAGCGCACCTGAGCCAATCAGCAACGCGCGACGACTGCCCGTGCCGAGCCATTCGTAGTGAAAACTGAGACCGGTCAGCGTGAGCAGGAGTATGTAGTTGTTCTCCGTCATGTTTTGCGTGTAATGGAGAAACGTTGTACAGAAAAGCAGAGCGAGCGCCCCTGCGATCCGCTGATTTATTGAGAATCCCAGTTGGCGTAGAAAGCGGAAGCACACGAGAATCACCAAGACACACACAATCGTATTCGTGCTGTAGCTGACAATCATGCTGCGTGGCGTGGGGTCCACATGGTAGGCGTCAAAAATGGATAGGTTCTCGACGTAGGTGCCAACGACGTCGGCCGGAAGCATCAGCAGTGATTGGCCGATGCCATACCAGGCGTAAAGCCTGCCGTTGCGGCCGTGGATCCCGAATTCCGGGTAATCCCGTGGATCGACGGGCGGATCAGATGTCCAGAACGAGTGTGTGGTTGCGAGGCGATGCGTTGTGTCACTAGTGCCCAGTTCTCCGGATTGCACCACCATGGCGGCCAGACATGCGGTCAGGCCGACAAGAAACAGCGGATTGCGCAAAAGATGACGCAAGCGGTCTATCATCGCGCCGATGCTAACCCGCGCTTGGGCCGCTTTCAAGCAATGGCGCGAGCCGTAGTTCGGCAAGACCTCCCTAGCGTGGCCCAGAGCTTAGGATCCAGAGGGAAGTCAGAGTGTAGTGCTCGATACACCGGGAAGATCCGGTGTAGACTGTGCCCATACGGAGGAAGGTCGGATTCACTCCACAGCAAGACAGGAGAGAGAGGCTGTGACGGAGTCGGTCGTTGAAAGCCTGATCGTCGATTTGCTCGAGTGGTTGGCAAATGGCGAGAGGACATACGAACAGGTAATGGATGCTTGGCGTACCTCATGCCCTCGCCTTCCGGTCTGGGAAGACGCCAATGATCGCGGGTTTATTACCGCAGAGCACGCGAATGGGCGCACGATTGTTAGGGTTTCGTCATTGGGCGTCGCTTTTCTTGATAGGACGCGGGCGACCTCTTCGCTTCCCGAGCCGGATGCACACCTGTAGGGTTTCCACACCTGCTTTCAGGTAAGTGCCGGGAATCGGAATCGAACCGATACGGCCTTGCGGCCACGGGTTTTTGAGACCCGCGCGTCTGCCTGTTCCGCCACCCCGGCACCGTGTTCGTTGAGGTAGCAAGCAACATAGCGGTCAAACAGCGATGCCGTCAAGTGGGCGTCGAAGCTTTGTCAAACCAAAATAGAAATGTCCCCGAAGCCTTCCGGTGAAAGAGAAACATTAGGTTCGGTGGATCGGTTTGGTCATCAGATCGACGAAAAGCTTTTTGAAGCGCTCCTGATCGATTTCAAGCAGAACGTTTACGAGTCCTGCCGAAGGAGGTGGCCCCATGTAGAATTGATGCGGATCCACAAAAACCCGCCGATCGGCAGCGCTCACAGCATACCGGCCTACCTCCTTCCAATTTTTGGGCCAGAACATCGAGTCCCCGTAGCGCGGTCCAGGCGTGGAGCAGATGTCCACGTACATCGGCTGCGATGCCGTAAAAATAGTAGGGTCGATGACCTGCGCGGCAATCATTTCGTCTCCCATACAAGAAAGGCTCACCTTGGAATCAACCGCATACGTACGGAATAGATCGGAAATGGGGCTTTCGGCGCGGCCTGCGATTTCCTCGACCATACTGCGACCTGACGCGATTTCGTCGGTTTCGTGGATCTGTTCGGCAAGGTCCACCGGGACGATGCTGCATCGCGGCCAGGGAGCGCGCAGAACTTTCCGCGCGGCTTCAGGATCGAAAAACATGTTGAAGGTATTGGTGAACGCGTGAAAGCCGGTTCCCAGAATCACCACTTCAGGCACCAAGGGTATGATGTCGGGCGCCAAAGCAATCGCGAGCGCTAAGTTCGTAAGCGGACCTCCCGCATAGATGGTCACCTCGCCTGGATTCTCGCGGACCATCTGGATGATGAAGCGCGCGGCATGTTCTTGCTGCGCCTTTAGGTTGGCAAAACGATCATAAGGGAACGGCAAGGGTGCGATTTGATCGGGCCCGCCGTGGGTGGGATCAAAAGCTCCCATGGAAGGGTCCGAGCGGTGGCCGCCGTAGAGTTGCAACCGAAGCAGCCACTCTTCCCTCGTGTTGATCAGAGGAAACTCGGCGCCCGGGTACACTGAAAGTTCCGTGCGTCCCATCAGCTCGAGCAAGCGCAGCGTAAACGCCATCTCTTGCTTCATCCAAGCCTCTCCGGTCACAAGCGTAATGCCCAAGAGATCAATATCATCGGCCTGCAACATCATCAGCGTTCCAAGGATGTTGGAGCTGAACGGACCAGAATTGTCCTGATCATAGATGACCTTCCGTCTCCCGCCAGCCGGCGGCACGGGTCCTGGTTTCACAGTGGACGCAGACGTCAGAGCCATCGCAGCCGGTTCCAAGGGAAACTGGGAGGACGCGATAGCAACTCCCACAGTCTTGATAAATTCTCGGCGCGTGGCGGTCATGTTTATGCCCTTCTGCCTGCGATCGGCATCTCCTCTATGTCTGGGAACGATGGATAGGGCGCGTCATCAAATCGAGAAAGAGTTCACGAAAGCGCTTCTTGTCGATCCCATGGAGCACCTGAACGCGGCCCGCCTTGACGGATGGATTGCTCGAACCGATTCCAAGGCTGTCATGCGATCGCTTTCCATCCCAGAAGGAGGTATCTCCGTAATGGCCATCGTCATGTGTGACGATATCGATATACATTTCGTCGAAGCCGCTGAAAATCGAAGGGTTAATGGCATGGGCAGCCATCATTTCATCCGGCATGCGGAAGGATTGCCTTTCCGGATTGTCGCGTTGCGGCTTCTGTTCGTAGAGCTGGAAGAGGTCCCGGATGGGTGACTGGGCATGGTCTACGATGTAATCGACCTTGCCGTCATCGGCCAGATGGACTTCCTCGGCAAGATCGGTGGTGACCAGGGTCAATTTCGGCCAGCCCGCTCGAAAGCCGATCTTAGCGGCTTCGGCATCGAAATAAACATTCACCGAGCTGGTAGAGTGGTGCATGCCTCCGCCCATGAAGATGACTTCCTTGGTGATCGGCACGATGTCGGGGGCAAGGATGGCTGCAAGCGCCAGGTTCGTCATGGGACCACCACAATAGATGGTCACCTCGTTCGGATGGGCGCGAATCGTACGGATGATGAAGTCGGCGGCAGGCTCGTCCTGAGCCTTGATCTTGGCAAACTGACCGTAGGGCGGAGGTAGCGGCTCTACGTCGTCACGGCTTCCACCGTCGTTCGCGAAGCACCCCAGATACCCCTCATTTCCAAGTGTCCTCGATCCAAACATCTGATAGCGCATCTGCGCCTCCGCCTTCGTGTTGACCAAGGGTTCTTGCGCACCCAGATACACTGGCACTTCCGGTCGACCCATGATTTCCAATAGGCGCAGCGCGTACGCAGTTTCCTGCTTGGCCCACATATCGCAAGTCACCGTAGAAATACCAAGCAGATCGATATTGTCAGCCTGCAGAAGCATCAACGTGGCCACCGTATCGGTGGAAAGCGGACCCCGGTGGTCCTGGTCATAAATCAGCTTTTTCTTCGTATCTGTCACGATTTTCCTTAGCTCGGCTGAGCACCTCGGGCTGAGTCTAGATTCGGTAGTGTGACCGCGAACTACACTGGGATGATCGCGTGTCTGATCAGGCTCGCAAAAGTATAGCTGCAGCGGTCGCTGGATCCTAGGAAAGCGGCCTGTTTTGAGCCTGGTACAAACTCTCCGCGACATTGCTGATAAGGAACTTCTCAGCCGCGGTGACTTGCGTCACTTAGTCGCAGTGACGCCGGTCACAGCCAGGAGCGCGACGGGCGAGGAAAGTTCGTCGACTACCAAGGGACTTCCGCAGGACGATTCAACCGACAGGGGGCTGAGTGGGACTCATCATCGAGTTCAACGAAGGTTGGGGTACCCAAACGAAGAACGATATCGAGGACGCACTCCGAAAATGCATCGCCGAGCCTCCTGAGAGCGAAAGATGGGTCGTGTCGCTCGCGGCCGGTCTTGCTCAAGACTATTGTGAGGTGCGGGTAAAAACGCCGAACCAGGCGCGTACGCGTTTTTTCTTCGAAGAGCCTCGCCATCTGCCAGCGGCCATCGCCGCTTGGATCAATCTCTATCCGCTGCGCTGAACAAGCCCGCCTGCTCCGAACTGTTGTAGACTTTTGCCGTCATTACACACGTTTCTAGGGAGCACACCATGACTGATGAGATGAGCGAACGGCTGACGATTCGCGAGATGGTCGAGAACTGGGTGTTGTGGCGCGACGCAAATCAGTGGCAGAAATTTCGTTCCCTCTGGCATGACGACGGCCGCATGATGGCAACCTGGACGCAAGGCACCGCCGACGAGTTCATTGAGATGAGCAAGGCGGGCTTTGCCAAAGGCGTGCGCATCTTGCATTTCCTCGGCGGGAGCACTATCGAGGTTCGCGGCAATCGCTCCACCGCCATAACGAAAATGACCATATCGCAGCGTGCCAAGGTTCACGATGTCCTGTGCGATGTGGTTTGCACAGGTCGCTTTTGCGATTTCTTCGAAAAGCGCGCAGAACGTTGGGGTCTCGTTTTGCGGCAGCCCATCTATGAGAAGGACCGCATGGATCCCGTCGATCCTGCGGCCAAACTGACTCTCGATCCGCAACTGCTGGCGAGGTTTCCCGAAGGCTATCGCCACCTTGCCTATCTGCAATCGCAGATCGGCTACAAGATCAAGCTCGACATGCCCGGCTTAACAGGCCCCGAGGTCGAGGCACTGTATGCTCGCCTCGATGCCTGGCTTGCGGGCCAACCGCTCTCGAGCTAGGGTTCGGGGATGTGCATCTAGGTTCCGACGTGAAGAGATTTCGTAAGGTTTTGCAGCGTCGCGATCGCCGAGAACGCCGCGAGCTGGGATGTGCGCGGATTCGACTTGGAAGGAACGTTCTCAATGCGCATCGAGAGGCGCCCGAACTCACCGCGCACGCGAATCTCGTGAATATTCTCGCTTCCGCCCGGCACGGCCACGATGCGAACGCACACCGGCGCCGATGGCTCAACGGCCAGCCGGAGCGAGGCAGCCACGTTCGATGTAGCCGGAAACGCGCGAGCCGCCTCTTCGGCCGGACCTTCAAAAATTACCGTCTCCTGTTTCAGATCGTCCAGCGAGATGCCGCGATCAACTACGTATTTTGATCCTCGCAGCGCCGCTACCGGCTTTCGGCTGGTCAGCTCCGCCGCTTCGATCCGACCGATCGATGCAGATTTGATTCCGTCGAGCCCGGCAATCGCCCCA
>Ga0187780_10003141_pt1 | contig 12491 bp, 2 predicted proteins | sample 1015_Q2_SP10_20__FD_132429 | JGI IMG/M metagenome (GOLD analysis project Ga0187780, IMG submission 132429) | Tropical peat soil microbial communities from peatlands in Department of Meta, Colombia - 1015_Q2_SP10_20_MG | ecosystem: Environmental > Terrestrial > Soil > Wetlands > Peat | place...
ACGCCGAGACAAAGACGTTGCAGTCCAAGACGATACGCGACACTCAGCGACGCGCGGCGTGCTGCTCCTCGACCGCCACCCGCATCGCGTCCTCCTCACTCATGCCGGCGCCTGCGGCACGGCGGTCGGCAAGGATGGCCTTGACCCGTTCGCGGCCGCTCAGCATCGCCAGATAGCGCTCGTACGAGAGGACAACAGCCTCGGGGCGCCGATGCGCGCCGATCACCACAGGATCAGCGTCCGCGCCACGCGCGCGGAAGCCCGCGAGCAGCGAAGGCAGCTTCGCTCGCGCCTCCCGCGTCGGAAGAACCTCATCCACACGTGGGCTCACGAAAGCCATCGTAGCAACGTGTACACCTATGGATACACCTCGGATTGCCCGCGGCGCCTCCTGGGCGACGTCGTCTGGGCTCCGAATCCAACAAAAAGAACTTGCCGAGACCAGCGGCACGCCGAGACGAATCGCGGTCGCCGCGATCCACAGATCGGCGTTGTGCGCGCTGACCGAAAGCGTGGCCTTGCGTATCGCACTCGGGCTCGCTGCGTGCATAGACCATCACGAGCTCTGGCCCCGTATGCACCATTGCCCGCCCTCGCGATCTTCACATCGAGCCTGAGCATCCGCGCATCTCCCCAGGCGCGGCGTAGCGCGCCATACCGCAGCCCGGCGACCGTCTGAAACGAGATGAACGCGGGCCGCCCAGTGACGGTCGGGGCGTAGAGCTCCGTCAGCCGCGACCGCGGGTTGAGCTGCTGCCCTGCGCGACGGCTCCGATCGTGAGAAAGACGCGCTCGAGGCTGCGCTCAAGCTGAGCCAGATGGTCGTCATCACGGTGGCGTCGGCGGCCATCGTCAACAATTCTCCGCAGGCGTGTCAGAAGTCGCAGCTTCTCGTCTCTGGCCAGTGGCGCCACCTCAACAAACTCAAGGCCCGCCGAGCCCATCACGTGAAACGGGTAGGGGTCTGTGTCCCCACGACGGAGGATGGCATCTTCGAGTTCGTCGAGCGCCTCCTGCGCGCGTGCGACCGACCCCGCTTCATCATGGTCCTGAGTGGCACGGCGCAGCTGCATATAGCCCCACTCCGTCTGAACCCGGTAGTCCTCAGGGGCCATCGATCGTGCCGCTTCCAGGTAACTCTCCGCAGCTCGAAGGTCTCCGCGCTCTACCTCGAAGCTCCCACGCTGCAGCCAGTAGTGGTGATCCCAGCCGACCGTGCGTTCAACGTGATCGTAAATTCCTCGGATGTCAGCCCACTGTCCGTGGAGGTTCTCGATCAGCCAGTCGTGGTTAAGCAGCCGGATCAGGATCGACATTGGCCGCGAGCGTCGCGTCTCGGCACTCACCGCGGTCGACAGGGCGAAGGCGACCCCGCGAACCGTTTCTGCGAGATGTCCCTCTCGTTTGAGGTGTTTGACGACGTGCTCGGCGATCAGTCGGTGGCGCGCGAGGATCAGATCGTCTCGGCGTATCAGTATCCGCCGGTCGAGCAATCCTTGTAGGAGTGCGACAGCGTCGGGGCTTGCGTCTCCGGCGGCGAGCAGGATCTCATGGCGCGTCAGGCCCTGGCCGATGCTGCTGGCAAGCGCTACCGCACCGTAGATGTTGGCGCCTGCGCTGGATAGGTCGCGGACTTCGTCACAGATCTTCTCGTCGAAGCGTTTCCCTGATGTCGCCTGCAGCATCGCGACGAGTAGCTGCCGTCCGGCTTCACGTTGCAGTGCGCTGATGCGCTCGACAGGCGTCATCCCCTTCAGCCTTCCGAGCTTGCCGGCCGCGTCGAGCGCTGCGAGCAGCGCCTCAATGTCGCTGTTCTCAAGGTTCGGGATCGCGTACTGCATGAGTTCCCCGCTGCCCATGTCAGTCTGGGCGCTGAGGTCAAGGTGCTTCGAGCCGCGTAGGGCGACCATCAGGGTTAGCGAGGGGCATGCTTCCAGCAGCGCTGCAAGGAAAACCCCGGCCGACTCTCCGAGCTGCCCGAGGTCGTCGATCACCATGACGTCGGGCAACTCCCGCTTGACCTCATGGGCAATCTTGCCAAGCGCAACGTCGTTTGTGAGATCGAGCCATCGCGCATCGAGCCCGGCGGCATGCTGCTCCAGAGCAAGGCGCATGAGCGTCGTGGACTTGCCGCACCCGGCGGTGCCGGTGAGCACGAGTAGCCTCGGCGCCTTCTGCTCGATTTTCTCGCCGAGGTCCGCCTCGAACTCGCGTACGATCGCATAGCCGTCTTCGCTGAGGTCCGCCCACTCGGGCTGGCGGCCCATCATGAACTCCCTCAGATCCTCGCTCGCCTGGGTGCGCAGCTCGCTCACCTTGAGCAAGACGTCCGCTGCGCGCCTGGGTGCACGTCGGCGTGCGAGCACCGCCGCGCCCTGGTCTCGCTCGTCCGCCATCTTCCAAAGTACCTGATCCATGAACGCCGCTTGGTCCATCTCGATCCACACGACGTTGTAGGAGCGCAGCATCACGCGGCGCGCTGGGGGCAGAGTGGGACAGACGAGATATGAGCGCGGGCGGCGCTCACGGCCTGGACCCTTCGCCCCACGTAGCTCAATGTGCTGCCACAGCGGCGGCTCGTTCAGCTCTGTCCCTACGAACACGACAGGGCAAGACATCAGGTCGCGCACGAGCTGCTGATACCAGGAGTCCGGGCGTGCCAGGCGCTCCCCGTACTGCTGCTGAGAGAACGTAATGTTCGGGAAGTCCTCGAGCGTGCCATTCAAGTGGATGCTCAGCAGCCTCTCACCTACGGTCGCGAGGCCGTCCGAAATCGCTGAGACTACGCTGATCGGCGTGGGCAGTTGGCCGGTTGCGCTGACCGCGAAGTCCAGGTTGTCCATGTTCAATGTGTAGGCCCGTACCCATGGCTGTGAGTACCAGCGGATGTAGCTTTCGGGGATCTCACCCTGGACGCGCAACCTCGACTCGAGCAGCTTGCGTGTTGCCGACTCGCCCCGTTGAAGGGCACATGCGTACAGGTCACCCACGTCAGAGCTGGCGTCAAACTGCTCACCGGGAAAAGCAACCTTCCACAGCAACTCGCAGAGCTCTCTTACCCCTGGGATGTGACCTCCGTCGCGGCATGGCGCGTCGAGCGAGAACCCAGCACCGGTAAGCAGCACCATCTCTCCGCGCGAGAGCTGGCTGGCGATCAACGACGATAGGTTCCGCTCAAGCGTGGCTGATTCGCTCACGCCACCATGATCGACGATCTCACGGACGGTGCGGCCGGCCAATTCCGCTTCGACCGCGAAATGCCGAGGCTACCATGCGCGCGGCGCCGTCACGCCGCCTGCGCCCATCTGCAGTCCTCTACGGTCCGTTTCGGCTGCCTTTGCGGTCCCTCTCGGCCGGGTCAGCGGCTGGAGCGGCGGATGGGCCGCGCGAGACAGCCACATCGAGCGGGAGAACTCGCCCGCACCGCCGACCCCGTCTCGCTGGTTTCATCGACCGGGCGCTACGTTGCTACCCGCGCCAATGGCCGCGGTCCGTTTGCGGTCCGTTTTCGCCTCTTTGCGGTCGTTTGCGGTCCCCGCGGCCAACGAACATCCCGAAAAGGCGCGAAAGCTCCGCCGCCGATCCACCTCAAGCCAGACTACCGCAGCGCTCACGGCCGCGACACCCATGAGCTACTTTCCTTTCGCGCGGCAGCTGGTCGCCGCGTCATCCTCGCGCTTGTCGCGTGGTTTCTCCTGTACCTCGTCGACAGAACATCGTCACAGGAACACGAAGTCGAGAGCCTGTCCCAGAGGATCCAACAACTCATGAGCACTGACCTTCGTGTATACCTTCGATTGATTCATTCCCTCCTCGCACAACTCCTGGACCTCCTCAAGTCCGCCCGCGCCCGAGCCGCACTCATCACCGCTGCCACCACCACTTCCGCCTCCACCTTCACCTGGATATACCTGTCCCCCCCGTGTACTGCGACCGTAGATGTTGATCTCGTACGGGCAGGCGTTTAGGTTGGCGTACGAACAGCTATTGTCGCTACTCTCTCCATACGTTTGGCCACCCTCCGAATATTCGCCCGTCGGGTCCGCAAGCGTTGTTGGTTGATCGCCGACATAGAGATACTGCGATGTCCCGGGCCGAGTAGGTTCAGGTGCCCGCGGGTCGGGACTAAGAAAACCCCCGGTTGCCGGTTCGTACACACGAACCCCAAGATCGTAGAGCCCGTTTGCTTCCAGTCGCGCAGCGTCGTACCGGAGCGCCATGTTCGGGGCTCCGCTTTCGACGTGGCTGCCAACTTCAATGCCGAACGCGTCGTATGCGTATGTCGCCTCGGTCGACCCGTTTTCCGATGTTACGCCGACGACTGAGCCTTGCGCGTCATGTGCGACATAGTAGTTGTGGCCTTCGCTGCTAACCGCGAGTAGTCCAAGTCCCCATGCGTAGCTCTCCGGCTGTCCGCTCGCACCCGTTTCGACTGCTAGCTGAGGCAGCGCCTCGTTGGTGTTGTAGCTGAGGCTTGTCACCACTGATCCTTCTGTGATCTGGTGGCGGTTCCCTTCGCCGTCGTATGTGTATGTCGTTGTCTTGGCGTCTTCGGTGGTGCTCGTCAGCTCGTTCGCGGCGTTCCACATGTATTTCGCGCTGCCCGCCGATATGCGCCGGCCGTCTTCGTCGTAGGCGTACGTGGTTGTGCCGCCTGGCGCTTTTGCTTCGGTCAACTCGTCAGCTAGGTTGTATTCGTAGTGTGTCGTGCCCGCTGCCGTAGTCATGGCGGTTCGATCGCCATCTTCGTTGTATTCGTATTTGACGTTACGTTCACCGCACGACGAGCCCGCACATTCGCTCGTTAGGCGCTCGTCGCTGTTGTAGCTGTACTTCACTGGGCCGCTGGCCGTCTGTACTTCTTCCGGGTTGCCGGCCGCGTCGTATGAATAGGCAAAGCTCGTTAGGATCTGCCCGCCCTTGCTGTCCTTGATCGTCACGAGGCGCCCGGTCGGATTGTATGTTGCTGTCTCTACGTTACTGTTTGTCGCAGGGAGCACGACTTCGGTCAGTTGCGATTCGGCATCGTAGCGGTAGATCGTCCTATCTCCGTTGACAGCCGTGCTATCCAGACGCCCGTCCGCGTCGTATCCGTCTTCGACTGTGGTGCCATCTGGGTACGTCGTAAGCTTGATCTCCCCGTCACCAGTGTAGGTGTACGAGAATGTGCCAGCCGGCCCAGTCTTTTCCTTGAGCCGGTCTCTGCTGTCGTAGCTGTATTTCGTCGTCCCGGTGCCGTCAGTCATTTCGATTCGGTTGCCCGCCGGGTCGTAGGTGTAGCTTACGGTTGGCGTGTCGTCCGAGTAGGAGGTTTCGACGAGCTCGCCGCCCGCGTTGTACGTCTTTGTCGTGCGTGCCCCGTTCGCGTCTATCAGGCCTCTGAGGTTCCCGTCCGCGTCGTATTCGTAGGTAGTGGTCTTGCCTAGCGGGTTGGTCGTCTTTTCCAGACGGCCGTCCGCTTCATACTTGTATTCGGTCTTTCCTCCGCGCGGGGCGATCGTGGCCGTGCGCTGCAGTGCTCGATTGTATTCGTAGTGTGTTACGCCGTCACTCGGGTCCGTGACGGTTTCGAGATCGTTGGTGGCATCGTACGCCCACTTGGTGGTGTGCCCGTCTTGATCAGTCTTGAGGGTCGGGTTGCCCACGGCGTCGTATTTATATTTGACCGTGTGGCCTTCAGGATCGGTCACCGCGGCCAGTCGGTTCTCTGGTTCGTATTCGTAGGTTGTGGTGTATTTGGACGGTTCCGCTCCCGCTTCGTTTCCGCGCGCGGCTACCATCGCGGTGCGCCGGCCCGCGTTGTCATAGCTGAACGTGGTCTTCTCGCCCATTGGGGTCGTGATGGAAGTGAGGTCGCCGCTGGCGTCGTAGCCGTATTTGGTGGTGTTTCCTTCGTCGTCGGTTTCGCGTGTGACCAGGCCGGTCGCTGATTCAGGTTCGACGCTGGTCGTGCTCCCGTCAGCGTATTCAGTCTTGACGAGGTTCCCATCCGAGTCGTATTGCCAGTGTGTCGTGTTGTCGTCGGCGTCCTTGTAGGAGGTCACGTCGTCGAGCGCGTCGTAGGTCCATTCTTCCGTCCCGCCCATCGGCTTGGTGCGGCTCAGCATGTTGCCCGACCCGTCATAGGTCATAGTCGTCGTGTTGCCTTCGGGGTCGGTCACCGCCGTCTGGTCGAGGTTCGCGTTATATGCGTATCGCGTTGCCCCGGCGGTGGGATCGATATGTTCGACCAGCACGTTGCCGCTGTAGACGTCCTTCGAGGTGGCCCCATCGGGTTCGGTGTAGGTCGTGGCGCCGTTTTCATATACGAATGTTGTTTCGCCGCCGAGTGCGTTGATCTGCTTCGTGACCCGACCCTGGCTGTCATAGGTGTTTTCGACGATCCGGTGATCGTCTTGGTTGACGATGCTTGCCAGCAGTCCTTCCGGGTCGTATTCGTACTTTGTGACTCCACCGGCTGCGTCTGTGACTTCCGTGAGCTGATTCGACGAGTCGTAGGTATAAGTTACTTTCCGGCTGGGAGGGAACGAAATGCTTTCTAGGAGCCCTTGTCCGTTGTATGCCAATTTTGCTGTCCGCCCACCGTACCCGACCACCTTTTCCAGCATACCCTGAGAGTCGTAGAACAGAGTCAGTCCTGCGCCGTTGAGGTTGGTCTCGGCTACGAGCTTCCCTACTTCGTTGAATGTAAGGCGCTGTCGGTCCGGCCGTGTAAGAGTCCAACCTCCTCCTTCTCGCGTGTGCAGCACCGAGCGCGTCCCCGGCGCTCCCGTGTACGCGCCTTCCATGGCTGGGGCGTAAGTTGTCTGCTGACCGTTTCCGTCAGTCAGGACGACTTCGCCTCCGCTGTTCTGGGTGAGAAAGATATTGAGCGAGTCTGTCCAACCACGACCCAGCGAGCCTTCATAGGCGTTGGACGAGGTGTAGGACCTGGTAAAGGCGAACGGCACCCCAGCCGCCGCAAATGTCTCGTCGGTCTCGGTCGTGTTATAGGCACCGGTCGCGGTGTTCACAGGCTCGGCCGCATATCCAGAAGGATTGACCGCATCAGGCGAGGACCCGTACCCATACGTCTGCGGTTCCGGCGTCGGCGGTGGCGGGCAGTACCGATACGCGCCTGTAGCGCTGCCGTTGTTCCAAGCTTCCCACGAGCCTTCGAGGCTGTAGCCGCCTGAGACGCCGTCAAAGAGCCCCGAAGTCGCGCCTGCGGTGAGCGCCGTGATAGATGCTCCGCATCCTGGCGCATATGCAAGTGAACTAAACGTCATGCTGAGGTCGGATACGTTCACGGCCCCTCCGACGGTCAGGTGGCCAAAGTTGCCGGTGCCTGCGAGCGAGATAGTGCCATTCGCTTCGCCGAGCGATCCGGCGCTGACGACCGTCCCCGGCTCGATTTCGAGATCTCCGTTGACTGCTAGTTTGGGCAGCGACAGGGACCGGTGAGCGATTAGCGTGCCGTCGAGCGAGACGCCGCTTATGCCTCCCACAGAACCGAGCGAGCTTTCGACGGTCCCATCCAGTGCCAGCTCGGACGAGGCCGCACCGGTGACGGTTGAACCTGAGTTGAAGTTGAAGTCGCTGCCGCCAATTCTCAGTTCGCCGCTCGCCAGGTCGAGGGAACCTGAGTCTTGGGTAACCAAGCAATAGTTATAGGGATATCCGATCGTCACCGGGCTACTGCCGGTTTCCGTCTTTCCGTTCGTGGTGACCGAGCCTGTGCTGACGAATTCGCCGTTGGCGATGGCGGGTTCCGTCGCCGTGGCTTCGCGCCCGCACCCACCGTAGAGCCCTGAGCCGACCTGGAAGGAGAGCGAGCCGTGGTTGACGAATTTCGCGGCCTCGTTGACGTACGGGTTCTCGTTTGGCGTCACGCTGCCGGTGCCTTCATTCACAAGAGTGCCGGAGTCGATCGAGCCCCCTTCGAGCGTGAGCGAGGCGCCGCTGGGCACGGTCACCGTACCCGTGCCATCAAGTGATCCGGTCAGCTTCAGCGAGTCGGTGGCGTCGATGTGTCCACCGCCCGCGGTGTTCCCGGTGACGACGACCGGAACCGGCAATGTGGTGTTCGCTGCGTTGAAGCTCACTGTCCCCTGGAGGTCGAGCTGCGAGGTTGAAGCGCCGGTGACGGTGGAGCCGGTGTTGAAGTTGTAGTTGCTCCCGCCAAGGCGGAGTTCCCCGCTCGCCACGTTAAGTGACCCGGAGTCGTTGGTGACGAGGCAGTAGTTGTAGGGGTACCCGATCGTGACGGGGCTCGCGCCGGTTTCGGTCTTGCCGTTCGTGGTGATGCTGCCACTGTTCACGAATTCGCCGTTCGCAACGGCGGCTTCCGTCGGCGTGGCTTCGTGACCACAGCCGCCGTAAAGGGACGACCCGACATCCATCGTGAACGAGCCCTCGTTCACGAGTTTCGCAGACTCGCCGACGTACGGGGACGAGTTGGGCGTGACCGTCGCGCCGCCTTCGTTCACGAGCTGCCCGGCGCCGACGTTGCCGCCTTCCATCGTCAGCGCTGCTTTGCTCGCGACTGTCCACGCACCGGTGCCACTGAGGTAGCCGGTGAATTTGAGCGAGTCGGTGACGTTTACGTTTCCTCCGCCGTCCACGCTACCGGTGAGCACGACGGGGGCGGGGAGCGTCGTCGTCGCGGCGTTGAAGCTGACCGTGCCTTCCAACACCAATTGCGACGTCGTCGCCCCGGTCACGGTGGACCCAGTGTTGAAGTTGTAGTCGCTCCCGCCGAGCTTCAGCTCACCGCTTGCCACGTTCAGCGAGCCAGTGTCCTGCGTCACTAGGCAGTAGTTGTAGGGGTACCCGATCGTGACCGGGCTGCTCCCGGTTTCGGTCTTGCCGTTCGTGGTGATACTGCCGCTGTTCACGAATTCGCCGTTCGCTACGGCGGGTTCCGTCGGCGTGGCTTCGTGGCCACATCCGCCGTAGAGACCTGAGCCGACAGCGAAGTTCAGCGAGGCCTTGTTCACAAGTTTCGCGGCCTGGGCAATGTACGACTCGTCGTTCGCTGGGACCGTGGCGGTGCCTTCGTTGACAAGTTCGCCCGCGTCAACTTGACCCGATTCAAACGTCAACGTCGAACCGCTGGTAACGATCGTCGTGCCCGTGCCGTTGAGCGCGCCGCTCAGCTTCAGTGAGTCGGTCGCATCGACGTCACCCGCACCGCTCGTCTCACCGGTCACGACCACCGGTATCGGCAGCGTGATGTCTGCGGCGTTGAAGGCCACGGAGTCTTCCAACACCAGCTGCGACGTTTTCGCGCCCGTGACGGTAGACCCGGTGTCGAAGTTGAAGGTCTGCCCGCCGAGGCGGAGCTCGCCGCTTTCCACGTCCACCGACCCGCTGTCGTGGGTGACCAAACAGTAGTTGGAGGGGTAGCCGATGCTGACAGGGCTGCTGCCCGTTTTTGTCGTGCCGTTCGTGGTGATCGCGCCGGAGCTGATGAGTTCGCCGTTCGCCACGGCGGGTTCCGTGGCCGTCGCTTCGTGCCCGCAGCCGCCGTAGAGGGACGACCCCACGGCCATATTGAGCGAGCCCCTGTTCACGACCTTCGCGGCCTCGCCGACGTACGCATCGTCGTTCGCCGGGATCGTCGCGGCTCCTTCGTTGAGGAGTTCGCCCGCATCGACCTGGCCGCCTTCGAGGTTCAGAGTGGCGCCAGAGGGCACAGTCCACGTGCCAGTGCCGTCGAGTGTGCCGTTGAGTTTCAGGGAGTTGGTCGCGTCCACGTTGCCGGCACCGGTGGTCTGGCCGGTGACGACGACGGGCAGGGGAAGCGTGGTCGCCGCGTTGAACGCGACGGTGTCTTCGAGGATGAGCTTCTCCCCTGTTCCGCCTGTGACGGTGTTCCCAGCGTCGAAATTGAAGGTCTGCCCGCCGAGGCGGAGTTCCCCGCTCGCGTCCCTCAGGGACCCCGTGTCGTGCGTGACGAGGCAGTAGTTGTAGGGATAGCCGATGCTCACAGGGCTGCTCCCGGTTTTTGTCGTGCCATTTGCCGTGATCGAGCCCGTGCTGAGGAATTCACCGTTGGGCACTTCGGGTTCCGTGGCCGTGGCTTCGTGGCCGCAGCCCCCGTAGAAAGACGATCCGGCTTCGAGACTGAGCGAGCCCTTGTTCTTGAACTTCGCGGCCTCGCCGACGAACGCCGACTCGTTCACCGGCACCGTCGCCGTGCCTTCGTTGACGAACTGGCCCGCATCCACCTGGCCGCTTTCCAGAGTGAGCGTGCCGCTTGAAGGCACAGTCCAGGCGCCGCTGCCGTTGAGCGTGCCGTCGAGCTTGAGGTTGTCCGCGGTGACGTTGCCCGCACCGCCCACGGACCCGGTGATGATGACGGGCGCTGGCAGGGTCGTGGAGGCGGCGTTGAAGTCTGTGGTGCTTTCCAGTGTGAGCGTAGTAGAGGCTCCCCCGGTCACGGTTGAGCCCGTGTCGAAGTTGAAGGTCTGGCCCGCGAGCTTGAGTTCGCCGCTCGCCACGTTCACGGAACCGCTGTCATGCGTGATGAGGCAGTAGTCATTGGGCCCGATCTCCGCGCTGCCGCCGCTCGCGTTCGCTGTGATGGAGCCGGAGCTGATGAATTCGCCGTTGGGGACGGCCGGTTCGGTTGCGGTGGCTTCGTGGCCGCAACCGCCGTAGAGCGTGGAGCTCACGGCGAGGCTGAGTGAGCCCTTGTTCGCGAACTTGGCGGCCTGTCCGAGATACGCATACGCGTTCGCTGGCAGCGAGGCTGCGCCTTCGCTGAGGAGTTCGCCAGCGTCGATCTGCGCGCCTTCGAGTATGAGCATGCCACCGCCGCCGACCTTGATCGTGCCGGTGTCATTCAGCGTGCCCGCGACCTTCAACGATGACGCAACGAGGTTTCCCTTGCCCGCGATTGAGCCGGTCACGAAGATCGGCGTGGTCACTGTCGTGGAAGCCGCGTTGAGGCTGACGGTGCCCTGGAAGTTCAGGACTGCGTTCGCGCCGCCCGTGATCTCCGCTCCGGTGTTGATGTTGTAGTCGCTCCCGCCGAGGCGAAGTTCGCCGCTCGCCGCGTCAAGCGCCCCCGTGTCCTCGGTCGTCAAACACTCGTTGTTGCCGCCGATGCTGACGGGGTTCGCGCCCGTTTCCGTTTTCCCGTTCGTAGTGATCGAGCCGCTGGTGATGAGTTCGCCGTTCGGCACTTCCGGTTCTGTGGCCGTCGCCGCGTGTCCGCAGTCGCCGGTGAAGTTGGACCCGACGTCGAGCGTGAGTGTGCCCTCGTTCACGAACTTCGATCCGGCGCGCACGTCCACCGAGTGTTCCGCGGCGACGGTCGCAGCGCCGTTGTTCAGGAGTTCGGTCGCGCCAATGCTTGCGTACCCGGTGTCGAGGAGCGTGCCGCCGCCCGGGATGATGACCCTGCCCGCGCCCCCGAGCTCGCCGTTGAGGTCGAGGGTCGTCGCTTCGAGTTCATGCGCGACTTCGAGGGAGCCAGCGATCGTGAGAACGCCGGTGCTCGTCGATTGGTTCTTCGCGTCGCTCAGCTCAAGCGACGAGTTCACGGCGAGTTCGCCGGCGTTCGTCAGCCCGTCAACGATCTGCGGCGTGTTCAGGTTCACGGGCAGGTTCGCGGCTCCCTCGGGGATGCAGACCCAGTCGCTCGCCGACGGCACGTGGCCAGTGCTCCAGTTCGCGGCTTCGTTCCATTCCTTGTTCGTCGTGCCCTTCCAGGTGTCCGTGCAGCTGCCCGTAGTTTCCTGCGCGGTGACGGTGATCGTGGCCGCCGAGGCGTCCTGTTTCAAGGCGTTGTGGGCGAAGAGCGCGTAGGAGTAGGTCGTGCCCGCCGTCACCGTGTTGTCGGTGATTTCGCGTGTCTCTCCGGTGGTTTCTCCAACGAGCGTGCCTTCGGTGGGTGACGACGGCGGGGTGCTGCCGACCGCGCGCCTGACGACGACGCCCTGGTAGTCCGGGCCTGTCGGGTTCGTCCACGAGAGCGTGATCGATGAGCCGGTGTTGTCGGCAACCCCGACGCTGGTGACCAGGCCGGGCGCTTTCGTCTGCACGCTGAATGTGTTAGCGGAGCTGGTGCCCGTGTTCCCCGCGGCATCGGTCTGCGTGGCCTGGGCGGTGTATGTGCCGTCGGCGAGAGCCGTCGTCGGCGTGACCGACCAGCCTCCTTCGGACACGGGCACGACGTAGACCTGTGCGGTGGGGGCTTTCGTGGTCGTGCCAGGGTAGATCGTGAGGGTCACCGATTGAGCGTTGCCTTTGGCGGTACCGGCGGCGCCGACGAACGTGGGCTTGGGCTGGCCGACGACGCTTCCGTTCGCAGGTTCCGTGAGCGTGACTGTGGGCGGGGTCGTGTTCACCGTGAACGTGATCGGGGTGCTCACGCCGATGTTGCCGGCTTCGTTTTCCTGTGAGGCCTGCGCCGTGTATTCGCCGTTGAACAGCGGCGTCGCCGCCTGCACGCTCCACGTGCCTCCTGTAGCGGTCCTCGCCACGGTCTGAACTGGTGTACC
>Ga0187780_10003142_pt1 | contig 12487 bp, 10 predicted proteins | sample 1015_Q2_SP10_20__FD_132429 | JGI IMG/M metagenome (GOLD analysis project Ga0187780, IMG submission 132429) | Tropical peat soil microbial communities from peatlands in Department of Meta, Colombia - 1015_Q2_SP10_20_MG | ecosystem: Environmental > Terrestrial > Soil > Wetlands > Peat | place...
GACGGCGGCCGGCAGACCGGCCAGCACGGCGACCGGCTTGGTCGTGCCGGACACGACAGTCAGCACGGCCTGCGGGTAGGACTGGTCGCCGTCCAGTTCCGGCACCAGGTCGACGGCCAGGGCGACCGCCGTCACCGCCGGGTCGGCGGCCAGCGCGGACAGGCACTCGGTGAACAGCGATTCGGCGTCCCGGCCGGTCCCCCACGCATCCAGCGGGTTGGCCGGCGCCAGGCCGGGCTCCAGCACCGCGGCCAGCCGACCGGCGGTCGTCGGGCTGATCGGGGCGAACGGCACGTTAAGCTCGGCGGCCAGATCGGCGACGTGCGCGCGTTCCAGCCCGGAGTCGTGCACGGTAGCGATGCCGGTTCCCGGGGCAGCCCGGCGGCCGGCCCCGTGTTGGCCGACAGAGAACAGCTCCAGCGTGTCGGCGAGTTCGGCCAGGTCGCGGACGCGGTGAATGCCGTACGCGGCGGCCAGCGCCTCCCATGCGCCGTCGGCCGCGGCCAGCGCGCCGGAGTGCGCGGATACCAGCGCCTTCCCGGCGTCGGACCCGCCCACGGACAGGAGCACCACGGGCACATCGCGGGCCTGGGCCGAGGCGAGGACCGAGCGCAGCTCCGCCGCGTCCCTGATCGCCTCGAGCACCAGCGCCAGCACCCGGGTCTCGGCCAGCCCCAGCGCGTACCTGGCGTAGGCCGCGGTGGTGGTGACGAGTTCCTGCCCGGACGAGACGACCAGGCTGAAGCCGAAGCCGCGGCGCGCCCGGAGCATCGCGTAGAACACCGAGCCCGAGTGGGTGATCAGGGCCACCGACCCGGCCGACACGGGGTCGGGCTCGGCGTACCCGACGGCGCGCAGCCCGCAGGCCACGTTCACGAACCCCATGCAGGCCGGGCCGCAGATGGCCATGCCCGCGGACGCGGCGATCGCGGGCAGCCGGTTCCTCAGCCCGTGGGTGGGCGGAAGGTCAAGGGCATACCCGAAAATAATGGCCGAACGGTCCCCCCTGCTGGCCGCGTGCCCGAGCTGCTCCTCCAGCGCCTGGTCCGGCACCCCGAGCAGGACCAGGTCAACCGGCTCGGGCACCTCGGCCAGCCGGGGCAGACAAGGCTGGCCGTCGATCTCGGCGTAGCGCGGGTTCACCAGGTAGGTGCGCGGCCGGGATGGACTCCTGGCCACCTGCTCGACCATCCGCGCGCCAAGGCTGCCCGGCCGCGCGCTGGCACCGACCAGTGCGATGCTGCGCGCCTCGAGCATCGCGGTCACCGCGGCGGCCTGGTCCCGCGGGTCCGCGGGAGCGCGGGACCGGGCCGCTGGCGTCGCGGGCGGCCTGGTCACGAACGGCGTCGGCCGGCCCGGCGGCGTGCTGCGCGCTGGTCGGCGATCGCGGCCCGGGCCGCCTGCATGCCGGGGATGCCGCACACCCCGCCGCCTGCGTGGGTAGCGGAACTGGCGTAGTACAGGCCGGGTACCGGCGTGCGGTAATCCGCGAACCCCGGCGCCGGGCGCATGTGGAACAGCTGCTCAAGGGACAGCTCGCCGTGGAAGATGTTGCCGCCGACCAGGCCGTAATCGTGCTCCATCTCGTACGGCCCGACCACGTCGCGGTGCAGGATCGAGCTCTTGAAGTTCGGCGCTACCTCGTTGTAGCAGTCGATCATGCGGTCGGCGTAGGCCTGGAGTTCTTCGGCATGCGGCTGTTCGCTCCAGTCGGACGGCACCCACTGGGTGAACAGCGACATGATGTGGTACCCGTCCGGGCACAAGGTCTTGTCGAAGGCGGTCGGGATGACCCCGTCGCTGAACGGCCTCGCCGCGGGCCTGCCCTCGCGGGCGTCGGTGAAGGCGCGCTCGATGTACGGCATCGACGGCGCCATCTCCACCGAACCGGTGTGGTGCTCCTGCAGGCTGGTGCCGGGATCGGCGGTGAAGTCGGGCAGCTCGGCCAGGGCCAGGTTGATCTTGACCACGCCGCTGCGGGTCTTCCAGTGCTCGATGTCCGTCACGAAGTCCGGCGGAAGATTCTGCCTGCCGACATGCTCGAGGAACGCGGTACGCGGGTGCAGCGAGGTGACCACCACGCGGGCCTTGATCTCCTGGCCGTCCTCGAGCACCACGCCATGGGCCCGGTCGTCCTCGACCAGCAGCCTGGCGACCCTGGCGCCGGTGCGGATCTCCGCGCCGTTCTCGCGGGCGGCCCTGGCGATGGCATCGGCCACGGCGCCCATCCCGCCTTCGGCGAAGCCCCAGTTGCCCAGGTGCCCGTCACCGACATCGCCGATCGAGTGGTGCGCCATCACGTAGGCGGTACCGGGTTCATACGGTCCGGCCCAGGTACCGATCACGCCGTTGACCGCGAGCGCCCCCTTCACCTGCGGCGACTCGAACCAGTCGTCGAGCAGGTCGGCGATCGACATGGTCATCAGCCGGGTCACGTCGGCGATCGTGCGCACGGACAGGCCGCGGTGCCGCCAGGCCAGCCGGAGCGTCTCGGCCAGGTCGCGGGGCCTGCGCGAGCCGAGGTTCGGCGGCACGGTGAGCAGCAACGGGCCCAGCACGTCGGCCAGGCCCGCCAGCCAGGCATCCCAGCGCGGCATGGCGTCGGCGTCCCTCTTCGACCAGCGGGACACCTCCTCGTGGTTGCGCCGGGCGTCGTCGGCGTAGAGCTTGATCGAGCCGCCCTCGGGAAAGGCCTGGTAGTACGGGCCCATCGGGAAGATCTTGTAGCCGTGCCTGGCGAGCTGCAGGTCGTTGATGATGGTCGGCGGCAGCAACGACATGACGTACGACAGGCGGGTAACCCGGAACTCCGGAGCGTCGGGCCAGGGGGCTTCGGTGGTCGCGGCGCCGCCGGTATGCGATCGCGCCTCGAGCACGAGCGTGCGAGCGCCGGAACGCGCCAGGTACGCCGCGGCGACCAGGCCGTTATGCCCGCCGCCGACGATGATCGCGTCGTAGTGCGCGCCCGTCCTTGCACCCGTCGCGCCCGTTGCCTTACTTGCCTTGGTTGCCATGAAACCGGATCCTCCGAAAGATTGACTGAACATTCAGTCTAGAACCTGCTACGATTACTCACAAGACCGCGAGCCCGGGGGCGTCCCTGAGGCGAGCGGGGATACAAGGCCGTAGACGAGGGAACGGCCCAGAGGCGAGGATCGGGACATGAAGGAGCACGCGGGCGACGCGAGCCGGGGCAGCAACTCGCGGAACGGCAGCGGCCCGCGGAACGGCGGTTCGCGGGATGCCGGGGAGCAGCGGCGCGAGCAGATGCTGCGGGCCGCGCTGGAAGTCATCGTCGAGCGGGGCTACGCCGACACCAGGATCGCCGACGTGGCCGGACGGACCGGCACCAGCCCCGCGCTGGTCATCTACTACTTCAAGACCCGCGAGCAGCTGCTCACCGAGGCGATCAGGTACTCCGAGGACACCTGGTACGCCGAGAACCTCCGGCGGATGGAGAACATCCCGACCGCGGCCGGGCAGCTGGCCGAGCTCGTGGCCATGATCTGCCTGCCCGGGAACCCCGAGCCGCGCAGCTACTGGCTGCTGTGGCTGGACCTGTGGGCGTTCTCGCCCCGGAGCCCGGGGGTAGCCGCGGTGCGGCAGAAGTCCGACGAGCGGTGGCGGGAGGCCATCCGCTCTATCGTGGTAGCCGGGCAGGAGACGGGCGAGTTCGCGCCGGTGGACCCGGATGACTTCACGATCACGCTGTCGGCCCTGCTCGACGGGCTGGCGGTGCAGATCGCGCTCGATGACCCGCAGGTGCCGCCGCAGCGCACGTACGAGCTGGCGATGCGGTTCGCGTCTGGGCAGCTGGGGATTGACTGGAAGCCTGCACTGAAGCAGGCTCGCAAGCGCGGCAGCTAACTGAATGACGAAGGAGTGACGCCGTGGCCGGAGGAAGCATCGAGCTGTCCGGGCTGACCAAGAGGTTCGCCGAGATCGCGGTCGACAACATCGACCTGACCGTGGCCAGCGGTGAGTTCTTCTCGCTGCTTGGCCCGTCGGGCTGCGGCAAGACCACCACCCTGCGGCTGATCGCCGGCTTCGAGCAGCCGACCTCGGGCCGGATCATGCTCGACGGCGTTGACGTGTCGGACGTGCCGCCGCACCGTCGCAAGGTCAACACGGTGTTCCAGAGCTACGCGCTGTTCCCGTTCCTTGACGTGTTCGACAACGTGGCGTTCGGCCTGCGGCACCGCAAGCTCAGCAAGGGCGAGATCCGGCAACGGGTGAACGAGTCCCTCGACCTGGTGAAGATGACCTCGTACGCGAAGCGCCGCCCCGGCCAGCTGTCCGGTGGCCAGCAACAGCGCGTGGCGCTGGCTCGGGCGCTGGTGCTCCGGCCGGCGGTGCTGCTGCTCGACGAGCCGCTCGGCGCGCTCGACGCCAAGCTCCGGCGCTCGCTCAAGGTCGAGCTGAAGGCGCTGCAGGAGCGCGTGGGCATCACCTTCCTCTACGTCACCCACGACCAGGAGGAGGCGCTGACCATGTCCGACCGGCTGGCCGTGATGAACGCGGGCCGGATCGTGCAGATCGGTTCCCCGCGCCAGGTCTACGAGGAGCCAGCGGACACCTACGTGGCCGACTTCCTCGGCGCCGCCAACCTGATGGAAATCGAGGTGGCCTCGGCCGGCCCGCCCAGTGCGCTGCGCCTCGGCGACTGGGCGCTGACCTCGCAGCGCTGCGAGGCGGGCAGTGCGGACTTCACGGGCAAGGCGCACGCCGTGATCAGGCCGGAGCGAGTGCGGATCGAGGCGCACGGGTCGGCGGGCGAGAACCGGGTGCCCGCCATGGTGGAGCGCGTGATCTTCCTCGGCTCCGCCACGCAGGTGATGCTCCGCCTCGCCCCGGGTGTCCCGCTGCAGGCCCTGGTCCAGAACGACGGCGAACAGCCGGACCTGGCGCAGGGCACTCCGGTCCACGTCTACCTGCCGCCCGACGCGCTGCGGGTGCTGGCCGGCGCACGAGGCGAGGTCCCGCTCGCCGCCGACGAGCCTCTGGTCACTCGTTAGGGGCCCTGGGTGGCGGCGGCGGACGCTAGAGTCCGGCCATGAGCATCGAGGTACTCCTGCTACGGGAAGTCACCGACGAGGACGTCAACGCGATCAATCGCCTGCTGCCCCAGCTGTCGAAATCAGCACCACCGCTTGACGCCGGTACGCTGCAGCGGATGGCGACCTGGAACGGTAACAGCTTTCTGGTTGCACGGGCCGAGGGCGAGATCATCGGCATGCTGACGCTGGTGACCTTCCCGATCCCCACCGGACTACGGGCCTGGATCGAAGACGTGGTGGTGGACGAGTCCGCCCGCGGTCAGGGGGTCGGCGCGGCCCTGACCCGTGAGGCCGTCCGGCTGGCTCATGCCGCCGGCGCCCGGACGGTTGACCTGACGTCCCGGCCCGCACGGGAATCAGCCAACCGGCTTTACGAACGACTGGGTTTCCAGCTGCGGGACTCGCGCGTCTACCGCCTGGCGGACGGCCGCTGAGAGCGCTACGGCCAGGTGGGAACCGGTCCTCATGCGCGCACTGGTTATCGCCGGCCCCCGATCGGCCCGGGTCGAGGAGGTCGGTGACCCGGTTCCGGGTGCCGGGCAGGTAGTCGTGGACGTCCGGCGGGCAGGGATCTGCGGGACGGACATCGAGCTGTTCACCGGGCAGCTGGCCTATTTCGACCAGGGCAAGACGCGCTTCCCGGTGCGTCCGGGCCACGAGTGGTGCGGAGTGGTGTCGGCGGTCGGGGCGGGGGTCGAGGAGGGGTGGCTCGGCGTCCGGGTGACCGGGGACACCATGCTCGGCTGCGGACGCTGCGCGCGCTGCCACGCCGGACGCGGGCACGTCTGCGCGGACCGCCACGAGGTCGGCATCTTGGGCGGCTGGCCGGGTGCGCTGGCCGAAAGGGTGCTGGTTCCGGCGTCAAGCCTCTACCGGCTGCCCGCCGCGGTCGACGACCGCTCCGGCGCCCTGGTCGAACCCGGAGGCAACGCCTGGCGCGCCGCTGCCGCCGCGCACGCCGGTCCCGGGACGCGGATCCTGGTGTGCGGACCTGGCACCATCGGGCTACTGACCACGGCTTTCGCCGTAGCCGCCGGCGCCGAGGTGCACATCCTGGCGCTGGATCGCGGCCGAGCCGGACTCGCCGCGTCGTTCGGTGCCACCGCGTACTGGACGGCCGGCGATCGGCCGCCGGTGACCTACCACGCGGCCGTGGACTGCACCGATGATCCCCGGGTCCCGGCCGCGGCGCTGAGGATGGTCGAGCCGGCCGGGCGCCTGGTCTGCATCGGCATCTCCGGGGTGCCAAGCATGATCGACAGCCGTGACCTCGTACTCAGCGACATCACGGCGGTGGGCATCCTGGGCGCGTCAGCCGGGCTGGCCCCTGCTATCGAGGACTACGCGTCCGGGCGGGTCAATCCCGCGGGCCTGGCCGCCGTGACCATCGGTCTTGACCAGGCGGCGGATGCGCTGGCCGGGCGGGTCAGCGCCGGGGCAGGAACCAAGATCCACATCGATCCGCGTGCCTAGGTGTGGGCCGCGGCTAACCTTCCGGCTCCTCCAGCACTTCGCGTCGGAGCTGCGGGAACACCTTGGATACCTTGCTCAGCAGGTAGTCGCCGTAGCTGCCGGTGAAAGCGTGCAGGTTCTGGCCGTCCCAGCGTGGCTGCCCGCCGCTGGTGACCGCGGCCCGCCCGGGCAGCGGGGGGATCTCGGCGGTGAAGTCGGGGTCGAGGAAAAACGGGAACGAGAGCCGGTCGCCGCCGCTGGCGTTCCGCACCCGGTGCGGGGTGGACCGGTACCAGCCCCCGGTCAGCCGGTCGAGCATGTCGCCGATGTTGGCCACGAAGGTGCCCGCCAGCGGCGGCGCGCTGATCCATCCCTCCGGCGTGCTGATCTGAAGGCCACCGGCACTGTCCTGAGCCAGCAGGGTCAGCAGGCCGTAATCGGTGTGCTCGCCCACGCCCCAGCCGCCGTCCGGCGGCGGCGCGGGGTAGCGGAACACCCGGAACAAGACCGTCGGGCTGGCCGCATATCCGGCGGCGAAGTACTCGGCGTCAAGCCCGAGGCTCAGTGCCACGCCGCGCAGAACCGCCTGGCCCAGGCTGGTCAGCGTGTCGATGTAGGTCAGCACCGCGGAGCGCAGCTCGGGGACCTGCCGCGGGAAGAGGTTGCGGCCGTGCAGCGGGAGCCCGGCCCGCACGCGGGGGTCGTCGTCGCCGAGCTCGACGCCGAAATACAGCCCTTCCTTCAGGTCGGGCTGGCCCGAGGTCAGTTCGGCTCCCACGGGGAAGTATCCCCGCCAGGCACGTCCTCCGCGGGCCATCGCGATCTCCATCTTGTCGGCGAGCGGCAGCTCGAAGAACCTGGCGCTGGCCGCCGCCAGCCTGTCGAGCAGCTCCGGTGCGACGCCGTGGCCGGTGACGTAGAAGAAACCGTGCGCGCGGCAGGCCGCCTCGATCTGCCGCGCCACCTCGGCCTGGCGGGTAGGCGGGCCCGCGGCCACCAGCGGCGTCACATCGATGACCGGAAGGGCGCCGGCAGAGCCGTGAACTCCCACCACTTCATTCTGCCCGGTGGCACCAGGTAGGGTCCTCTCCCGCGGCGCGGCGCTGGGGAGGGTGGGGCAAGCTAGCGGCGGCAGGCACATGGTGCCTGCCGCCGCGGGGGGGTCGTCAGCTGGCCTGTTCAGCTGGTCAGCCTGAGCGTCACGTTGCTGCCGGACGCGGTCGGCTGCAGCTTGCCGTACCCGTGAGCGCCGACGTAGGCGCCGGTTCCGCCGGCGATGACCAGGGTGACCGGCGCGTCCTTGCCCGGGCCGTCGATGTAGCCGTCGGTGACGATCAAACCGTTGTTCAGCGCGTAGTCCACGGTGCAGACCCGCAGCACCGGGCCCTTGGTGTCGGTGTAGGTGCACTGGGCGGTGGACAGCCCGTCCGGGGCGCCGTGCCGGGTGACCTTCCCGGCGATGACGTAGCCGTCTCCAGCCGCCAGCCCGCCCGGGCTGACGTTGACCGGCGTGTAGGAGATCATCGTGGTGGTGAAGGACAGGACCGGGTCGGACGGCCCGGGGTTGGCGGTCGCGGGCATGGCGGCCCGGGGATACGGCACGCTGGCGCTGGCGCCGGCCTGCAGGGCGGCGACGGCGCTGACCGCGATGATCGCGGTGGCGGACAGTTTGGTGATGAGCTGACGCATCAGATCCTCCTGGGGTGATTGGCGCTGTCACCACCACGATCGGCCGCGCGGGCCGGTCCGCTCTTCCGTGAACCCCGCAATGCTGCGCCGGTAAATCCCGCAACGCCCCTGGCGTTAGGACCTGCGCAGGGTCAGCCCGGGATCGTTCCGGCGGTGGCGAGCCGACGGGTGAGCTCGGTGCGGGAGGCCACGCCGAGCTTGCGGTAGGCCCGGGAAAGGTGGAACTCGACAGTCCGGGTGCTCAGGAACACCGCCCGGCCGACCTCGGCGTTGGTCCGGCCCTCGGTGACCAGCAAGGCGATCTGCAATTCCTGGGGAGTGAGCTGCTCCGCGCCATCGCCCGCCTTGGCCAGGGTCTCTCCGCTGGCGCGCAGCTCGGCTCGGGTCCGCTCGGCCCAGGGGCGGGCGTCGAGCCGGTCGAAGATTTCTGCCGCGGCACGGAGCTGAACGCGCGCGTCCCGGCGACGCTGCGCCCGGCGCAGCCGTTCCCCGTAGGTCAGGTGGGTGCGAGCGTGTTGGAATACGACGTCGCCGCGTTCGTGCAAGGCGATCGCCTCAAGGAAGGGGGTGTCGAAGTCATCGGCGGCGGCAATGCCTTGACACCGCGCGGCGCGAGGCAATCATCGTCGCGGCCTTGCGCGGCCTCGACATTGGCCAAGGTGGCGTAGGCGTAGCAGGCCAGGTAGGTCTGCCCGGTCGCCAGCGCGAGATCGAGCGCCTGGCTTCCGTAAGCCAGGGCCCGCGACCACCGGCCTCCCTCTCCGTCCAGCCAGGACGCCCACGCCAGCGCGCGGGGAAGGCGGCCGGCCGCCCCTTCGCTGCGCGCCAGTTCCACGGCCCGGCTGGAGCAGGGCGAGGCCCGATCGGGACGTCCCGCATCGCACCAGGCAGAAGCGAGATCCAGCTGCCGGTCAGGGCTTGCCGCCAGGACCGGGTTGGCGTCCAGTCTGGACATCGCGCGGCGGATGAGGGACATGCCGTGCTCGGCGTCTCCCCGCAGCCAGGCCAGCCCACCGTGAGCGAGGTCGGCCAGGAAACGGGCCGTCTCATCGGATCGTTCGGCCAGGTCGGCCATGCGCCCGGCGGCCCGGCGCGCTTCGTCGTACAGCCCGGCCTCCAGGGCTGCGCTGACTGCCTGGTCAAGCAGCTCGACGGCTCGCAGCGGATCGGCGTCCGCGACGAGGCTCGCCGATTCGGCAAGTTCGCGTTGGGCTACCGCCATCTGGCCGGTTAGCAGGTCGAGGCGGCCCCTGACGGCGAGCATCCTCGCCTGGGCGTGACGATGCTCCCCGGTAGGCATCATCCGGCTCAGGCGCCGGACTCGGTCGAGGTCACCACCGTTAAGCGCGGCTTCGGCGGCCTCAGCCAGCCGGTCAGATCTGCGTTCTGCTCCGCCAGATAGCAGAGCCGCGCGTTCCCAGGCAGCCGCAGCCGCCAGCGGCGCGCCCTTACGAGCCGCCAGGACGGCGGCGCCATCCAGCGCGGCGGCGGCCGCGTCATCAGGGCCCGTCGCCGCGGCGGCCAGGTGCCAGGCGGCGCGCTCGGCATCACGCCCGGCCAGCCCTTCCGCCAGCGCCTGGTGCGCGGCCCGGCGCTGCGCCGGGACAGCCACGTGATACGCCACCGACCGCACCAGAGGATGGGAGAACTCCACGCCGCCCTCGGCCAGGCGGACCAAACCGGCCATCTCGGCCTCGCCGAGGGCGTCGCCGTTGCCGCTGCCCAGGCGAGCTGCCGCGGCATTCACCTCCGCTACCGGGCACCGTCCCGCGGCGGCCGCGACGAGCAGAGTGGTCCTAGCTGACGGACTCAGCCGGTCCAGGCGCGCGGCGAAACCCTGCCGGATCGCCGTGCCGGGCTCCAGCGGCGCCTCGGGAAGCTCCGCGCCGCCCAGCTGCTCGGCGGTCAGCGCCGCCGACACCTCCACCAGCGCCAGGGGATTACCGCCGGTCTCGGCGTGCAGCCGCCTGGCCACCTCCGGGGCGGGCTTAGTCCCGGCGATGGCCGCCACGAGCCGCTCTGCGGCATCGCTCCCCAGTCCCGCCAGTTCCCGGCACGGCAGGCCAGCGGGCGCGGCCGGGCTCGGGCGCAGGGTCATGAGGCAGGCCACCGCGTCGCGGTCCAGGCGGCGGAGCGCGAACAGCAGCGCCTCCTGGCTGGCCGAGTCCAGCCAGTGCAGGTCGTCGACCAGGATCAGCAGCGGCCGGTCCTCCGCGGCCGTGGTCAGCAGGCCGTGGGTTCCCGCGGCCACCGCCATGCGATCCGAACTCAGCGGGACGGCCTCGTCGTATCCGAGGCCGAGCGCCGCCCGCAGCGCCGCGGCCTGCCGGTCAGGCAGCGCCGTCAGGTAGTCAGCCAGCGGATGCAACAGCGAGTACAGGCCGGCGAAGCCCAGCTCGCTCTCGGCCTCGATCCCGGTGGCCCGCACGACGCGCATTGACCCGGCATGGCTGGCGGCGTACTCAACCAGCGCCGTTTTCCCGATGCCAGGATCGCCGCGCAGCACCAGCAGTCCGCTGCTTCCGGCCGTGGCCTGCGTGAGCAGCTGATCGATTTGCCGTTGCTCCGCCTCCCGCCCGACGAGCATGCCAGCATGATAAGACTCGGCCCGGTTCGCGGGGAGAGCCGGAAAATCGCCCGGCCGGAAGCGCCGGGAGTGATCGATCCGCGGATCGCGCGGGCTAGATTCCCGCGGCCGTGACTAACGCCCCAATCGGATGGCCCCCGGTCGGTCGTCTGTCCTTCCTTCGCCGTGCGCGAACGTAGCCATAAGTGGGCACATGCCCATTTATAGTGGGCGTGTGACCGCTCTACCGTCAGGACCTGTGCGAACGGCTGAGATCGACACCGGGGGCTACGACCGGGCGCAGGCACCGCATCTCCAGCGGCAAGTCGCCGAGGAGTTCGGTGCCGACGCCGGCCGCTACGACCGGGCCAGGCCCACCTATCCCGCTGACCTGGTGGACCGCATCATCGCCGCCAGCCCGGGACGCGACGTCCTCGACGTCGGGTGCGGCACGGGAATCGCCGCCCGGCTGTTCCAGGCGGCCGGCTGCCGGGTGCTCGGCGTGGATCCCGACCTGCGGATGGCCGAGCTGGCCAGGCAGGGCGGGACCGACGCGGAGGTCGCGAAGTTCGAGGACTGGGACCCGGCCGGCCGCACGTTCGACGCGGTCATCGCCGCGCAGGCCTGGCACTGGGTGGACCCGGCCGCGGGCGCGGCGAAGGCCGCCGCGGTGCTGCGCCCCGGCGGCCGGCTGGCGGTGTTCTGGAACGCCTTCGACCCGCCGAAGCACCTGCGCGAGGCGTTCGCCGAGGTCTTCCGCCGGGTGCTCCCGGACTCGCCATCCGGCGGCTTCTGGGACAGGCCCGCCGTCGAGGCCTACCGGGCCGGATGCGCGAAGGTGGCCGACGTGCTACGGCGGGCGGGGGCGTTCGGCGAGCCGGAGGAATGGCTGTCTTACTGGGAGCGGCCCTACACCCGGGAGGAGTGGCTGGACCTGGTCCCGACCACCGGCGGCTTCACCCGGCGCCCCGAGGCCATCCAGGCCGAACTCCTCGACGGCCTCGGCGCCGCCGTCGACGCGGCGGGCGGCACCTTCACCATGTCCTACACGACGATCGCCGCCACCGCCGCCCGGCTGGCCTCGTAGCGGAGGGCGGAGCCCGGCGAGGTGTCCGGACGGGCGAGCTCGCCGGAGGCCCGGTGGAATGTCGCCGGCCAGAGGTACGGTGAGCGGGTGCTTGAGGAGTTCCATCCGGCCGTGCGCGCCTGGTTCGGGCGCCGGTTCCCGGCCGGCCCGACCGAGCCGCAGACCGGGGGCTGGCGGGAGATCGCGGCGGGCAGGCACACGCTGATCGCGGCGCCCACCGGTTCGGGTAAGACGCTGGCGGCGTTCCTGGTCTGCATCGACCGCCTGTACTGGGCCGCGGCCGGGGCGCCTGTCCCCCCCGAAAGGCCTGTCCCCCCCGAGGGGGGCCAGGGGGGTACGGGGGGATCCCGGGGGGTCGCCCCCCCGGGGCCAGCAGTGCTGTACGTGTCGCCGCTGAAGGCGCTGGCGACGGACATTCACCAGAACCTCGAGGCGCCGCTGCGCGAGATCGCCGCGGTGGCCGACGAGCTCGGGCTGGGTGCGCCGGCGATCCGGGTGGCGGTCCGGACCGGCGACACGGCCGCCGCGGAGCGGACCGCCATGCTCAAGAACCCGCCCGACATCCTCATCACCACCCCGGAATCGCTGTACCTGCTGCTGACCGCGGAACGGAGCAGGTCCATGCTCCGGAGCACC
>Ga0187780_10003143_pt1 | contig 12485 bp, 9 predicted proteins | sample 1015_Q2_SP10_20__FD_132429 | JGI IMG/M metagenome (GOLD analysis project Ga0187780, IMG submission 132429) | Tropical peat soil microbial communities from peatlands in Department of Meta, Colombia - 1015_Q2_SP10_20_MG | ecosystem: Environmental > Terrestrial > Soil > Wetlands > Peat | place...
AGGATCTGCTGGATCGCCGCGGGGCCGCCGGTCGATGCGCCGATGACGCACAGCTCGATTCCTTCGAAGCTGATCCCGGGAGCCGACGGCGAGCTGGGCGCAGGACGGGGCCGCTGGGAACCACCGAGCAACCGGATCCGCTCCCCGAGCTCGCGGCCCAGCCGATCGAGATCCATCAGATTGAGGCTCTGCTTGTCGATGAAGTCGGCCGCGCCTGCCTCCAGCGCCTCGAGGGTAGCCTCGGCGCCGGCTCGGGTATGGGCAGAGAGCATGATCACCCGCAGCTCGGGTCGCCATGCGAGCAGCTGCCGCAGCACCTGCAGTCCATTCATCCCCTGCATCTCGACATCGAGCGTCACCACGTGAGGTTCGGCCGCGGGGATCTGGGCGAGCGCCTCGATCCCGGTGGTCGCCTCGCCGACGACCTTCACGCCCTGCTCCAGCGAGAGCACTCGCCGGAGCGCCTTGCGAACGAAGGGGGAATCGTCCACCACGAACACGCGGATCATATGGTCTCGATGTGACGGCGATACGCCATCGTGTGCGGAAGGTGGACCGCCTCGAAATCGGGCCCGCGGTCGAGTAGCGATTCTGAGTGGCCGAGGAACAGATATCCCCCTTCGGAGAGGAGCCGCGCAAACCGGCAGATCAGCCGGTTGAAGGCGACCTCGCCGAAGTAGATGAGCAGGTTCCGGCAGAGAATGACATCGTAGCTGGGCCAGCCAAGGCCGGAGAACGGCGCGGCGAGGTTGGCGTGGAAGAACCGTACGTTCCGCCGATACCGCTCCTTGAGCTGGTATCGGCCGTCGGCCGCGCGATCGAAGCACCGGGTGCGGGTCGCCTCTTCGCAGGCGCGGAAGGAGAAGCCTTCATAGGTCGCCTTGCGCGCCTGGTCGAGCCGGATGGGGTTGAGATCGCAGGCATCGATCTGCCAGGTGAGCCCCGTCAGCTCCAGCCCCGCGTCGGTGAGCCGGATCGCCAGCGAGTAGGGCTCCTCTCCCGAGGAGCAGGCAGCACAGAGGATTCGGAGCGAGCGCGCCCCTCGGGTTTCCCGCAACTCGGGGATGACGTGCTCCAGGATCGCCTCGAAGTGCGCCGTCTCCCGGAAGAAGTAGGTCTCGTTGTTGGTGATCCGGCGGGACAGCTCGCCGAACTCCTCTTCGCGGCCGGGGTGAGCCCGGAGGAAGTGGTAGTAGGCGCGGATGCCGTCGAGGCGGAGCGCATCGAGGCGAGGGCGGAGCCGGCCCTCGAGAATCTCCTGCCGCGGACCGGTGAAGTTGAGACCGAAGCGCTCTTCCAGCAGGTCCGTCAGCAGCTTCCAGTCGGCTTCCGTCCCGGCGATCATCGGTGCGCGGCGAGCGCCGTCCGGGCGGTACGGGCCACCGCCGGTTCGAGGTCCCGCACCAGTTCGACCAGGGTGGAGCGGCCCTCCGAGAGTCCCAATTGACCGAGCGCCCGGGCGGCTTCGCTGCGGAGCACCCAGTCGGAATTGGCGGCCAGGCTCTGGAACAACTCGAGATCTTCGGGGTCGGCCAGCGTCACCAGCGCAGACGCGGCCGCGTGCCGGATCTCGACCTGATCGTGCTGGAGGCACTGCAGCAGGAACGGCCGGGAGCGCTTGGCCTTGAGCGCGGCCAGCGAGCCGACAATCTCCAGCTGCTCGTGCAGCGGCGCCGAGGGGAACGCCGTTTCGAGCGGCGCCGCGGCCCGCTCGGCGCCGAGGCGCCCGAGGGCGCGGATGACGTGGTAGCGGAGCGAGTCGCCGGCGCCGAGCAGGGCGATGAGCGTGGTGACGACCCGGTCCCCGCCGCGGGAGACCAGCAGGTCGAGCGCCTCCGCCTGCAGGCCGGCGTCGCGATCGGCGAGGGCGCGGAGGAGGGTCACTTCCGACCGGCTCCCCGGCAGGTGGGCGACGGCGCGGATCGCGGCGCGGCGCACCCGCTCACTGCCGGCACCCGCGAGTTCGAGCACCCGATCCGCCATGAGGTTCAGCCGACCGGTCGCCACCACAGCGAGCCCGGTGACCAGCAGCGATTCGGAGACCCCTTCGGCGAGGAAGGGCGCGAGCACCAGCTCGACCACCGGGGCGGGCAGCCGGGCAAGGGCTTCGATGGCGGCACCGCGTTCGCTGGAGGTCTCCGACTGGAGCTTCTCCGCGAGAGGCCGCGCCGCCTCTCCATCAGCGAGTTCTCCGAGCGCTTTGATGGCGCCGAGGCGCACATCCAGTTCGGAATCGACGAGCAACTCGAGGAGCCGGTGACAGCCGATGGCTTGTGGCGGCATGACCGCGAGGCATCCAGCCCGGACATCGGCGTCGGGATGGGTTGCCAGGCGGGCACTTACTGTTTCAGTCGGAAGGGAGACCCGAGCCGCCAGCCGCTTGACCCAGGCCGCACCCTCGCGAGTGGCACCCCAGCGGACCACCAGCGGGAGGAGACTCGATACCTCCAGGCTGAGCACCACAGTTCCCGCGGCTCGCACCAGCGGACCCCCGCCCCGCTCGTGGCTCCGGTCGTCGCCTTCGACGGCGTCACCGGCAGTCGTGGGTGCGGGGACTTCACCGCCGCCGGAGAGACATTCCGAGAGGTAATCCCAGAGGCCGTGCGCGGCGTGATCCTGTTCGACCGTCTTGCCCATCGCGCGGAGTTGCTCGGGCGGGCCTGCTTCGGTAAGCGAGGCCGCCACCGCCTGGAGCAACGCCGGGCGCAGATGGCTCCGGCCCCGATCGATCAGCAGCGGGAAGAGTGTCGCGAGCGCAGCGGGAGCGCCGATCCGGATCAGGGCCTCGAGCGCCGCCTCGGCGACGAAGCTTTCCGGAACCAGTGCCAAGAGCGGCCCGACCGCGCGGCGATCGCCGATGGAGCCCAGCGCATCCGCCGCCGCCAGCTGCAGCCAGGGCTCACCCTGGAGCAGGGCGATCAGCGCGGGCGTGGCCCCCTGGATCCGGAGCCGCCCAAGCCCCTCGGCGGCCGCCTGCACCACGTTCACTTCGGGGCGGGCCAGCGCCCGGAGCAGCGGCGCCTCGCTGGTGGGACCGCCGATGCCGCCGAGCACCTGGCAGGCGAACATCGCGAGATCGGGATCGGGGTCGGCGGTGATCTGCTCGACGCTGTTTACCGCGTAGGGACCCTGACGCTCCAGTGCGATCAGGGCCGCGTTGCGGAGGACCGAGTCGGCCGATTCGCCAACCAGGGGGATCAGCTTGAGGGGCTCCACGTAGCGCGCCGCCCAGGCAATGGCGAGATCGCGGACGGCCGGGGAGCGGTCGCCGAGGCCTTCGATGATGAGCGCCTCCCGCGCCGCCCGATCGGACGGGCGGTTGAGCGACGCGAGGGCGGTGGCCAGGCCAGCAGGGGATCGGTGCATCAGGTCCGGAACTGTTCTACCTGCTGCCGCAGGTTTTCGGATTCACTGGCGAGACTCCGGGAGGCGCCGCTGATCTGCTCCACGGCCACCAGGTTCTGGCGCGAGACCGAGGCAATCGACTCAATGGCCTTCACGATCATGTCGCCGCCGCGTTTCTGCTCCGTCACCGCTTCGGACATCTGGTGGGTGAGTCGGTTCATCTTCTCCGCGGCCGCGGTGATCTCCCGCGCGCCGATCGCGTTCTCCTTGACCGAGTTGGCGATCTGCCGGGCCAGGTTGGACATCCCCGAGGCCATCGACAGGAGCTGCCGCGCGCCGGTCGACTGCTCTTCGGTGGCGTGGGCCGCCTCGGTCACCAGCTTCGAGGTCTGATCCACCGAGCCCACGATGCCGGAGAGCACCTGCTCCATGAGGGCGACGGCGCTTCGGGTCTCCCGCTGCACCGTGTCCACCACGCCAGTGATTTCCTGGGTGGCCAGCACCGAGCGCTCGGCGAGGCGGCGCACCTCGTCCGCCACGACGGCGAATCCCTTGCCGGCGTCGCCCGCGCGGGCGGCCTCGATGGTCGCGTTGAGCGCGAGCAGGTTGGTCTGATCGGCGATATCGTCGATCACCCGCACGATCTTGCCGATCTCCTGCGAGCGCTCGCCGATGGCGGCGATCGAAGTATGCAGCCGCTCACCACCGGCCCGGGCATCCGCCACGGACTTGCGCGACACCTCGTCGACCTGGTGAACCCGGGAGGCGATGGAGCCGACGGTCTCGATCATCTCGGTGAGCGTGGCCGTCACCGACTCCACCGACGTCAGCAGGGTCTCGCCGTTCTGGGCGGTCTGCCCGAGCACGGCACTCATCTGATGAATCGACGAAGAGGTCTGGTCCACGTTGGCGGCGAGCGCTTCCGCGTTCCGCGCCAGCGCCTGCATCTGCGCGGCCATCTCGACCATCGTCGACGAGGTCTCCTCGGTGGAGCTCGATTGAGCCTCCGCGCCCTTCGCCATCTGGGTGGTGGAGGCGGAGATCTCGTCGGCCGAGGTGGCCACGGTGCGCGAGGTCGTAGTGATCTGGCCGACCATGGTCTGCAGGTTCTTCACCATCTGCCGCATGATGTGCTCGAGCCACCCGATCTCGTCGCGGGAGCGGCTCCGGATGTCGATCGAAAGATCTCCCTTGGAGACCGCTTCGGCGGCCGTTCCCAGTTGGGTCAGCGGATCCGCGATCAGGCGCGAAAGCACCAGCGCGATGACCAGGCCGACGATCACCGCCACGCCCAGCATCATCAGGATGGTATTGCGGGAATTGAGGTACAGCGTCTCCGTCGGCGTATCGCTGCTGGCGATGGCATGGAACTCATCGAGTGCCCGGATCGCGTAGTAGCCGACCAGGCCCGTGAAGGCGAGGACCATCACGAAGCCGGTGAGGATCTTCCGGCGAATCGTCCAGTCACGGAGCATCTGGCCGAGGTTGATCATATTGTCGGCACTCCGGCCGTCTCGGACCCCGACGCGCGGAGCAGCCGCTCCAAGTCGAGGAGAATGAGGAGCCGCCGGTCGAGCCGGGCCACGCCGGTCACCGCTTCACCGCCGGCAGAGCGCACCTCCTCGGGAGGAGCCGCCACCGAGCGTTCGCCCAACCGGGTCACCTGACCCACCGCGTCCACCAGCAGCCCGACCATCCGGCGATCGATCTCCGCCACCACCACGCGTGAGCGCTGGGTCAGCTCGGCGGGCTCGAGACCCAGGCGGCTCCGAACCTCGAGGACCGGGAGGATTCGGCCGCGCAGGTTCATCACCCCGCGGATATGTTGCGGCGCGTGGGGCACGCGGGTCACGTCCGTGACCCGAACCACCTCCCGCACCTGGCCGATGGGCACCGCGTACTCTTCCCGCCCCAGGTTGAACACCACCAGATGGAGCTGAAGCTCCTCCGGCGCCGCCGGGGCGGCGGGCGCGGTGACAAGCCGGTCCGCGAACTCGAGGACGTTGTCGCCGATCATCATGCGACCCTCGTGAGCTGCTCGCCCAGGCGGGCGGTATCGAGGATGCAGGCGACCCGGCCATCGCCCAGGATGGTCGTCGCCGCGATCGCGGGCGGGCGCCCCAGTGTCGGATCGAGAGCCTTGACGACCACCTCCTGGTGGCCGAGCACCGCGTCGACCATCAGGCCGCGCGGACGGGGCGAGGAGCGGAGCACCACGCAATAGGGACGGCTGGCCGGACGCGCGCCGGCGAGAGCCTCGCCGCCATCGAGCACCGGAATGATCTCGTCCCGCCAAGTCATCATCCCCTGGCGAGCCACCTGGTGGAGCGTCTGCTCACCCACCCGAACCGTCTCGGCTACGTCGGCTAGCGGAACCGCGTATCTCTCTCCGTCCACACGGACCAGCAGAGAGCGGAGCACGGCCACCGTGAGTGGCAGACGCAATGTGAAGGTGGTGCCCCGGCCCGGTTCGCTGTCGACGGAGACCTGCCCGCCGAGATCGCGAATCGAACCGGCCACCACATCAAGACCAACCCCGCGTCCCGACAGCGCCGATACCTTCTCGGCGGTGGAGAGACCGGGGAGAAAGGCGAGAGCGAGCAGCTCCGCCCGAGAAGGACTATCGGAGACCGGCGCCAGGCCGAGGGCCCGCGCCCGGACCAGGATCCGATCGGTATCGAGGCCGCGGCCATCGTCGCTCACGGTGAGCAGCACCCGGTCGGAGCGCTGCACCGCGCGGAGCGAGATGACCGCTTCCACCGGCTTGCCGACGGCGGCTCGCTCCTCGGGAGTCTCGATCCCGTGGACGATGGCGTTGGTGAGGAGATGGACCAGCGGCTCACCCAGCCGGTCGATGATGGTCTTGTCGAGGCGTGTCTCGCCGCCGGCCACTTCCAGCCGAACCTGACGGGCCTCCGAGTGGGCGAGATCCCGCACCTGGCGGGTGAATCGCCCGAACAGCGTGGAGACCGGCAGGAGCCTCGTCTCCATCAAGGCCCCTTCGAGGCGCTTGAGGGTGCGCTCGAGGCCGAGGATCGCCTGGTCGATAGCGGCGCTCTCGTCGGTGGCGCGGCGGCGATTGAGGAGCGGGCGCGCCGCGTCCCGGAGACTGGCCTGGGCGATCATCGCCTCGCCCAGATACTCCAGCAGGGCGTCGAGACGATGGGAATCGACCCGGATCGTGGTGATGGTGCCGTCGCCGCCGAACTCACCCACGGCGCGGGTGGCCCGCCGGTCGACCTGGCGCTGCTCCTGCATCCGACGCTCCACCTGGGAATCCTCCCGCGAGCCCTGCTCGGCCTGGAGGAACGCCCGCACCTCTTCGGCGAATTCGGCGGGGATGATCTCGGGAATCGGACCGGCGGTGGCGCCGCGGATCAGGTCAGTGAGCAGACCGGCGCCGCGCACCAGCAGAGCCGCGCCGGCGCGCCGCCCCTCGGCCTCGCCGCCAAGCAGGCCGACCAGATCTTCCAGCACATGGGCCAACTCCTGCAGGGGCGCCAGCCCCATCATCGCGGAGTTGCCCTTCACGGTATGGAGCAATCCCTTGAGAGGTGCGTGGGTCTCCTGCCACTCGGCGCCGGCGGCCCAGAGACGCTCCAACGCGATGACCCGCTCCACGACCTCTTCGGCAAGTGGGAGACACTCGCCGACGTAGTCCGCCATGAGGCTGGCGAAGGGATTGTCGGGGGCGCTCACGACCCGCTCGCGGCGGCCGAAGCGCGCTGGGTCATCCTGACAACCAGCGCCTCGAGCTGCTCGGGAGTGAACGGTTTGCGGAGATACGCGGCGGCTCCGGCGGCGAGTCCTCGCGCCTCGTCCTCCGCGGACGATTCGGTGGTGACCAGGACGACAGGGACTTGCAGATGCAGCCGCTCGTCCCGGCGCCGATCCAGGAATTCCAGTCCGGTCATCCCCGGCATGTTGAGGTCGAGGAAGACCATGGTGAGTTCGGGATGGGCCAGGAGCTGGGCGTACCCATCGCGGCCATCGTAGGCGTGCAGCAGGGTGGAGCCGGCGAGCGCGGGGCGACTGAAGATGAGCCGGTACATCTGGTGGTGGAGACGGGAGTCGTCCACGACCAGGAAGGTCCGGCCGGCGGTCATACGATGGCCTCCGGCAGCACCTGGCGCACCACTTCCTGAAGCGCGAGCGGCTTCCACGGCTTATGCACCACGGCCGCGGGGCCGAGAGCCCGGGCCTCCGCCACCAGCCGCGAGTCGGGCGGTTCGGCGGTGGTGAGCACCACCGGGATCATCGCCGTCGGGCGCCGCTGCAGGGCGGAGAGAAACTCCACGCCGTTCATGTCCGGCATGCGCAGGTCCAGCAGAATCAGGTCAAACGGCTCGAGCGCCGTGTCCAGGATCGCGAGAGCCTCGCGGCCGTTGGGCGCGGTGACGAGCTGATGCAGGCGATGCGGGAAGGCGAGCCCGTACATCCGCTGCACCAGAGGGGAGTCTTCTACAATCAGGATCCGCATGTTCGCACCTCCCCGGCAGGAAGCCGGATGGGCGACAAGAAACTGAGTGAGGGCGAAGGTGAGGGGGCAAGAACAAGGCCAATAATGGAAAGGCCCCGAAAGGGGTTGGATCGAACGCGCGTAACCTTGTACAAGCAAATGGCCTACGCCACAGCGTCGAGGCCGTGAATGGGGGCCGTTTGCAGGGGTGTAAACGAACGGGACAGTGAAAAGAACGGGAGGAATGGGATAATGAAGTGGTTTGACACTTCCGGGTCCGGCAATACGTTCTGAGCCACACCCTAACCCAGAATAGCCCATGACCGCCGCCGCCCCCGCCGAGCGTCCGCCCTCCGTTTGGGAAGACCTGCTGGAGATCTTCTACGCGCCCAGGGCGGTGTTCGAGCGCCGCCGGGAGACGCCGGCGTTCGGACTGGCCCTGCTGGTGTTCGTGGTCCTGATCGTGGCGCTTTCCTTCGCGTTCCGCGGCCTGATGGAGCCGGTGTTCGATGCGGAGTTCAAGCGGGGGATGGCCCAGGCGATGAAGCAGAACCCGCAGCTCACCGAAGCGCAGATGCTGCAGGGGAAGGAGGTCGCCAAGAAGTTCGTGTACGTGGTGGTGGGATTCTACGGCCTCTTCGCGCCCCTCATCCTCGGCGTGCTGCTCTGGTTTGTGGGGAAGCTGGTGGACAGCAAGGCCGAGATCGGCCAGGCCACCATGGTGGCGACGTACGGTCTCTTTCCCCGGGTGCTGGAAGCGGTGGTGAACGCCGCCCAGCTGCCCTTTCTTCCAGATGAAGCCATCACCTCACGCTATAGCGTCACCCTCGGCGTCGGCCGCTTCCTCGATGCCAACACCACGAATCCCCTGCTGCTGGCGATCGTCGGGCGGATCGATGTGTTCACTCTGTGGGTGACGGCGTTGTACGTGATCGGGCTATCGGTGGTGGGGAAGATTCCGATCAGCCGGGCCGCGGTCGCGGGGGCGATCATGTGGCTGATCGGAGCGCTGCCGGGGGTGTGGGGGGCGCTGCGGTCGTAGCGTGCAGCGGACAGCGTGCAGCGTGTAGCGCCCCTGTGCGCTGTACGCTGCACGCTCACAACGGCACCACCGCCACCCCATGCTTATTGAACGTGATCCGGGCCTTGAGGCTCCCCGCCTTCGCCAGCGATGAGGGAAGCGGAGGGAATTCGGCCCGGATGAGGCAGCCCAGCGCGGGCCCCTTCATGGGGGAATTCGGGTCCAAGGCCTTGATGTCGTCCAGAGAGCCATTCGGCTTGACCGTCACCGTGAAGCGGGTCCGATCGTCCTCGCCCACATCCGGCCCGCCGGAGTCCAGCGTCTTCCAATCGTCGTTCAGCACCCCTTCCACGCTGCTCGCGTAGTCGTCGCGGTCCTGGGCCAGACGAGGGTCGGGCGCGGGCTTGGACGGGGGTGCCTGCACCACCGCGGTCGGGGCCTTGGCTGAGGTATCGGGCGCTGGCTTGGCGGTGGTGTCGAGCTTCGCGGCTGTTCCGCTGTCGGTCGGCGGAGGGACAACGGCGGGCGCCGGAGTCGCGGGCGGCGGCGCCGGTGTTGGCACCGCCTGGGATGCGGCGTGGCGGAAGTACACGGCCGCCGCGGTTCCCCCGCCGGCCAGCACGGCGAGGCCTCCCACCACGGCGACGGCTGTCTTCCAGCCGCTCCGCCGGGGTCCTTCTTCGATGTCATCCGTTTCGGCGCGGGCACTTCGCCACCGGGGCGTCCAGCCGGAAGGCACCGGGCTTACCGGCACGCTCAGGCGGCTCAGCAGCTTCATCGCCGCGCTGGAGCGCGCCAGGGCGCTCATCTCCGACCGTACCGGATCGTCGGCAGTGATGGGAGGCGCGTTCATGGCGGCGAGCGCCTCGTCCATTGTGGCCCAGCGGTCCGCCGGTTCCTTGGCGAGCATCCGGTTCACCATGATGGCGAGGCCCGGAGGACAGTCGGGGCGCTCTTCTTCCACCGGCCGGGGAGCCTCGAAGAAGTGGCCCTTCATGATCTCCATGATGGTCTCGCCAGAGAACGGCGGATGGCCGGTCAGCATCTCGTAGGCAACGACGCCGAGCGAGTACTGGTCGGAGGCGCCGGAGACCGGCTTGCCGGCGCACTGCTCCGGGCTCATGTAGAACGGAGTTCCGATCATCGTTCCCGAGACGGTGAGCGCGTCGGAATCGAGGACCTTGGCGATCCCGAAGTCGGTCACCATCGCCCAGCCATCGCCATCGAGCATGATGTTGGCGGGCTTGATGTCGCGATGCACGATGCCCCGGCGATGGGCGTAGGCAAGGGCCTGGCCCACTTCGATGAGAATCGCCTGCACCATGCGGATCGGCAGCGGGCCGCGCTTGCGGATGATGTCGTCGAGGGAGCGTCCCTCCACGCACTTCATCACGAAGAACAGGAGCTGCGACGTCTCCCGCACCGCGTGGATCGGGATGATGTGAGGATGGCTGAGCGCCGCGGAGGTCCGCGCCTCCCGCTTGAAGCGCTCGGCGGAGCCGGGCGTAGTGAGCAGCGCCGGCGCGATCACCTTGACGGCGACTTTTCGGTCGAGCGCGATGTCGTGGGCGAGATAGACCGTAGCCATGCCGCCCCGGCCCAACTCCCCCAGGATCTCGAACTCCCCGACGGTCGCATCCATCAGGAGCTGTTGCAGGTGACGCTGTCGCTCCGCCTCGCCCAGGGCACCAGCCATCATCCCCACCTGGGTGTTGGCGGAGGCAGCGACCGTCGCGCCTCCCGGCCCCGCCCCCGTCGCCGCCCCGCACTCCATGCAGAAGCGCGCCCCGGTCTGGAGCGGCTTGCCGCAGCTGGGGCAGGTGGAGATGGCGGAGGTGCCCATCGCGGTCCTCAGGGCGCGAACGACGGCGCGCCGGTATCGGCGTTCAGGTCATCGTACAACAGCGTCATTCCCGGCGGCGCCCCGCCCCGCGGCTCCAGCAAGTAGACCGCCTTCCGGATCCGTTTGGACCGGGGATCCTCGCGCGGCGCTACGACCACGATCTTCGACCCGTCGGGCGAGACCGCATAGGCCACGAAACCGTCGGGCATATGGGTCACCTCTTCCGGCACCGTGGCGCTCATCGGGAACCGCATCAGAGTAACGCTATTTCTCCCCGAGCGCTGCCGGCGGATGAAGTACAGGTCACCCGTACCGGCCGCGAACCGGGGAATCATCTCGTCCTGCGGCGTATTGAAAATGCTCCAGGTCGTCGGAGTGATCGAGCCGACGCTGTCCAGCCGCGCCGCGACCAGGTCCAGCTGGTCCCGCCGCACCATCGCCCAGAACAGCCACTTCCCATCGGGGGAGAGCGCGAAATCCTGGATCGGCGACACCGAATCGGTCACAGGCCGAAGCTGGCCGGTGGCGAGTTCCACCGCGAAGACACGGGGCGGCGCCTTTTCCCGGCCAGACAGGAAATAGATCCAGCGGCCATCGTGACTCCACTCGGGAGCGGAGCCGCGCAGGTTGTCCGGAGTGACCCGCCGAGCGCTATCGCCGTCGGCGTCGGCCACCCAGATGGCCTGGCTCCCCGAGACCGACCGCACGAACGCGAGCCGAGTGCGGTCGGGTGAGACGGCCGGATCGGTGTCGATGCCGTCGTTGTCCTTGAGGGCCCGGGCCGTGTGAGTGTGGAAGTCGAAACCGTAGAGCCGGGAGAAGCTCTTGCCATCGCTCACCCCGCCCGCGGAAAACACCAGGTCCGGACTGACGAAGGCGGTCACCGTGGCGGCGCTATCCCACTCGGCCCGGCCGACCAGGGTCGAGCGCCCGGGGCTCACTGCCTCGATCAGCCCATGCCCCAGCTCGCGGATCACCTGTGGATCGGAGCTGGTCCACCGAAGATCCGCGTGGATATCGGTCGGGTGGCCGGTCGAATCGCGCACAAAGGCCCGGAGGCTGTCCCGCTGACCCACGCGAATACCGCGGCGGGCCGGGCCGGCGGTGACCCCACCACCCATCACGCGCACATCCCACTGATAGGAGTCGGCGGCGAGCTTGATCCCGTGCAGCACTGGGCGGGCGCTCAGCGTGGTCGATCCGACGTGCCGTCCGCTCAGCAGCCCGCGGACCGGGTCGTAAGTGGCTATCGTCGTGTCCGCCACCTGCCAGTTCGCGGGAATGGCGTACAGCGTGTCACTTCCGTCCAGAGAGGAGTTCGCCGCGAGAATCACCCGCCGCGTGGCCCGCATGGGAACCGTGAGGGCGACTCCGACCAGCGCGGGTGGCGTCACCGCCGCCGCCTGGGGCAGCACCCGCACCTTGCCGAGCAGCTCGCGCCCCGCCCCGGGAAGATCCACTCGGATATCGGCTTCGCCGGGAGCGACGGCGCGCACCATGCCAGTGGCGGTCTCGACGTCGGCCACCGCAGGATTGCTGCTCGAGAAGAGCACCTTGCCACGATAGCGCCGTCCGCCGAGGGCGGGAGCCACAACTCGCAGGGTGTCCCCGCCCTGCCCGGAGAGAAAGAGCGTGTCGACATCGAGCACGACCGGCTCGCCGCTCACTTCCACGGACACCAGGGTCGCGACCGGAGAGCCCGGCACCTCGATTCCGATGCCAGTCTTCCCCGGAGCCCGCGCGGTGACATCGCCCGGGGCGCTGTCGTTGAGGCTCGCTACCTCGAGCCCAAAGCTCTTGAAGCGGAGGGTGGCGGG
>Ga0187780_10003144_pt1 | contig 12483 bp, 10 predicted proteins | sample 1015_Q2_SP10_20__FD_132429 | JGI IMG/M metagenome (GOLD analysis project Ga0187780, IMG submission 132429) | Tropical peat soil microbial communities from peatlands in Department of Meta, Colombia - 1015_Q2_SP10_20_MG | ecosystem: Environmental > Terrestrial > Soil > Wetlands > Peat | place...
AGATGCTGCTGACGATTGACGTGGGCAATACCAACACGGTTTTAGGAGTGTTTCGCGGCGAAGAGTTGATTGCGAACTGGAGGCTGACAACAGCGCGCGAACAGACCGTGGACGAATACGGCGTGCTGACGAGGAACTTGTTCACGCTGGCCGGATTGGATCGCGATGCGATTACCGGCGTAATCATCAGTTCCGTCGTTCCACCCGTGAATTGGACGCTGGCGGAAATGTCGCGCGTGTATTTCGGGAAAAAGGCCCTGTTCGTGGAAATGGGCGTGAAGACGGGAATGGCGGTGCTGGTGGACAATCCGGCGGAAGTCGGCGCGGACCGCATCGTTAACGCCGTGGCGGCGTTCCACAAATACAGGGGCCCGTGCATCGTGGTGGATTTTGGCACGGCGATTACCTTCGACGCGATTTCCGCCAAAGGCGAATATCTGGGCGGAGTGATTGCACCGGGATTGGGAATAGCTTCGGAAGCTTTGTTTGCGCGGGCCGCAAGACTGCCGCGCGTGGAAATCAAAGATCCAGGAAGAGTGATTGGGACAAACACCATCACGCACATGCAGGCGGGCTTGTACTACGGCGCGATCGACATGGTGGACGGCATGCTCGAGCGCATGAAAAAAGAATTGAGCGCGGGCGTGAAAGTCGTGGCCACGGGGGGGCAGGCGCGGCTCGTTGCGAAAGGGTCGAAACACATTGAACATACGGATGAGTTTTTAACACTGATCGGCCTGCGACTGATCTGGGAAAAGAATCAGCCCGCGGAACACCCCAAGAGTGCGGCGGCCGATGCGCAAGGGACTCGCCCGGCGGCACCCGCAAGGAAAGCTCAAAGGTAATCCGGAGCAACCGTAAGAGCGAACGCTGTGCAGACTTTTCAGCAAGGATTTGCTGCGCGCTAACCACAAAATGAATGGCTGGAACTATTTCAATTACTTCACGGAAATCGAAGAATTTTTCTGGAAGAAACGCGGAGCGCATTTGCTGGTTTCCCCGCTCGATTGGGCGATCATGGAGGCCTGGCAGAAGGCGGGTGTGCCATTGGAAGCGGTATTGAAAGGGATCGACCGGGCGTTTGAGAGTTACGGGCGATCGCGACGAGGTCCGGGAAGACCGCTAAAGAGTCTAGCGTATTGCACTGACGCGGTGCTGGAGGCCGCGGAAGAGCAGGCGGAGGCTGCAGCGGGAAAGAGTTCTGCGGCGGCGCGAGCGGGCCAGAAGGATGCGTTCTCGAGCGAAGAATTGAAAACGTATTTTGCGAAGAACATCGCGAAATTGAGGCAGGCGGCAGAAAAAGAAGCTTCGCAAATGCCGGAAATTGCTGCGGCGCTCAAAGAGATTGCCAGCTCACTCGAAACTGCGGCAACCGTCCTGGATGCGCCCGGAAGATTGGGCTTGGAGGATTTAGAGCGGCGGCTAACGATTCTTGACGACAAGATACACGCGCTGCTCGTCGGCCACGCGCCGGAAGAATTGATGCTGAAAATCCGGCGCGAGGTGGATGCGCAGCTGGCAACGTACCGCAGAAAGATGAAGGCCGAACAATTGGCGATGGTCGAGCGGCAATATGTGCAGAAGCGGCTGCTCGAAGAGTTTGGGTTACCTCGGCTGAGTCTTTACTACTTGACATGAAGCGCGGTCAGGAAGCGCCGATCGCGAGAACCGAAAAGCGAAGCTTGGCCGCGCCGGCTCCGGCAAATAATTCTAAAAGTGGACAACTCTAATGGCTGATGAGTTAAGATTATCGATTGAAAATCTTGTCTATGGAGGCGACGGCTTGGCGCACGCCGACGGCAACACGGTTTTCGTCCCGTATGTTCTGCCTGGGGAAGAAGTGCGCGCAGCGGTGAAGACAAAGAAGAAAAAATTGATCTGGGCCGAGCTTCTGGAAGTGAATTCGCCTGCAAAGGAACGTGGGACTGCCAAATGCCCTCATTTTCAGAGATGCGGCGGATGTCATTATCAGCATATTGCGCCGGCCGAACAGTTGCGGATCAAGAAGGACATTTTGCGGGAAACCTTGTCGCGGCTCGGTGGGATTTCCTGGGATGGTCCGGTTGTCGAGCATGCCGCCGAGCCGTACGGTTACCGGAATCGTGCCCAGTGGGCGGTACGCGGCGGCTCGCCGCGCGCGCTGGGCTATTTCCTGCCGGAAAGCTCGGTAATCGTTCCCATCGACGAATGCCCGGTACTCTCACCTCAGCTCGCGCACACCTTCGCAACACTTCAGGAGATGACGCGCACAGGGATTCTGCCTGCGAACATTCAAGAGATTGAAGCTTTCGCTGATTCGGCTGACGGGAAGATCGCACTGAACGTAGCTTTCGAACGATTCCCGAAATCCGCCACAGAGCTGGCGTCCATTTTTCAGACTGCCCTGCCCCATATGGAAAGCCTTTTGCTGCTGGACCAGAAAAAAAATCGCTTTGAGTTAACTGGACCGGGCCACCTGACCCACGAAGTCGGCGGATACAAGTACCGGGTCAGCCACCTCTCGTTTTTCCAGGTCAATCGTTTTTTGACCGAAGATTTGCTGAAAACCGTGACGGCGAACGCTCGCGGCAAAGTGGCACTGGACCTCTACGCTGGCGTCGGATTCTTTACGCTGCCGCTCGCCAAGACTTTCCAGAGAGTGGTGGGTGTGGACGCGAATCTGGCCGCTACGCGGGATTTGAAGGCAAATGCTGAACTCGCGGGAGTTCGAGTCATTTCGCACAAGCAACACGCCGAAGAATTCCTGAGAAAGACAGACGAGCGGCCAGAATTCGTCGTTATGGACCCTCCCCGGGCGGGGTTAGGCACGGAAGCGGCAAGAATGCTAGCAGAGCTGGGCGCGGAAGAAATCGCGTATCTTTCGTGCGATCCCTCCACGCTGGCACGCGACTTGGCAGTTCTCACCAACTCGGCTCGCAAACCGAAAGAAATTGCTGCCCCGAGCGTCCGCTACAAAATCACCGAAATGCATTTGTTCGACCTGTTTCCTCAAACATTCCACATCGAAACGCTCGTGAGGTTGCGAAGAGCGCCATGAGGCTGCCGGCAATTGCGATAGCCGCGGCATTTGCCTGCGGCATCGCAGTTGGCCTGCACCCTGCGGCAGCCCGCAACGCGTCGTGTGTTTTTCTCCTCGCTTCGTGTTTCATTACGGCTGTAATGTTCCTTTCGGCAGGATTTGTTCTCGCACGATTCGATCACCTCGTTCCTGCTGCTGTCACTTCCCTGCTCTGCTGGGGCACGTTAGGGTTCCTGAGCGCGTGCGTTGCGGAACAGCCGCGGCATCCTAACCACATAACCACGCTCGTCGAAGATGGCCGTATCCGGCTACAAACGCCGTTGCGGTGGCATGGCCGTCTTCGCGATGAGCCAGCGAAGCTGCCCTGGGGCGCCGGATACGAAATCGAATTGTCTGGAGTGGATTTCGAAGGTGAATTGCGCCCGATTGAGGGCGGGATGCGAGTTAGCTTCACACCGGAGCTGGATTCCTCGCCGTTATCCGAATTGCACACAGGAGACGAAGTTGAAGTGGCAGCACAGGCGAAGCGCCCGCAAGTCTTTCGGGATGAGGGTGCGTTTGACCGCCGCGCTTACCTAGCGCAACAAAACATCGATTTGTTGGCCACGTTGCGGGCGCCACAGCTCATAAAACGCACGGGGTCATCGCCCCTGACAGCCGCGACGCTTTTGGCGCATGCAAGAGCGAAACTGCGTAAAGAGGTTGACGATCTTTGCGCGGGAGCTCCGCAAGTCGCCAGCGTCCTGCGGGCGATGCTTTTGGGCGACCGGAGTTTTGTGGACCGCGCGGAATCCGTTAATTTTCAGAAGACCGGCGCGTTCCATGTCTTAGTGGTTGCAGGCCTGCATGTGGGAGCGATAGCCTTCGTACTTTTCTGGCTGGGAAGAAGGCTGCGGCTCCCGCGCGTGTGGACAATGGTTTTTACCTTGTTGCTGTTGCTCGGATACGTCGTGGTTGTCGAGCAGCGGCCGCCAGTGTTGCGAGCTGCATTGATGGCCGCCATCGTCGTGTTCGGCGGCTTCTTCTTTCGCCGGCTAGAACTGCTCAATTCCGCTGCGCTGGCAGCCTTGCTGCTTCTGATTTTCAAACCACTCGCGCTGCAGGACACGAGTTTTCAACTGACGTTCCTAGCGATTGGCTGCATTGCGGGGTTGGCAGCGCCTTGGCTGGAAAAGACCGCGCAACCCTATGTGCGAGCGGTGCGTGGCTGGCGCGACGTCACGCGAGATGCGGCGCATGAATCACGAGCAGTGCAGTTTCGGATTGACCTGCGTGCTGCGGCAAATTGGATTTCACGGCGCATGCCGCGTCGAGTCGGCAATTTAGCGGGAAGTGCAATAGCAGGCAGCTTGTCGCTCACGTTTCGTATCTGGGAATTGCTCGTAATCACGCTGACTCTTCAGGTTGGAATGTTGCCGTTAATGGCTCGCGATTTTCATCGCGTCTCGTTGTCGGGGCCGCTGGTTAATCTCGTCGCCGTGCCGATGATCGGTGTCGTTGTGCCATTGGGGTTTCTCACATTGGCCTCAGGGCTTATGCTGCCAGCCACGGCCAAACTTCTCGCAAAGCCATTGGTTTGGTGCACCTCCCTGCTGATCCAAGTGGTTGGCTGGTTCGCACATTTTCCGAGATGGAGTTACCGGATACCAGGCCCACCCTTTTGGCTTGTTCTCTCGTTCTTCGTGGTAGGTGTGCTTCTCGCGTGCGAGCTTAGGCTGAAGCATTCCTGGCAGAAAGGGCTTCTTCCCGGATTGAGTCTTGCATGGGCGCTCAGCGCGCTCACGATAGCGATCTATCCGTTCTCTCCTAAATGGGTAAAAGGCAGATTGGAGCTAAGCGTCTTGGACGTGGGGCAAGGGGATTCGCTGTTCGTGGTATCTCCCGGGGGAAAGACATTGGTGATCGATGGTGGCGGAGCGTTCAGCGGCTACCCAATTCGGGAAGAAAGCTTCGGCATCGACCCCGGCGAAGAAGCGGTGTCGCCTTATCTTTGGTCTCGTGGGTTTCAGAAATTGGACGTCGTCGCGCTGACACACGCACACCAAGACCATCTCGGCGGACTTACTGCGATACTGGAGAATTTTCAAGTGGGTCGACTTTGGATTGGACGAGAGGTCGCTTCGCCCGCGCTTCAGCGATTGGAGGAACTTGCCCGAAAGAGGCGGATTCCGGTCGAGCATGAACTCCGCGGAAGAGCTTTCGAGTGGGACGGAGTCACCGGCCAATTCCTCTGGCCGGGAACCGCACCAGAGAATGTAGCAACCGAAGCAAAGAATGACGACTCTCTCGTTTTGAGGCTTCAATATCGGCACACAACTTTCATGCTTCCTGGAGACGCGGAGCGCCCCGCGGAACGGCAAATCCTCGCCGAAAGCAACGAGGATGCTCTGCGCTCGGATGTGCTGAAGGTCGGCCATCATGGCGGCAAGAACTCCACGACGCTGGAGTTTCTCGCTGCTGTTCAGCCTAAGGTAGGCATCATCTCGGTTGGAGAGGCAAATCCCTACGGCCATCCTAGCCCGGAACTTCTCCAGCGCCTGGAATCAGCCGGAGTTCGAATCCTAAGGACGGATCGAGACGGCGCAGTTCATGTATTGAGCGACGGTCAAACAATCGAGATTACCTGCTACGTTGCATGCAGCGAAGCGCGAGAGACCCCGTCATCCCTACAAGCGCAAACGCCAGATCGCCAGCAAGGCCGCAAGAAGCAATAAGAAGCCAAGAGCGGCTCGCCATTCATGATTCTTTTTGTACTGCGCGAAGGAAAATGATCCGGACGTCCCGTCTGCCGGATGCGCCGCGGTGAAGCGAGGCAGAAAAAGAGGAACGGCTCGGGCATACTCTTCGAACTTCACACCGTGTCTAACGAGCAATTCCTTTTCCTCGCGGCGCATCACGATGGAATAAAAGACTGCGAAATACGCAAACAGGATTGCTACCGAGAACCACGACCACATCGCTATTCCAGCTCCAAGGGCCAGGACGGCGCTCCCGAGATAAAGTGGATTGCGTGTATGTGCGTACGACCCCGTCATGGTGAGAACTTCCTGCTTGTGAAGGTAACCAGCCGCATAGGCACGCACAATCAGTCCGAGGAGACCCACAATGCTGCCAAACAGGACGCTGCGCGGCGTCGGGCGGGCAAACCATAGTACGACCAACGCAAGTGGATAACCGAGGCGCACGCGCCAGCGTACAAAAAAATTGTTTGAGTTGCTCATCAGTGCGCCTCGAGCTGCCTGCGAACGGTGTCGAAGACGCCCGCGACATCCAGTTCCAACAACGACGGATCGGGCTGCTCGCCGCGTCTGTGCGTGGTTTTCGCTCTGGGGCTTCGCAACACCACCAGTTTTTCCGGACAAGTGCCCGGAGAATATGGCCCGTTGCGCGCGGGATCGGTCGGGCCGAACAACCCAACTACGGGAACGCCTAGCGCGACGCCCAAGTGCAAAGGGCCTGTGTCACCACCTACGACACACCGCGCATTGCGAAGAAGTGCCATGAGCTGAGCAAGCGATCCATTGTACGAGATAGGATCAGCCTCGCCGCTTGCCGCTTTGACGGCAGCCGCGCAGTCATCCTCTCCAGGGCCGAAGTTTATGATGCAGCGAAGCCCAAGTTGAGTGCGAATCCGCTGGCAGAGCGCGCCATAGCGCTCGGCAGGCCAGCATTTCGACCGCCAACCGCCCGCGGGGCTCAAGACAAGGTAGCTATCGATGGAAAAACTTCGCAAGAGCTGCAGCACGAAGGCTTCTTGAAGTGCGGACACGGACATCGTGAACGGTGCAACCAGGTTTCGAGCGCCCGCTTGCTGCGAAAGCTCGCCATTCTGATCGGCAATGTGCACTTTCTTGCAGCGAACGCGGTCGGTGTAGAGAATCGGCACTCCAAATTCGCGGATCGTTCGCGAAGAGAACCCGATTCGCTTTGGCACTCGGCCCAGGAATGGCAAGGCCGCAGATTTCCAAAGCCCCTGATAGTCAATTGCCGCTGTGAACCGCTGCTTGCGAATTCGCGGGATAATTTCGCCAAGTGATGCTGTGGAGCGTGATTCCACTTCCCAGATTTCCGACGCCAGGCTGCTGCTTTCGACGAGAGTTGTCCACCGTGGATGGGTGAGCCAGACAATTTTGGCGCGAGGAAAGGTCTCGCGAAGGGCAGCGACGGCGGGGAAGGTATGAACAATATCCCCAAGCGAGCCGAGACGCACCACGAGGAAACTCGGCTCAGTCATGCGGCGCCTGGCGGACGGAATCAAGGAATGCACGAGTCGAATGGTCCTTGGGGTCGCCGACAATCGCCACGCGAATCCCCAGCCGCGCGGCCGTAGCGCGCTCCGGCACAGTTTCTGAAGTGTAATCCGTGCCCTTTGCGTGCACGTCTGGCCGGAGTTCTTCCAGGAGTGGCTCCACCGTTGCTTCCGAGAAAAGTACGACGTAATCGACGCAGCGCAGCGCGGCAACGAGTGACGCCCGAGCCTTCTCATCCAGAATCGGGCGCCCCGGCCCCTTCAAATTACGGACGCTCGAATCGTCATTCACGGCCGCGACCAATACGTCGCCTTCGCGGCGCGCTCCCTCAAGATACCGGATATGGCCGACGTGCAGCGTATCAAAACATCCGTTAGCGAAGACAATGCATTCCCCATGGCGCTTGTGCTCTGCGAGAATGCCCGGCAGATCTTGTCGCGCGATGATCTTGGAAGCAGCCAGGCGCATGACTTAGGACGCCACTCCGGAAACTTCGTTTCGAATGGCGTCGAGAAGTTCCTGCCTGGAGACGGTCGCCGTGCCGCGTTTCATGACCACGAGACCACCTGCGATGTTGGCAATATGCGCTGCTTCGAGAGGGTTTGCGCCGCAGGCAAGAGCCAGCGTATAGGCGGCGAGCACGGTGTCGCCTGCCCCAGTCACATCAACAGCCTGATCGGAGCCATGAATCGGAATGTGCGTGAGCCGATCGTCCGATTCAAAGAGGGCTGCACCGTGGCGTCCCCGTGTTACAAGCAAGGCTTGCAATTTCATGGTTGAAAGAGTGGCACGACCGGCGCGAGCGAGTTCTTTGAGGTTGGCTCCGATGGCCGTGTGATGTTCTGTTTCCAATTCCCCCTCGTTTGGCGTCGCTGAAGTTATTCCGCAATTCGCATAACGGTGCAGTTGATACCGGGCATCCAGTGTCACAGTCAGTTTCTTCTGCTTCGCGATACACTGCCGAACAAGCCCGGGGCTTGCCACTCCGAAGCCGTAGTCGGAAATCGCCAACGCATCGGCCCCGCCCAGGCTTGCATTCAGCCTTTGTTGCGTCTTTTTCCGTACAGCATCGGGCAAAGCAGGCTGTGGCTCGTAATCGACGCGGAGAACCTGCTGCGCCACCGTGTGAGCCCAACCAGCCAGAAAACGGGTTTTTGTTGGGGTAGTCCAGCCTTTCACTCGCTGGATTCCGCGGACATCGACCCGAGTTTTGCGGAAGTACTGGATGAGCGCGTCACCCGCAGAATCGTCGCCCACAACCGTGACAGGCAGAACGCGCGCCCCGAGTGAGACAAGATTGTTCGCCGCGTTCGCACCGCCGCCAGGGACCAGGTGCGTCTCACGATGCTTGAGAATCAAAACCGGCGCCTCGCGCGACACGCGCGAGATTTCGCCATAGCGGAATTCATCCGCAACGAAATCGCCGAGAAGAACTACCATCTTGCCCGGAAATTTCTCCACGCACTCGGCGAGGTCACGCAGATCAACCGATACTGAGCCCGAGTTTTTCGCTGCCATCCGCTTCATTTCGGTTGCCTCAATATCCAGTCGGCTGCCTCAGCTAAATCCTGCGCCACAAACTCTGGCTGGCTGGGCCACTTCGCCGCATGCCAGGTTAGTTCGCCCTCTCCATAACCAGTGCGAACCAAGATTCCGCGGGCGCCCGCATTGCGGGCGAGTTCAACGTCCACATAACGGTCTCCGACGACAAACGAGCGCCGCAAGTCGAGTCCATGTTCCTGAGCGGCGCGGTCCAGCATGCCAGTTCTCGGTTTGCGGCAGCTACAGTTGTCCGAGGAAGTGTGCGGGCAATGATAAATAGCGTCGATGGTCGCTCCCGCCTTGGCAAGCTGCCGCTTCATCAGTTCATTGACTTCGTGCACGAGTGACTCCGGGAAGTAGCCGCGGCCAATGCCAGACTGGTTGGATACAACCACCACTGACCATGAGGCTTCCTTCAGCCGCCGGATTGCGTCCGCAGCAAACGGGAACATACGAAAACGACGGATGTGATTCAAGTAGCCAACTTCCTCCGTAATCGTGCCATCGCGATCAAGGAAGACTGCGGGGCGCAGTGCTAGACCTTCAAGCATGTTGCACCTCAATGGTGGGAATCCACGCGTTTGCCGCGGCTTCCACCATGTCCACAGTAATTTTTGTCATGCAGCGATGATCGGTTGGGCAGCGGCGCAGGAAACAAGGGCTGCAGTAGGGTTTCTCTCGGACAATGCTGCAACGGGGCGTGACCGGCGCTGTGCCAAATGGATCGGTGGAACCAAACACGGCGACCACAGGCAACCCCACCCCCGCGGCGACGTGCATTGCTCCGGAATCGTTGCCGATGAAGAGATGGCACTGAGACAGCAACGCAGGTAAATCCGCAATTGCGGACTTGCCTGTCAGATCGATCGGGGGACGACGCATTTCCGCTGCGATCAGGTTGGAAACGGCCACTTCGGCCGCCGTTCCAAAAAGGATGACATCCGCATCTCGTTGCGACTGAAGCCGGCTTGCAAGTTCCGCAAACCTGGAAGGCAGCCAGCATTTCGCCAGACCGTACGAAGCGCCAGCGCCAATAGCAACGCGCAAGACGCCGCTACGAGCTCCGGCTTTGAGGAGAAACTCCTCTCCATTGCGGCGCTTGTCCTGCGCGACGCTCAACGGAATGAAAGACTCATCGAGAAGAGCATCCACCCATCCGGCGCGGCGTAGAAGCTCGAGATAATAAAACTTTTCGTGCGCGGGGATTTCTCCGGACTTGGGAACGGGAATCGCCTTGGTCAGCAGAAGGCCGCGGCCATCGCGTGCATAACCTATCCGCTCACGTATGCCTGCTCGCCAAGCTATCCAGGCAGCATCGAACGCATTCTGTAACAACAACGCAACATCGAACTTCTTTGCGCGAATTTGCCCGGCAAGGCGCTCGCGCCCGGAGATTCCCGCATGCGCCCGGTTCGAATCGTACTCAATCAGTTCGTTGCAGATCTGTTGTTCGCGGTAGAGCTCGGCGACATACGGGCGCGCCACAATGGAAATTTCGGCATCCGAAAAGCGTTTGCGCACTTCGCGCAAAGCCGGCAGCGCCATGATCGCGTCACCCACCCAATTCGGCGCTCGAACAAGGACTTTCACGCCGCCACGCCTGACCGGGAAGCGACGATTTGATTCAGTATATTCCGAAAATCCGCTTCCGGGCTCACTTCGAACTCGATCGAGCAGATATACACCGGCAGCTCACCAAAGCTCTGCGGTGAGAGATTTTGCGCGTCCTTCTCGGTCGTAACGAAGGCACTCGCGCGGGCCGTTTTCCCCGCCTCCGTGATCAACGAGACGTCTCGCAGCGTGTAGCGATGATGATCGGGAAAAGTCGTTTGGCCGCAGATTGCCAAGCCCCAGTTGCGCAGATCATGAAAGAAAGCATCAGGATTCCCAAGACCACAAAAAGCAAAAAATGGTCCGGCGCCGATTTTTTCCTTGGTTTGTAAGGGAATGTCGCCTCCCAAACGGCGAAACCCAAGCAGGCTAGTTGACGCTGCAAAAACAGGGAACTTGGAGAGTTTTCTAATTGCTTCCATGGTACCAGGCACTGTTTCGGCCCGTGTAAAAACCACAAGATTTGCCCTGGCCATGCTGGAGAGAGGCTCGCGCAAAGGCCCGGCCGGCAACAGCCATTCGGCGTGCAATGAGCACGAGGAGTCCATCAACAGGATGTCCAAATCGCGTGCAAGTTGCAAATGTTGAAATCCGTCGTCGAGGAGAAAAATGTCGACCGGTTGCCGCGATTCGAGGCGCTTCCCTTCGGCGAAGCGATTCTTGCCAACGCCGAAGGAAACGCGTCCTTGGAGCCGAAATTTCATCAGCTCGATTTCGTCGCTGGTTCCCTTTTTGCCTCGATAGCCCCGGCTGAGAATCGCAACGCGCTTCCCTTCCGCCAGGAATTTTTCCGCCAGCCAAATCACCATGGGAGTTTTTCCGGTACCGCCGACCGTCAGATTGCCAACGCTAATGACCGGAGCCTTCAAGCGTTTTTGCTTAAGCCACCCGGCTTGATACAGCCAAACTCGGGTCCGCACGATCCATCCATACAGCACGGAAAATGGCCAGAGCATATACTGCACAAGTTTCGGGAGAGTCATTGCGCAATGCCGCCCAAGTGCTTTCGAATTTCCTCAAGCGCGCGATCCGTGGCGCCGCGCGAGGATTCGACGAGTTGCCTGGCCGCTTCTTGCATCTTCTCCAGCCGCTTCGGGTCGCGGAACAATTCAATCCAGGCGACGCCCACATCTTCCGGGCTTTCCACCTGAATCGCGGCCCCTGCGGAAATGAATCGCGAAGCAACTTCAGAGAAATTCTCCATCGATGGGCCGAAGATGGGGACCTTTCCAAACGCGGCGGGCTCAAGAATGTTGTGTCCACCGCTCGGAACGAGCGAGCCGCCGATAAAGGCTCCATCGGCCAGCCGGTAGAGCGACGCCAGTTCGCCCACGCTATCAAGCAGCAGTACGGTGACGTCATCCGGGATGGCTGAGTTATCCGAAGCACCATTCATTTGTGTTTGTGCCGGCTTCTGTGCCTGAGATGGAATCGGCAGTTTAGAACGTCTCATGAGCTTGCGGTGCGATTCATCGATAAACTCTGCCGCCGCGTCAAACTGTTCCGGCTTGCGCGGGGCCAGAACCAGAAGCGCATTCCGATGTTCGCCTTGCAATGTCCCAAACGCAATCAAGGCAAGCGGCTCTTCCGTCGCAACGACGCTCCCGGCGATAATCACCGGCGAGCGGCCGCTGCGTTTGATTTCGGCTTCGAGCCATTTGGAAAGCGGCGTCGGCGCTGGCAGCTCCAAATCGTATTTCAAATTGCCGCTGACCAAAACTCGCTCGGCCGGCGCGCCCAGCGCGAGGATGCGCTCGGCATCTTTTTTACTTTGCATTAGGAAGGCGCTCGGGTAAGACAATGCACTTTTCAAAAAAGGGCGCAGAAAAAAGCCAAAGACGCCCATGAATTTCTGATATCGCGCGAAGGAACGGTCAGAGACCCGGCCACTTACGAAGACTACGGGTATATTGCGCCGGCCCGCCACTCGCAGAAAATTGGGCCAAATCTCCGTTTCAATCACGAGCACCAGGGAAGGCTGGACCGCGTCCAACGCCCGGCGCACACAAAATCCCCAGTCCAAGGGGAAATAAATCACCGCGTCAGCAAACGGCAGTCGCT
>Ga0187780_10003145_pt1 | contig 12483 bp, 15 predicted proteins | sample 1015_Q2_SP10_20__FD_132429 | JGI IMG/M metagenome (GOLD analysis project Ga0187780, IMG submission 132429) | Tropical peat soil microbial communities from peatlands in Department of Meta, Colombia - 1015_Q2_SP10_20_MG | ecosystem: Environmental > Terrestrial > Soil > Wetlands > Peat | place...
CTCGATGGATGGGAAGACCATCCACGCAACGTATGCAGCCGGTATTGAGATCGCAAGGGGGAGAAGGGCCAGACCGGCAACGGCCGCCTGCCTAATCAACGGAAGCAACGCTCCCCTGACCGATGGAGGAAGGGTCGGTGAGCGCCTCGTCGTTCACCCTTTCGAAGTCCGCCATGGACCCCACGTCCGCCCAGTAGGCCGACTCGAAGTAGGAGTTGATGGCCTTCCCCTTCGCGATCAGCTTCGGGAAGACGTCGGTCTCCAGGCTCTCCACCTTCCCCGTTGGAATCTCCTTGAGGACTTCCGGCTCCATCACATAGACGCCGGCGTTCGCCATGTAACTCAGGGTGGGTTTCTCTTCGAATGCGGTCACTTTCCCGTTCCCGTCGATTATGACGTGCCCGTAGGGGATCTTGACGTCGAACTCCTTCAGGGCGATGGTCGCGACCCCTCCCGTCCTCTTGTGAGTGGCCACCAGCTTGGTCACGTTGAGGTTGGTCACGATGTCCCCGTTCATGACGAGGAATGTCTCGTTGAGCATGCCGGCGGCGGTCCTCAGCTGACCGGCCGTCCCGAGGGGGACGTCTGCTTCTGCGTACTGAATCTTGAACCCCAGAGCCGAACCGTCCCCGAAGGCGTCGATGATCTGCTTCTTGAGGTAGGCGACACAGAGGACGAATTCCGTGATACCGTGGCCCTCGAGGTACTTCATTGTCCGCTCGAGGAGAGGCTTGCCGCCCACCGGGAGGAGGCACTTTGGGACCACGTACGTCAGGGGGCGAAGTCTCGTCCCGGCACCGCCAACAAGAAGGACGGCTTTCAATTCCGGGTCCGGGCGAGAGGCCCGTTCACTTGATTCAGGTCGTGGACACTCCCAGGCCGGAAGACGTGGCACCCAGAAAGATCGCGTATGAGCGATCGTTCCGCCACTCCCTTGCCGCCAGATTGCCGCAGGAGACGGCGAACTCGGAGAATCTCCAGGCGATCCTCATGCCTCGCTGGATGCATGCGTACAGGGACTCGCCACGCTCTTCAAGCTTCTTCAGGATCGAAGCGAGCGAGCGTAGGAGGTCCAGGCTCTCGAACTTCAGCTGCAGCCTGACCGACAGGTACAGAATGGACTTCTCCTTCCTGTCAAGGGAGAACCATGCTCCCCCCCGCTTGGCGCTCTGCATTGTACGTTTGATGTGGTTCTTTATTCGTTGGGCAAAGGTGAGGCGTGCGACGGATTCGCTTCTGTGCATGGGGGGTGCCGAACCGGGAGTCCCAAGAATTCTATATAAGAGATTTGACGTGATTCGTAGCGCTGATATGGAATATCGACATCTGCAGATACATCGGACGTCCCACGGGAACACTCTATCTTCTTAGAAGGGACTGCGAGGACACCGTGCCACCAGTGCGTGGGCTTCCGCGTCGAGTGCCCTACGACTTGTTTCCGCGCGAAAGGAGCGCCGGCACGAACCAGATTGCGGCGGAAATTCCTATCCAGACCCCAGCCAGGATACCCAGCTGCGTCGAAGGATACTGCCCCGCTCTCGAGGCAAGGAGGATGGCTCCCGACCCTGCGACTGCGCTCCACCCCACCATGCCAGCGACCCTGACCCTCGTAGAATCAATGCCCTTGGACCCGGCCTGATGTCGCGCCGCGTGGTGCTCGCCGGAACGCCTCCATTGTTCCGTGCGCGCTTGCATCGCCGCAATTTCCGGGTTCCTGGCCTCCCCCACTGGCGCCTCCTCTTCTGCAGGAGCCAGCCGCGTGACGACCGCCGGGTTGTTGCGCCCCCCTGCGGGGAGGAACCACGAATACTCGTAGCTTTCAGATTTTGGCTTTCGTCCCTGCGGGCTACTCATGTGGGCATCTATCTCCTGGGGGATTATAGCGAATTTTGGCCGAAACGCAAGACTTCACAACCTTCTGCTTTGAATTGTCCTTATGCGGTGACAAGACAGGTGACCAGGTTCTGGCACACCGAGCAGACAGAAATCTCGCCTGGGAGGCCGTCCATCTTGGCAATGGAAACGGCGAATACGGGTCGTTTGCTCATTTCGTCGTCCTTTTCGACCTCGAGAAGCTTCTCCTGAATCGAGAAGTAGAGCATGCCGACCTCCCTCATGAACGCGAGCCCCTGTCCGATCCTCATCCCGTCGAAACCGTTGGGCTTCGAGCCGTCCCCGCCGGAGCCGTTCAGGTTCCTTCCCGTCCTCCTCTCGAAGTCGCCAACTTCTTTCAGGAAGACGTCCTTCTTGACCATGTCCGTGGGGTTAATCTTGACTCCGCCGATGGACCCCTCAACACCGTTCCTTACGTTCCCTATTGCCACCTTCAAAGGAATCACGATTGACTTCTTCGAGTCTTCGACCTCCGTCAGGAACCTCATGCTCTTGAACTGATTCTGATTTCCAAGGACGAAATCGAAGTCGAAGGTCTTGAACTGGTCAGGGACAAGGTTCCCCCATTCGCCCGAAGCCCGGTTGAACTTTCCCATCAGGTCAGTCATCCTGGCGAATCTCCTGTCGAGCTCTGTCTCCTGAGGGATCCGGCCGACCGAAGCGTTCACTTCGTCAGACGTCCTTCCGCAGAGCCAGCATTTGTTTGCTCGGTTGGGCGCCATCGCTGGTCCCTACTTCTGCTGCGCCTGCTTCTGGAGCACTTCGTCCCACTCTTCCTTGGCCCTGTGCTCATGGAGCCCCCGAGTCTTCGGCGCCTCCTTTGTTGCCGGACCAAGCTTGTTCACTATCTCGGCGACCGCCGGGGACATGCCTTCGGCTTCGGCGACGGCAGCCACTACGGGTACGGCCACTACTTCGGCCTCTGCCTCCTTCTCTGCCGGCTTCTCGGCTGGCTTCGCAGCCTCTTCTGGGACCTCCGGTGCGGCTACCGGCTGCTCCATCCTGCGTTCTGGTGCTCTCAGCCCGACCACGAGCGTCTCGCAGACGCTGCAGAGCTGGACCGGTGGATACCCGTTCGCCTGGACCATCCTGAGGGTCGTCTTGGGCTTCTTCGCGCTAGCCCTCACCATTGCGAAGGTGAGCAGCTGAGTTCTGACGTCGTAGTACAGAAGCCCCTGAGCTATCAGGAACTCCAGTCCTTCGAAGAGCTTGAGTCCGTCGAACGCCGAGGCGTAGCCCTCTTTCTTCGCGTCTGGCTGGATCGTCCTCCTGGACTTCGCCTCAAACTGGTCGAGGTTTCTCGTCAGGGACTCGACCTCTGACTGCTCGAGGGGGGCCAACTCCGGGAGTCCACTCAGGGCTTCCCCTCCCTTCCTGAGCCTCGTTGATGCGTCTACGAGCCAGTCCGCCATCAGCTTCTTCGCGTCGAGGACCTCTCCGAGGCCCTTGATCGACCCGAACTGAGAGCCGTTGGAGGCGATGAACTGAAAGTCCATGTCCTTGAAGTCTCTCGGGAGCGTCCTCCTCCAGAGGTCCGCGGACTCCACGAACTTCGACCTCGTCCAGGACACCTGGGACATCTGCTTCTTCAGCTCCCTCTCCTCCTGGGTCTCTGTGTCTACGGCCGCTGTGATCTCTTCCAGAGACCTGTGGCAGACCCAGCAGCGCGACGATTCTGGCATAGTTCTATTCACTCCTCCCAAATTGATTAAAGGCTTGTTTCCGTTTTGGGAGTAGTATGAGGGGTTCTTTTTCCATATTGACTATCACACTTCCTCCTGAACAAGCATCTGAGTATCCATTTCTCTTCCCGACCCGTAGTCGGTGGCTGCAATAGCCACCTTCTTCTCCCCCTTCTGGCACCACGGGCAGAGGTAGGCGTTGGGGTCGCTCGTGACGAAGTACAGCTTGCACTCCCGGCAGGAGCGGCCGAACCTTCCAGACCTTTTGGCAGATTCCACTTTTCGTCCCGCAGGTTGGGTTGCGGAGGTTATAGGTAAGCATTGCAGAGCGGCAATCTAGTTATCGGATGCATCTTCTGGTAAATGGCCTTCGCCAGCGCCGGACTAGCAGGGGGCGGCTGAGCGGTGGCGAGGGACTGGATACGGAATCCATAATGGCTTAATGAGCTCGAGCACGTTCCAGCCTCACCGATGATCAAGGAAAGCAGCAAGGCGATGAAGAGAGGCGGCGAGCTAATTCGGGGAGCGTTGGAGTTCCTTGGAGAAGCGGGCACTCAGGTTCTGTACATGATGCTTCGTCGCACGGTGACCTGGAAAATTGCGACAACCGAAGTTGAAGAGGCTCGACCTGTCCTAAGTTGGATCTCCACCGACTCACCGCTCGCCCATGTCGGACCCATCCCTGAGGAGCTGCGCCAGGACCCTTTTCCAGGAGGCTCAATCCCGTGGAGCATAGAGGAGGCCGAAAAGGAGCAGGACCGAAGCAGGGAGCTGATGATATGGAAGGTGGCGATTGTCGTCTCGTGGTCGGTGACCGCCGTCGCGCTTTTCCGGTCACTTGGAATGTTGTAAGCAAAAGCTCGACTGGAGAATAACACCAGAGAGTGGTGCGGGCAGTTACTAGTTCGCCGAATTCACATCAGCGTCGGTCTTGATAGGGCTCCGAGACATTGCACCCTTGCTATCAAGGAGTGGTTCGACCTGACCGCGGCCTTTTTGACTAAGGGACGCATCTATTTTGTCTCTCCCCCACTCGACGGACTCCCACAGGCGCTCGAGACCGTAGTATGCGACCGTCCCCGACGCGTTGAACAGAATCGTGATCAAGCCAGCCTCTCCGGCGTTCCCGGTATAGTAGTAGGTGATTCCAGCCAGCATGGCTATGGCCAGCACCCGGTAGACAACTGTCTTCGCGAGTGATCTCTCTCTCGTATCCCTGCTCAATGCTGCCAGCGTACGGGCGGACCTATTTCTGTGAAATCCACTCTCTATCTGGATTTGCAATGGTCGGTTATGCGTTCCACCAGAAGGAGCGGTCTCTCGGGCGGCCAATCAAGACTGGCTGCCGAGAGCAGCTGTGCCGGCCGACTTCAGCCACGACCGCGCGGGATTCGTCCCTCAGCTCCGTACTGAGAAGCGAAGCCCTGGAGGAAGCGATGCGGTCGGAACCCTCTTTCATCCTCCGCCCCGCGTTCAAGCCAGTGGTACAGCCAAAGCTTAAGACAATAGCTCGGCTCGGCCCGCTGTTCCCGATGCGCATCATCAGTTCGGAAGAGCACCTCAATGGGACAGGGAGTCACTTCTACACCGGGAGGAGCAGGCTGTCCAGCGAGCTGAGAAGGGCGAACCAGAGAGACGGAGAGCACATCCACCTGATGACCCAGGTTTCAACGTTTGTCCTCGCCGGTGAGGTCGAGGTCCTATCCGCGGGCAAGTGGGAAAGAGTCGGCGCCTCTTCTGGCGTCGTATTCGACACGAGAGAACCTCATGATGTCAGAACACGAGAGGATGCACCGGTTCTCGACCTTGCGGGGATTGCCAAGGGCATCGTGGCCGTGACCATGACCGAGAGGATTGTCCCGCCCTCACTGGACTTGTTTGAAGAGGAGATCGACCTCGTCGTGAGAGAAGACCGTTTCGACCCCGCCTACCTCTCCGACCCGAGGAACCCGGCGTACTGGTCCAACGGCCTAAGGGTCGACCCGGCTAAGAGCCAACACTTCTGGGAAATCCTTGGCAGGAACCGGAAGAAGCTCGACTCTCTGCACAGGGCCCTGAACATCTAGGGTCTTCCGGCAACAAGGTCCCCAGGATGAATTCCAACGCCTCACCCGCGGGTTGTTTATATGAGCCGGGAGAACCAATCACCTTCAATGAGAATTGGTGTCTCTCCCAACACGGGAGTAGCGCTCATCGTGATTGGAATGGCTGTGGGTGCCGTTGTATCGCTCACCGTCACCTACGCCGAGGGCGGGCTGGGCGCGAGGACGTTCACGACCACGAGCGTCTTCACTACAGTCTCCCTCTACACCGTCTACGTCTCCTCGGAAGTGTCATTCGCCCAGATTACAGCCACGGTCACAACATGTCAGTGGGGGGGTTCCCAAGAGTATTGCGAGGTCGTCGTCTCAAACACGGGAAACCTCGGGACGGCCACAACGGGGCTGTGCGTCCTGAACTACGGGGGTAGCGCTTACGCCGGATACACGGGGCCATCTCTCGCTACCGCCGTTTCGCCAGGCGGTCCTCAGCAGCTAGTCCCCGGCGGATCAAGGACTGTGTACTGCCAGGCATCGGCCGGGGTAGCCGCGGGCGCAGGCACTCCACTGATGGGCGACTTCGCGTTGGCGGACGGCGGCCAGGCAGTCTTCTCAACCAACGCAACCTCGTAGGAACGAGCCCCATGCAGAGTGGTTTGCTGCGTACCCGAGGGAGCCACCCCAGAAACCTGACCAGCGGCCACCTGAAACGGCCTTCGTCTCCAAACGAGGGTCGATGGATCGATAAACTGAATCCAGGTTCCACAATTAGTTTATAGGTTTCTCACCACATTTTCTCGATGACCCAACGCGCTGAAGGCGTCGCCCGATGCGCAAAGTGCAATCACCCAAGAGAGGCTCATCTGGTGGGGGCGGCCGGAGGCTCGCCCAACGCCCTGAGACTTAGGGAGCGGTGCCAGGTGCCCGGATGCGATTGCGGGTGCTACGTCGGTTTGGTTTGGGAAGCACCCATCCCCGCTTAGTGGCTGGATCTCGGTAAGCAAGAGCCCGGGTGTTCGCCCCGTTCATCATCTCCTATTATAGGGGGCAATCGCGGCCTCGTACACGGCCACGAACCTCAAGGGGATGCTAGGAAAGGAGAGTTCATCCGGCCTGGGGAGCCACCAGCCGTATTTGCCTCGGGAGGAAGCCTAACCTGACGAAACGAGCTTTTTGATTTCGGCCTGCAGCCTGAGCGTCTGGCAGTTGACCACGTAGCATGAATGACATTCGAGCCCCTCCAAGTGGCAGGGGCACCGGCAGAGATCGTCGGAATCTCCGTTCGCTTTTCGAATCGTTTCTATTTGACCCCCACGACACCTTTTCCGCAGATGGTGTGGGTTGGACCAAGGTCAGGATATAATCCTTATTCACGATATGTGTCGCTCATCTATAGGAACCTGCACCCCTAATCCATCTTCAGATTCTTCGATTCTGCAGCGCAAGACTATTAGCCCCATTCTACGCTCGACCGACCGTGGCCGAAAGGAGCACGCTCCAGCAGGAGTTCGGTTACGAGATCGAATTTGATGACGGCACGGACTACTCTCACTTCTACTATGCCAACATCATCGACACGGAGAATCCTTCGTATGTTCGATTCGACCCGCTCTACGAACTGGGGCACGACACGGATGCGCCCTTGAGCCAGCAGACCGTCATGATTCCATACATCAGAATAGTAAGGATTCTGAAGAGAAAGGAAGCAGAGTGAAGAGCTCCTCACCGGGGCGTTTCACACGATCAGATCTTTCGTCTGGGTCGGAACCCGCATGAACTGCTCGCACCTGGGGCTCCCCCAGTTCACAGGCGACTTCTTCTTTTCGCAGAAGAGCGCCGGGGAGTTGTTGCGATGGGCGTACTGGCAGACCTCGCACCCTCCCGTCAACAGGCCTAGGGAGGCGTTGACGAACATCTGGATATCGTCCCTGTCGGCACCAAAAGTGGACGAGCTTGAATCGTCGGCCCTTACGCGGAAGCTGTAGGCATACTGCTGTTCAGTCCCTTGCCCTGCCATGTGACCACGAGTATTCGGGCAGAGGTATTACGGTTTAGGAAACTTCTGCTAATCTTCTGTGGCTGCTTTTGGAGAACTTGGCAAGCAAACGGCTTTGTCTTTATGCGTTTCTCAGGGGAAAGTGGCCCGTTCACCCGTCGGGGGAGCCCACCGTCTCACGATACTGGACAATCGTGATCTCGTCGACAGGCAGTCGAAATCCACACGCCCTCCTGGCTTTGCCGGAGCAAACGGCAACAAAGGACTTCTCTGCCATCTCCGGGGAGCATTCTTTGGAGGAAGGGTATCCACTCCATGCACGTGTGCTTGACCTGTAACCACTTCCTCGTCTTTCACAAGCCCAAGGGCGGCGACAAGCCCTGCTACCTCTGCCCTCCCACCGAGTGCCTCGTCGAGGGGTGCAAGTGCGCCGAATACAAGGGAGTCATGCTCACCGAACGGCCACACACGGAGCATACGTCCATGCAGTTGAGATGGGGATCCTGGGGAGCCGTCGAATTCTCGACAGAAGAGGACCGCACCTTTGTGAGCGGGGCCGAGCCGCCGGTCGAGAGGGCCGGGGTCAGAATCCGCCCGAGCTCGTAACCTGCGAAGAACTTCGCATCTGCGCGAAACACCTAGCGAAGCGTGCGGGGGTCGGTCGCTTCGGCTTGAGCCTACGGGGATGTCTGGGCTCGCTGGGTCTTGTCGAACAGGAACTTCTGCCACTGCCACACGAGGTCATAGTCCTCCGGCTCCTTCCCGCTGAGGTGGGACTGGATGAAGGACCTGAACATCCTGTCAAGCTCGTTGAGTTCTTGACTCTCCAAGCCGTAATCTTCGCCAGAGAATGCGAATGAGATAACTAAGCCTTACACAGCCAGAATATGATTTTGGAGTATGTAGCCTCTGTCTGCCGCTTCGGGAGTGTTCAGGGTGAGGCTGAGGGCGCGGAGACGTTTTCCCTTGACCCGGGGCAGGGGAGCGAAAGTGGTTGAACAATGGGCGAGCTATTCCTATGTGCCTGGAACTCTGACATGACCCTCCAGGCGGGCTGATCCCTTTCTCTAGACTCCCAGGAATCATCTAGTTCAACGTACCTCAATTCTCAGGAATAGAACGCCCCCGAATCCCTCTTTGCTTATACGTATCGACAATCCGTTCCCAGGCTCAGGGTCAAGTCGGTGCGAAGCCTGGAGAACAGGGTACGGGCCAACCTCAAGTGCCACTTCGGGGGGCTCGCGATCGTAATCCCGGAGCCGCAGTCCGCGGCAGCAGGAAAGCATGCATCAAAGGCGAACCCCAAGGCGCCCGACTTTGACATCGAAGCGGCAAGGAGGGCGTCGTCAGAAACGATAGCAGAGCTTGCCTACAACAGATATGGTACGGGCACAGCGGTCCAGGTTGAGAGCCAACAGCCTCCGCCAATCACGAGTAAGACGCAAGATGTATTGCTGAAGGCCAGGCAGAAGATTTTCGACACTTTGAAGGCGTCCCCCGAAATCGCCGAAGTGAGTGACCTGTACCCGGACAACCGGTACAAGAGTTCGGTCGCCCTGGGCGCGTTCGCGCCCATCTACTTCGTCTATAGGGCCACCGCCAAGGTCCCGCCTCCGCAGGAGGCGGAGAAGAAGGGCTCGGCCAAGAGGTATTACTTCGCCTACAACGGAATGTTCCTGGTCGTGGCTGCCTTCGGCGAGCCCGACATGGGGGTCCCCTCGCTCCCAGAGGTTTTTTCTGAGGCCTGTCTTCTGATATCAAAGTCAGGATACGAATTCCGCTGGCTTTCGCCCACCCCCACCATTCGCTCGATCGATCTTGGGGGAACCTCCCCCGTTTCCTCCTCGATGGCAGCGGCCCTCAACGACTCGGACGGACGAATGGCAACGGCGACCAGCGTTTTCGTGAGGACGCCGAAGAGCGTCCAGGACTCGCTCCGCTCGGTCTACGCGGTTTCATTCCAGTACCTGATGGCGTTCTACTCCCTCAAGCAGGAGGCTGACACCCAGGCGGCGCTGCTTCAGACCGTGGAAGCCCACAGGAACGCTGTCCTTGATCTGATGCACGAGTTCAACCAGACCAAGGGGAGACAGTTCCTCCGGAGACGAAAGCTGCGCAGGCTCGTCAGGGCTCACTGCCTCAACCTCACGGAGAAGATCGGGAGAGCGGACATCATCTCCGATTCACTCGCACAGGGAATCAATTCGCTTGAGGTCGGCCTCCAGCAGGAGCCGGAACTGAGGGTCGTGCTCGACAGGGAACCCGGCTGGAAGAGCTACCTCCAGAACGACTTCGACACCAGGCCGGTGCTGGACATGATCGCTCGCACCAGTGACGTGATCAGCAGGCCGGACGTGGGGTTCATCGTCTTCTGGGTGGCACTTTTGGCGGCTGCTGCGGGAGCCGTCGTCGGAACTCTCGTTGGCAGGGTTCTGTAGCCCCTTGTACGCCCCGTGGTGGAACGACCTGTTCCAAACCTCCATGGTGACGCACCCCCTCGCCGTTCTAGCGGGGTCAACGGTTTAATATCAGACAAATCGGGGGCGCCCCAATTGGTTAGGGACGGAGGGCGTAGACCTGCTTAATCGGGGAACAAGTGCTGCCGTCCTTTCGGCCGCCTTTGTGTTTCTACTGGCCCTGAGCTCAATGGGCTCAGCGTTCTCCTTTACGCTCCCGCCGTCGCCTCCTCCGACTCCGAAGGCGTCGGTAGTCATCGGACAGACGGACTTCAACTCTTCAGTCCAAGGCGCTGGACCGGCGGGGATCGGGTTCTCAAATTACGTCGCGGTTGACAATTCCGGAGACCTGTGGGTCTCGGACTACCAGAACGGATGGGTGTCCGAGTTCACTCCACCCTTCGCCAACGGCGAAAGCGCGGCCCTTGAAATTGGCGCCGCTAACTTCTCGTCCGGCGAGTGCACGACTGGGAACCCGCTCTGCGAGCCCTCGGGCATTACTTTCGACCCCAGCGGGAACCTCTGGGCGGCGGACGGGCAGAACGCCAGCATCCAGGAGTTCAAGGCACCGTTCTCCCTCGGAGAGGCCTCGAGCGTCCTTCTCGGCGGGTTCTACCTGGACCACCCCGCCAACGCGACGGCCTTCGGCCCCGCGGGTCTGGCCTCCGACTCGGCCGGGAACCTCTGGGTTGCTGACCCGGGCCACAACCGCCTGCTGGAGTTCACACCCCCGTTCACCAACCGGCAGGCCGCTTCGCTGGTCATAGGGCAGTCAGATTTCACGAGCACCTCGAACTCCAACAACCAGTCAATGCTGAACGAACCGAACCAGGTGACCTTCGACAAGTCGGGCAACCTCTGGGTGGCCGACACCGGGGACAACAGGATACTCGAGTTCAAGGCTCCCTTCTCCAACGGGGAGAGCGCGAGCGTGTCCATAGGACAGCCCACCCTCTCCTCGACCTTGGCGAACACCACCGAGTCGACGCTGAACTCCCCCGAAGGCCTCGCCTTCGATAGCCACGGGAACCTGTGGGTCGCTGACACGGATAACAACAGGGTCGTGGAGTTCGTGCCCCCATTCACCACGGGGATGAACGCGACGGTCGTCCTGGGGCAGACAGAGTACTTCTCTCAGGGGATAGGCACTGACCAGTCCTCGCTCTACGGTCCTGAGGGTGTAGCGGCCGCTCCCGGAGGGAACATCTGGGTCGACGACACGGAGAACTACAGGGTGCTCCTCTTCGTGGATCCTGCGAGCGCGGCCAAGTCCACGACCACCTCCACTTCGTTTACCCTCTCCTTCCCGACCTCCTCGGCGAGCACATCCACCGGCACCTTAACCTCATCGCAGGTTCAGACAACGAGCACGGGCACGACTACTTCTCAGGCCGTCCCGGCCTTCCCCCTCCAATTCGCAGTGGCGGGGGCGTTCGTCCTGGTCTTGGCCGGTGCCTACATGTTCATGAGACGTCGGAACTTGCCGGAAACCTAGAAGCGCTGCAGGTTTCTGAAGTCCGTCACTCTTCGACGTCCTTTCCGGCCGTCCGGCAATCACCCGACATAGCGAGGCACTAGGCCCCGAATTCAGTCGCAGCAGAAGGGATGAGGCCCCACCGATGATGACCGCGCTACCGTGGACACGATAACTTCCCGTAGCCTACGAGACGAGACTTGGAGAGCGTGATATTCTTCCCTAATTCGTCAGGGGCCTGACGGCCGTGCGCCGTCTCACCAGTAGGTACGAGGCGACGACCAGTACCGCGACGGTGGTGAAGGCCAGAGCTTGGAATGGGAATTCTGGGACTTGTCCGCTGGTCGAGGTCGACGCAGTGGTCGACTGCGCGGTGGTCGACGTCGTCGAGACTGAAACGGAAGTATGCTGGGCAGAGGTTGTTGATGACGTCGTTGTCGTTGAGGCATGGATGGTCGTAGAAGTGGTGGACGTGCCTCCTGAAGTCGACGCAGGGAAGTCCATCACCCTGTATAGGCCTCCATCAGCAACCCACAGGTTCCCAGACGAGTCGAACGCGATCCCCTCGGGGCTTACCAGATTACTCTGAGTCGCATTCACGACAAAGCCGTAGGTGGTCGCAAAGTCAGGTTCTCCGAGGACCACCGTCGCGTTCTCGCTGGCGGAGAAGGGAGCCGGGAATCCGAGCACTCGCCCGTTGCCCGTGTCTGAAACCCAGAGCATCCCCGAGTGATCAAAGCCTATGTAATCGATCACGCTCATGCAGTTTGCCTCCAGCACCTCACCAAAGATAGCGCAAGATCCTCCAACCGTTAGGGCTGCAGCCTCCCCGTTGGAGAAGGGGGCGGTGAACTCAGAGACTCTGTGGTCGTTCCTGTCAGCCACCCAGAGGTTTCCAGAGGAGTCGAACGCCACGTCGTTGGGGCCGTAGAGGGTGGCCGCC
>Ga0187780_10003146_pt1 | contig 12480 bp, 9 predicted proteins | sample 1015_Q2_SP10_20__FD_132429 | JGI IMG/M metagenome (GOLD analysis project Ga0187780, IMG submission 132429) | Tropical peat soil microbial communities from peatlands in Department of Meta, Colombia - 1015_Q2_SP10_20_MG | ecosystem: Environmental > Terrestrial > Soil > Wetlands > Peat | place...
GAATCGATTTCCCCGCTCCATATCACCACGTTGTCGCGCAGCAATCGCGCCTGAGCCGTACGCTTGACCAACCCATCGAGCACCATGCAGCCCGCGATCGTGCCGACCTTGGAGACGCGAAACACCTGGCGGATCTCCACCAGACCCAAGATCTGCTCTCTTTGCTCCGGCGCCAGCATGCCCGTCAGGGCGGCTTTCACTTGATCGACGGCGTCATAAATGATGTTGTAGTAGCGAATATCGATGCCGTTGTTCTCGGCGAGCTTGCGCGCCGACTGCTCGGCACGCACGTTAAATCCGATGATGACCGCCTTGGAAGCCACCGCCAGATTAACATCGCTCTCCGAAATGCCGCCCACTTGCGCATGCACAATCTGCACCTTGACTTCCGGGGTCGAAAGCTTCGTAAGTGCATGCACCAGTGCCTCTTGCGAACCCTGAACGTCGGCCTTGATGATGAGCGGCAGCACCTTCGCCGTACCGTCCTGGCCCATGGTCTCGAAAATGTTCTCCAGCTTTGCCGCCTGCTGCCGGGCCAGCTTCGTGTCGCGGAATTTGCCTTGGCGAAACAGCGCGATTTCCCGAGCCTTGCGCTCGTCGCCGAGCACGATCATCTCGTCGCCCGCCGCGGGAACGTCCGACAACCCTTGAATTTCCACCGGAATCGACGGTCCGGCTGAGGCAATCGCTTTGCCCGACTCATCGAGCATCGCGCGCACCCGTCCAAAACAGCTGCCTGCCAGCACGACATCGCCACGGCGCAACGTGCCAGATTGCACGAGCACCGTTGCCACCGGACCGCGGCCCTTATCGAGTTGCGATTCGATGATCAGACCCTTGGCCGGCGCGTCCTTCGGCGCCTTAAGCTCGAGTACCTCCGCTTGCAGCAGCACTTGCTCGAGCAACTCGTCCACGCCCTTGCCGGTCTTGGCCGACACCGGCACAAATGGCGAATCGCCGCCGTACTCTTCCGGAACCACCTGCTGCGCAACAAGTTCCTGCTTGACACGCTCCGGATTGGCTTCCGGTTTGTCAATCTTGTTGATTGCCACCACCATCGGCACCGATGCGGCTTTGGCATGGGCAATCGCCTCGATGGTCTGGGGCATCACCCCGTCGTCGGCCGCGACCACCAAAATGACCAGGTCGGTAGCCTTGGCACCTCGTGCGCGCATCGCAGTGAACGCCTCGTGGCCGGGCGTATCCAGGAACGTGATCACCCCACGGGGAGTCTCCACATGGTAGGCGCCGATGTGCTGCGTGATGCCGCCCGCCTCGCCTGCGGCAACCTTCGTGCGCCGGACGTAGTCGAGCAGCGAGGTCTTGCCGTGGTCGACGTGTCCCATGACCGTCACCACCGGAGGCCGCGGCAGCAACTCGGCCTCAGCCATCGGCTCTTCGCGTACGGCCAGCATGGCTTCCGGACTGTCGAGTTTGGCAGCAAAAGCCTTGTGGCCCATTTCCTCGACCACGATCATCGCCGTTTCCTGGTCCAGCACCTGGTTGATGGTAACCATCTGTCCTAGCTTCATCAGGACCTTGATTACCTCCGATGCCTTCACCGCCATCTTGTGCGCCAACTCGGCAACGGTAATTGTCTCCGGAACCGAGACGTCACGCACGACCGGTTCGACCGCCGCTGTGAATGTGACTTTTTCGCGTTCGTCCTGACGCCGGTGACCCTTGGGACCGCGCCAAGTGCCCGTACCCGTCGAGACATCACCCCGTGTCTTGATCTGACGGCGCTTGGCAGCATCCTCCGACCAACTAGAGGCAAGCTTCGCGGACTTGACCTCCTTGGCTCCGGCTTTTTTCTCTTCTTTGCGCTCTTCGGCCACTCGCTCCTGCGGTTTTGTCGTCGCGGGCTTGTGCAACGTGCCTTCGGCAGCCGGCGCTTTAAGCACCTTCTTGGGCGCCGCCATCATGGTCTTAATAGCGGCGACCTCCTGCTCGACTGCGCGACGCGCGCGCTCGGGCGCGTGCGGTGCAGCTTCCACGCGCTCGACGGCCTCAGCCGCTTCCTTGACCTGTGCTGCGGCGACGGCCGCCTTTTCGGCCGGCGCACGCTCAGCCTGTGCCTGCTGGGCCGCTGCGGCCTCATGTACCGCGGCACCGCGCCCGGCTAATGCCTCTTGGGCCTCGCGCTCGCGCCGATGCAACTCCTCGAGCTCTCGCTGTGCACGCTCCGTGCGCTCGCGCGCCTCGCTCACCTGGCGTGCGACAAATTCGGCCTGCCGACGCGCTTCCTCTTCGCGTCGCGCCATCTCCGCTTCGTCGAGCACCAGGGCCTGCGGGGCAACAACGGCCTCGGCCTCGGTTTCGGCATCACGCTTTACGAATACGCGCTTTTTGCGCACTTCCACTTGAATCGTGCGCGCCTTGCCAGTTGCGTCGGCCTGCTTGATGGCCGAAGTCGAGCGTCGCGTCAAAGTGATCTTGCGCTTCTCGATTTCCTGGCCACCGTGCGCCTTGCGCAAGGCCTCCAACAGCTTGGCCTTGTCGTCCTCCGAAAGTTCATCGGTTTCGGCGTGTTTACCCACGCCAGCGGCGCGCAGCTGCTCTAGCAGCACCGGCGGCGTGAGCTTTAGCTCGGTGGCAAATTGCGCAACTGTGTTGCTGGCCATTGTCTTTCGTTTCCTCTTTCGTTCAAACCGGCGCGTGCGCTTTAGGCAAACCAGTGCGCGCGCGCGGCCAAGATTAAAGCACCTGCACGTGACGCGTCGATGCCCGTCATTTCTACCAGTTCGTCAAGACCCAAATCGCCCAGTTCGTCGCGCGTGCGCACCCCACCGGCCGCCAGCTTGATCGCCAGCTCGGTGTCCATTCCGTCGAGCTCGAGCAAGGACTTGTCCGCGCGGTCCAGATTCTCTTCGCGCTTGATTGCTTCGGTAAGAATCGCGTTGCGCGCTCTCGTGCGCAGCTCCTCGACCATATCCGCGTCAAACGCCGAAATCTCGAGCAACTCATTCACGGGCACGTAGGCAATTTCCTCAACGCTCGAGAAGCCCTCGCCGATCAGGATGTCGGCGACTTCCTGGTCGACGTCAAGGCTTTCCATGAACGCGTTGCGGATCGCCTCGCGCTCCTGCTGCTGTTTTTGCGCCGATTCCTCGGCGGTCATGATGTTGATTTGCCAGCCCGTCAGCTCCGACGCCAGCCGGACATTTTGGCCACTTCGCCCAATTGCAATGGCCAAGTTGTCTTCGTCCACCACGACGTCCATTGCGTGCTTGTCCTCGTCGACCACTATCGAGGAAACGTTGGCCGGCGCCAAGGCACCGATCACGAACTGTGCTGGGTCGTCCGACCACAGCACGATGTCCACACGTTCGCCACCCAGTTCATTGGTTACGGCCTGCACCCGGGAGCCGCGCATGCCCACGCAGGTTCCGATCGGATCGATGCGCCGATCGTTGGTCCAGACCGCGATCTTGGCGCGAACGCCCGGATCGCGAGCGGCCGACTTGATCTGCAAAAGACCCTGCTCGATCTCGGGCACCTCGAGCTCGAAGAGCTTCATCAGAAACTCGGGCGCCGTGCGCGAGACGATGACCTGCGGTCCACGCAGCGTTCGGTCGACCTTAGCGACGAAGGCGCGTACACGATCGCCAATGCGAAGATTCTCTTTCGGAATCATTTCGGATCGGGGAAGACGAGCCTCGATCTTGCCGATCTCCAGGATGACGTCACCTTTGTCCATGCGCTTGACCGAGCCGTTGACAATGGCGTCATTGCGCGCAAGAAACTCCGTGAGCAACTGTTCACGCTCCGCATCGCGGATCTTTTGCAGGATGACTTGTTTGGTGTCCTGTGCAAAGCGCCGACCCAGATCCTGGCGCGGCAACTGCTCTTCGATGTACTCATCGACTTCGATGTCCGGGATCTGGTCTCGCGCATCGGACAAAATGATCTGATGGCCGGGTTCCTGCAATCCGGCTTCGTCGGGCACGACGTGCCAGCGGCGAAAGGCATCGTATTCACCGCTTTCCCGATCCACCGCCACGCGAATCTCGACGTCTTCGTCACTAAAGAGGCGCTTCGTCGCAGAGGCGAGCGCCGACTCGAGCGCGCCAAAGACGATTTCCTTGGGCACGCTCTTTTCGCGCGCCAAGGCGTCAACCAGCAGCAAGATTTCTCGACTCATAGCTTTTCAAACCCTCTCGCCAACAATCACTCCGCGTGCAACTGCGCGGCGCGGTGCATCGCGCCTTGGTCGAATTCCCATTCGGGCGCAAGTCGCGCCTTTTGGACATCGGCCAGGGCAAACTCCACGGTTTCCCCGACTTCTAACTCGCGCACGCGCGCCTTGCGCGCGCCTCGAGGCGAAGGCTGCGGGGCAGGCACCAACGTCATGCGTACTCGCTCCGGCACACCATCGCCCGTCGCCAAGCCAAGCAGCCGTCCGCGCAGGCGGCGCCGGCCTCCAATAGGCGCGGCTAATTGCACCGTCGCCATGGCGCCGGCAAAACGCGCAAAATCGCGTGCCCCGCGCAATGGCCGATCGAGCCCTGGTGATGAAACCTCAAGTCGATCGTAGTCAATGCCTTCGACCGCAAATAGGTGCGTGAGTTGCCGGCTGACTCGTTCGCAATCCTCGATACTTACCTGCCGACCGCTGCCACCAGGGGCCAGTCCCACGCCTTCGACCGGGGCAATGTCCAAGGTCACTCGCAAGAGCCCGTGCGAACTGCGCTCCAGGCCCAGGAGCTCATAGCCAAGTCCCGCGACCGTGCGCTCAACGAGCGCTCCGAGCGGCGACGAGAGCAGCTTGCCCGCGTCGGCAACCGCTGCAGAGCGTTCCTGCAAGTTCTTTCGCGCCTCGTTCACCCGCGCCACCCACTAATAAATATGCACCGTCGCTTCTAGCGCGCACCTTCAAATCAATCAGACATCGATGTTGGGCCCGCCGCTTGCGGCAAAAAAAAATGGGCCGTCGTCGAGCCCATTTTGTCTCATCAACAGGCTGGCGCTATGGCTCCGACGGCTCGGACCAATGGCACCGGGCGCCCCATTTCCGCGATCGACCCAAGATGACCTACGTCGAGCCGGAACTGTCTCGATCTTGCCAGCGGGCGCACCGCTCTGCTGGCAATCGCAAATTATATACCGGCGCGGCACTGGCGTCGCGCTGCAAGGGCCGCCAGACCGCGCAATCCGATCCCCACCTGCAACAACTTAGCCGATGCGACCTCGACCTTTCGACCGACGGAAAACCGCGGGTCCGCCCCCAGCCGCATTGGACCCCGAACCATGCCCCCGCGCGATGTAGTTCACGGTGCTGGTCATTGGATCGGGCTGCCGGCCCCCGCCTTGTCGAGGCGGTTTGTTGCCTTGCGCGCCGCGCCGGCCTGCGTAAGGGTCGTTTGCAAGATAGTTGACCGTGCTAGCCATCGGATCAGGCTGCCGGTTGCCGCCAGGGCGGCCGGATTTGCCCGCGCGATTGCCGCGGCGCAACCCGTTAGGCTGTTGGGAAAAGTAGCCAGCTGTGCTGGCCATCGGGTCAGGCTGGCGACCCCCATTGGGCCCTCCCGGACGATTATTAGGGTTGCCGCGGCGAACTGCGTTGGGATCCTGGGCAAAGTAGCTCGAAGTGCTTGCCAGCGGGTCTGGCTGACGAGCGCCGCCGTTTCGATTGGGCCTTCCGACCTTGGGCCCGGCGGGCCTGCGTCCGGGAGCGCCGGAGCGAGTGCGAACTTCGTCGGCGCCAATGCCAAGGTCGTGCAACCAGGCTTCGACCCAGGCGGGCGCAAGTTCTTGGAAACGACCCCGGGCAAGCGTGCGCGGCAATTGGACGGCGCCAAAGCGGATACGAATCAGACGGCTGACCTGAAGACCGAGCGCCTCGAACATGCGCCGAACTTCCCGGTTGCGTCCTTCGCTGAGCACCGCGCGGTACCAGTGATTAGCACCTTGACCGCCGGCATCTTCTAAGCGCGAGAACCGCGCAGGGCCATCCTCAAGGGCAATTGCTTCCAGCAGTTGGTTGCGCTGCTCCGTGGTCAATTCGCCCAGCAGCCGAACCGCGTACTCGCGCTCTACCTCAAAACGCGGGTGCATCAAACGATTGGCCAATTCCCCTGAGGTCGTGAAAAGTAGCAGGCCCTCGGTATTGAAATCGAGCCGGCCAATGGCAACCCACCGTCCGCCGGAGACCTTGGGTAATTTTTCGAAGACGCTCGGCCGCGCTTGCGGATCGTCCTGCGAGACAATTTCTCCCGCCGGCTTGTGGTAGAGCAGCACCCGCGGCGGGCGACCCGGTTGCCGGCGAGTATTCAAGGGCTTGCCGTTGATGCGCACCTGGTCGGTTGGCAGCACGCGCTGACCAACGTGAGCGGGTTGCCCGTTGACGGAAACGCGGCCGGCGACGATGAGTTCCTCCATGTCGCGTCGCGAACCGATGCCGGCATCGGCCAGCACCTTATGCAGCTTGTCCGATTGCGCGCTTAATGCGATCTTGGCGGCACGTCGCCCTTTTTCCAACAAGGACTGTGGCAGCGGGTGCTCGGCCATCGCCAAGGCATTGACTTCTTCGCCTTCTCCGGCCAGCAAAACGGGGGTAGAAGGCGCTTCGCCGCTGGCATCGGCCACCGCCGTCGCCTCGCGCGGCAAGCGCTCAGGGCGCCCTCGCCGGCGTCGGCCATGGGGTCCGCGGTGACGACGTTCGCCGGCTGCGCTCTCGGTACCGGCTTCGACGCCAAAGCTCGGATCCGTGCTATCGCGTTCGAGCAGACCTTCCTGATCGCCGTCCGCATCCAAAGGCGGCGCGACCTCGCCCCGCGCTTGGGAAGGCGCTAGATCCTGTGGAACCGGCGCTACGATTTCGGGAGCCGAAACCGCAGCCGGTTCCTGTGGCGTCGGTTCAGTCGTCGTTGGGAGGGTGTCGTTTGGTGAAGACGGATTCATGGTGTTACCGAACTCATCTGACTCATAGGGGGACTCGCTTCTCGGTATTGGACGGACGCATCCTCGGACTGAGGAAAATCCGACGATGGGGCATGGCTGTGATTCGTCGCAGGCTCGCCACTTGCCGTGATGGTTGCCGCCAGCGCGCTAGCTGCGTGCTCGATGTGTTCGGCAGCACTGGGGCTTGACGAAGCCGCTGCCAGATCGGGAAATGGCAACTCGTATTTGGTAGTGGGCGCAGAAGCATCCAAGCCAATGGCAGGTAGCTCCTGCAACGAGCGAAGACCAAAATCGTCAAGAAACATGCGGGTCGTGGCAAGCAGTCCTGGGCGACCGGGCGCCTCACGGTAGCCGATGGTTTCTATCCATCCGCGCTCCTCAAGCGTCTTGATTACAGGCGCTGATGCGCTTACGCCGCGAATTTCTTCGATATCGCCGCGCGTGACTGGCTGGCGATAGGCGATGATCGCCAGCGTTTCGAGCACCGCCCGCGAGTACTTGGGCGGTTTTTCAGGATTTAGTCGCTCGAGAATCGGTCGCATGGCCGCGGTGCTTTGAAAGCGCCAGCCGCTGGCCAGCACAACCAGCTCGACACCGCGACCTTTCCAGTCGCTGCGCAACTCCTCAAGCAGCGCTCGGATGGTGTCATCGTCCAGTTCCTCGGTAAACAACTTGCGCAGCTGATCAACCGGCAGGGGTTGCTCCGCGGTCAATAGTGCCGCTTCCAAAACGATCTTGGCCTCGTGCGTATTCATGTTTCGCGTGCAAATGGGTCAACCCGGCGCGCGCGCCAGGCGTGTGTGTGCGAAGCCGCAATGGCTAACGCAAGGTGTTCGGGGTTACCGAACAAAAACATACGATTCCGGTTTTCCAGTTCCGCTTGGCCGAACGACCCTGCTTTGCAGGTGTCGTCTACGAGCGTGGTCGGGAATTACGCGGCACGAACCGTGGGTGCGGGCTGCCGGCGCATGGCGCATCGGCGCGTTCGCGGCACTACTCTCACGGCTAGCCGCTCTGTCAGGAGCCGCCGTCAGTACCGGGCGGCTTCCGATTGATGCCAACGCAGTGTATCACGTAGCCGGCGGGCTGCAAGGCATGCATTTCGATGGTTATGGGTACCACGATGACGGTTGACAACGCATACTGTATACATTTACAGTATAACATCTTCAGTTCGTGATACGACCATGAATATCGACCCGGCCACTGTCCTGACCTCCCGTCAAAACGAAATTCTCGAATTCATCCGCAGCACTCTGGCGGAAAGCGGTGCACCGCCAACACGCGAGGAAATCGCCCACGCTTTTGGCTTCCGTTCTTTGAACGCCGCGGAACAACATCTGCAGGCATTGCAAAAAAAAGGTTTGATCGAACTGGTCGCCGGCACTTCGCGCGGCATTCGGCTGCGCGATTCGGTGCGTGCCCTTGGCGAGGCGGCACGCGAATTTGGTCTGCCCCTGATCGGCAAAGTCGCCGCTGGCAGCCCAATTCTGGCGCAGGAGAACGTGCTCAAGCGCCCGGCAGTCGACCCCTCCACCTTCCGGCCCCGCGCAGACTATCTGCTTGAAGTGCGCGGCATGAGCATGCGCGACGCCGGCATTCTCGATGGCGACTGGTTGGCGGTACATCGGCAAAGCCAGGCGCACAACGGGCAAATCGTCGTCGCTCGGCTCGGCGATGACGTCACTGTCAAGCGGCTAAAGTTGCGCGGAACACGCGCTGAGTTGATCGCTGAGAACCCGGACTACACCTCCATCATGGTCGACCTCAAACGCGAGGCACTGACCATCGAGGGTATCGCGGTGGGTGTCATCCGTGCTGCCATCTGACGCAGGGCATGCGGATAGTAACGCCTTGGAAGATACGACCAGTGCAGTAAGGCAGCCGGCCCAGGAACCCGTCGACGGGATTCTGGAAATGGCGAACATCGTTTCAGACGCAGTAGGAATTTACGGCCTTTAGGCCGGGGCAGATATCAAAAAGTCACGGTGAACTATCCATGCGTGCCGCCACTACCCTAGTCCCCTTGCTGCAAGCGGCCGATGTCGGCGCCATTCCCAATCTTTGGCGCGGCGACGATTGGATCCGGGCGGATTCGCGCATGGATTGCACATCCTCTGGTTATGAAGACCTCGACCGGGAACTTCCCGGTTACGGCTGGCCACACGGACAGCTTGTCGAGCTACTGACCGATCATTCTGGTATCGGTGAACTGAGTCTGCTGCTGCCCGCACTAGCAGCAGTAACGCACAGCGGCCGCACCTGCGTTTGGGTGTTGCCATCTCAGGAGAATTCGCCGACCACGGCCCGCCTGCCCCAAGGCACCATACAACAGCGAACGGCAGCACACGCTTTGCCCTATGCACCGGCACTGGTAGAAGCCGGTATCGATCTGGCGCGCAATATTTTCGTCAAGCCACTGACCGCGCGCGAAAGCGGCTGGGCCATGGAACAGTCTCTGCGTGCGGCCCATTTGGGTGCCTTGCTTGGTTGGTTGCCTCAGGGCGCTGGTACCGATGCCGATTTCCGTTCCCTGCGCCGACTGCATCTACTGGCGCAGCGGCACCGGGCATTGGTTTTTATCTTGCGCAACGCCCGCCATGCGCGCACACCGTCGCCAGCAACCTTGCGCTTGCAACTACACCATGGTGACGGTCAACTGCAGGTACGCTTGCTCAAACGCCGTGGCCGCCCGCTAATCGAGCCCATCGCACTGCAAATCCACCCCGCGCGTTGGAACCGTCTTCCGGCTCCATCGACTGCACCGTCCGAGCAGGCAAGCGCGGCAGCCGCGCCCTGCCTAGCGCAACTGCTCGAAGCGCTCTCGGCAAGCGCTGGGCGCTCCGTGCGCACGATCTTTGCCCATTAAGCAAACTACGCTGCGGCGCCGGCGTTAAAACGAAAACGACCAGGTCGTCACCGGAGTTCCCATTCCGGGCAGTACGGCGCCGGAAACCGAACAAAGCGTTGCCCCCGAGCGCGAAATCGTCGTACAGCGCGCACCACCAAAGGCCGGACGGCTAATCAGACTTGTCGAACCCTGGGGCGAACCGAGGTAGCGCTCAAAAACCTCGCTGGCGGTCGGCTCGCGAATGCGCTCTCCGGTGACAACAATCTCGTCCGCATCCGGTCCGGCAACATGAACCGCCTCCCACTGCAAAGGCGCACCGCCCAGCACGCGTTGACCCGAATCAGCCAGAACTGATGGCAGACGCAAACGACAATTGCGGATCACGAGCGAGCCGCAATTGACTCCTGTAGTGACCGGCTCGGGCTTGACGGGCGCGGAAGCTGCATCGCCTTCGCCTGTTGCCAGCGCGACCGACAACGCAAACATCAGGGCCAAGGCCCCGACAATGTTCTGTCCCAAGCGCTGCCGCCTTAACCGCCAGGCAGCAAGGTACAAAAGCCTCATACGCCCTTCATGGCCATCTCCTGGCCTTGGATCGAAAATTCGCCCTGCCCTCGGCGCAAACCACGCAAAACCGATGCCCGGTCCGCGTTTGCATTACACACAACGATCTCACCTATTTCAGCGCGCTTGGCAACAAGCGCTTTTTTTGTCGGAAAACTACGCCCGATATGGCCAGATTCGATATTTCGATCCAGCAAACATTGCTGCGAAACAGTCTGCGCCTCTATGTTCAGCCCATCATTGCGATCGATCAAGCAAATAAAGTTCGCATGTTTTGTGTAGGGCTAAGGTCGCAACTGCGTTGCCCACGCACAACCTCCGAACTTTGCCAACACCGGCAGATATCTCATGCAGCAATCCGCGATAAAACTCGGCGCGTTTGCTATTACTCTTATATACAACAATTCTGCGCGAGCGATACTCACAGTTTGACTTGTGTTTCGACAGCCGGCAACCGAGGCTCGCGGTTAGGGCACGCAACGAACTTCACCCAAAACGGCCGCGCGCGCCCGCTCAACCAGATCGCGCACGACGACGCGCGAATTCATCAGAAAAGTGTGCATCGCGGGAACTAGCACCAGCGGAACTCCCGCCAGACGGGTTTCCGAAACCTTCAGCACTCCGTCATTGGGTTCGTCCCCGATCGGGAAAAAGCGCGTGCTGGGGCCACCGGTGCCAGCGTAGATCCAGGTCGGGCACTGCGGAACGGGCACACTTTGCATGAACTGCTCATCGGCCAGCAGCTGACCCATTTCGCCCGTCACGAGTCGATAGGGTAAATGCGGCGCGAGCATGCGTGCAAAGACACAAGGCCGCGAGGGCGGTGCGAGCAAAAAGCAGGCCGCAGGCAAGCGGTGCAGCTTCGGAAGCACACAGCGCAACAGTACGCCCCCTAACGAATGGCCCACAACAATGAAGGCCTGCTCGTCGCGGCGCGCTTCAATAAAACGCTGGAGGCGCGCAAGAACGGTAGAAAATTTTTCCACCGTCACAGAATACCCAAAGATGGCAGTGCGAAACCCTTGCCGACGCAAGCGATAGGCAAGCAAGCCCATAGAAACGGGCGTGCGGACCATTCCGTGCACTAAAACTGCCAAAGGCCGCTGCATAGGAGCCGAGACTATGCCCCGCGCAAACAGGTGTCAAAACGCAGCACGCGCCGCGTTAAAGCCCGGTTGCACGGCGCTGCGAGCCCACAGCGATGTCGCCGCAATCTGCCTGCGCCCCGAGCGCAACCTACGCCTGCGAAGATCTCCTCCGCGCAAGCAGCAATCAAGCAGCATACTGCGGAACACGTGCGGCCATCGACGGTGCCTCGCAGCGGCTTGTTGCCACGGCATCTGCGATCACTTCGCAGTTGCCGCGCGCGCGACTCCCGAGGTGCCACTAGCAAAAAGCCACCGCTAGATCTTCGGCGCATGCAGCGCGATTCGATTGCCTTCGCTGTCGACGACGATCGCACGCCAGCCATGCTCGCCGATCTGATGGATCGACTGAACGACGTAGCCGCCGTGATCCTGGGCGGCCTGCACCGCCTCGCGCAGCCGACCGCTTGCGTTCAGATAGACGAGCGGCCCCTGTTGCGAGGGTGCGTTCTCGGGTCCAGGGCGATACAGACAGCCGCTCACCGAGCTGCCAGCATGGGGCAAAAGACCAAAGAAAAACCCCGGGCCGCCCTCACGCGAAACCTTGCCAGCGAGCACGGCCGAATAAAAAGCGATGGCCCGATCAAGGTCCGCAACCGGGATGTCCACCCAAACGAATTGATGGTTCACGATCTGACTCCCTGCGCCAAAGCGGCCCGTGCCGCCTTGGCGTCTGCGGATGATATGCGCTTGGTGGCTGTGCGCGCGCAGCGCCACCAAGGCGTAGACCGTTTTGTTGGATAATACTGTATAAATATACAGTATCGATTCATGTCCACCTGGCTTGCTCTTAACTTGCCTGCGCTATCGCTGCAACTGGCCCAGCAGGGGCTCGATGCGGCACTTGCGCGTAACCTGACACTGGCCATTGTCGATGGGCCCGTGCAGCGCACTGACATTGTCTTTTGCAACGACAAGGCACGCAGTGCCGGAGTGCTGCCCGGGATGAAATTGGCCGCAGCCCAAGCCCTGGCTCACGACCTGGTCGCCATTCGACGAGACGCACAACGCGAGCGC
>Ga0187780_10003148_pt1 | contig 12480 bp, 12 predicted proteins | sample 1015_Q2_SP10_20__FD_132429 | JGI IMG/M metagenome (GOLD analysis project Ga0187780, IMG submission 132429) | Tropical peat soil microbial communities from peatlands in Department of Meta, Colombia - 1015_Q2_SP10_20_MG | ecosystem: Environmental > Terrestrial > Soil > Wetlands > Peat | place...
TCGGCGCTGCCCAGCACGTGCTGCCAGTCCCCGCCTTTCGCAGAGCGCTTGAACACGCCGACCTTGCCGGTCTGGTCGGGTTTGCCGAAGTACCCAGCGACGCCTACGTAGATGTTGGACGGATCGGCCATGGTGCTATCTCCCGCAGTCTTTGAGATTGTCCAAAGCCTATCAAGATGCTGGCATAGTCGCAAAGCGGGAGAAACGCATGATCGAACGCATCGAGGAAATCGCCACCAAGCACGGGGCGATGGAGACCTTCGTCTGCTGCCCCGAGCGCGGCGGCCCCTATGCCGCGGTGCTGTTCCTTATGGATGCGCCCGGCGTTCGCGGAGAGCTCTACGACATGGCGCGTCGGCTGGCGGCTTGTGGCTACTATGTTTTGCTGCCGAATCTCTACTACAGGGCCGGCCGCGACACGAAATATGGTCCTGACGTGCTCAAGAGTGGCAGCGCCGAGCACACGCGCATGCGCGCCGTGCGCACGAAGATGACCATTCCGCCTGTGATGGACGATGTCGCCGCGCTGATCGCCTACGCCGACAAACAGAAAGGGGTGAGAAAGGGCGGGCCGGTAGGTGTCCACGGCTATTGCATGAGCGGCCCATACGCGTTGGCGGCGGCGGCGCGCTATCCCGACCGCATCGCTGCCGCCGCGTCGTTCTATGGCACGTGGCTGGTCAGCGACGCTGTCGAGAGCCCGCACCTCAACCTCGGCAAGGCTAAAGGCGAGCTCTACATTTCTTGCGCCGAGCACGACGATCTTGCGCCGCCCGAGATGGTCAAGGAGCTGAAGGCGCTATTCGACAAATCAGGCAATGCGGGCGAACTCGAAGTTCATCCCGGCGTACACCACGGCTTCGCGTTTCCCGAGCGCTGGTGCTACGACAAACCCGCCGCCGAAAGGCACTGGGAGCGGCTGCTCGCGCTCTATCGTCGGCGGCTCGACTGACCCTTCATGCCGCCTTCGCCGGCTTCGGCTTGTTGGCCTGCCAGTCCTTCAGCACGTCGCGCGCGCGGCTCTTCTTCGGGTCCATCTCGGCGTCGTGCCCCTTCATCTTCGCTGTCAGCTCGATTACATAGCCATTGGGATCGCGGAAGTAGATCGAGCGGATGAATCGATGATCCGAAATGCCGCGCACTTCGCGTCCCTCCGCCTTACCCCTGGCGAACATCTTCTCGAGCGCATCGGGCTCGACCTCCAACGCGATGTGGAGGTCGAAATCGTGCTGCTCCTTGAACTCGAATGGCATGTCGGGCGCCTCGAAGAACGCCAGGCACGAACCGTCATCGAGCTGAAAGAAGCTGTGAAGAACACCGGCGCCCGTCTTGCGTCCGGTCATTGTCTCTTCGATCTTGAAGGCATTGACCAACGGCAAGCCGAGAAAGTCTTCGTAGAACTGCCGCGTCTCCTCCGAGTCGCGGCAACGATATGCGTTGTGGTGCAAGCCTTTGATCATGGCGCCACTCCTTGTCAGACGGTCTGCCAAGCCTGTCCTTTGGTCGAGGCGACGAAACCGTTGAAGGTTTCGTAAACCTTGGCGTAGTTCGGCCCGGCTTTGAAGTTGTCCAGCCAACGCTTGATATTGGGATAGGCGGCGAAATCGCAATGGATTAACTCACCCGCTGTCGTAATGGCCGCGCCGAAATAATCCGCGATCGTGAGTTGATCACCGCACAGAAACTTGCTCTTGGGGCCGATCCAGAAGTCGTTCAATACCTGCAGCCAAGCCTTGGATTTTTCCTTGCCCCAGGCCACGACCCCTTCCTGCACCTTGGCATCCGAGCGCTTCAGGTGAGGGAACAGCTGCGGATAGATCAGGCCGTAGCCCCAATCGCGATAGAAGTTTGAATTGAACCAATCCATCACCTCGTTGACCCTGGCCCTTTGCTTGAGGTCCTTCGGATAAGCGGGCGAGCCGATCTTTTCGGCGAGGTATCGCAGGATGGCGGCGCTCTCGGTCAGCTTGAAGCCGTCATCGTCGAGTAGCGGGATGAGATGGTTGGGGTTGAGCTTGCTGTAGGCCGGCTCGTAGTGCTGGCCTTTCAAGATGTCGACGACCTCCATGTCGACCTTGATGTCGTTGTCGGCGATGAACTGCATCACCGGACGGCAGGTCGTCGAAACCGGATGCATGTAGAGCTTCATCGTGTCCTCCCTGAGCCATTGGTTGAGAGGAAACGGATACTAGATCGTTCAGTCGACCACCGCAGCCATCTTGAGTACTTACCTTTCGGAAACCTGGAGCGCCTTTCGTGAGTTGCGCGCCGAAGCGATTTGCCAGACGGCAACGGCCAAAACGCAGGCGGCGACGAAAAAGAAGGCACAACGGTAACTAAAGCGTGATGCAAGCAGCGCGAACAGCGGCGGACCGAACACTGCGCCCGAAAAGGCGAGAGCGGTCTGGACGGCGGCGACTGCGGCCGCTTCGCCGGGTGGCGACAGATGGGCGAACTCGGCCTGCGAAGTGCCATTCCAGCTGATGACGACCGAGCCGTACCCCATCACCGCAAGAGTTATCATCCAAAAGGGTGTATCCGAGCGCAGCAACGCGACGGCAACACATCCGGCCATCATGCCGATGCCCGTCCAACCGAGCAGTTTGAGGCGAGGAATGCGGTCTCCTGCGCGCCCGCTGAGCAGCCGGACGGCGGTGCCGGAGAGCTGAGATAGTGAAAGTAGGGCGCCCGCGCGGGAAATGCTCATGCCGCAATGCTCGTAGAGATAGGTCACGAGATAGAACGTGAAGGTGTGCTGCGCGATGACATAGACAAACGCCGAGCAACCCAGAACGCGCAGTTGATCGTGGCTCATGACGAAGCGTATTGACCGCCAGATGCCGCTCGACGTCCTGGAGGAATAGGCGAAGGCGTCGAGGCTCGGTCGCAGGGGCTCGACGACAAGGGCTGACACCGCGAGCATGCCCGCGGCGACGAGGCTGGCGCCGCGCCAGCCCACGAACTGCAGAAGCACGGGAAAGATCACGCCCGCCAGCGCAAAGCCGATCGGCGTGCCCGTTTGTTTCAGCGAGAACACCGTGCCGAACCATTCGCGCGGAACCCGCTGGGCAAGAATGTGAGCCGAGGCGGGATTGATTGGTCCCTGTGCTGCGCCGATGAACAGCACAGCGGCAACCGTGGTGGCGACGAGCGCGAGTGAGTTCAGCGCAAGGCCGATCGCCGCCATCAAGAGCGCCAGTTGGCAAACGCGCACGGCACCCACCCTTACGATCGGGCCTGCGGCGGCGAGCGCCACCAATGTCGCCACTGCGTAAATGATCGCTGTGAAGATGCCAACGAGCTTGGCGTCGATCGCGAGGTCTCTGGCGACGACCGGCATCATGACCCCGAGCGACAACACCGAGAGCGAAATCATCACCTGTATAGCCAGCATCGAGACGACAGGGATGAAGGCCCGCTTCATGTCATTCGCGGCAGGTCGATATTGCCGCGGCCGACAACGTAGCCGCGTGGCAATTCACTAGTTCTTGCCTCGGCCGAGCAGCCGGTCGGAGATGATGCGCTTCTGGATTTCCGACGTTCCCTCGAAGATCTTGGTGAGACGGGCGTCACGCCAGTGACGCTCGACGGCGTGCAGCGTCGTGTAACCTGCGCCGCCGTGGATCTGCAGGCCTTCGCTGCACACGCGCTCAGCCATTTCCGAAGCGAACAACTTGGCCATCGATGCTTCCTTGTCGCAACGCTGGCCGGTGTCGATCTGCTCGCAGACAAAATAGTTGAGCTGCCGCGCCGCCTCGATCTGCGTCGCCATGTCGGCGATCTTGAAGCGGATGGCTTGGAACTCGGAGATCGAGCGACCGAACTGCCTGCGGTCGTTGGCATACGCGATGGAATCGTCGAGAGCACCCTGGGCAAGGCCGATCGCCCGAGCGGCGGTGTGGGCGCGCGCCGTCTCAAGACCGGAGGTCGCATAGTAAAAGGCCTGGCCTTCCTCCCCGATCATGGTCGAAGCGTCGACCCTGAAGTCGTCGAAAGCCAGCTCATAGGTCTTCCAGCCGAAATAGCCGATCTTGGGAATCGGCGAACCGCTGCAGCCGCGCGGCAGCTCGCCGCGCTTCTTCTCCACGAAGAACATGGAAAGGCCCATGTGCCGTTTTCCGGGCGGCGGATCGGAGGTGCGGGCGATGATGATCAGGAAGTCGGCGCCATCAGCGAAGGTGCACCAATATTTGTTGCCGCTGATCAGGTAGCCCGAGCCGTCCCTTCGCGCGCGACAGGAGATATTGGCGATGTCGGAACCGGCATTCGGTTCCGACATGGAAAAGGCGCCGAGAAAATCCCCCTTTGCCATGCGCGGCAGGTAGCGCGCGCGTTGCTCCTCGCTCATCATGTGCGAGCCGATAAGGAGATTGCCGCGGGCGATCAGGGAAGCCACGCTCATCCAGCCGCGCGAAAGTTCCTCGGTCACCAGGCAATACTCGAAGCAGCCGAGGCCCAATCCGCCGTACTGTTCCGGGATGAGGATCCCGAAATAGCCGAGTTCCGCCATCTTCTCGCGCAGGCCCATTGGGATGTCGCCTTTTTCGGGATCGAGCTTGTTGGCGACTGGCAGAACCTCGTTCAGGGTGAATTCGCGCGCCTGCTCCTGAATCATGCGGCGCTCTTCGGAGATATACGGCATTAATGCAATTTCCTCGTCTCGAGGACGAGGCCTAGGGCCTCGTCGCGGCCCGTGCGAGGTCGCCTACATCGGTGAGCGTGTCAATGCGGTCGATCGTGTCGCGCAGACGCTTGGCATTCGACGCGCCAAGTACCGGTATCACGAGGCTGTCGAACTTGGTCTCGAGAGCTCGGCGTTGCTTGCCAACGTCGGGCCAGGGGACGCCCGAATCGTGCCTGGCTTCGAGCATAGTGCCATCGTCGAGCTGGATCGCCATCTCGGCGAGCGAATGCTGCCAGTTGGACTTGAATTCGATGGAAGTCTTGTCCCGCAACGCCTTTATCTGTGGCTCCTGCGTGACCGCCGAACTATAGGAGCCGAGCGCCGCGGTATCGATGCCGGTCAGCGCCATGGCCACCGTCTGGCGCAGCGAAAACTTGGCCTCCAGGCCGGTCTTGGGGTGTTCGATGTTGCAGACCTTCTCGGCTGCCCCGTCGAGGCGCAGCAGGATCTTCTTCACCCGCTCAGGCGGGAAATTGTTCTTGAGGCGAATTTCCTTGGCGCACTCTATCGGCGCATGCGTCATGTAGCAGGCGGCATGATACTTGAAGAGATTGTTCCGCAGATGCCAGCCGGCCGGCGCCTCGCCAAGCGCCGATTCGGCATTGAAATTGTCGCTTTGCGATGAGGCGAATCCCTGATCGCATTCGAGCGAGTCGCCGCGCGCGGTGAATCCCTTTGCCGCGAGGCGCGCTGCTCGCAGACCGTGTTCGGACGCCGTGCCGGCGTGCAACGGCTTGCACATTGTTCCAAAATTCGACTTCAGGCCCGCCGCCTGTGTCGCGGCTATGCCGAAAGCAACGGCGAGCTGCTGCTCGCTAAGACCAAGCATTCGCCCGGCGGCTGCGGTTGCAGAGAACGAGCCGACGGTGCCGGTGACGTGGAAGCCGCGGGCGTAATGATTGGGCGCAACCAGACGGCCGATCCGGCCGGAGGTTTCGTAACCGGCGACGAAGCTTTCGATGAACAGCCGGCCGGATGCCTTGATCTGCTCTCCCAGCGCCAGCAGTGCCGGCACTACCGTGACCGTGGGATGTCCGCCCATGGCGAAATTGACGTCGTCGTAGTCGAGGGCGTGGCTCGCCGCTCCGTTGATCAGTGCAGCGCTGGACGGCAGCACCTTTTCGCGGCGGCCGACAAGACTCGCGGGACCTTTGGCGCCATCCTCGATCGCCTCGCGAACGAGGATGTCGGTAAGGTCCTCCTGTGCTCCGGCCGCGGTAACCGCGAACCAGTCGATCAGGCACTGCTTTGTGCGCTCGACAAGGTCTTCTGGAAGGTCGCGCCAAGCAAGCGCGGCGGCGCGCCTGGCGAGCTCGGCCGTTACGGCAACGTTTGTCATGGTGGCACCTCCCCGAAAGAATAAATTCTATCGCTTTCGAACCACGATATGGAAGATGTGCCAGTGCTTGACATGGCCGCGCGGCGTGACGCCGTCGTCCTCTTCCTCGTCGAACATTTCGATGTCGAATTGGCCGAGCATGCGCATGGCCTCGTCGCGGCCGACAAAAGTCATGCCTGCCCTGCCAAACCAACTGTCGCGCGGACCGTACCACTGACCGCTGAAGCGTCCGCCGCTCGGCAAGGTTTGGCAAATTCGCGTCCACAGCACGTGGAATTTCGCCGGTTCGCATAACGGCATGGCAAAGCTGGAATTCACCAGATGCAGGCCGGCCGGCAACGAATAGTCCTCGAGGCGGGCCACGACGGGCGTGATGCGCTCGGCATGGGGAAGGCGCCTTGCCGCGAGTTGGCGCAGCGCCTCGGGTTCGGCGTCGACTGCCACGACATTCCAGCCGCGCCGCAGCAGCTCAACGATGTCGCGGCCGTCGCCGCAGCCCAGGTCGACGGCGAGCGCATCAGTCGGCGGCGTACCGAAGCCATCGAGCGCAAGGAGGAGGGTCTTGCGCGGCGGCCGGTCGCGCAGTTTTTCATAGTAGGCAGCCCAGTACGCCGCCTTGTCGTCCCGCACCATGTTCGGCATGGTACGCGCCATTCCGCACCCAACAAGAGTAGGAAGATGACTGCAGGACCGCTTTCCCGCTTCACTGTGCTCGATCTCACGCGTGTGCGCGCCGGTCCGACCGCAGTGCGCTACTTCGCCGACTGGGGCGCCAATGTCATCAAGATCGAGATGCCGCCATCGGCCGGCGACATGGACATGGGAGGTCCGCGCCACGGTCCAGACTTCCAGAACCTTCACCGCAACAAGCGCTCAATCACCCTCAATCTCAAGGAACCCGAGGGGAAGGCAGTCTTCATGAAGCTGGTGGAAAAGGCCGATGTGGTGATCGAGAACTACCGCGCTGACGTGAAATTTCGCCTGGGCATCGACTTCGAAAGCCTAAGGAAGGTGAATCCTCGTATCGTGCTCGGTTCGATTTCGGGATATGGCCAGGACGGCCCCTATGCCGAAAGGGCCGGTTTCGACCAGATTGCCCAAGGCATGGGTGGCCTGATGTGGGTCACCGGCATGCCGGGCGGTGGTCCGGTGCGCGCTGGCGTCGCCGTGGCCGACGTGGGCGCCGGACTGCACTGCGCCATCGGCTGCCTCATTGCGCTTCTCGAGCGGGAGAACTCCGGGCAGGGACAGTGGATCTCGACGTCGCTTCTTCAGGCGATGATCTCGATCTGCGATTTTCAGGCCGCACGTTGGACGATCGCGCACGATGTGCCGGGCCAGGCCTGCAACAATCATCCGACGTCGATCCCGACCGGCGTTTTCAAGTGCAAGGATGGGTACATCAACATCGCGGCGGCGGGGGCGCACATCTACAAGCGCTTCAGCAATGCACTCAAGGCGCCGGACTTGTTGACGGACGAGCGCTTCGCCACTGACAAGGCACGCGTCAAAAACCGCGAGGCAATCAATGACAGGATCAATCAGCTCGTGGCGAACTACACGAGTGCGGAATTGATCAAGCTTCTGAACGATGCCGGCGTGCCGGCCGGCCCCATCTACAAGATGGACGAGATGTTTGCCGATCCGCAGGTCAAGCATCTCAAGATGGCGCACCCCGTCAAATCGCCGAAGCTTGGCGACATCGAGCTCATTGGCCAGGCGATCAACATGAGCCGTACGCCGTTCGAGATGCGGTCGGCGACACCCGAGTTGGGCGAGCATACGGAAGCCGTGCTGAAGCAAGTCGGTTACGACGAAAAATCGATCGCGAGCTTCCGCCAGCGCGGCATTATCTAGGGAGCGGCCGGCATGATCAGTCCTACCCCGAACATGATCGCGGAAAAGAAGGGCCCCGTTGGCCGTCTCGTCTTCAACAAACCGCACCGCCACAATGCCACCTCGTCGGATATGTGGGAGGCCATTCCAACAATTCTCGACGAATTCGAAAAGGATGCGGCGATCCGCGTCGTCGTCGTGACCGGCGCGGGCGACAAGGCATTCGTATCGGGTGCGGATATCTCGGAATTCGAGACGGCGCGCTCGACGCCCGAGCAGATCGCCAGGTACGACAAGATTGGCGAAATCGCCAATGCGCGCCTCACGAAGTGCTCGAAGCCGACGATCGCCCGGATTCGCGGCTATTGCATCGGCGGCGGCCTCGCAGTGGCGCTCACCTGTGACATCCGCATCGCCTCGGACAATTCCAAGTTTGGTGTGCCGGCAGCGCGCCTGGGGCTGGGCTACCGCGCGGCCGGGATCAAGGTGCTGATGGATCTGGTGGGAGCCGCCAACGCCAAGGAGATCTTCTTCACGGCGCGGCATTTCTCGGCACAGGAAGCGATGGCGATGGGGCTGGTCAACCGGGTGGTGCCCGACGCCGAACTCGATTCCTATGTCGACAAGTATTGCGAGCTGATCGGCCAAAACGCGCCGCTCACCATGCACGCGGCAAAACGCACAGTCGAAGAGCTCAGCCGTCTCGACGGCAAGCCCGATCTCGAACGCTCGGCCCGGCTGGTCAAGGAATGCTTTGCCTCGGAAGACTATATTGAAGGCCGCCGCGCCTTCATGGAAAAGCGAAAGCCAGTGTTCAAGGGCCGCTGACCACCGCGCTTTCTGCCGCAGCTTTGTTGCCTTCGTCGGCCGGAGCCTTCATGATGCCGGCAATGAACTAACAGGGCAGAGTTTCACGGAGGAAGCATGACGGGGGCGTCCGCCCGGCGCGCGACAGCGCAAGAGGGCGACAACCAACTCGTCGTCGAAGGCGTGTCCAAGAAATTCGGCGGTGTGGCTGCCGTCGAGGACCTGTCGCTCGAAGTGCCACGGGGCAGCATCGTCTCGATCATTGGTCCCAATGGCGCCGGCAAAACCTCGCTCCTGAACATGGTTTCGGGCTTTTACAAGCCCGATTCTGGCCGCGTGATGCTGGAGGGCTTGGACATCACCCAGCGCAAGCCGAGCGAAATTGCCGCTCTCGGCATCGCCCGCACCTTCCAGAATATCGCCCTGTTTCGCGGCCTGACCGTTCTCGACAATTTGATGCTTGGCCGCCACGTGCGCATGAAATCCAGCGTGCTTTCAAGCGTAATCTATTGGGGCCTCGCCCAGAAAGAAGACGTCGCACATCGGGAAGCGGTGGAGGAAATCATCGAATTCCTGAAGCTCCAGGATTTGCGCAAACTGCCGACCGCGTCGCTCGCCTACGGCCTGCGCAAGCGCGTCGAGCTTGGCCGCGCGCTGGCGCTCGATCCCAGGATCTTGCTGCTCGACGAGCCGATGGGCGGCATGAACCAGGACGAAAAGGAGGACATGGCGCGCTACATCCTGGACGTGAACCAGGAGCGAGGCGTGACCGTCGTCCTGATCGAGCACGACATGGGCGTGGTAATGGACATTTCTGATCGCGTGTTCGTACTCGACCGGGGCCGGCGAATTGCGGCCGGCACGCCGGACGAGGTGCAGCGCGACGACAGGGTGATCGCTGCCTATCTGGGTACGGGCAAGTCTGGAGGAAGGACATGAGCCTGCTCGATTCACGTGAAACCGACACACTGCCGAAGGTTCTACGGCGCAATGCGCGGGAAAATCCAACAATGGCGGGCATCCGCGAAAAAACCCGCGGCGTTTGGCAAACCTATAGCTGGGCCGACTACGACGAATGCGTGAGGGACCTGGCGCTTGGCCTGGCTTCATTGGGATTCAAACGCGGCGACAAGCTGAGCGTCGTCGGCGACAATCGCCCGCAGCTCTATTTTGCCCAGCTCGCCGCCCAGGCGCTGGGCGGCATGTCAGTGCCGGTTTACCAGGATTCGATTGCATCGGAACTGGTCTACGTGCTGAACCATGCCGAGACAGCGGTGATCGTCGCGGAGGATCAGGAACAGGTCGACAAGGTCCTGTCGCTCAAGGACAAGCTGCCCAACCTGCGCTGGGTAATCTTCGACGATCCGCGCGGCCTGTGGTCCTACGACGATCCTGTCCTGCGCTCGTTCGAAAGCGTACTGGAGGCAGGTCGCGAACACGGCAAGGCGCATCCAGAGCATTATGCGGCCGAACTCGCCAAAGGCCGTCCCGACGATATCTGCATGATCGCCTACACCTCGGGCACGACCGGAAATCCGAAGGGGGCGATGCTCAGCCATCGCAACATGATCGCGAGCGCCGAGTCTTTCATCGACTCCAACCAGGTGAGGCCCGGCGACAATTGGCTGTCCTACCTGCCGATGGCATGGTTGGGTGACGCCGCCTTTTCTGTGGGCATCGCCTTGGTCGGCAAGGCCGTCGCCAATTGCCCTGAGAGCCCGGAGACGGTTCAGCGCGACTTGCGCGAGCTTGGGCCCAATTCGATGCTGGCGCCGCCGCGCATCTGGGAGAACATGCTGACCCAGGTGCAAGTCAAAGGCGACGACGCCTCGCCGCTGAAGCGCCACATGTTCGACTACTTCCTTGGGTTGGCGGAGCGATGCGAGCTCAAGCGCACGGACGGCAAGGCGCTATCGCTCGGTGAGCGTGCCGGCCTCGCGGCCGGGGAATTCTTCGTCTATGGGCCGGTGCGCGACCAGCTCGGTTTGCGCAATGCCCGCTGGTGCTATACCGGAGGCGCGCCGCTGGGCCCCGACACCTACCGGTTCTTCCGCTCCTTCGGCATCAATCTGAAGCAGGTTTACGGCGCCACCGAATCGACGGCCCTGATCGCCTGTCAATCCGACGCCGAGGCCAATCCCAACACCGTCGGCCGGCCGTTTCCTCGGGTAGAGGTCAGGATCGACGATCGCGGCGAGGTGATGCTGAAGGGCGACAACGTGTTCAAGGGCTACTTCAAGCAGGAGGAGGTCACCCGCGACACGATCACCAGCGAGGGCTGGCTGAAGACCGGCGATGCCGGCTTCTTCGACAAGCAGGGTCACCTGGTGATCATCGACCGGGCCAAGGACGTCGGTAAGCTTGCCGACGGCTCGGCCTTCGCGCCGCAGTTCATCGAGAACAAGCTCAAGTTCAGCCCCTTCATCCGCGAAGCCGTGGCCTTCGGCCACGAGCGGCCGATGGTGGTGGCGATGATTGCCATCGACATGCAGACCGTGGGTACGTGGGCCGAGAAGAAGGGCATTCCCTATACGAGCTACATGGATCTCAGCCGCAAGCCCGAGGTCGCGGCATTGATCGGCGAGGAGATCGCCAAGGCCAATGCGACCTTGCCCGATGTTCAGCAGGTCAAGAGGTTCATGCTGCTCAACAAGGAACTCGACGCCGACGACGCGGAAATGACCCGGACGCGCAAGGTGCGGCGCAAGTTCGTCGCCGAGAAGTATGCGGCGGTGATCGACGCGTTCTACAGCGGCGCCAAACAGGTCAAAGTGAGCACCGAGATCACCTTCGAGGATGGCCGCAAGTCGACGCTCAGCTCGGATATCCTCATCCACGAGACGGCGTCTGCGGCGCCGGCGCGGCAGGCTGCCTGACAATGTCGGGCGAGGACTTCGACTTCCTTCTGGCGCTGGTCCTGAGCGGCGCGTCGATCGGCCTGATGTACTCGCTGATCGCGCTCGGCTTCGTGCTGGTCTACAAGGCGACCGACGCCATCAACTTCGCCCAGGGCGAGTTCGTCATGATGGCCGGCCTGATCGCCGCCGCCGTCCTTGGCATCGAGGGTTCACTGCTCATCGCCGCGGTCGTCGCCACGCTTGCGGTGATGATCGGCTTCGGCTTCGCCCTCGAACGCGTGGTGCTGCGGCCGTTGCTCGGCCGGCCGGTGGTCGCCGTCATCATGGCGACCATCGGCCTGGCCGCCATCCTGCGTGGGCTGACGCCGGTGGTATTCGGCAGCACGACCATGGCAGTGTCGCTGCCGATAGGCGACGATCCGATCACTGTCGGTCCGGCCAGCCTGCCGCCCATTCAGGTGCTGGGCGCCGCCGTCGCTATCCTGTTCTTCCTCGCCTTCAACTGGTTCTTCAAGAAGAGCCGCATGGGCGTGGCCATGCGCGCCGTCGCCGACAATCAGCAGGTCGCGCAGGCCATGGGCATCAACGTCGAGCGCTATTTCGCGCTCGCCTGGGCGATGACAGGCGTCGTCTCGGCGCTTGGCGGCATCATCTGGGGCAGCATGCTGGGCGTCGACATTCAGCTCGCCCTTGTCGGGCTCAAGGTCTTTCCCGTCGTTATCCTGGGCGGGCTCGACTCGATCGGCGGTGCGCTGCTCGGCGGCTTGATCGTTGGTGTCGTCGAGAGCCTTGCGGCCGGCTATCTCGATCCATATGTCGGCGGCGGCACAAAGGACTTCGCGCCATATGTCTTGATGATTCTGGTTCTCATGTTCCGGCCTTACGGCATCTTCGGGCGCCGTCAGATCGAGCGCGTGTAGACATGTTCCATCGCGAATCCGGCGTGTTCAAGACGA